>Ga0111221_1378_pt1 | contig 9727 bp, 8 predicted proteins | sample DeeMarSWOR152_54_FD_80385 | JGI IMG/M metagenome (GOLD analysis project Ga0111221, IMG submission 80385) | Spirochaetes bacterium DG_61 | reverse complement strand
AAAGAGATATTCACCCCAGAGAGTAAGCGGTGCAGCATAGAAGTGTCCATCCTTAGCTGACATACTCATCAAAACCCCATCCGGGTACAGTTTATGCACCTCAGGGGGAAACAGCTCGTCTATAGGATGAATCCATTTCCCGGAGGCCAATATCGACGTATCGATCATCGCGCGGTCCACGTAGAATAGATCGACATCAGTTGATTTCGCCATTGCGGCGGAAAGGGTTTTTGGCCATATCAATTCATCTTTCATTTCTATGAACTCGATATGGACACCGGTCATTTTCTCAAATATCTTCGCATTGAGAACAGTGGCAGGATCATGCACTAAACTACCAGAGTTCGTAGCCACCAGTTTCTTGACACCGCCTATAGCCTCTCTCCATCCTTCAGGCAGAACATATCCGGTGAGCATTCCCTTCTTCCCTGCAAGTTTCACTCCATAACCCTCGAGCTCTGGAGGGATTACCTCTACTGGCCCCTGGCCTGTTATTCTCTCAAAAACAGACGAAGGGCTGTTCCAATCAATTTCAATAATCTCACCCGGTTCTTCTGAAGCTACCGTCAGGGTAAGTGAAGCAAAGCTCCATGTGACTACTACACAGAGAAGCACGATTATCAGTATTTTCTTTTTCATTTTCTTCCTCCTTTATTCTGTTAATGTGTATTTAATTTTCTTAGCTGAAATGGCCTGCTATACTTTATCACCCTCCTTTCTGGCCTTTATCTCCAGCTACTATTCTACTGTAAGAAAGTACTACTCATCTTTAATTTTATTGATTTTATCGTCACGCATTCACCACTTCTTCTATACGTAAAGCGCATTGTATATATACCATATGATATATCGGGCAGAATGACTTTTCATACTGTTTACTTGATGTAAGAAATAGCTTTGTAGATAAGAGCTTGATAACTTCAAATAGTTTTTTTGGTAATTCATGCAGGTCAAGCTACACGTGAGATTAATATCAACAAAACAGTTCCCTATATACACTCATTAAAATTTCAACTACGAAGTTTACTTTCCAATAATAACTTTCAATTGAAAATTATAAATATTATACATGTTTTAATTCTACTGTCAATTTTTTTTATTTTTTATTATAAAAATAATATTTTTTTTAGCTTCATTTCACCATTTTTATTATTCTATACGGAAAATGATATCATGATTGTAATCTGTTTTGCACAGATTATTTTCCATTTCTACAACATCTACACACTTAATGAGTTGAAAGCGGACAGCTAAAGGCTATTTGGCTGCTCAACCGATCGAAACAGGCTCTTCTCTTTGCATTTCAGGTAGCGAACGTACATCCTGGAGGAGCCAAATCCCTGTGATCAGGGTTGAGAGAAAGTCTGCAGCCGGGTATGCAATAAAAATTCCCCAAAGACCAAAAACAAGAGGCAGACTCAACATAAGAGGAATGAGTAAGATAAACTGCCGTGAGAGGCCCAAGAAGAAGGCTGGTCCGGCCTTTCCAATGGCCTGGAAATAGGATGCCCCGATCACCTGAACACCGATGAAGGGGATTATGAGAATGATTACCCGCAACACAGGTATACCTGTATTGATGAGGCTTATGTCAGTGGAGAAGATCCGGAATATAGGTCTTGGTATCAATATCAGCAGAAGGAAGCCTATGGATGCAAGGGTTGTTGATACAAGGATCGAGAGCCCGACCGTTCTCTTGACCCGGACGATGTTTCCTGCCCCAAAATTGTATCCTGTGATGGGTTGAAAGCCCTGCACCAGCCCGAAGAGAGGCATGAGCACGAAGTGCAGAATTCTGAAAATGATCCCAAAGGCAGATATGTAGATATCTCCACCGTAGTATCCGAGGGAGTTGTTCATGATAATGATCACGATACTCATCCCACCCTGCCTGATGAAGGCCGGGACGCCGAGGGCGAGTATCTCCTGAACTACACTTCTGTCTGGTTTCAGATGCCGCATTTGTATCTTCAAAGCGCTTTGTCCGCTTAGGAAAAAGTATAAGAGAAAGGCAAACGAGAAAAATTGAGAAATAACTGTAGCGAGGGCTGCTCCTTTGATCCCCATCTTCAGCCCGAAGATGAATACTGGATCCAGGATGATATTGAGGACCGCCCCCAGAATCATCGTGATCATGGCAACTGTTGCCTTTCCTTCGGCCCTCACGATATTGTTAGACGACATGGAAAAGGTGATGAAAAATGTACCGAATATAATAATGGAGAGGTAATCCCTGGCATACTCCATCAAAAGCGGCGTTGCGCCAAACAGCTTCAGAATAGGGTCGATAAAAAGATACCCACCAATGGTCATGATTATACCGAAAACTGCAGAGACTGAAAAAGCGTTTCCCGCAGCCCTGTATGCGCGTTCCCTATTGCCTGCGCCCAGGTTTCTGGAAACCACCGATGCTGTGCCCATGCCTATCATCATGGCGAAGGCCATAACGATCATCTGAAAGGGGAATGCGATGGTGAGGCCGCCTATTGCTTCTGTTCCCACCCCGCGGGCAATGAAGATAGTGTCCACCAGGTTATAGAGGGCGTGGACGAACATTGCGACTGTAGCAGGAACAGACATTCTGACCAAAAGTGTGCCTATTCGTTCTATACCGAGCATACGGTCATGCTGTTGATTCATTGAGTGGAACTCCTATAGTTTTTGCGCAATTTCGTGAATGTCAAGCACGGCTCTTTTAAACCGTGCAACCATTTTCTCAGGGAGATGCTCAAGCTTTGCCAGGAGATGCTCGCGCGCCTTTTTAAGGTTTCTGATGACCAACGAATTGCCTGTGCCCGTAAGTGAGAGATTCACCTTCCGTCGGTCATCACGGTTTCTCGTTCGTTTCACTAACCCCATTTCGATAAGGCTATCAATGACAGGAGTCAGCGAGCCTTTTTCCATGTTCATGCGGTGGCACACATGAGTCATATGGGGCTGATTGCCGGTGTGTATGATCATTAGCACCTTAATCTGAGTCCTGTTAAGCTCATAATTTCCTGTATCCGGTTTAAAGTCGTGAAAGACCTTGTGCATAAAAAGCGGGAAGCTAGTGAGAACCCGTGCGACCATCTCCTCATCTTTCATAGCCATGTATCTTATTAGAAATCAATATATTTGAAAAATAACTGTTAGAAATCTGACTATAAATTATTGTAATGTCAAGTGATTTTTTTGTACACAGATTACAAATGTGCAGGGTATAGTACTAGCGAATACCCCTGCTGTACCACTGCCGACATATCCTGAAGAGTCTCTACTGGCAACTTCGGAGATACTGGTTTTACAGGAAGAAGATATCACCGATGATGTGAATAGTCCCCCAATTGCTTACATATACACAAGGACTTCTGAAACGATTGGCGAGAGGTTCTATATAACAATGGGGTTGTCCGCATCTCTATCCTATTGCGTTCAAGCATCATACGAAGTGATTATGTCCTTTGCACACAGTGCCGGATTATTTCTCACAAGCCCAATGGATGGAGGATAAATACATCTTTTTCATTGGCTGTTTTGCCTTTTTATTTGACATTTTTTCCTCTTTTCCTTATAAAAAGTCAGTCAACCTGAGTAAATTATTTTTTGGAGAGAAGAAGTTAAAGAAATATATTTTGTTGTACACAAGAAAACTTTCTACTGCTAAGATGTATTGGTAATGCGGTATTCGACTCGCATGAGACGTCTCAAAAGGGTTATAAGATGAAACAGTGTGATTTTATGGCTGTTCTTAGATCACATAAAATAACCTCTTTTTCGTCGTTTATAGATGAGCTTAAGCGATGTGGATCTATAAATGAGGCTTTCTCCTATATAAGTAAAAGGGTTTCAGATTGGGTTTCCTGTATAACAGACGAGTACTCGAGACTACGCTATGCAACGTTTTTTCTGGAGCGGTGTGGAATCGTTGATGAACAATTGCCAAATTTTTACGATAGCAATGAAATCCTTAAGGCCTCTGTTCAGGAGGTTCGATTTTCACTCCTTGCTAGAAAATATGGATCCGCTGATGATCCGCTGATCCTCTTTTCAGATACGCCAGCACCGTGACAGAGCTTGCATCGCTTCTCAAAAGTATAGTCAAGACCAAAACTTGGGTTTCTCCTAGCCTTGTGCTTGATCGGCTGGGACAGTCGCCTCATATAGATTCTCTCGTCAGAGATATTGTTCGTAGCCATATTTCGATCTGGGATAGAGAGAACTTTTGTGAACTCGTTCTTATGAAAATTGACAAGGGGATAAAGGAGCTTAGCATTTTGCTAGATATACTTGCTGAACACAGGCTCAAGATATTGAGAGAGGATAAGCTAGAGGAGCTTCTGAAGAGATGGGGACATGATCACGAGATATTCAGTGCACTCCTGAGGTATATTGGAGAATGTGACGTCAAGACTTTTATTCCATTTCTCGAGAGAAAGCTCCAGGCTATTTCTGAGCTCCCCATGTTTAAGGCTTTTACTATTCTTGATGTGCTTGCCCAGATTGGTGATAGAGGATGTTTATCCATATTGGAAAGGTTCAGGGCCCATATTTCGAGGGCAAAAGATCAACCTGCAACCACTGTTTTGTCAGAATACACAGAACTTGCTTCTCGAGAGATAGGTTTAAGAGAAGTCATGCATAAGAGGACTAATAAAAAAGGAGCCGTTCTAGTTCAGTGTGCCTTCTACGGTGATATAGCGAGACCAGGACAAAGCGAAGGTGGAGGGCTGGCTACACTTCTAACCACACTAGGTAATAGCATGGCAAGATCTAATGAGTTGGATCGTATATACACACTTTTTCTGTTTTCTCTAGAAACGGATTACTGGAATTTGCGACTCATAGAGCCAAGAGGTGATGAAAACCATTATATTGTGAGAATACCAGTCTCATTTCCTGCACACGACCGTTCCAATCAATTTATGATTCACGAATATGAGATAATGCGAGCCGTTCAGAGGGCACTCGAGCAGCACTGTATCGATCCGGATATTTTTCATATCAGGTATTCAGACAATGCTTCCAAGGCTTTGGCGATACTTTCAAAAAGACTTAAGAAAAAACTGGTCTTTACTTTAACATCGGATCCTCAACGAAACCTCTCAGGTAAAGATGGCAGGTTGCTAAACATGGCAGAAGAGGAGACGCTCTTCAACATGAACAAGGTGTATATCGCTGACAGGCTTGTAGAAAGTGCGGACGGAATCATTCTCATTGGACATGAGAGAAAAAACGACCAGATAATCCCATACTTTCCTACACTATGGATCATACCGGAGCTTCTTAGGAAGCCACTCGACATTGTTCCTGAAGGAATCGATATGAAAGTTTATCTTAAAAATGGAGAATCATATGATAAATTTTTAGAACTCTTAACAGATCATGAGGGGCACTATAAGCTAGAGAATGCATATATGGAACGGCCAATAATACTGAATGCTGGAAGACTTAATAGGGTAAAAGGACAACACCTCCTCCTTGATGCATGGGTACAATCAAAGCTATCAGAGATATACAATCTCGTTCTCGTGGGTGGAAATCTTGAAAGCCCTAATAGTAGTGAGCATATGATTCTCCAGCTTATAGACAATACTATGGAAGATCACCCTGAGCTTAAAGGGAGATTCTGTCTCCTTAGTGCACTTCCCAACAGAGAGATACGTCTCTTTGAGAGGGCAATAATGGAGAGGATTAATGCGAAAATGCCAAATGTGTATGCATGTAGCAGTATTAAAGAGGAGTTTGGCATCTCAATTCTGGAAGCGATGTCAGTCGGGTTTCTTGCTATTGCACCTCTGAATGGGGGAGTATCGAGCTACATCGAAGATGGTAAGAACGGTTACCTCATTGAAACACACAATGCTACAGCTATCAAACTTGGCATGGAATCTGTGCTTCTCTCAAGGGGTGTGTCATCCCGAGAGTTGAGGGCAATAGCGAAGAAAGGGAAAGTTTATGTAAGCAGAGTATTCGATATAGATAAGGTGGCGAGAATCTTTTCAAGGTTTTACCTCAATATAATCAAGGTTTCATAGAGGGGTAGATTTGGTGAAAGTGGGAAAGATTATCCTGGTAAGTCCTCCATTTTTTTCGCAGCTTCCTCCAACCATTGCTCTTGCTCGCGCCTTTCTTGAGAAGGGGGTGAAGACAGCCATTGCTTGCACTGAGCACTTCAGGAATGAGATTGTTTCTAAAAGAATTAAATTTATTCCCTTAGCAGTGAGCCGCAATATCAATACAGGTATAGCATTGCGCACAAGACAGACTAGAGAGCAGAAAAGGAGGCTTAATGACTTTTTAAAGGCCACGAAAAGAGGAGCCATAGAAACTCTTATGATTCAGACGAGGGATCGTCAGTACGACATGCTCTTCGATCCAGATAAGCTAAGATCAGATATCCAGAAAATACATAAACAGGAAAGTCCAGATTTATGGTTGATAAACCAGCTCTCCTACAGTGTGACCCTTGCTCTCTATTGTTTGCGGCTCCCTTTTGTTACGCTCTGTATTCCTCACCCGACAACAATTCCGGATGGAAAAAAAATATATGGTGTTCCAGCACAGTGGCCGAAAGCCTTTAAAGTTAATCAAGAAAAGCTTGCTAGGCTCAAAGAAGCTGCACGGAAGGTGGAAAAAGAGTTTACCGATGAGTTCAATAGCAAAATAGAGCGATGTGATAAAAAGCTTAAGCCCGTAAGTAGGGCTTTCAGCCTTACCTCTTCAGATCTAATCCTGTACAATTATCCAGATTTATCGAATATCGATGATAGAAGCGCTTCACCAAAAAAGATCTTTATGGGTTATTGTTTTGAAATGCAACAGCTCCCAGAATGGTATAAGAAAGTTATAGAGAAATCAAAGTCCCGCTCTCCTAAAATTCTCATTGTCATGGGAACTTTTTTATCATACCGGAATGATGTAATAGGACGGTGCATAAGAGCCTTGAAGGAGGAATACCCAGAGAGCCTTCACAAAAGGGATTACTCCCATACATGGATGTAGTAATACATCATGGAGGAAATAACTCATTCACAGAATCACTCTACTTTGGGAAACCTATGGTAATTATGCCATTTTCGAGCGATCAGTTCGATATTGCGAGTGATGCTGAAGAACTGAGGATTGCTGGGGTTCTCAATCCAAACTCTTTTGGAATTGGGTCCATAAAGAAAGCATTACGACACACACTCTCAAGAGAGAGTGAGAAAGCACTCCTTTATTGGAAACAGAAACTAGCAACCCGTGGTCCTAGGTATGCAGTCAGAAGATTGCTATCCACACTGAGTAAGTAACATCAGTAACGCGCTATGAGCTATCGCTACGAAGCATACGAGACCATGCTTTTTAAGGAGGAAAGAACATCTATAGAAAGTCCGAATGATGTATAGCTACAGAAGGGGAGGCATCTTCTTCATCCTAGATACTGTCCCGAGGAACCGAAAGTTTAGAAAAGCCGTCCCTATTGTTGATACATCATTCTAAGTTTGACTGCAAAAACAGTTCTTGCATGGATAGTGTTTTTCGGCACATCACGACCTGTGTGAGAATCCATAAAAAGTCCATTGAATGAACTCTTTAAACACCCTTTTGCATAGATCATTTGTCATATCCTTATGTGCGAGAACGAAGGATTGTGAGGGTGTTGCGAAACTCATTGATATTGTTCATAAATTTTATGTTAGTCGCCTTTAAAATATGAGTGTAATCTCTTGACCCATTTCCTCCGATGAATAACGTTACATGGTCTGGAAGAAATCTACTCAATTTCATGAAATCTGATCGAATGAGTGGATTTTCTCCTGATATAATAATGCTGAGGATAACCGCCCTCGCATTTACCATCTGAGCAGACTTTACTATTTCTTCTGCCGGAATGTCTGGGCCGAGGTACTTCACATCCCAGCCATCGGCTGCAGCTGCGACTGCGCAGATTAGTGCCCCGAATTCGTGTTGCTCCCGGACAGGAGTTGCAGCAATAGCTGCCGGATACGCATCAGGTCTCGTGAGTTCGAGGAGAAGAGTACCGAGGAATGTGCGAATGACTCCTGTTGCGCTATGTTCATTCATGACTCGCAGCGAGCCGTCGTGCCATTGTGCGCCAATATCCTTCAAAAGGGGAACAACAATCTTCTCGATTACGGTTATTTTACCAAAGGAAATACTTGCACGGGTGAGCGAATCCTCGAGAGTTTTTGCATCGAGCCGCCAGACTGCATTCATACAAGTTTTAAGGCTTTCGTTCAGTGAACTCTCTTCTGGGTGTGCGTTTATATCTTTATTTTTCGCGTATGCTGTTACAGGTCCACTATTTATGTACTCACGAAGCTTATCTTTTGGAAGCTGCGCAATCTGTCCGATTTTTCGGCCTGATAGGATCGCGAACTTAAGTAGGAGTAGACGATCAATATCCTCATCAGAGTAGAGTCTTTGGTTCCCAGAAGTTCTTGAAGGGCTCACTGCGTCGTATCTTTTCTCCCACGCGCGTATGGTGTGGGTGCTCAGTCCTGTCTTCTTCACTACCACACTTATTGGATGCTCACCAACCTGCTTCATATCAATAATAGTATCATGTTTTGTCTATATCTTGTCAAGTTATTTATAGATTTTGAGATATAAAAGTTGAGTGAAAACTATAGAGGTTCAAAAAAAAGCCGAAATATTTCTAAAATTTTTAAAAATCTTAGATAAAATTTAGAAAATACCTTGACTATAATTAGACATATTGCTAGTTTATATGAATATTAGAAGTCTAAAAAAAACAAAATTAAAGGCAACAAATGAAAAAGCTATTAATTCCAGCTGTGATTCTCACAGTAGCGGCTCTCGTGTTGATAGGAGCCGGATCGCGGAGCGAGAAGAAGGCTCCCGGCGATATAGTTGATATTGCCGTAGAGGATGGAAGATTCACGACATTGGTCTCGGCACTTGAGGCTGCTGATCTCGTCGATACCCTCAAGGGCGATGGCCCCTTCACAGTATTTGCACCAACAGATGATGCGTTTGCCGAGCTTCCAGAGGGTACGATCGAGGCTCTTCTCATGGACATTCCCCAGCTGACAGATATTCTCCTTTACCACGTTACTCCCGGGAAGGTGATGTCGTCGGAGGTAGTCAATCTGAGTAGCGCTGACACAGTTTCGGGAAATCCGGTCTCGATACGCGTAGATGGAGATAAGGTTATGATAAATGATGCTCAGGTAGTGATTGCTGACATAGAAGCATCCAACGGCGTCATTCATGTTATAGACAGGGTCATTCTTCCTCCTGCATAAAAAGAGTGTAGTTTGAAAAAGCAATAGAGCCATGCACCAAGTAATTTGGCTCCTGTGGTGCATGGCTCTTTTTTTGTTTTGACCACCATCGAGTTTCGTGAAATAGTATGAATCGATTTGTGCTGATGCTCACAGCGAGGTCATTGCTATTGATACTCTGACGGTGGGGATAAACTATTGTTTCTTTTTATTAAGCAAAAATCAATAGCGGCTTTTAAATGGATTTTAAGAGTGTCAAAAAGAGGTATATTAACATCTTCTTGTTTTATCAATAGAGGTATTTCAGTACATCCTAGAATAATTCCCTCAGCCCTTCAGACCGATATTCGAATTTTCTTGACAAAATATCCTTCTGAAGTATTATGGTAGATAAAAGGGGGAAGAGTTACTTGTGAAGTGTGACTCATCCAACAATTGAGCTTTTTTGTACCGCAATATGGATGTTTTTGCAAACCGTGAATCATAATTCTTCC
>Ga0111221_1228_pt1 | contig 9759 bp, 9 predicted proteins | sample DeeMarSWOR152_54_FD_80385 | JGI IMG/M metagenome (GOLD analysis project Ga0111221, IMG submission 80385) | Spirochaetes bacterium DG_61 | reverse complement strand
CGACCGCCGCATCCAGTATCTCACAAAAATGGTCGAGAACCTCGAAGTGGTGGATCCGAAGAGACAGGACCTTGACCGTGTGCTCTTCGGCGCTCGGGTGAGCGTTCTCGAAAATGGCCGATCTACAAAGGTCTACAGGATCGTTGGTGTGGATGAGAGTAATCCACCAGAGGGCAGGATCAGCTGGTTCTCACCCATCGCGAAGGCGCTCACTGGAAAGCGTGTGGGAGAAACTGTCAGCCTGCGAATACCCGCTGGGGAAGTAAAACTCAAGATACTTCGGATTGAGTATTGAAACGGTTTTGGGCACTCTCCTTGAGGGTGTCCTTCACCGGTTTAAAGGGCTTTCACGAGCTTAATAGGACGCTTTCATCAGCAACAGTGATAGAATGAGGCGGACCTCTTGAGAGACCAATGAGGATCTCCTTAGATCTTAATGCTCTTTTCCCCAGAGATCTTGAGCATCTCTCGTGCAGACGCAAGCTGCTCCATGTACAATTGCTCCAGTATTTTTTCAGGAGCCGTATTGGTGTCTTCGATGGTATCGTGAAGCACTGCAGTGATCAGGACCTCTATCTTCAGATCTTCACAGCAGGCGCTCAAGGTGTGGGCCACCTGTATTTTATTTTTTACCCAATCTCAGTGCACTATCATCGGCTTGGCCACCTCAGCGGCTTTTTCACTTCCGAAGAGAAGCTCCACAAGCTTGAGGGCAAACTCAATGGCAGTCCCAGGTCCGCGACTTGTCACGCAGTTACCGTCCACCACCACCCGCGAATCGACCTCTTCTCTGTTCTCGAGCCTGTCACTGAAGTCCGGATGGCACGTTGCCCTTTTCCCACTGAGGAGACCGTGATGCATGAGAACCACTGCAGGGGATGCGCAGATCGCTCCGTACAGGCGTCCCTCTTTCTGCTGCTGCTTCAGCATCTCTGTGAGTTCCCTAGAGTCCCTCATATGCTCGGCACCGGGCATTCCTCCCGGAAGGGCGATGAGGTCAAAGGTCCTGTCTACACACTCCGAGATGAGATTATCTGCAATGAGTTTCACTCCCCTTGAGGCGATGACCTGCAGGCCGTCCACTGAAGCAACGGTGACAGAGGCACCTGCTCGCCTTAAAACGTCGATGATGCAGACAGCCTCAATTTCCTCGCTGCCATCAGCAATTGGAATGAGTACCTGTTTGGACATAAAAAAGTTCTCCTCCATTATGCTTTATAATTTCCTTAAGTGAATATTCACGTTATCTGCTGATCACCTCGATGCCTCCTGTGATGAGCGGGATATGCATATCGGTATAAATGAAAAATATTACTCATGCAGTACACGCCTTGGTCAGCTTTCCCCGAAAAGATGGTAAGGGAGGATACTTAACAAATGCCCCTTTAGCACATCCCGTAACAATAATTCCTTTCCTCTCCAGAGGCTCACAGCAACCGTAACTTTGGAACACTCTTTCCGCGAGCCTCCGCAAGATACTCCTCTCCTGCTGACTCATATCCGTTTCTTCACCGGGAAGCTCTGCGGTATAGAGGGGAGTGCTCTTGTAATCCGCAACATCCCAGTAACCTGTCGCATTCACCAGAGGCATGTTTTCTCCTCTGCGATCTCTCACATTACCCCATCAATCTTTTATTCACATATTCTATAGTATGGTGTTCCTATCCAAACAGTATTATGTATCAATCTGGGAAGTATTCTCGATACCGTTTCGATCGCACCTGAACCGAGCTACTAGTTTTAGAATAAACTCACGGAATGAAAGCTCAGAACCAATTTAAAATGATGTATCTAAAAACCCTATTGAGTCTAAGGAGCATCGGCGCCCGAATCTGAGTAGGCTCCACTATACGTAGTTGTCAGCGATTTATTACTCTTTGAATCGGCTTCACCTACTTATGCTTTATACTAAAAGCACCTGTTTCATCACTGTAATAAATATCTTTCATCTTTTTAACCACGTATTCTCCCGATAAAACCTCTTTAATTCGGGCGACTCGTTCAGCATTCGCTTTTGCATTATGAATTGGATTATAAGAGCTACAACCAACAAACATTGCAACAAGTGATATGTATTCATCTTCAGTTAGTCTTCGAAATGGCTTTCCATAATAATATTCTGCTGCTTCACTAAATCCTTTCGTTCCATAACAAAAATCGAAGATATTGATAAACATGAGCAGCTGATCCTCTTTTGAGACCAGGGGATCCAATGCAAAACGTGCAATTAACGTTTGTGATATTTTCCGAATTCCTGGCCGAAACTCCTTGAAATACAGTTTTTTCACCAAACCTTGTGTTATTGTTGTTAAACCTGCGCCGGGAGTTCGTAGGTCCACTCCTTTGTGATCGTAAAAATTAGGATCTTCGACTGCTAATAAGATATCTAATTGACGTTGTGATAAATCAGAAAGCTGTAAATTGATTGTATCTGATTGGAGTATTTCTATTACTAAAAGCTTCGAATCTGTAATCATTGCTTTATGGCAATTTTTTAACATTATCTGGCAATGCTGATCATCCCAATCATGAGACCACCATAACCTCCACCAATATCAGTGAGGGTATTAATTCCCGTGAAATCATAAGAATCAATAATGGTACTGTGTGAAGTCATTGCTTTTATTGAATTCGCTTCGTTAAATATTTCAGCAGCCTTAGGATTCATTTTAAACCATAAAAAACACGACATGAACTTGCTAATGCTCTCATTACTCGATAAAGATATGGAGCATACGAACCGCTTTTTTGAGCAATCTCTTCGATTGTTTTGGGGCCATCAGACAAAATGTCTGCTATACATAGCTTTGCTGCAACATACACAGGTTTACTCATCCATTTGCCAGTAATAAATTGCATCATTTTAATAGATGCCTGTTCTTGGGTTGTTTCCATAACTTTCTCCTTTGTTGATGCAATTTTTTAAATCAGTTCAGGATTAAATGAAATGCTATAAGTGAAGTAACCATTAATGGAAATCAGTAGTGGTTAATGCTTTCATCACATTGTGGCGAGGTTTGGGTGAGCATGGCAAACCGAAAACCGCATGCGAACAAAATTGGACTACAAACTTTTAAATCTTTTAGCATATACTTTCCGTGGAAAATCGCCTTTTGCATAATCGATATCCCTATCCCCTTTCAAAATAGCCTCATCTGCATACGCCTCTATCACTTCTCCTATAAACAAGTTTTTATCCCCTGTTACTATTTCTTCTTTTACTTTACATTCCATATGTGAAACACATTCCTCAATAATGGGAGCTCTTACTTTGCGTGCCGGTTTTGGTGTCAGACCTGTTTCCTTAAATTTATCTACTTGGCACCCTGAATGGAATCCACAATAATAAATCCTCGATCTTAGCTCGCTTAGAGGAACATTTACAATAAACTCTTTCGTGCTTTTTATTAACTCACATGAACAAGTCCCTTTTCCGATAGCACACGCTATAAGTGGAGGTTCCTTTGATACAGGCATACAAAAACTGACCGCTATGATATTTGATTTCTCTTTTATGTCTCCACATGTTATTAAAAAATGTCTCATCGGCCACATAAACTGTAAATATTCAACATCAATTTTCATCTTATATCACCCTGTTCTATCTATTTTAGCTAACGTTCACGGTGTAACGAAGCCGATGTTGGATGAAAAGCTCATTCTCAGATAAGGCAAACAAAAAAATAAAAATATTTGTTGATAGAAAAGACCGGTTTGAGCACGGAGCTAAAGGGTCCACAGGTGCGACAACACTTACCCCGGTTACACCGTGATATAAGAGTTGGTAACAGACATTTTTTTTCATTGCTATAAAAAAACATATTAATTAGTCTTTCATTGACTTGATTCTTAATAAATATCACGCTTTGCCATCTGAGAGTAATACTCTCATTTTTTCTTGTATAAGCTTGGCATGGTATTCTAGAGCGATCTGAGCCGTCTTCTTCACCTAGAACACCGATCTCCCCTTCAATTGAGACATTTATATTCATTCCTTTAAGTTCGAAAGCTCAAAAAATAATAATCCATCCCTTATACTATAAAATTTTAAATTGAAATTCTATAACATTAAAATGTATCCAATACTCAAAATCTAATTCAGGTCAGTTCTCAAGCTCATATGATGTTCCCGGTGTAGCCGAATCCAGCTGCTGAATTAGAAGCTTATTTTGGGGAAGAGTTACAAGTATCAATAAACGTAAAATTGAACCGAAAGCTAATTTGCCTGTCAATCGATAGGCCTAACAAGGTTATGCCTTATTATCTGCGGTTGTGATAAAAACTCTGCAATATGAAAGCGTAGATACTATGAAACGCATCATTCTAAAGGTACTGAAAAATAAAAAGTAGCACCTTCATTAATGTTACTTTCTAACCAAATTTCACCACTGTTCGTGTTAACTAGATTTTTACATAATATTAATCCCAAGCCTGTACCCTTCTCTTTTTTAGTTCCTAACCTCATGAAATGTTCTTCAATTTTAAAAAGTTTCTCAATATTTTCCGACTCAATACCTGTACCGGTATCCTTAATCTTAAATTCAGCCATATTCTTTACTTTATTAACCTCAATTAGGATAGCCGAATTTGGATAACTAAACTTTATAGCGTTTGAAACCAAATTTCTCACGACAGTTATAATCATATTCCTATCTACGAAAACGCATAGATTGTTTTCTGCCTCAATGCGGAATACTATGTTTTTATTTCTTGCATAACTTTCCAAAGGAATGGTGGCCTCCAATAATAGATCATGAACTCGATATTTATCTGGCTGAAATATCATATCACCTGTTTGACATTTTGCCCAATCGAGCAAATTGTCTAACAGGTTAATTGTACGATTGGAAATGAGATCTATTTCCTTAATAAATTTCATGCGCTCACTGTCAGATATCGATTTATATTCGTCAATGAGGTATCTAATAACAGAAATCAGAGAGACAAGAGGGCTCCGAAGATCATGAGCGATTATGGAAAAAAATCTATCTTTTGTCGCATTTAACTCTTGTAATCTTTTCTCACTCTCTCGGAGTGTATTTTCGCTTATTTTTAAATCTCTATACAGTAAATCGAAAGGCCTGATTAGCGCTGTCTTCACTAAAGCATTATAAATGAGGTAAAACGAAATAATCTTTAAAATGTGTCCGAAGAAATTTGAGAGGCCATAAACATCTACATAAAATATAAATGCTATTTCTGCACCTATGGATATAAGAATAGAAGCAATTAAAATTCTTAATACTTGGGAATCAAATCGTTGACGGTTTCGACTTAATTGCAAAATCGCACCACAAAAAATTAAGGAGATTACCAACTCGCTTAACTTTTTAAAAAGGGTTAACCCCGTTCCTTCTATGAAAGAATCTGGAAATATATGCCAATAAAATATTGTGGAAAGAACAATAGAAACCAAAATGCAGTAGCAAAGAAAAACATATGAAATATTTAGCTTTCTTTTTAAAAAAAAGGGGGCGATAAAAAGTGAAATGCTCTCCAGGTATCGTGCAGTTATCCATAATTGAGTAGGTAAATTAGACTCATCTGTGGCAAATACTCCCATACCTTTGTATGCGAGTGTGTGGAGAAAATCCAAACACCCAACGAAGAAATATGCAATCCCTAATAACAGGAGATATTTATTTTCCAGGTTTTGACGACAGTTCCATGAAATGATAAAGATTCCATAAGCAACTATTATACTAAAAACCTCAGCAATACTGTGGAATAAGAGATAGTTATTGATACTGATTATGAATAACCCAAAGAGGATAACAATTCCTAATGAAATTGGAATATATTTTTTTAACATTTGAATTGTTTATTCTAAGCTTTATAGGACGTGTATATAATACATAATTTTAATTCCGATTAATAACGAAACATATCATGTATGGAACGTCCGTTTTTGACATTGCTTGAGCAATACCCTTGGCTTCTGGTACAGCTGGCAGCGTTTCTGCAACTAGAAAATCTGATTTCTGATAATCGTTCTTTATTTGCTCTCCATGTGGGAGTGCAAATGACAATAGGTACTCCAGCGTCATATGCAATTGGAATGTAATCATTATAAAGATGCGACAGCTCCCTTTCGCCAGCTGTATCATATATGAGTAGTGCATTTACAAGGCTAGGATGTAATTCAACCTTATTAGAACGACGTAACGATTCAATTATTGCTGCTTCTGCTAATAGGAAAATAGGCTTTTCATCCAGATGAATAGAACATCATCCAGAATTGCTCTTTACAGGCTTGGCGGTGCTCTGCGGTACAAAAGTACCGCCTGTATGAGAAGAGATCACAAGAAAAAATGCCCATTTTCATGTTCTATGATTGCTGTCTCAAACAGCACGGCCGATGAATAGGCAATCATGTTTTTTCAGAATTTTCCTGAAATCCACAATATTGTATTCATATTAAAAACGTAGATCGCCACTGTTATATAACTTTCCAAGCACATTCGAAGTTGCCGTCATTAAGACGTGTTCAATGACAGGCAAGACCGTGACAACAGGCAGTTAGGGGAAACCGAACAATATAGATATGAGCATGAATAAGACAGGCTTAAATATTAGTAAGAAGCAATGGGACAAAGTCCATTTGTTTCCCCTAATGTGTTCTGTTATACGAAGTAGTAACGCTTTAGTATGAATATTTACTTTTTGTAAGGTATCAAATAATAATTATCATTGTTCTCCTTGAGTAGATAATATTTCAGGGGAATTCTTATATTCTTTTATCTTTTGGATTATTTCATCAGGATTTGGAAGACGTCCAACTTCAGCTTTTGAGAATATTAGATTACCATTTATATAAACATCAAAGCTCCCAATATCCCCGGTTATTAACGAAGCATTCAAGCCAAACTCTCTATTTATTTCTTCTGCTAACATATTGGCTTTAGTTCGGAAACCACATGAGGTACAATGATGAATTTCAATACTAATATTTCCTTGATTTATTGGAGGATTATCTACTTCGAATTGATCTGCATTCACGCCAAAAGTTAGTATGATGAATAGAGGTATAATAATAAAATATTTAGCGAACATCCTACTCCTCCTTCCTTTTATTTAATAAATCAGTAAACATTATATCAAGCCGATTATTGAATTTGAAAGTTCTACACCTTTTAATATTAGTGATACATGAGTCTCTTCTCCATTAATTCAATATTATTATTTAAATTTGGTAAAAGTAATGATAAAGCGCCATTATTTTGTTTAATATTCTCGGTATAACCGAAGTCGGTTACATCATGTTGTGACTGTAGGAAAAGTATAACCTGACTCACAAAAATCCTCAAAGAAATTCCTTTTCCCCAAAATCTCAGGGTGGGCACGCACTTATTTTACCGTGATAGCTGATTTCATCGCAGAGATGAAGAAGGAAGTTATACCATTAGCCATTGTCCAATATCTCACGTACTTTCTTGGCAAGGTCCTTCGGAGCGAATGGTTTCTGTAAAAATGGAATCCCATGATCCAACACACCATGGCGGACAATGGCGTCGTCGGTATAGCCAGAAATATAGAGCACCTTCATTTCCGGATATACACTCTGTAGCCTATCCGCGAGTACTCGGCCGCTTATACCGGGCATTACCACGTCTGTAATGAGCATGTCTACAGGCTGTTCACTGCACTGAGCCCTGACCTCAAGTGCCTTTTCTCCGTTTTCCGATTCGATGACGGTATATCCATAATGCTTCAAGATATTAGAGATCAGGTTCCTGACGATGAACTCGTCTTCCACGAGGAGTATGGTTTCTCTTCCCCCCTGCATCAAGGACTTCTCCTGTTTCGATTCTTGTTCTAGGATGGCATCGTCCACACGGGGGAAATAACATTTGAAAGTAGTTCCCTTGTCTGGCTCGCTGTAGACCCAGATGTATCCTCCGCTCTGCTTCACGATCCCGTACACGGTGGAAAGCCCAAGACCTGTCCCCCTGCCTACCTCCTTTGTGGTAAAAAAGGGTTCGAAGATGTGCCTCTTTGTTTCCTCGTCCATACCGATCCCGGTGTCAGTGACGCAAAGCATTATATACAGCTCCGGCTGGCCATTCACCCTATTTTCGAAGTAGGCCTGGTCCAATTTGATGTTTTTAGTCTCGATGATGAGTTTCCCGCCAGTGGGCATCGCATCTCGTGCATTCACCGCAAGATTCATAATCACCTGCTCAATCTGTCCTGGATCGGCTTTGATAAGTCCCAGGTCCTTCTCAAAGACGGTAAAAAGCTCGATGTCCTCGCCAATGAGCCTTCGGAGCATCTTGTCAATGTTTGCCACGAGTTTGTTCAGGTCGAAGGTCTTCGCCTGCATCATCTGCCTTCTGCTAAAAGCAAGGAGCTGCTGAATGAGGCTTGAAGCACGGTCAGAAGAGTTTTTGATCTGCTCCACATACTTCTTCAACTCCTGTTCCAGTTTCGGGTGAAGGAGCAGGATATCGGTATACCCGATGATAGCGGTGAGGAGGTTGTTGAAATCGTGAGCCACTCCTCCGGCGAGTCTACCGATGGCCTCCATCTTTTGTACCTGAAGAAGCTGACGCTCCTTATCTTTGAGCTCCTCTTCCGCGCTTTTGATTTCAGTGATATCCGTAAGGAAATTGAGTGATGCGGGTCGGTTATCCCAGCTGATGAGCACCGCGCTGATCTGAAGCCATCGTGTTTTACCTTCTTTCGTGACCATCCTGAAAGAGTAGACCTCTGGCACTTTCTCTCCCTGGAGTCGCTTCTTATAGTTCTCGAGTACCATTGACCGGTCATCGGGGTGGATGAACTCGATGAAAGACAATGAAAGCAGCTCACTCTCCGAATATCCCGTGATCTCCAAAGTCCTTGGATTTACGAACTTCAGAATACCATCCTGAGCGACAACAATTGCCTCTTTTGCGTTTTCCACCACACAGCGATACTTTTCCTTAGATTCCTGGAGTGCTTCTTCGATCTCCTTACGTTCAGTGATGTCCTTGATAACTGCTTGAACACCCACAGTCTTACTCTCGACCTTGATCAGGCCAATGTCTGCCTCCCCCCACCTTGATGTCCCATCCTTTCTTTTAAACTTGAAGGACACGTTTTTCACCGGCTTCCCTTCAATAATCGCTTTGAATATCTTGACGAAACTCGGGATGTCGCTGAAATGAACCGTCGGGAGTTTCGTGAAATGTTTTCCCTCGATCTCCTCCTTTACAAATCCCGTAAGGGATTGAATGGCCGTGTTCACGGCGAGTATCTTTCCCTTTAGATCACTCACGAATATGCAGTCCGGGGCAAGCTCTATGAGGTTTCTGTACCGCTCCTCGGATTCGGCCAGACTCCTCTCGACCTTTTTCCGTTCAGAGATGTCGCGGACAAAGGCCCACATGCCGATAGGGTTGTTTCCTTCCAGGGCAAGGTACGTCCTAATTTCGACTGGAATTCGTTTTCCGTCTTTGCGTCTGTACTCTTTCTCGTAGATATCTGAATATCCGCGGGTGAATACCTGTTCTTCAAGGATCCTTTTTTCGATTTTATGCCACTTCTTCAGGGTGATGTTCTCGTAAGTCTTATGCTTAAGTTGCTCTCCCGTGTAACCGAGCATCTCCTGGAAAGCAGAGTTACTCTCCACTATACAACCACTCATGTCTACAAAGGCGTACCCGTCTCGGCTCCCTTCGTAGAGCTTACGGAATCTCATCTTCGTTTTCTCAAGCTTCTCACGCAGCTCATCTCGCTCTCTTTCGATCTCAGAAAGTCGCTTTTTGAGCCCTCTGA
>Ga0111221_1337_pt1 | contig 9810 bp, 8 predicted proteins | sample DeeMarSWOR152_54_FD_80385 | JGI IMG/M metagenome (GOLD analysis project Ga0111221, IMG submission 80385) | Spirochaetes bacterium DG_61 | reverse complement strand
TTCCATGGAAATATATGGCTCACCCAATCTTTGAGATTCACTTTTCCCATTGTAATATATTGAAGGACTTCCTCGTGAACCTCCGCTTCGAGTACCTTTGATCTGAACACTCTCGGATCCGTTTCATTATCCGCACTGTATGATTCGTCATCAGCAGGCATGCCGTAAAGATGGATCCTTCCATCGGGTTTCGTAATCTCTCTGCAGCGCGATAAGGCAGCGTTTGAACCCACTGCCTCAATAGTGCGATCGAAACCTCCCGTGTTCAGGATCTTTTCCAAGTCAGGTGGTGTTTCATCCCCAGCGACATAAAGATCCGTACCAAGATCACTAAATCGTTTCGCCCACTTCTCCCGGCGACCAAAGACCACAACGGGCGAAATACCGATGATTTTCGCCCACATCGTCATCGTCTGGGCCGCGGGGCCTGTTCCGACGATCGCCAACGAGTGACCGTGTTTCACATCTGTGCTCCTGATACAGTGCAAATTCTCCTTCAAAACGATTAACGCTGTTGCATGTACTGGATCTATGTATTCAGGTACTTTTTGCTGGGGATGGGGAAAATCATTGTATTCGACGCCCTTTTCTGCCCATACATCAGTTACAACAGCCTTTTCTACAAAACCCCCGAACCTGCTCGAGGCACCAGGGATCGACAAGTCCTTATCATAGAGACGGGAACGTAAAACCGTATCTCCAACACGATAATTACGTACCTTTTTTCCAATCTTAACGATCCTGCCAGATGATTCATGTCCTAAGAGTATTGGAAAGGTACCTTTTTTAAATCTCCCCTCCAATATCTTCAAATCTGTGCTGTTGCATATACCGCACGCCTTTACCTCAATAAGCGCTTCATAGTGGCCGATTTTTGGTTCATCGAGCTCAAGTATTCTGAGTCTGTTTTTTGAAACAGCAAAAATCCCCTTCATAAGATCTCTGCTCGATTCCTTTCTTTATCTCGCATATACAATGCCACTTATTGATTGACGGCGTTACTCCGCTATCCCGTATAAAGATGTCCAATATGCCCAGGCCCCTTGTAATTACTGTTGAATGGTAATTTATAAGGTTCCTCATAGGGACGAAAGGGAACCATTGCGGCTATCTCATCTATTCTGCGCAGGATATCCTCCGAAAGGGGCCCTTCATCGATTGTGCTCACATTCTGCTCGAGTTCTTCTTGTGACTCAACCCCCATTAATATTGCGGATATATCCGGATTTGAAAGAATATAACGCAATCCCAACTTCGCAATCGGTATACCCGTGTCATGCACAAGTGCGTACAGTTTTTTAAATTGCTCTCGCCGTGGAGGTGACAACCAGCGTGCACCCCTTTCAATTTCATCTGTGTAGAGCTGTGATAGGGCTCCATGCTGCAGAGGCGAACCGATAACAATTCCCATGTTCTTTCTCTTCGCAACAGGAATTATTGAAATAAGGGCTTCCTGCCAGAGCAAGCTGTAGTTAAACGCGGTAAGTACAACATCGTAGTCTGCTGTATCAATAATGTTTGCCATTTCATATGCCGTTGTTCCTGCAACACCTGTAAAACGTATCACTCCTTCCGTTTTTAGCTCCTCCATCAGTTCCGTTACCGGGCCGTGATAATGATCCCAGTCTGTAAACCAGTCGTATTGCCCCGGTCTGTCTGGCTCATGAATGAATAGAATGTCAATGGTGTTTCTCAAAAGTAATTTCAAACTCTCATCTATTGACTTCCTCAGAGCGTCTTTGTCCCTTGGATTAAAAGGGATCGGTCTCCCCCCGAATTTCGTAGAAAGAATGCAGGAAGCACTGATTCCATCTAATGCGTATCCTAAAACCTTTTCACTCTCTCCATATCCAGGAGCTGTATCAAAGTAATTTACTCCCAGTTCAAATGCACGGCGGATAATTGCAGATATTCTCTCACGTGATGCGACATCACTTGACTTATAATTTCCCGCTCCCAATGACAATTCACTCACCTTGATACCTGTTTTGCCCAAAACCCTGTATCGCACAGGCGTTCTCCCTATATATCATCATTCTCAATACATACGTTCATTTCATCCTTTGGATCAAACTGTCGAAATCTGGATATAAATCCTGTAGACATGTTACGAGTTTTTGATAGAGTGCTTTTTGTATTCGATAGAAATCGCGAAACTCCTGTTTCGGAGTGTAGGTCTTCTCTTCCTTTACGATACACATCGACGCTTCAACTGAGGAATTCCAAATCCCTTCACCGACTCCTGCCAAAATTGCGGCACCAAGCACAGCCGCCTCCTTTTCCACCATTTTTTTCACGGGCTTCTCGAGAAGATCAGCCTTCATCTGAAGCCAGAACCGAGAGCTGGAACCTCCTCCGACACAGCGGAGCTCCTCTATCGGTATTCCGTTTTTTTCAAACCAGTCCACGTTCAATGCCACTTCATACGCAATACCCTGTAAAATTGCTTTAAGTATATCTTCTTTCCTCGTACCCAGGTCCAATCCCATGATCAAACCTTTCGCCAGAGGATTCATATCTGGCGTACCGCTTCCTGTAAAATAGGGAAGAAGGAGGAGATGTGTGGGAGAAGGAAGTGCTTTTGAAAGGAGTGCATCGAAGACATTCATCCCCCCTTTTCCTGCTCTGAGAGCATCTTCGTTTACAATAGTTTCTTTGAACCATGTAAGAATCGACCCTGCATTTAAAACCAATGCCATTATCAGATACCGTTCCGGGACAACATGGATGTTTATTGAGTAACAGCCATGCAATAGTTTTTCTGATAATTCCGCATTGAGATAGTTTTTCTCAAGCGTGATGCTGATGGCTTCGACCGTTCCCATAGAATCCTGTACACTTCCATTGTGTATAGAATATGATCCCAGTGTCCCACAGGCCTGATCCATACCCCCAGAAATAACCTTCACTCCCCCACCAAGCCCTAATCGAGTTCCGATGGAACGAGGAATTACTCCCACCTTTTCACCGGATGGCAGTACGTCAGGTAAATAATTTCGCCGTATCCCGGCAACCTCGAGAATCTCTTGGGCCCAGTCAAGCTCCTTAAAATTAAAAGCCATGGTTCTGCACGCATTTGAGTAGCTCGTCACAGGGTACAAGCCCAGCTTTGAAATCACGAATTCCTCGGCGCATAAAAATTTTGCCGCTCTTGAAAAAATCTCAGGCGCATGGTTTTTTAACCATAGGATCTTTGTGATGGTATTGATTGGATGAGGAGGCATTCCGGTTATTTGAAAGATCTTTTCTGCACCGATCTCGTGTTCTAAAAAAAGAGATTCATTTTTTGATCTCCCGTCTGATGCGAGGATGAAGTTCCCGACCGATCCACCATGTTTATCAACCGTCACAAAACTATCACCCATAGTCGACATACACACTGCCAGTATGGGCGAGGCGCTATACTTTTCTGTAGCTTCGTGTATTGTCTCCTGAACAGCATTCCATAATTCATCCGCATTCAATTCGATCCAACCCGGACGGGGTACTATGGAGTTGTACTCTCTGTGCGCACGTGCCTTAATGTTTCCCATTTCATCTATTACCACCGCTTTGCATCCACTGGTCCCAACATCCAATCCCAGTACACTCATCTCATTGTTCTTTCAGATTAGAATGAACATTCCCGCCGCTAGCGAGGAGAATATTCTTAGTGTTTGCCTCTACGCTGTCTGAGGAGGAAATAGTACCCAGTCTATTTTACTATAATGACCTTACTTCGATCGAATGTCACAGCAACAGCAATAATTATTAAAAAACCTAAAAATGCCTGTTGTGCATACACATCGATACCAACGACGGTCATTCCATTTTTAAACACACTCATGATAAGCGCACCGACAATCGTGTTAATAACGCCACCTGCACCCCCGGTAATCGCTGTCCCTCCCACAACAACCACCGCAATCGACTCCAAGACGTAGAGATCACCGAAAATCGCAGAACCACTGTAAAGATTACTCGCAAGAATAATGCCCGAAACTCCTGCTCCAAACCCCGAAAGAATAAATGCAAAAAGTTTCGATAGCTGTACATTGATACCGGACATCCAGGACATCCTTTCATTGCTCCCGATACTATATATAGTTCTCCCCAAGTATGTATACTTTTGTATGATAAAATATCCGATGAACACAACGATTGCAACGAGCCACCCATGATTGATCCCAAACGTTGCCCCGTTAATTACATCAAGGTAATGGAAATGTTTTGATGAAACTGAAATGGGTGCCTCGGAAAGAAGATACGTCATGCTCACGAATATACCACCCGTGCCCAGTGTGCACACAAATGAGGGTATCTTTGCCCTAGTAAAAATAATTCCATTACAAAAACCGCACCCGCATGCGACAACAAGCGCAATAAAAAAAGCGAAAAAGCCGAATAACTCCAGGCTTAACAAATACACCACAGATATGAGAGAAATAATCCCTCCAACAGAAAGATCGATACCACCTGTAATATCGCGGTGAGGTTGCCTATGGTCTTCAAATTATATATGGATAAAAAGCTTCTATTTATGAGCACAAAGATGATAACAATGATAAAAAGCAGTAACAGAGAAATGTATATGGCAGGAAGTTTGCTGACATAATCAGAAACAAGACGAAATCCTTTTCTACGCTCGCCTTTTTTCATCTCATTAATACCGTCGTTTCCCCTTTGACCTGTGGTGGGCATTCCACCTCACCAGTGATCTCACCATCTTTCATTATGAGCATTCGATTACACAGACCGATATCCTCCTCTAACGTATCCGACATCAATAGAATCGCAATTCCACCTGAGGCAATCATCCGTATTCTCCTATATATCTCTTCTTTTGCCCCAACGTCGATCCCTCTCGTGGGATGATCCAAAATGAGCACCTTTACTTTTGCCGCAAGCCATTTTGCCAGCACGATTTTCTGCTGATTCCCTCCACTGAGATTGTTGCATAGTGTCTTTAGAGACGGTGTCTTTATCCTGCACTGCTCAATCCAGTACGTTGCTTCCTTTTTCTCTCTTTTCAGGTTGATAATCCCAGTATTTATCATCTCTTTTAGGACGATGAGGGTAATGTTCGACATAACATCGAGCTGCAATGCAAGACCCTCATCTCTTCGGTCAGAAGGAATGTAGCCTATTCCCGCCCTTATTGCATCTTTCGGGGAATCGATTTTTATTTCTTTCCCGTTTATAAAGATTTTCCCGGCATCTGTTTTCGTCACACCACAGATACTTCTACATAACTCTTCCTTCCCTGACCCGAGAACACCGACAATACTCACTATTTCGCCCTTCCTCACCCAAAAACTCGCAGGCTTAAAAAAGCCCCTTTTTTCCAGTCCTTGGACTCTGATAATTTCTTTTTCACCAGGTTCATTTTGTTGTGATTCCTTATAATATTCTTCAGCAAGCTCATGCCCAACCATCAACCGTTGTACCTCTCTAATTTTTGCATCCTTCCCTTTCAGTTCAGCCATATTTCTCCCATCTTTGAGAATCACGATACGATCTGACAGCTCGAGCACCTCTTCCAATCTATGGGAAATGAATACAATGGAGGCTTCCTTTTTTAGGCTCATAAGAATGGTAAACAAGCGTTCTATCTCTTCTGCGATGAGCACGGTCGTGGGTTCATCAAGAATGAGAATTGGATTTTCCACTCCAGCGACATTTGACAGCCAGAGCAAACGAACAATTTCCACCATCTGACGGCATGCCTGGCTCAGATCGCGGACATTAGTTTTAGGATTCACATCGACTTGCACCCTCGCTAACTGGCTTCTCGCTTCTTCAACCATTTCCCGCATTGAAATCAATCCGCGATGTTTAAAATGACCTTCCTGACAGAGGAAAAGGTTTTCAGCAACCGACAGGTTTGGGAGAAGACATCCTTCCTGAAAAACCATGCCAACCCCTTTCTGCGCTGCTGTTTTCGGGTCCGTAATCCGTGCGGTTTTTCCCCTGAGGACAACCTCTCCATCATCATGCTTATAAAGTCCAATTAGGACTTTCATCAATGTCGATTTCCCGGCGCCATTTTCACCTACCAAACCGACAATTTCCTTCTCATAAACTTTGAAATTCACCCGATCGAGCGCTTTCACCCCGGGAAAACTTTTAGTGATACCCGTCATCTCTAAAATTGCATGCATCTACATTTCCCCGCGTACATAAATTAGGAATCCTTGAACGTTTTGTCACTGAGGATCGACTTGACTATTTGATAATCGAGATTTTTTGTCGATCCATTGTTATGGTAACAGCAATGATCAACACAACACCATTGACTGCTCCCTGTACATAGGGACTTATATTCATCAGCACCATTCCGCTTCGAAGCACTGTCACAGTCAGTGCGCCTATAAAGGCGTTTACCACACCGCCTATACCTCCTGAGAGTGCTGTCCCACCAACCACAGTCGCGGTAATCGCAGGAAAGAGAAGACCTCGACTTATAGTCGGGTTTGCGCTCAAGAGCCTTGAAACAAGGAAAAAACCTGCCATTCCATAAAGACTTCCTGCAATAGAGAAAACGATAATTTTCACTTTCTCCACATTTATTCCGGCTTGCCGTGCCAACACCTCGTTTCCACCGATCGCAAAGATGTATTTACCAATCGACGTCCTTTTCTCAATAATCAGCAGAATGACAAATACACCAGCGGCCACAATCGTTATGTATGGTATGCCAAAAAAATGACCGCTTGCAAGGGTTTGGAAACGTGTATCAAGTATCGGATTTGTTGATCCCCCAGAGAAAATGACAGCAATACCCAGTGTGGCAAACCACATCCCCAATGTTGTAATTAATGAAGGGATTTTTAACTTGGTGTTTACAATTCCATTTATAAAACCCGAAAATGCACCTACCCCCATTATCACAGGGATAGCCCAAAATCCCATGTCTACGGCAGTTCTTTCATTTCTCATTATGAGACCGCCAATCACAGCCGTGAGCGCGATTACTCCTTCCGGCGACAGATCAATCGCACCCATCAAAATTACGAGGGAACTTCCAAAAACGATCATTGTTAAAAGACTGCTCAAGCTCAGGATATTCTGAATATTCTTAAGTGAGAGAAAAAAACCCTTTGTGCCGATTATAAATACCAGACTCACCAAAACGAGTGCGGTTAAAGGTCCCAATACATTATGAGAAATGATAAAGCGAAATCCTCTTCCAATTTTATCACTAAAACAGAAATCGTTATCAACGGATGTTCGCTTCACATCGGTCTCCTTCGACACTATTCCATTATCTATCGTTTCGATTATTAAGTAAATTATTGTTTTCTAAAGAGGACCCCCGGAGCAACAAGGGGGTCCTCACCGTTATGGGTGGATAGGAGACAATTAACTATTTAATTGCTCTCAACCAACGTCCGAAGTTATCATTCCAATCATACTTAGGTGTGCCTTCATAATAATTTTTAATAAACTCTTGAGCGTTTTCCGTACTGATCAACACTGTTTTTGCATACCATTGACGTTTTTCCTTGGAAAGAGATGAAACATCGATTTTCCCTTCCTTTGCTGCGAGAGCAATTGACAAACCATTTCCACCCTGCCATGACGGATCCGGATAGAATGTTGCAGCAGCCTCGCCCTTTACTATAGCCCTTATCATATCTTCCTGACCGTCAGCGCCACAAACCTTAACCTTTCCGGCAAGCCCTTTTGCCCTCAAAGCCTCGATAGAACCCATGGCCATTTCATCATTCGCACACCATACACCATCTATATCTGGATGCGCAACGAGCATGCTTGTGAGGATCTCATAGGCCTTTGCGCGATTCCATTCGGCGGACTGATAGGAAACGAGTTCGACTCCAGAAAATTCTTCAAGCGCTTTATTGAGCCCAGCCCATCGTTCGATTTGAGCTGCATTCGCCAGTTGCCCTTGCAGAGCCACAATTTTCCCTTTGTTGGGTGTTTTAAAAGTTTTGAACAATTCTTTTGCACAGAAATACCCACCTGCAGTCCCGTCAAAGGTAATGTGGCATACCCAGTGATCGTAATCCCATACTTTGACTTCATCAGGCTTGTTCCACCATGTAACGAAATAAACACCCGCGGAATCAAGAGTTTTTGCAATTGGAACAACGTCAGGCGACTCATTTGGATCAATATTGAACACGACATTGCCTCCCGTCTTCGCCACGAGTGCCTTGATGTCATTGATCTGTTTCTCACTGCTCCCCTGACACGCCTGCGAAACGTGATATTCACCAAGCCCCACGCTTTCCGCAAACATTTCCCCACCCTTGATCCATGCAGCATGATAGGGGCTCTCCAAAAACTTAACAGCGGTACATACCGTTGTTGGAGCTTCTTTTGCCTTCTCACTCCCAGCAAATGCAGTGAATGAGAGGAAACAAATCCCGATTACCAAAACTGCTGTTAAAAAAAATAACCTTTTCATGAATCCCCCCTTTGAAAAATTTTTATATTCCATTATAAACAACAAATGGATTTCCAATAAATATGTTTCATTGGTTAAGCAGATTCTTCGCCGTTTCTTTATCAGTGACGAAAGTCGTGATGATACCGGAAAGCAGAGCAGCTCTTATGGTGTCTGCCTTTTTTTTCCCTCCTGCAATTGCGATTCTTTCAGGGAGCTTCTTAAAAATTTCTAACGGAACATGCACGAGTCTTTCCTCAAGATGTGTGGAAACGAATTCTCCCTTTGCATTGATACAATGCCCCATGATGTCGCCTATCACTCCATCTCTCCGTAACTCTTCTATATCATGACCGTGGACGAGTTCTGGTGAGAGTATATATCCTTTGTCGATTGTCCCAATGCCAAATATCGCTTCGTCACATTTATTCCAGAGATCTCTGATCTGTTTTCCTGTCGGGGTATCATATAAAACAGAATCTCGCACTTTTTTATTTTCCACAACTACAGACGATGTAACATATGTACCCTGCGCATGCAACTTGCGGCACGTTTCCTGGACAATAGTGAATGGACTTTTATAAGTCACATCAGTTAAACCACCCATGAGCTGAACGACATGCACATTCTTTGTTTTCATAGGCAACAAGTATTTGACCATATGCCCGATTGTAATACCAAGGCCAAGTCCAAGCACATAGTCATTTCTATAGGAGAGGTTCATATTGAATGCCCAGATTCGTCCGATTAATTCTGACTTTTCCTCATCGCTTAATCCTTCACTTTTTATGACGATAGCCTTTTTAATTCCATACTGTGTTTCCAGACTATTCGAAATGGAATCATCAATTTCGAAAGGAAAGCTCACATGTATCTTCACAATTTCGTGTTCTTTTGCTCGCTGGAGCAGTCTTGACACGGTCATATTTGAGAGTCCGAACTTATCTGCAATTTCATGCTGCGACATTCCTTTTTGGTAGTAGAGAAAAGAAACAAGAGACAATTGATATCTTTCCAATTCAGACCTCTAAATACATTCCTATAATGGAAGCTAATATCTAATTTTTTTAATTATATCAAACAAATAATGAATCAATTTATATAAATATCATTTGTTATTAATATGTTATTTTATAAAAAACATTTGTTATGTCAATTAAAAAATGAAAAATTTTCTCCTCTGAGGCATTGATTCTTTTAAAAACACTTTAATCACTGTTATGGCTAAGAAATGATCAGTAGATACATGAAATAGATAGATTCTCTATTTAAAAGAAAGGAGGAAGACAAATGCGAGCGGTAATTATGAAAGCCCCTTTCGATGTGGAAGTCGGTAGTCTAGTCGTTGTAGAGCCCTTTATAGGGTGCGGGAGATGCTACCCATGCAGTATAGGTAAATCTAATTGTTGTATAAATATACG
>Ga0111221_1409_pt1 | contig 10159 bp, 14 predicted proteins | sample DeeMarSWOR152_54_FD_80385 | JGI IMG/M metagenome (GOLD analysis project Ga0111221, IMG submission 80385) | Spirochaetes bacterium DG_61 | reverse complement strand
TATAACCGTCGAAAAAGTGTTCGGCATCGTATATGACTTCAAGCCCCTTTGACTTGAGGTATGCGATGCTGTCCTCTATCATTTGAAGATTTCCATGTAGGGTGACGCGAAGGGCATCCGTTAGATGTAACTCCCATGATTTTCCGAATATAGTCGCAACAGGTGCACCGGTCTCTACGATAGCCTGAAGATTTTCGTCTTCATCCGGATGTTTCCGCATTCGTCTTGTACTCCCGAAAGCGGTTATCTTGGCATTCTTGAGCTGTGCCTTCTTTATTTTTTGGAAGAAGGCAATATCTTTAGGATTTGATCCAGGCCATCCACCTTCTATGTAGTGCACACCGAAATCATCAAGAGCTTTTGTAACTTTTATTTTATCTTCACTGGAAAAGGAAACACCTTCTCCCTGACTTCCATCCCGTAAAGTGGTATCAAAAATCTTTACCATTTTCTTCCTCTCTGTAGTCATCCCACGGCAAACTACTCAATATTGTTGTTGACGATCACATCAGTCGCGACTCCATATCCGCGGTAGACCTTACCGTTGCGTTCCACAGAGATGGTAACGCCTCCCAGTGCATCTTTACCATGGGTTACTGCGTTAATTGAATAGTTAATCAATTTCACAGGTGTATCCGTGATTTTTTCAATTGCCCTGTAAACCGCATCAACCGGTCCATCGCCTGTGGCTGCTTCCTGTAGCTCCTGTGATTTTTTACGATTACCTTATTTCCCGTAACGACGCTGAAATAAACGAGAGAAAAAACTTCAGGAATGATATTTAATTCTTCTTCTAAGATTGCATGCAGGTCTTCGTCAAACACTTCCTTCTTTTTATCAGCCACTTCAACGAATCTGTCGTAAACTCTTTTAAAGTCCTCCTCTTTGACAGTATATCCGAGCTCAACAAGCTTCTGTTTTAGTCCGTGCTTTCCGGAGTGTCTCCCCAGTACCAGAAGCGATTTCTGTCTTCCAATCGATTGTTTGGCTGTACAGGTATGCCGGTAAAATACACTATGGTTTTACTCAGATGGTATATGTTTTCAGTGTGTATGTCACAGTCCAGCTTGAAGATGTCTTTTCGTGTTCGCAGGGACATCACAATTTCTTCTAAGGAAGCATTGCCCGCTCTCTCGCCGATTCCGTTTACAGATACTTCCACCTGGCGGGCTCCCGTTTTCAAAGCACTCAAAGTGTTTGCTGTTGCAAGCCCGAGGTCGTTATGGCAGTGCACGCTTATGATTACGTTTTTTATTCCCTTCACGTTATTCAAAAGGTACCTAATAAGCTCTGCAAACTCATCGGGTGTGGTGTACCCAACAGTATCTGGGACGTTTATTGTTGTTGCGCCTGCTTCAATGACCGCGCTGTACACATCTGCCAGAAATGCCCAGTCACTCCGTGTCGCATCTTCAGCAGAAAACTCCACATCGTCAACCATAGATTTGGCAAGGCCCACAGCCTGAATCGCCAGTTTAAGCACCTCGTTCTTTGTTTTTTTCAGTTTGTATGTCATGTGGATATCGGAAGTTGCAATGAAAGTGTGGATCCTTTTGTGTGAGGCAGATTTTACCGCCTCATAGCATGTAGTAATGTCTTTTTCAAGGGTTCTCGCGAGGCCTGCAATCACAGAACCCTCTACTGTTTCTGCAATGCGCTTCACTCCCTCGTACTGCTTTGGCGATGAGATGGGAAAACCAGCTTCAATAATGTTCACTCCTGTGTTCGCAAGTAGTTTGGCCACTTCTATTTTCTGTTCGATTGACATGCTTGCACCCGGGGACTGTTCGCCATCTCGCAAGGTCGTGTCGAATATGTATACTTTATCCATTTGACGTACCTCCTGACCGGCTGATGCCTCTGCTAATGGATACCCGACCAGTGCGCGCAATTTCCTGTATTCCATAGGGCTTTAAGATCGATATGAGCGCTTCGATTTTCTCTGTGATACCTGTAACCTCAATTGTGAGAGAGTTATGAGAAATATCTACAATCTTCCCTTTGAAAACTTCAGCGATCTGAAATATTTCCTGTCGCCTACTCTGGTTCGCCTTCACTTTGATGAGAATGATTTCTCTGTGAACGGAAGGTATATTGGTAAGATCGATTATTTTAATGACATCAATGAACTTGTTGAGTTGTTTTTTTATCTGCTCCACAATCTGATCATCGCCCTTTACCACAATAGTCATTCTTGAGTATTCAGGATTCTCTGTTTCACCAACGGAAAGCTCTTTAATGTTAAATCCCCTTCCGCTGAAAAGTCCTGCAATATGCGCAAGCACACCACTCTTGTTCTCAACCAGAATGGCAATTGTATGCTCCCTCTCCATTTTACCCCCCTTCGTTGAAGATTAACGGTTTGATCAAGCAAGAAGGTAGTTCTGAGCATCCTCCCTGCTACTTATCATCCTGTGCAAGGGTGCCCCAGCAGGCACCATGGGTGTAACATTTTCTTCGGGATTTACAATAAAATCCATGAGAAAAGGTTTTTTAGATTTTACAGCCTCGCGAAGCGCGCCTTCAACATCGCTTTTCTTTTCTACTCTCATACCGATTGCGAAGTAGGCTTCAGCGAGCTTGACAAAATCTGGAATATAAGGCGGACAGTTTTTTCCTGGGTCATTACATACTCCAGGACACCGGCCATCTCTTCTGAGACAGGTAGCGGCATACCGCTTGTCAAAGAAGAATTCCTGCCACTGCCGCACCATTCCAAGGTAACCATTGTTGAGAATCGCAATATTAATCGGAAGCTCGTGCTGGCTGATGGTGGCCATTTCCTGAATGTTCATCTGTATGCTCCCGTCTCCAGCAATGTCGAATACGGTTGCCTCTGGATGCGCAAACTGCGCCCCTATTGCGGCGGGCAATCCATATCCCATTGTACCGAGTCCGCCTGATGTGATCAACTGTCGCGGCCTGTCAAACTTGTAGAATTGTGCTGTCCACATCTGATTCTGTCCCACTTCGGTGGTGATGATTGCGTCTCCATGGGTAACTTTATATATCTGCTCAACCACGTATTGTGGCCGAAGGACATCATCGTCCTCATAGGTTAATGGGTGATCTTTCTTCCACTGATCAATTTCTTTGAGCCATTCTCCTATGTTGAGCCTTTCTGCTATCTCGATCATTTCACGTAAAATATGCTTGGCATCTCCCACCACAGGGACATCGATGACAACGTTTTTACTAATTGATGCAGGATCTATATCAATATGGATGAACTTCGCATGGGGTGCAAACATCGATAACTTACCGGTGATTCTATCGTCAAATCGCGATCCTATCGCGATAAGCAGATCACACCTGTCCACTGCATAGTTTGCCGTTTTTGTTCCGTGCATTCCAAGCATGCCGAGAAATTCCGGGTCTGTTCCTGGAAAGGCGCCCAAACCCATCAGAGTGAGGGTTTACCCGTTTTATCTGTCTGGAGTTTCCTTTAATTGTTGGATTGTATCCCAGGATAGTTACCTTTTCGGGGTATTCGAAATCTATATCTGCAGTAAGTATATCCCTTGGTAAGTCAACAAGCACAGGGCCTGGCCTTCCCGTGCGTGCAATATAAAATGCTTTTTTCATTATTATGGGAAGCTCTTCAAGGTTCTTAACGATGAAGTTGTGTTTCGTCACAGGCCTTGTGATTCCAGTTATATCGGCTTCCTGGAAGGCATCGTTTCCTATAATGGATGTTGGGACCTGCCCTGTGAGGGCAACAACGGGGATAGAATCCATGGATGCCGTTGCAAGGCCTGTGACGATGTTCGTTGCTCCCGGACCGCTGGTCACAATGCATACACCGGTTTTTCCTGTGCTGCGGGCATACCCATCGGCAGCATGGATAGCACCCTGCTCATGCTTGGTTATTACAAGCTTAATTTTTTGATACTTATAGAGTTCATCATAGAGAGGAATTACAACTCCTCCGGGTATACCGAATATTTGAGAAATATTCTCCTTATGGAGTATCTCGACAACTGCTCTTGAACCTGTCATTTTCATAAAGCGCCCCTCTCGATTTAATTTACTTTTACCTGCACGCAGCCTGCCTTATGTGCCGCACCTACCCGCTGCTCACAGAGGAAAGACTGCTCCCTTAGCTGCAGAGCTTACCATTGTTGAATATCGATACATATACCCCTTTGTTATATTTGGACTTCTTTCCCCTTTGGACCGCAGCTCATTAAGCCTTTTTTCAAGTTCATCATCACTGATCTTAAGAGCCAATCTTTTTTCAGTGATATTGATTTCTATTCTATCTCCCTCCCTTACGGCTGCAATTGGCCCGAATGCTGCTGCCTCGGGTGAAACGTGGCCCACTGATGACCCCCTCGTAGCACCCGAGAATCTCCCGTCTGTGATCAATGCCACTGATCTATCGAGACCCATACCTGCAATTGCTGATGTGGGAGTGAGCATTTCACGCATTCCAGGGCCCCCTTTTGGACCTTCATACCGTATGACAATGACATCTCCTTCATTGATACGGTTATTCATGATTGCATCGACTACCTCTTCCTCCGATTCATACACTTTTGCGGGACCTTCATGAACCATCATGTCCGGCACAACCGCGGCACTCTTTACTATTGATCCTTCTGGAGCAAGATTCCCCTTGAGTACGGTAAGCCCACCGCCCTGGTGTCGCGGTTTATCAATTGAACTGATGACTGCGTAATCTGTCACAGGAGTGTCTTTTATCACTTCTCCAAGGATTTTCCCGGTAACTGTCTTCACTTTGGTATACAAAAGTCCTTTTTTTGCAAGCTCATTCATTACAGCAGGAATACCACCTGCCCGGTGCAGGTCTTCCATGTGATCAGGCCCTGAGGGCGCAAGATTGCACAGATGGGGTACTTTTTCACTCTGCTGATCAAAGTCATCAAGAGTTATATCGATTTCTCCGTAATAGGCTATTGCCGGAATGTGTAGCGCTGTATTTGTCGATCCTCCTAAGGCCATATCAATTGTGATTGCATTGAGAAATGCCTCCCTTGTCATAATATCGTGCGGTTTTGTACCCTTGTGCACTAACGCCATTACCGCACCTCCAGCTTCTTTTGCAAGGCGGATTCGGTCTGCATGAACCGCAGGGATTGTACCGTTACCAGAAAGTCCCATACCCAATGCTTCTGTAAGGCAGTTCATTGTATTCGCCGTATACATCCCGGAGCAACTCCCTGCCCCTGGACATGCACAGCGCTCTAAGACATCCAGTTCCTCTTCACTTATCTTTCCCGATTTATAGCGGCCTACCGCTTCGAATACATCATCGAGCCCCAGTTTTTCATGGTCCATTTCACCTGCGAGCATAGGTCCGCCGGAAACAACAACAGTTGGGATATTCAAGCGTATCGCAGCAATGAGCATTCCGGGAACGATCTTGTCACAGTTTGGAATCATGACAAGGCCGTCAAAGGGAGTTCCCATGGAGACTGCCTCAATTGAATCGGCAATCAATTCCCTGCTCCCCAGTGAATATTTCATTCCAATGTGGTCCATTGCGAGTCCGTCACAGATTCCTATGGTGCTGAACTCTAGGGGGGTTCCTCCTGCAGCTCGTATACCGGCTTTTACAGCCTCGGCGATTAGGTTTAGATGAATATGGCCAGGAATGATTTCATTTGCGGAGTTTACAACCCCGATTATGGGTTTGGCTATCTCGTCCTTCGTAAGACCTAGGGCATAGAGAAGCGACCTGTGTGGTGCCCTGGCAATTCCTTTTTTCATTACATCACTTCGCATATCTCCTCCTCACATATAATAATAAAAAAAACCCGCTGCAGGCAGCGGGTTTTTAGCCATAATCCAGTCCGCTGCCTATAGTAAGAATACGAGCAATACGATTAGTACTATTATGATAATAGCAATATTATAATTAGATACAATTTTAATTTTTCTCTTCTTCATTTTCTTAATTGAATGAATAGTTGTAATTTTTTATAATCTATTAAAATACACTGGATTATTTTTTTGTCAAGAAAAAAAGAACTAATGAATCAAAAGTGGCTTTGAGCCCAAGGGGAATTCCTCCCGGGCATACAGAAAGTCATTTTTCCAATTACAGAGGAGGTATAAATTGCTGAGGATGAGAAAATGGAGGTGAATCACATTGAGATTCAAGGTGGGGGCAATGTAGCGACTGCTCTTGTTGCCGTTGGTCGTTTGGGAGGAAAGGCATGTTATCAAGGAATCATCGGGAATGATGAAAATACAAACTCTATACTGAATGGTCTGAAACGGGAGAATGTGGATGTCTCACATATAAAAGTGGAGGAGGGTAAAAATCCTTCCGCATTTATAATAATAAATACAAAAAACAACTCCCGGACTATACTATATACAAAAAGCGAAGTTCCCCTTTTTAAAGAGGAGAATATCGATGTCAGGGTTATCCAAGATTCAAAAGTCCTCCTGCTTGACTTTTACCATGAAGAGGCTTCCCTCGCTGCCTCGAGGGTAGCCCACGGAAAAAATATTCCTGTGGTAATTGATGCAGAAAGCATCAAACCCCTCTCATCTGAGATCATGAAAAATGCAACCCATATTGTAGCGTCAAAGAGTTTTGCATTAGAGTTTACAGGTAAGTCCTCAAACAGCGTTATGGAAGAGGTTTTGAAGCGATTATCTGAAAAGGTTTCATGCCCCTTTGTCTGTATCACCCTAGGTGAGCAAGGAGCTATAGGTCTTGAAAGCCAGACCGGGAGAACGTACTTTCAGGAGGCTTTGCGCGTTCTCCTTTTTTCTCTCCAGAGATTATTCGATGGATGCCATTTTGCGGTACGCTTCAGGGTGCGCTGCGCTCGCATGCCGTGAGATAGGGGGGAGAAAAGGCATTCCTACAATGAACGAGCTCATGGAGTTTTTGAATGATAAATAATCCCGCATTGTATGATTGATTCTTAAAGCACTCAGGAGCAGTTACTTTTCATTTAATCAAAAGGTATGATCGATAGGAGAACTGTGTAGTGGTTTTTCTTCCATGGAGGTGAAGAAACTGCGTCCTGAAGCCGTCGTTTTCAAATAGTCCGTGGAGATATGTTCCCCAGATCAGACCATCGGATGAAACGGCTCCGTCACAGTATTCCACAGGAGTAGAGTTTTTTTGCTTTATTACAAAGGCAGGCCTGGTTCCCGGCTCAGTCTTTGTCATTCCCATATGTATTTCATATCCTTCAACAGCAGCTTTTATGCCATCCGTGGAGTTTATACCTTCAATAGAGCAAAATCCACTTACCTGTGATAGCTTTTTCTCTTTTTCCAGTACGGTATGGGTGGGCAGAAAGCCGAGACCTTTGATTTTCTTTTTGTCTGATTCGACTCCGAAGGGATCTTCAATTGTCATTCCCAGCATCTGATAACCACCACAGATTCCAATGATTGTTTTTCCTTTATGCACGAGGTTTTCAACAACTGGGACAAATCCCTTTTGCTTCAGCCAGAGTAAATCTTCTATGGTGTTCTTTGTACCCGGGATAATCACAATGGAGCAATGGGCAAGCTCCTCAGGGGTGTGAGCATACCAGATTGAAACACCCTCTTCCAGTTCAAAGGGATCGAAGTCAGTGTAATTCGAAATGAAGGGAAGATGGATGACGGCAATTTTGACCTCAGAGTCCATTTTTACATTTCCCTTCTTGCCGCTGCAGAGAGGAACACTGTCTTCCTCCGGAAGATGAATATCATGAAAGTAGGGAACGACTCCGAAAACAGGTTTCTTTGTCATTTTCTCAATCATTCGAATACCTTCTGAGAAAAGACTTATGCTCCCCCTGAACTTGTTAATAATAAAGCCGATAACAAGTTTTTTCTCTTTCCGTCTGAGAAGCTTCATCGTGCCGATTATGGAGGCAAAAACTCCTCCTCTCTCAATGTCTGCAACGACGATGACTGGAGTTCCTGCTTTTTTTGCCATTTCCATGTTCACTATATCGCTTTTTCTGAGATTAATCTCTGTGAGGCTCCCCGCACCTTCAAGCACCAGGGCATCGTATTTATTTCTCAGCCTGTTATAGCTTTCAAGGACCCGTTCAAATATAATATCCTTCATAATGTAGTAGCCCTCTGCCGTATCGTTACGATATGCATCGTTACGAAATGCATCGTTACGAAATGTATCGTTACGAAAAACCCTGCCCTGTACAATCACCTGTACGGTACAGTTACCCGCGGGTTTCAATAGGACTGGATTCATATCGGCATCGGGGAGCAATCCAGCTGCAGCTGCCTGAAACACCTGTGCTCTTCCTCCATGGTTACGAAAGAGTTTAAAGCCATGTTCTGTGCTTTAAAGGGAGCAACCTTGTATCCCCTTTTATATAAGATCCTGCAGAATCCTCCGGCAACAACACTTTTCCCAACATCAGAGCCGGTTCCTGAAAACATTATTTGAAGGGGTCCGGGGTGGCGCATTTTTCACTCCATACTCTCTACGGATATAAATTACAAAGAGATCAGGGCAACATAAAGAGATTCTTCATTGACTTATTGTAAATACTGGTTTATTCATAAAGCATGAGCTACAGTGGAAAACATTTAAGAGGCATGGTCAAGATTTTAAAGTATTTTTTTATAGTTCTTCTACTAATCGTGGTTGTGACGGCACTTATTGGCGCCTTTATTTATGCGCTGTACAGGATCGCTGTGAGCAGCAAAACTCTCTACACCTATCTATTCATTGCAATTTTATGTGGTGCTTTTCTTTTTTTTGTTATAAGGAGTATTTATCGAAAGACATTTATTAATTTTTTTTTGAAATTGGGAAAATTTTTTTATAGTATTTTGATAGTGGGCGCCGTAATTACAGTTTTTCTGGTGCTTGGGGCTTTTGTGCTCCGCTATCCTGTGATTGGGGCAATTATAACCCCGCTCGTTATTGGTACTGTAATATTTTTCTTTTCAAAATGGAATATTTTTTCTCTTTTAAAAATATTTCTAGATAAATTGTAAATGTTATATTGACTTTTTTTTTTCAGCGCCGTATTATTCCAAAAAATTCGCAATTAAAGGAGATGATGAATGGCCAAGAACATTTATATCGATGCTGAGGAATGCATCGGGTGTGGAGCATGTGTTGACAGTTGTCCTGATGTGTTCAGAATGACAGATGATAACATTGCTGAAATTTTTGATCAAAACGGTGCTTCTGAAGAAGAGATCCAGGATGCAATTGATGCATGTCCCTCTGAATGCATCCACTGGGAAGAATAGGACATGCTAATACAGTAAAAAACCCTCTTGCCGTCAAAGGGAAAGAGGGTTTTTATTTAGTTAATTTTATACAACCCAATAGTACAGGAAATAGCTTCTTTACCCTCAATCAATAACTTTTATGCTCACACTTGTTCTCAATTTATGATAAGATCTCGGTGAATCATTTCCGCCATAGGCAAGAATTATCTCCAGATTGTCTTTTTCGCCCCTTATTACTTTCGTTACATCACATTCAACTTCTAAAGTGGTCTGCTTTCCCGATTCATTCATAGCGAAGCCCTTTACGTATCCCAGTGCTTTTTCAGAGTGCCTGTGTCCAGAGCCTCGCTGTTCTACTAACAATGGGGCTCCGTCTTTAACGTATCCGATCAGAATGTTTGCATTGTTCATAACCATTGAGTTGAAACCAACTGCCACCCAGCCAGATGTCTGCGCTGTAACTGCGACATATAGACTATCCCTGGTTTTACTCAAATCGAGCTTTATTTGCTTATATTCGTATGAAAAGCTGTATTCTCCAGGTGTGACAACTCCGTCAACGGTTGCCAACTCCGTCAACGGTTGCGGGGGTTTTTGTGAGTTTCAGAACAAGCTCTTCCGCTCCCACCATGGCGGTAATTGATAATAAAAAAACCGTTGCAAAAGTTACTAGTTTAACGATCAGAATTTTCCTCATCTTCTATTATCCCTTTTATGTCAAGATTATTTAAAGGTAAACAATAATAACTACTGAGAAATAATCAATATTTTGTTATGATTATTGGTGATTTATTTACTCTGGCAGTTAGAGAGGATTTGGTAAATAAATTATGAGTATTTTTCTTATCTTCCTTGGTATTCTGCTGACTCTTGCCGGAATTATTGGATGTATGGTGCCTATCATTCCTGGCCCGCCTCTGAGCTTCTGCGCTTTGTTGTTACTATCCATTGCCTATCGATGGGA
>Ga0111221_1269_pt1 | contig 10194 bp, 7 predicted proteins | sample DeeMarSWOR152_54_FD_80385 | JGI IMG/M metagenome (GOLD analysis project Ga0111221, IMG submission 80385) | Spirochaetes bacterium DG_61 | reverse complement strand
GGAACATTCGGTTTGAAAGGATCCAGAGCGCAATATCCTTATTTTTCCACTTTTTAAACTCATATCTTGCAAGGGAATATCCTGCAAATGCACCTAACAGTAGCGTTGCGGTACTGGAGAGCGTTGCAATAACAATACTATTTCTTAAAGATCGTAACGTTCTATCCCGCGTGGTTATAAATGCATCCTCCCATGCATGGAGAGTTGGTTTGAACTGCTTATAAGGAATAAAAGTGGGTTTGTATGAATCTCCTGGCTCCTTAAAGGATGTAATGACTGCCCATATAACAGGGAATAATGTCCAGACAGCAAAGACAATAAGAAGTATAATAATAAGCGTCGCTCCAAAAGGTTTTCTTCTTCCAATTCCATGTTCAGTGATCATATATATTCCTATACCGTTCTCTGCTTCTTAAATCTTGAAATGAGTATAATTGCAAAAATTAATAGTATTATAAGAAAAAGCCATGAAACGGCCGATCCGCTTCCAAGCTTGAACCATTTCATTCCTATGACATACACATAGAAAGATAAAGATTCTGTTGCACTTCCAGGGCCTAAGATAAAGATTCCGTTGCGCTTCCAGGGCCTGCCCCTGTTATTCCAAATACGAGCTCAAAAAGTTTAAATGCATCTATCGCTCTTATTAACGAAATGGTAACCATTACAGGTGCGATCAGGGGTAAAGTGATATGTGTAAACATCTGCCAGGAATTAGCGCCATCAACTGCAGCAGCCTGGTAAAACATCTGCCAGGAATTAGCCCCATCAACTGCAGCAGCCTGGTAAAGTTCTACAGGAAGAGATTGGAACGCGGCAAGTAACGTGAGAAACATAAATGGTGTCCATTCCCACATATCGACCATTATTATGGTAAATGGGGCTACATTTGCACTCGTTGTCCACTTTACCCCGCTCAAGCCTATGAACTTCAGTATCGTATTAATAACCCCAATATCAGGGTGAAGCATCATCCTCCACAAAAATGCAACCGCTATCGGCGGACAGGCCATGGGGATGAGATAGATTACTCTGAAAAAATTTCTCCCTCTAAATCTATGGCTTAGAAGTGTAGCGAGTACAAGCCCCAGTATGAGCTCACCGGTTACACTTATACCGACATACATTGATGTAAATCCAAGGGCATGCCAGAAACGGGGATCTTCAAACAAGAAATATTTATAGTTATTAAGACCGACCCACTGAGGTTTTGGCATTATGTTCGCATGCCATTTTGTGAATGAGAGGGTCAATGTCCATACAAGCGGTAAAATCGCCATGAGCATGAGATAAACAAGCGCAGGTAAAAGAAACGCCCATTTCGCGTTTTTTCGCCCCATAGCAGCTCCCGCCATATCTTTTCCCTTTTACACACTCTGAAAGAAAAAGGGTGCCGCATATGGCACCCTTTTTATTGAGCTATCAATCAATCTAATCCCAATGAGCTTCTGTAAAAAGATTTCTGTTCCTCAAATCCTTTCTCTTTTGTAATCCTCACCCAGTCGTTGTATATCAGCTCGCACGCCTCTTCTGGAGTTATTTTCCATGAAAGTACCTTATTGAGATGGACATCCAGTGATGATCCGGCCCCGGTATAATACTCTGGTGTTCCAGGTATCATCAAATCAGGTACTGCATTCGGGTCTTGAAGGATGTCGGAAATTGCCTTGAGATATGCCTTAACAGATTCCTCACCCCAGCCTCCTCTGACCCAGGCTTCGGGGGTTTTAAAGTGTGACCACCTCCATGGATTCGCCCCTGTATAGCCATGGATACCGCATACATCCAGCAGGCTATGTTCCGGATTGGTCATATATATACCAAAATGGTATGCAGCATCCTTATGCGGCGCAGCCTTCGGTATAATCCATACCCATCCACCAAAGTTGAGGAAGTTTACGGTATGCTGTTTTTCAACCCACTTGTTGGTCTTTCTGTCAAAATACTTCTTTGCTCCGGGTAAAGGACCATATCCCAGTAAGCCTTTTACCTTGCTTCCGTACTCAACTGGCTTCTGTTCCTGGATACCTATATCGCCCCAGTCAAAAGCTATTGCAGCATTGCCTGAAACAAATGCCTGCCTCAGCTCAGAATACCCATAGCCCAGCAATCCGGGAGGAGCAAACTTTGTGAGCTCCTGAATCCTTGTCATTGCTTCTACCCAGCCGGGGCTCTTTGCAAGAGGCTCCATTGTCTCGGCATCGAAGAAGATGTTGCTCGCGTAGTTCGATGGCGTTCCTGCAATTGTTGTATACTGTGCGCATATGTCCATGAATGACCACATAGCCTGGGAATTTTGTTGAGCTATGAAGGCAACCCCATACTCAATCTCACCATCGTTATCCCAATCCCATTTATTGAAGAACTCGGCAATATCTCGGACCTCACTCCAGTTTGCCGGAGGTATATGATACATATAACCGTATTTCTTCTTGAAATCCTCCTGATATTTTGAAACCTCAAGCGCATCCTTTCGGTAATATGTCATGTGATTGTCACCGTCATACGGTAATGCCATGATCTCACCCATCCACTTCGTAATTCGTTGAACTCCAGGCATTACATCATCCCAATTTGGATACCCATACTTTTCTATATAAGGTTCAAGACTTTCTACATGACCGCCTCCAAAAACTTCTCCCAGCCAGGTGACCGGTACACAGGCAATGTCGAAGGAGCCAGTTTTTGTTCTGAACTCCAGCCACATCTTTTCTTCAAGAGTTGCGTAGGGAACCAGAACAACCTCGATCTTACCTCCTGTTTGAGCCTCCCATATCGGTTTCCAGGTATCTACAACCTGAATATGGGGATCTGTTACAAGCACTGTAATAGGAACTGTCAAATCAACTTCTTCTTCGACTGCCGGAGGTACTTTCTCTGCTTCTTTTGCACCCCCTTTACCTGCAAAAAGTGAAGCAGGAATAAGCAGGCATAAAACAGTAACGAGCACAAAAATCAATTTTTTATTCATAACTACTCCCTCCTTTAAATATTTTTTTCTTGAAAACCGGTTCTCTCAAGAAGAGAAAAAACCTATTTCGACATTATCTTATCATTATAAAGAATATTGTCAAGTATATTCTTAACCATAATTAAGATATGCACAGATACAAATATTGTGTTATCATAGAATATGGTAATGATTGATGAATGAAAATCTTCTCTTGTTACTCTATGTTCGTATGTCTTTTTGCTAAATCCTCTTCATTTTTGCGGATCAGCTTCATGATTTCCAGAATCATCACATACAATGGTAATATCAATTATTGTGTTTTACATATAATTCAGATAAGATAAATGATGAAAAAATGGTATGTCATCGACGATAAAGACACGAGTGGGCGCTGACGAAAAAACAGCTCATTCCCTTGCAGATATATTCTGGGAAAATGGCGGTAATTTCTTTGATACCGCAAACATATATAATGCCGGTATTTCAGAATCGATGTTGGGAACATGGCTCAAAAAGAGAGGAGATCGCCAGTCTAAAATCATCGCAAGCAAAGTCTTCTTTCCCACCGGTAAAGGACCAAACGATACTGGTCTATCACGAAAACACATTTTTCAATCAATCGATGAAAGCCTGAAGCGCCTGCACACAGATTATATCGATCTCTATCAGGTGCACTGCTTTGATGTGTCCACCCCTCTTGAGGAGACACTTGATGCTCTCAACGACCTGGTACATGCCGGCAAGGTCCGGTACCTTGGAGCTTCAAACTTTACTTCCTCGCAGTTACTGAAAGCCGTAATGATCAGCCGCATGAATGGCTGGAGTCACTTTACCGTACTCCAGGCCGAATACAGTCTTATTGTGAGGAGCACCGAATGGGAGCTCCTTCCACTCTGCAGAGAAGAAGGGCTGGGCTTTACGGTTTGGTCACCCCTTGCAGGAGGCTGGCTTACCGGAAAATATCGTCGGAACATGGCTCCACCTCAGGACAGCAGAGTCGGAAGAAAAGACAGATGGGATGATCAGCCCGAGCAACGTGAAAGTGAGCTCACATGGAGGGTAATTGATACTCTTATTGAAATAGAAAAAACCTGTGGAAAAAACCCTTCACAGATATCACTCAACTGGCTTCGCAAACAGCCTGGAGTAACAGCTCCAATACTTGGCGCACGGACTGTGGAGCAGCTGAAGGAAAACCTGGGCTGCATTGGTTGGGAACTCACAGAAGAAGAAATTAATAAGCTCAACCGTGCAAGTAATATATCCCTCCCATATCCATACAGCTTTATTGAAAGATACACAAGAAGAAGATAAGTCACAAAGAAAGATCTCGTACGTACTTCCAAAGGTCATCACAATTCTTTCTATTCCTATATCAATTAGTATAAGACTGGGCTTAAAGCATGATGCGCTGAGCTACTATAAAAAGGTTAATATCCAACGAAGATTCATCAAATTCTAAAATAACTTGAAGCATTATTGTAGCAGATATCCTGAACAATGGAACCTAAAAGTCCCATATCTTTGGGCAGCTCTCCCTTCTCCACATCCTCCCCGAGAAGGTTGCAGAGAATCCGTCTGAAATAATCGTGTCTTGAAAATGAGAGAAAGCTCCTCGAGTCTGTGGTCATGCCTATAAACCTGGAAAAAAGACCCAGGTTTGAAAGGGCGTTCATCTGTCTTATCATTCCTTCCTTGGTGTCATTGAACCACCACCCGGGTCCAAACTGGATTTTTGAAGGCACACTACCTCCCTGAAAGCATCCGGCGATTGATACCACGAGCTCATTATCACAGGGATTGATGTTATAGAGCACTGTTTTGGGCAGACAATGTTTTCTTTCGAAGTAATCAAGAAATTCGACAAGTGGTCTCGCTATTTCAAAATCACCTATCCCATCAAAACCGCTGTCAGAACCAAGAAGCTTCATATACCTCGTATTACTATTTCTCAATGCACCGAGGTGAAGATGCTGAACCCAGTGTTTTTCTGCTGTCATCTGAGCGCATTCCCTCAACATATATGATTTAAAGAGCACAGCCTTTTCAGACGTAAGATCTTTTCCACATCTCACCGTATCAAATATACGCTCTATATCCCTAATTGTGTAAGGTTCAGTATAGGGGTATTCTAATCCGTGGTCTGCCGAACGGCACCCGGCAGTTTGAAATGCATCGTGCCTCCGCCTCAATGCGGAAACAAAATCAGTAAGATTACCCACTGTGCTCTCAGAGGCCTCTTCGAGTCTAGAAATCCACTCATTGAACTTTATGGGCTCTTCTATCAGAAATGCCCTGTCCGGACGAAAGGTGGGCAGCACTTCAATATCAAAGGAATCGTCCTCAGCGATCCTTCTATGGTAATCAAGGCTGTCAGCGGGATCATCCGTTGTGCACAGCACTTTCACATGGGTCTTTTTCAGAAGGTTTCTTGAAGAAACACTCTCTCTTTTGAGGACCTCATTACACCTGCTGTATATCCTGGCAGCTGTCTCACTGTTTAAGAGCATGTCCTCCACGTGAAAGTAGGTCTTCAGTTCCAGGTGGGTCCAGTGATAGAGGGGGTTTCGAACTGTATAGGGCACGGTTTTGGCCCAGGCCTTAAACTTAGCATAATCTTCTGCAACACCTGTTATATACCTCTCATCGATCCCGTTTGCCCTCATGGCCCTCCACTTGTAATGATCGTGGGATAACCAAAGCTGCACGATATTCAAAAACTGCGCGTCCTCTGCGATCTCCCGCACGGGCAAATGGCTGTGGTAATCAAAAATGGGCATATTTCTCGCAAACTCGAAATAGAGCCCTCGGGCGGTTTCATTCTGGAGAAGAAAGTTTTCGGTGATAAAGGGGTCAGTCATCTGGCTCCCCTGTATTTTTTCTTAATCCAAGACATTCAAGGTGGGATCCAATATGCACCTCAAGCCTTTTCCAGTACTCTTCAATATTTCTCTTAAGGACTGCATAGATTTTTGTTCTTAGCTCAGGATGCTTTAATATCTCACCATATGAGATATGCAGCAGCTTACGGACATCAGGACTCTCAAAGAGCTCCGAAACTCCCTTTTTGTTGATAATATTGCTCTCAGGTAGCGCATCGGGCTGAATTTTTATTCTATAGAACCTCAATGCCTGGGGAGCATTTTCTTTCGCATGTTCGTAGATGCTCTGGAAAAGAAAGGGGTCAACCTCCCCAATGACCTTCAGCGCTTCGAGCCAGCTTGTGCCGGAGGTTTTTAAATGAAACCTCCCTTCTGTTATTTCTCCAATGGCAGGATAAATACGGAATTTGTCGCTTCCCGAATGCACAGATATTCTGTATCCGAAGTGCTTTGCAATGGCTGCATGCACCTTAAGAGAACTGACGAACTTGTCGGCATCACCAATGTAATCGACTGCCTTCTGAAAACTGCCGATAAACCGCGGTGCAAACGAAAAGGGTCTGATACGCCTCCTCTGCAGTTCCATGGCAATGAAAGCATGAGCAAGAGGTGTAGTCGGGATCGCTGTCTCATCGATCGAAAGCTCAAAATCAAACTCATCCTCTCCGCAGACCTCCACTCCAGCTCGATAAAGCCGTGCCGCTTGCTGCGGGGCGTCCCAGTATATGAGTGCTGCTCGTACGAGCTCTTCACTGGAAAAATGTATAATGACATCCTGACTGATTTCTATTCTTTTTTCAAAATAGTTGGACTCCAGGACCCTTCTAACCTCTCTCGGTAGTCTCTCAAAAGAAGCACAGATCTCTGAAGAGCCTGCACGTGCGTATTCTTCTTTTATGTACTCAGAAACATCCGCTGTTATCATTGAGTATCCGAGCGCCAGGACCTTCTTTACCCATTCCTCTGTCTTGAGATGATCTCCATCTGCACCCCACGGTCTTGTAAATCCTTCACGAAAAACAGCCCATGTGACAGAATCGAGAGCTTCTTCAAAAGACCTTGAGGTGAGCTCGATTTCCCGTACCGACTGTTGTGCAAGCACAGGCCATACTCTATAATTCTTCAATCCATGTATATGCCCCGGTGTTGCAATCCCAAGACGGTCTCCTGTTCCAAAGCTTGTACCATGGCCGGCAAGTCTCGCGGGTGCTGCAAAGGGTAGGGCTTTTCGAAGAGTTTTGGCATTCTCATGGACAAGGGGACAAAAGAGTACTGAAACGTTTCCTATATCCTTTTTTATTCCCTGAAAACCTTCGAACAACCGTGGGCCTCTGCAGAATATTCCCAGCATGTCTGTTTCATCAAAACGTGCGAGCACATATACTGTTTTGTTCGCTCTCTGGACAGACTTGGGATACAGCAGCTGCCCAAAACAAGGGATCTGCAAAGGGGAATTTTTCGCCATGAGCCCATCTAAAACCCCTTTGTTCCTGGCAGTTTCTAACCAGCGATCAATCACTACCATTTCTAGTCCTCTGGTATATTGCACCAGTTCGAGGGGAATATCATGAGTACACCTTTTTCCACCGCTTATCAATTCAGGTTGGAAGCACTATGGGTGCAAACCTCCCAATCGATAGAGAATTTCCCCTGCATTTTCCACAAAAAGGATTCCCTCGTCTTCCCTGTTTTTATATTCATCTATGAAAATTTCTTCAGGATTCATGTAGTTGAGGTTTATCTTTCGACACAATTTTTCTGGAATGGAAGTTGCTAAAACCACATCGATCCTGGGAATCTCACGCCCTTTTTTGAAGGTCCCCACCCCCTTCACGTGTGTGGAATGAGCCAGAACAGCCTTCGGAACATTCCTGAACTTCTCCATCTGCCCTAGAAAATAGTCCCTCACACGATAGCCGATTCTCTGAATATCCTTTCCCCAGGTGTGGGAAACCGTATCAATGTGTTCTCCGTATATAATGAGTGTTCCATGTTCAGCAACCACTGGTTCCAGTTTGTACATGACCTTGCCTGCGGTCCAGAGCTCATCATATCTTCGCGGTGCTTTCCCGAGGATAAGATTGAAAGGGTGTTCTTTATAGACAATATGAATCCTGGAAGAGAGATCTGAAGCAGCACACCATGATTCCTCCGTACTGCCAACAAAAAGACCAGCAAGCTGACCATCGGCACGCACCACCATTGAGATGCTGTGGCAATCAACCGTGACAAGATCGGCGGCCGCCAACAGCGCTCTCCGGGTCGGCGTGTCCTTTCTGCCAATGGTTTGCATACAGGTGTTGATCGCCCCTAGCCAGTGTAGAAAATGGAGGAAATCCCCCCCGGATATTCCGGGAAAGAGATATTTATACCCTCCTGAAAATCCAACAACCTCATGGGGGAACACTGGACCAAGAATTATTATAAGATCATAATCAAATATCTTTTGGTTAATCTCAACATCAACGCCCTCTTCGACCACTCCTTTGGTTATTTCTTTGATATCCCGGGCCTTTATTTTTCCTATCTTCACAAAAGTGTCTTTCAGGTCCCAGCGATGATTATAGAAGGAAGATTTTTTATACTTTTCCTTCCTCTCTTTTTCACTTATCCCATAAAGGTGTAAAATCTCCGTGGCTGAGAGTACCCGATGGGTACCGAGGGCAACCATAAAATCAAGCCTCTTTGCCCTGCCACCAATAATCTCATGAAGAAGTCTTACCATCATAGGAAGAGGAGCTGTTCTCGTACCATCGGGCGTCAATACAAGAATCCTTTTACCATCTATGAGACCCACAGGTGTCCCTTTCTCGATTATTTCCGCCACCTCGAGGTGGGTTAAAGTTACTGTTTCACCACCTTTCCCAACAGCCATAAAAATATCCCTTCAAACATTCATAGAAATTAATACTACAAATTAAAATAGAAGGTATATAATCAAAACTTATATATTGTAGGCAAGATAACCGCCATCTACGGGTATGCAGATCCCTGTGACAAAACCCGATGCCCTGTTGCTCGCAAGAAACACCAAAGCGCCTGCAAGCTCATGGGGCTGGCCGAACCTGCCGAAGGGAGTGTGTTCTATTACTGCCTTTCCACGCTCGGTAAGCTCTCCCGTGGTATCATTGATAAGAAGACTGCGGTTTTGCTTTCCCAGGAAAAATCCAGGGGCAATCGCATTCACCCGTATTCCATAAGGAGCAAACTCTTTGGCACATGCCTTTGTGAGATTTAAAACACCCGCTTTCGCTGCATCATAGGCCCATACCCCGGAAAGGGGGATGTATGAGGACATGGATGCTATGTTTATGATTGAGCCGGAAACACCTGATTTTCTATCCAGCGAGCTCCAAACACCTTTGTCGGTACCACTAACCCTGCTACTATGTTTAGCTTCAAAACCGATTCGAACACTCCCACATCGGTTTGTGTGAATGGAGATTTCCCCAGGTTCCCTCCTACGCCGTTTATAAGTATATCGGGAATACCAAGCGCCTTTTCAGTTTTATCGAGGGCCTTAAGTACCTGCTCTTCAGAATAAGTATCAACTATTGCTGTGTGGAGCATTTCCTCAAAACCCATATCAGAAAGCTCCTTTAGCCTTTTCTCGATGGACTGGCTTCCCCTTCCCCATAGAGAGACCTTTGCTCCAGCTTTTAAAAGAGCATCAGCAAATCCACCGGCCAGGACACCGCCTCCTCCTGTAATCACGGCAATATGTTCATGAAGGCTGAAGAAATCAGCGATATATTCCATGTTGCACCTCTTCTGTTTATACTGTATAAGACAAGGACCTCTCTATCCTTGTATAGAAAGCCGGATTAGATGTCAAGCACTTTTTCTTTATATTTTGTGCATGGATGTTACAAGGGCAATTTATCTTGCGATATAACAGAAGATATAGTAACGTTCAACACAGAAGGTGGAGTTTTTCCATGAAAAGAGGCGAATACATAATCGGGCTTGATATTGGAACAACCAGTACGAAGGGATTGCTCTTTGAAATAAATGGAAGTATCGTGAATATGCGCTCAGAAAGCTATCAAATATATTATCCTGGTCATGTCATGGTTGAGCAAGACCCTGAAGAGGTACTTCATGCAGTCATAAAAGTCGTGTATGATCTGATGACCTACAGTCGGATACCTTCTGCTTCTGTCATCTCCCTTGTTTTCGGAGGAATACTTCACAGCTTGATCCCTGTGGACAAAAGTGGAAATGCTTTAAGCAGGGCACTGATCTGGGCTGATTCGCGAAGTACCGAGCAGAGCGAACAACTCCGCAAAGAAATGGATGTAGAAGATGTGAAACTCCGGACTGGGTGCACGATACATCCTCTCTACTTTCTCCCCCGTC
>Ga0111221_1002_pt1 | contig 10251 bp, 8 predicted proteins | sample DeeMarSWOR152_54_FD_80385 | JGI IMG/M metagenome (GOLD analysis project Ga0111221, IMG submission 80385) | Spirochaetes bacterium DG_61 | reverse complement strand
AGAGGACCTTCGCCGTGATCAAGCGCGTGTTCAACGCGGGGCACGTGCTGGTGACTACGGTGCCCCGGGTCCACGTGAAGATGGTGTTCGCGTGTCTCTGCTTCAACCTGGTTCAGCTAGGCACGCTGGGAGGGGTCCGGTAGCGTGGGCCCTCGATCTTTTGCTGGAGGAGGGGTGAGGGCGGGTGGGGATTGATGGTTTTGGGGTTGAGGATGGGTCCATGGGAGTCTCGGGAGAGGGTTTGCGGGGGTGTTGGCAGTGGTTGAGGCGGGATTTGCTGGCGGGTTTGAGGTCGTTCTATTCATAGCTTAGCGGTGAATCACACTTGCCAAGAAAAAACAAAGTTAATCGAAATCCTCTCTAATATTTTAAAAAAAAATTACTCAAGTTTTGCGGTTTATAAGGGTCATCTCAGTATCACATCCAGTATCTTCTCTAGGAGTAGTCTGTCGGAGTTGCTGTAGACCCACTGGGTAAGGTTCCGGAGGAGGTCCATGAAGGCCTGCCTGCACTCCACCCCGATGGTCTGATCGGATCTGACCCTCCTATTTAGCCTGCTCCTGCAGATCCCAGCCCTGAGGAGGCTGTACCCCAAAAACCCAAGCTGCCAGTGCCTCCTGGCGCCTTGAAGGGATCTCAGGTTACAGCCTCCCAACCCCGGGTTCAGCTTGGCATCCTTATAGAAGTTGTCTATGCGGAACCGCAGGCCGTAAGTCTCAATGATCCTCCTCTCCTCCCAGTACAGCCTGCTGGTGGCCAGGTATACCGTCTCCCGGTCCAGCCCTGGGCCGTCGTGGCAGGCCACGACCCTCACTCTGCCCAGCTTGTTGACCTCCAGGACCTTTGTGTGAACCCGTTAGCGCCTCCCCAGCGCTTGGACCACCTTGAAGGTCCCCCGGGTAGTCTCTTAGACCACTCCCCGACGCTCACGCTTCCCTCCTCCGTGTGGACTATCCTGTTGGACTTCAGCCGTGAGACCCATCCCTTCCCGTGGGCCTCTACGTGGCCGGCCAGATCCCGGGAGAGGAACTAGGCGTCGAAGACGTAGTTCTCGGCGGCCATGCCCATCTCCTCGCACTCGTCCACCAGCTCCACGGCCAGCTCCATCTTCGTCTTGAACCCGTTCTCCCCAACCTCCCGGCTGCCGTGCTTGAAGTACTGCATGAAACCCACGGGGTGCGCGCGTGCGCAATTTTTATCGCGATATTTCAGCACAACTTATCAATTTGAAAAGAAATTTCAAAATTTACTTTTTAATTATAGGCAAAGTTTTTTTTCTTGTCAATTTGTCGATATTACACGATACAGAAAAACATGCTAGAAAAGTTTGACAATTGCAGAAGGAGCAGTTGAAACTAGAAAAAATATATTTTGAATGCGTTTCATATATATTCGAATACGGATTTCTTGGACATCAGCTCCCAAAATAAAATTTTTGCCATTTTTCGTAGTGTTTTAATGATATCGCCTCTCGGAAGCGTCGACTCAATTCAACAATTTGTGGTTCTGACAGGAAATCCGTTCTGTACCCTAATTGAGTTGTGGCTGGCAATCCACTGGCCAATCTTTTGAAAATATTGTAAAAATCAATGAACGATCTAACTTTGAGTGAGATTCCATATCTTTTTGGATGAAGGAAACGAGGTGACGCAGGCTCCAATTCAATGGGGTTACAGCTTATAGAAACGACCGGATACTCTACAACTAATTTCTTACCTAGTTTTATTGTTTTTTCGAAATGCCTTTCCGTCTCGCCCGACAAGCCTGACGTGAAATACAGTTGCACAGGTATGATCTCCTTTCTCGCGTCGTCAAGCCAACGGAACAGTTCCCCGTTGCTGTAATAGAAGCCCTTATTCAGCTTACGTATGTGTTCTGAACCAGACTCGGGGGATATTGTTATGGTAGAGTACAAAGGATTAAACGTGCGCCTGAAGTCTCTCAAGAACCTTTTATCCGAGAGCGACCACAGCAGAAATTGTGCGCTGATGTCTATCTTCTCCCTTCGAATCAATTCGAAAAGGTCGTGCTGATAATCGCGTTTCTGCGGTAAAGGGTCGAAGTCCATGTACGCGCAGGAGATTTTCATCTCTTCGAATTTGGCTAGCGTCTCGACAACCTTCTCCTTGGATCGGAAAATCGGGTATCGACGCCCTGAAAGGATCTCGAAGGCCTTCCTACCACCTCCACAATACGAACAGTTGACTGAGCATCCGCGTCCTAAACAAATCCATCCCTGAGTTTTCAGTTTCGATTTGGCGGCGTAGGGATCCAAGTCGCCAAACTGAGAGATACACCTGCGATACTCGTCGAAGTTTGACAGAAGGGTGAAGTTAGAGAAGTTTAATCTGTCGAGATCAGGTGTTTCGGCGATGAATCTTTTCCTGCTTTTTTTCAGAGAGTTCCCATCTCGATACACAAGATTAGGAACTTCATCAAATTCGCCGTCCGATCTGCGCTGAAGAAGCTCCAGGAGCGGAATTTCAGCATCCCCTTGGATCACGGCGTCAACGCTTTCGAAACGCTGTAAGATCTCTTCGGCGAAGTAAGACGCTGTAAAACCTCCGAGAACGACGAAGGCGTTTGAATTTCGTTTGAACGTTTCGGCGAGCCTGATCGCGTCGTAAGAGTGAACGTACCAATGTAAATCTATTCCCACCACAGATGCTTCATACTTTTTGAGCAGATCTTTTATGCTAAAGTCTCGATCGAGCATTTCTTCGATTCCAGTGTGAACAACCTTTACTTTGTATCCTTCTCTTTCCAATAAATTCGCTATTGCAAGGGTTCCCAAGGGCATGATGACATATGTTATAGAATCGCTTTTCGTAGAATCAGTGTTTTTAATGTGAGTTGTAGGATGGATGAAAACACAATCATATGTTTTCATTAATTAATTCACTCTCTTTTCCAATATTTTCATCGTATGAATTTTTTTGAACCCATACCGCTCTAAGATATTTTTTATAAAATTTTGNTCGCTATCTACGAAGGCAATTTGACAATTTTCTAACCCATTTTGTTTCATCGAGCTTATGACGCGAGACAGGAGGCAGAGAAACGTTTTATCGTTCTCATCTCTCAGGGCCCAGCTGAAAATGTTCCCATACTTAAAACTGTCCTTTCGTATGGAAGGGAATAGATAGGGGACGGGGGATCGATGTTTCTTTGACGGTTCAAGGAAATTTGGCGACCATCTGAGAAATCCATCAAAGCTGGAGTCTCCGAACAGCTTCGATCGTTGATGAGCTATAAATATTGCATCCTTGAAATAAGGGATGAATCTCTGGGAAACAATTAAGTCCCTGTTTGATAGGGAGTACGATTTCGCTTCAAAATCCATTTTTCTTTCCAAATTCATGAACTCGCTTTGATCGATGTTACTGATAGTGTAGTCTTTACATCCAAGGTATGTTTTTTTCATTTTCTCCTTAGTTTCTTGTACGCTTTGCTCGTAGCACAGTACAATGTTTTTTTCCATAAAGCCATTCTGTTGAAAACGGTGCATATCCTGTTCATTTGTCTCCATCTTAATCTCAATCAAATCATAGGAGAAATGTGAAAGCGAGTTGGGGAAAGAGACAACGGAATTAATCACGTCGTGAAATTCTAATTTGATACGCTTGCAATGATGTGATTTCGCGAGTTCCTCAATCTCATTAAGAAAAAAATGGAGGCACATCTCGGAGTCTGACCTGTCAAACCAGTAGGGATGGGTAAGGAAAAGGGCTATTTCGCCCTCATCATCGATATAGAAGAAGCTGAAACAGAACATCTGATCCGTTAAAGTGTTTTCTCCAATCACCTTGGAAACCGTCATTGGATGAAACCTTTGAAAGCTCCTGCCATCGTAATCCATCACGCTTGAGATCATCCCAAGTGGAAAGGACATTAAATCAGGACCAGCATAAATGAAGGAAACGTTCCTGAACAATGCCAGCGGTAGACGATCTTCGATTCTAAATTTCATCATTTTATCTAAGGAGTTATTTAATCTTTCATATAAGAATGCCCACGATACGATCAGAAAAGACAACTCATTCGAAAACCTTTCGACTGAAATAAATCGATCTGAAAATGAAGATACATTTTTTCACTCGAAATTATTTTTCTACGATTAACATCCATTTTTAAAACCTTGAGATGATAGAGTTGAACTATTCAATGGAATTGAGTATGTCCCTGTTAAGAAACAAAATGATGATTTTTTGTCTCTTCTTTACACGTGTCGATATTTTTTAGGGATAGTCGGAGACGCTTGGTATCCCCTTCACAGATTTCGCCTTTATCACGGCACGTAAAACTGCCTTCCTCATTTCCTCCGAGGCTAAATGCCCTATGTAGCTGATGAAATGAGAGCGATCCATGAACTGAGACAAGGGGCTAGATTCATCCACGGCGAATCGCGGACCAGGAGCTAGGGAGAGGGGAGAGAAGGGCGGGAGCTCAAGCTCGCCCGTTGCGACTGCGTAGATCGTATCTCCGTCGCTAAGGGTGTGCACGGGCCTTATCGATCGCGCCAGTCCGTCGTGAGCCATCTCCGCGATTTTTGTTGCCTCCTTCTTGCTGAGCCTGATGTTGGTGCCAACGATCCCGATTGTGGTGTTCTCGAAGGCACTAGTTGCCTTGGGTAGAGGATTTTTGAGGCTTGAGAAGAGCTCGAAGAACTCGTAGAACCCCTTTCTGTCTTCCCTCCTTGTGCCTGCAATCGTCTTCCCCGTGCTTGCATCGAACACGTTCCCAACGCAGTTCACGACAGCCAGCGCGCCCACCTGCAGATCGTTCGGAAATGTTACTGCGCTGCTTCCCAGACCGCCCTTCATGCAGAAATCCATGCCCAGAAGCTTCCCGCATGTGGCTCCTATTCCGGCGCCGACGTTCCCCTCAGCCACGGGCTTGGATTCGGCATTTTCACAGGCCGAATAGCCCATCTCAGCGTCTGGGTGCAGCCCCTTCCGAGCGACTCTAAGATCGAAGATGATGGCCCCTGCAACGCATGGCATGTTGCCGAAACCCGTGTCCCAGCCCCGCCCCTTGTCCTCCAAACATTTTCTAGCCCCCGCAGCCACATCCAGCCCGAAGAAGCTTCCGCCAGAGAGGAAGATGGCGTCGGCGGTCTCCCTCTGGGTGGTGTGCTGGAAACATGCGGCGTTGTAAGATCCGGGTGCCCCACCCCGGATGTCTACGCTAACGGTTGAGCCCTCTTTCAGGACGGCGACGGTGCATCCCGTTAGACCCTCTTCGTCGTGTGAATGGCCTATTGAAATCCCATGGATAGACGAGATCGTATCATTCATCCAAATACAACTCCTACGATCGTATACCATTTATCAACGTATGTTTAATTTGTGTAAAAATATTTCGAGAGTATTTCTGGGACATGTAATTAAGGGACAAGAGAATCAGGATGATTAAAAAAGGAGTATGAATTTTACCAATATAGCTTTTTTATAATATATTAAGGATTTAAAATTATTCTTTTCACTGTTCTATGATTTCTACGTTTGCCCTTGGTACCATGGCTCTCGTGCCATCATCGAACTCTATCTCCACGACCCTTACGTACGATTCGGTTTTAATCTTATGGAGCTCCGGGGGTAGGCTGACGACCCTCGCCAGTCTACCGAAGTAGGGCGCTCTTATAATCCTCATCAGGGTTCCAGGCCTCATGCCAGTTGACAGATCCTCCGAAGCTTCCGACTCAGGCTTGAATCGATCGTGCGGTATTATGATCTCGGGTCGGAGAACGCCGGCCCTGATCTGGGTCGCCCCGTTGATGTGCGCCAACTCCCCCTCAAAGGCCTTAAGGAGATTGAAGGTTTGATTTGACATGTTTGTCTTCCCGAATCCTTCCGTGCAAATGAACGTCAACTCGAGATCTTCGTAGCCCGTGATGGCCACGCCTATGTCGTATCCAACCAGCCTTCTTAGGTCTGCGTTCTTGATCCCACCTACTACCACACCATTTACACCTATCTCTAGGGCTTTTTTTAGGGCCTCTCCGGTGGCCAGGGATCCTCCGACGACTATCTTTCCTTTGTGATCCTCCGTTATGTGATCCGCTGTCAGTATGTCATTCGGGGTGTCCGTAGCAATGGCTATTTCTCCGTGAGCCTCCCCTGCCACACCGAATATTCCCTGTATGAAGGCCGCGTTTGTCTCGATCACTGCTCCCTCTCCAAGCATGATTTCCATGACTTTTCCAGGGATGTAGGCGTCTACATCGATGGGTATGGGCCTCTCCCTGATTATTACCTGGCCGCTCATGGTCGATAAGCTCTCTATGTGACCATCAACGGGTGACTTCACGAGGTTCTTTATCAAACCGAAGAGACCTACGAATTTTGCGAATACCTCGTTCTTCTCCACGGCGTCCCCAATTTTCTTTAACATGTACATTGGGACCTCGTCTGCTTCGCATTTCAATAAATACGAGGCCCTTACCGTGTAGGGATCCCCCGGTATTTGTGTCTTGGCTACCACTTTCCCGTGCTCCACAACTTCCCCTACATCCACCAGGACATCGCCCTTGATGGGCAGCCGTCTGACCCTTCTGACCGTTATGGCCTTCTTGATCCCCAGGCTTGGGGTATATGCATGGGTCTCTTGGTCTCTTTCTAGGTCTCTCTCTGCAACCATTAGAGCGTAGCCTCCTCATAGGCCTCTTCGGGGTATAGGTCAATATCCCGCCTCTTCTTTTCTTCCTCGGGTAATTTCAGGGGCCTTCCTCTCGTATCTATTACCACGCCCACTTCGCCTCCCGTGAGGGTAGTCTCTAACGTTCGTGCTTCATCCACATCTATGGCCAAACCCTTATGGACTAGGATGGTGGCTTTTGCTTCCATTCTGTCCGCTAGTGGTATGCGCAGGATCTCTCCAAAACCCACTCTCTTCTCTATAGTCTCGCCATTTGGCATCTCCAACTTGATGTTCAAGGCCTCCTGACCCTCATCGAGTTCGCCAGAGGGGGCTATGACCGTGCCAAGCCTAACCAGGCAGTCCTTTTCGAATATCTGCCACGCTATGTCCGGGTAAATCGTTGACAGGAGTCCAAGATGCGGCATCATGAAGACGCTATCCTGGACTATTTTCGTCACTCCCTCGGGCTGGAAGGCGTCCGTCAGTATAAGTAGGGACTGGGTCCTCCGGGGGGCGTGGGATAGAAGACCGCCTGTGCCCGCTATGACCTGGATGTTCATGAGATCAATGTAGGTCTCCTGTAGGCTCTTCCCGAGTTGCTCGAACCTCTCATCAACGCTCGTTGCTCTCGATACGCCTTTCAACCGGGTGGCTAAGGTTTTGTGGTGAGCTAGTCCAAGCCTCAGGGCTTCCCGAGCCACAGAGTGCTCGATGAGCAGCTCCTCCAGTGTTTGCGGTATTGTCGTGGGCCTGATCATCTTGTTTCTTAGCCTGTCTTCACATCCATCCCTGTCTTCTTCCATGGGCGTCCATCTAAGAATGTTATCGAGGCCCGATTCATTCAAGACATTGCAGATGCTGTAGCTCATTCCGAGGTTGGCACTGACGCTTCTCACAAATCTACCGTCCACCACAGAATATACGTTGGTCGTCGCGCCGCCGAGTCCAACCCCTAGAGCGTTAGCTTTGTACCTATCGGCTATCAGCTGTATAGCCAAGCCCTCCCCCGCAGGCGTGGGCATTATGTCGATCTCCGTCCATTTCATCAGCTTCGTGTAGCCTGGGGCATGGGACATAACGTGCTCCATGAATAGCTCGTGGATGGCCCGCCTCGCAGGCTCCGAGTTCTCCACGTCTAAAACTGATCGAATGTTTTCGACCATCGTCAGCGCAAACTGTTTCTTAAATAAATCCTGGATATGAGGCCGCAATTCCTTGTTTCCGGCGTAGACCAAAGGAAGGGAGTAATCCACCCCGAGCCTGGGGGTAGGATCTGCCGCTTTGAGCAGCTCTGCTATTTCGAGCACAAGGCCTGTGGCTCCGCCGTCTGTGCCCCCTGCCATTAAAACCATGTCGGGCCTCAGACCACGGATCCTCTTGATCTTCTCGTAATCAGCTCGGCCGTCGTCCAGGGCTATAGTGTCCATGACTATGGCGCCGGCTCCTAGGGCGGCCCTGTTCGCGCTCTCCGCCGTGATCTCCTTGACAAGACCGAGGCACAGCATCTGGAGGCCACCTCCGGCGCTGCTGGTAGTGCAGTACAGATCTACACCATCCCCCGCCTGCTTTGGAACGATTATGCCTCCAGTCTCTCTGTTCAATAATTTGAGACTCGTCATCTCCTCGACCTCGCGAACTGCGTTGTATACTCCCATTGTAACGTCCTCGTAGGGAGACTCGACGGTTGTCGGCGCCTCTCCGCTAATAATGTACCTCCACCCCTCCTCCAGTTTCTGGAAGAGCCTGGCCTTTGTTGTCGTGCTACCGACGTCTGTGATAAGTATCAGCCCCATATCATCGGAAGGATTCTTTTTAATCAAGTTATAATTACGCCTCCAAATACATACCTTTAAACATGTAAAAATTTTGTGTGAAGTAACTTAAAATTTACCTTGAATAGGAAAATCACACTTCATTTCTACTCTTTACCTACATAGAATTATCATTAAATATATTTCATACGTGCCGCGCGCGTGAATATAGTAAGCATTTTATATAATTTATCATATTCATCCTCCATTAAAACAAAATAATCGGTTGAGAACGCGTATAATGTGAGTGGATATTCATCTCGCTCTCAAAACCCCCATCTATGGATATCTTGAGGCCCCTAAGTGACATTTAATACGCAGAGATAACGACTAGCATATCAGAGATGAGAAGGGTTAGGCCTTACCACTACGTGAGATTCAACTGGTTCAAGGAGGTTGATCTCAAAAAAGTCGATGGGGAACTGAGCGGAAATTTTGAAGTCAAGATGGTCAGGATACCTTGGAACGATCTGGAGATTTCCATAGGTGACGACATGAGTGAGGAGCTAAGGAAGATAATGATGGAACTATACCAACGAGAGAGGCCTACCCATTTCCCGTTCATGTTCGGCAGGGAGCCCAGTTTAGAGGTAGTCGAACAGTAATGGAAGCTAAATAAATATGGAGTCAAGATCAAATCATTATTAACGATTCATAACGGATGCGCTTATGTATATTCAACCCTGAGCCCATTACACTTCTTCACCCAAAGTTCGCTTCATAATTTCTATCTCAAAGAAGGAAGGAAAATCCAACACGACATTTATTCTTCAGAAGCTTCTAAAGTTTGATCTTTCTGAAACATTACATGTTTAGCATGTAAATGAAATTCTCCTTTATTTAGGGATTTTTCAGCTAAATAAGCTCTGATTTTGGAGTTTTTCATATACTCGCCCAACATAGAATATAATCATGAAAAAGCCTCCTATTCAGGTTTTAAGCCCTTTTCTCATTCTTAATCTATTCGAGCTAAACACACACCCGAAACATAATTTATATATATAGTGTAATTAAGGTGATAAGAAAGATTAGGTGTTTAATTTGAAAGAGAATAGGGATTTTGTGGAATTAGAAAAGAAATACGTCTTTGGAACTTGGACATACGAGTACGCTTGGAACCCCCTGCTGATAGAAGAGGCGGAGGGTTGCTACTTCACCGATATCAAAGGGAAGAGGTACTTGGATTTTTCATCTCAATTAATGTGCTCTAATCTGGGGCACAAGAGACCTAATGTTATAAAAGCAATGTCAGAGCAGGCGAATAAGCTCTGCTACATTGCGCCAAGCTTCGCGACGAAACCTGCCGCAAAACTCGGGGAGAAACTCGCCGAGATAACGCCGGGCGACCTGTGTAAGAGCTTCTTTTCGCTGGGTGGGGCTGAGGCCAACGAGGCCGCCATAAAAATAGCGCGCTTCTACACTGGAAAGACGAAGCTCATCTCGAGGTACAGGTCATATCACGGCGCAACCTCGGGCGCCATAGCCCTGACGGGAGACCCCAGGACGCACTACGCCATTGGGATGCCCGGCATCGTCCGTGCGCCCGACTGCTATTGCTATCGCTGCCCCCTCGGAAAGGAGTACCCGGGCTGCGGCATCAGCTGCGTCGAATACATAGACGAGATCATAAGGATGGAGGGAGAGCACAGCGTAGCTGGGGTCGTCGTCGAGCCGATAGTAGGTTCAAACGGCATCCTCGTTCCACCCGACGAGTATATGCCCAGGCTGAGAGAGATATGCGACGAGAGAGAGGTGCTTCTAATAGACGACGAGGTCATGACAGGGTTCGGCAGGACCGGTA
>Ga0111221_1221_pt1 | contig 10274 bp, 14 predicted proteins | sample DeeMarSWOR152_54_FD_80385 | JGI IMG/M metagenome (GOLD analysis project Ga0111221, IMG submission 80385) | Spirochaetes bacterium DG_61 | reverse complement strand
GCCTCTTTAATGCACTCGATAAGCAGACGCCACGCCTCTTTGATATTGAAATTGAAGGCGCCCGGATATTCGCGCACTGACTCGAGAAGCCATTCACGCTGCCCGATGGACACTTCCCTCCCGGCCCTGTCGAACAGTACTGCCCGGCCGCTGCCTGTACCCACATCAATGGTCAATACAGATTCGGTTTTAGCCATTCTTGTCCCCGTGTGATACATCCTGGAATGGACCGGAACCATGAATCCTCAGGAACGAGCTGTTCGGGTGTATGACCACCTTTGAAAGATTCCGGTATATACCCATCTATCATCTCACGTATTCTTGCGACAAAGTTTTCCTTAATAATTACATCTTTTTTAGATTTTTTAAAGAATAATATATGTTTTTAATCTTTTGATCAACACCTCCCCCCCTCTGATTTCGGGTGTCTTCACCTCTCTCCGATGTAACCAGCATCCATCTGTTCCTTCGCATCATGTCAGCCCATTGTCTCGCTCTTTTCACCGCTCACTATCTTCACGCTCGCACTTGCACCTATTCTGGTAGCACCTGACTCTATCATGCTTTTCACATCCTCAAAAGACCGCACCCCTCCTGCGGCCTTGATTCCCATTTTCGGCCCAATGACCCTCCTCATGAGGGCAATATCCGATGCCGTTGCTCCCCCCTTCGAAAAGCCTGTAGAAGTTTTTACATAATCCGCCCCCGCCTTCTTGGAAATCTCGCAGGCGAGTACCTTCTCATCATCCGTGAGCAGGCAGGTTTCGATGATCACCTTCGAAACAGTCGTCGACCTGCACGCTCTGATGACCGAACGAATGTCCTCCTCCACTTCCCTGAGGTCTCTCGACTTCAGCGCCCCGATGTTGATTACCATATCGATTTCGGAGGCCCCGTTTTCGATCGCGTTCCTAGTCTCAAAGGCCTTTGACCTGCTGTCCATCGCCCCAAGGGGAAACCCAACCACACAGCAGACCTTCACATCCTTTCCCCTGAGCTTCCTGGCACAGAAGTCAGCCCAGTAGGTGTTCACGCACACGGAATAGAAACCGAACTGGATTGCCTCCTCACAGAGCTGTTCGATCTGGCTGCGCGTCGCTTCCGGCTTGAGCAGCGTATGGTCTATGTAGCGCGTCACATCGGCGGGAACATTAACCACCCCGATCGTGGAGGATACCCTGCTTGCGCCGCCATCCAGTATCTTCTTCACGCTGTCCGGGTTTCTTGACACGCAGAGCTGACAGTTGATACATTCCCCCTCTGATGTGATGCAGACCGCACTCACTGTATCGGTTTTGGAAGCCACGGGCTGAGATACCAAGGTCTGAGAAGCAGAAGTCTGAGAAACAGACCCGGTGCTCGTGAGCTTCAGCATCACTTCACGGGTAATTTTTTCAATCAATTCCTTCTGATCCATCCGAACGCCCCTGTATTTTTATTCTTGCATCGCGGGAAGGCCGCATGAATTTCACTTAGACCCCCCTTTCAACAGCCATGATCTTGTTGACCCTCGGCCAGTGTCTCCCGCCCGCAAACCGCGTTTCAAGCCACACCTTTACCATTTCGAATATCTCATCGTCTTTGTGAAGCGGACCTCCCAGGGTGAGAACATTTGCGTTATTGTGCTCCCTGCTGTTGACAATGGTCTTCAGATTATAGCAGAGTGCAGCCCGTATGCCCTTGACCTTATTACAGACCATTGAAGACCCTATACCCGCCCCGTCGATCATTATCCCCCTGTCACATTCGCCGCTTGCCACCTTGCGGGCGACCTTCACCGCGAAATCCGGATAGTCCACACTGTCCGTACTGTTCGTTCCCACATCGGTCACCCGGTATCCGAGGGTTGAAAGAGATGCCTTCAGCTTCTCCTTTGCCGGGTAGCCGCCGTGGTCTGCTCCGATGGCTACTCTTTTCACAGTGTCTTTCAGATTGACATCCGTTTCATCGGACTGCTGGCTAACCGTCACGGAGTGAACATCACTCACGATATTTTTAATGATTCCATTCTTACCGCTTTCTGCCACCGCCTTCCTCCTTCCAATGGTTCACGTGATCCACGATCCCGGCGATCACGCAGCGCACAGGCGCCATTCTATCGTTTATGATCACCCGGGCAGAGTTCCCCTCATCGATCACCAGGACTGTGTCCCCAATCCCTGCCTGAACCGTGTCGATCGCAAGAAAGGTGCCTCCGTGGGGTGTTCCGTCCGGGTCCACGGGCTGTACCACCTGAATTTTATACCCCTTGTAAATATCGAGTTTAATGGTGGAAACAACCGTTCCTCTGATCTTTCCAAGTATCACCTTCTACTCCTCGAGATCAACATGATCCACGATTCCCATGATCGTTGAATCGGAAGGGTTAAACCAGTTTTTCAACCCGAGGGCCGCTTCCCTGCCCCCTTCATAGAAAACGAGATCGCCCGGCCCCGCCTGCACCGTGTCGCACGCGATGATTGGATCACCGGTTTTTTTTAGCTTTTCATTCAGGGGCTGAACGAGGAGAAGCTTCACCCCTTCGAAGGATTCCACCTTTTGTGAGCATACCACATTCCCGATCACTTTTCCCAGTTTCACCTCATCCCTACCCGCAGATAAAGTTTGAAATACTATATAATACGAAAATGACCTATTAGGGCACAGCGTCTCTCCCTCGTAAATGTACGTGCCCGCGTCATACCCTCACCTGTTGGACTTGCAATGGTATAAGAGGTGTACCCTGCACCGTGATACCCGAGTCCCGCGTAGTTCGGTCCGTTCTTCACAAATATCGAGCAGTTCATCACCTTTGCCATCCGGGAGAGCCTGTCTATATTTTTCGAATGGATGCTCGCTGTGTGCCGGAACCCGTGTTCGCACTCGACTGAATAGTCGATTGCCTCATCAGCGCTTCCCATTCTGACGACCGGTATAACTGGCATGAGCTGCTCGGTCCATACAAGCGGATGGTCCCGCTCCACCTCGCAGAGAAGGATCTTGACATCCGGTGAGATCTTTATTCCGATGTCTGCCGCAATCACTGCTGCGTCCTTCCCCACATACTTCTTGTTGGGTGCCCCTTCGTGACCTGGCCTTCCAGGGTCCGCAATCACCAGATCAGTGATCTTCTGAATCTGGCTCCTGTTCAGCTCGTAGGCGCCGTGCCTCTTCATCGCCTCCTTCAGGGAATCGGTGATCGAGGAGACTGCCAGTATTTCTTTTTCACAGATGCACACGATATTGTTGTCGAGTCCAGCACCGTTCACGATGTCGCGGGCTGCCGCATCGATGTCCGCAGTCTCATCCACGACGACCGGTGGATTTCCCGGACCCGCAGCAATAACCTTTTTACCGCTGGCCATAGCAACCCGCACCACTGCAGGGCCCCCCGTCACCACCAGAAGGACGATCTTCGGGTGCTTCATCATCGCCTGCGCACTCTCAATAGTGGGATTGCTGAGCGCGGACATCAGACCAGGCGGTCCGTCCGCCTTGAGAATCGCCTCATGAAAAAGGGAGACGGTGTAGCTTGAGACCTCCTTTGCCGCGGGGTGCGGATTGAAAACGACTGCATTGCCCGCCGCGATCATGCCTATCCCGTTACAGATGAGTGTCTCTGTGGGGTTGGTGCTGGGAGTGATTGATCCGATCACTCCGTAGGGCGCACGTTCCATCAGGGTGAGTCCGTAATCGTCGCTGTACGCAGATGGTTCTAGGTCCTCCACCCCAGGCGTCTTCAGGATCGCAAGCCTGTTCTTAACGAGCTTGTCCCTGCAGTTACCAAGCCCGGTCTCCTCTACCGCCATCTTGCACAGCCTATCCAGGTTCTGGAGCATCATCTCGCGAATGTTTGCAATGATCTCTTTTCGCTTCTCAAGGGTCATCTCCATGAGACCGCACTGGGCCTTCTCCGCCTCCTCTATGAGCCTGTCCATCTCGGAGAAAGAGCCTGTCCCCTGGGTCTGGGCAGACGCGTCTATGGATTCGGTCCCCGCTGGGGATTGTGCAGGAGTCTCCGGCAGCTTCTCCTGTGGCAGAAAGGTATTCACCACTTCTGCAACGATACTCCGCACCTGCTGTTCAGTGATTGCCATTCTCCTTCACCTTCCTTCAACTGGACTGGGTAGGCGAGACCTCCTCGGCCATTCTGACAATCTCGCAGAAATGGTCAGCCTTCAGGCTCGCCCCGCCGATGAGCGCCCCGTCTATATCCTCCTGCCCGAGGAGCTCATCCGCGTTCATGGGTGTAACGCTCCCGCCATATATGATTCGCAGCCCCTGGGAGACCTTCTCCTCGGTAAACTCGCTCAACAGATTCCGTACGAAACTGTGTGTCTCCTGGGCCTGCACACCGGTTGCACTCACACCGCTCCCGATCGCCCACACCGGCTCATAGGCAATGATCATGTGCGCGATGTGCTCATCATCAATACCCATGAGACCGTACACGAGCTGTCTGTTTAACACCTCGAAGGCCTGTCCCTTTTTTCTCTGCTCGAAGGTCTCCCCGATACAGAGTATCGGGACAAGTCCGTTGGCGAGGCATGCCCTGACCTTCCAATTGACGTCCATATCCGTCTCATGGAAATAGCTCCTGCGCTCTGAATGCCCGATGATCACATGGGTACATCCTATACTTTTCAGCATCCCGGCGGAAATCTCACCTGTGTATGCCCCCCGATCGCGGTAAAAGACGTTCTGAGCCCCTACACGAACACGCGTGTGGGCGGTCCTTCTGACTGCACTCTCCAGATAAACGAAGGGGGGACATATAACGATTTCAGTGGAGGATGTCCCCTCCACCCCCTTCACGACGGCTTCCATGAGCTTCTGAGCCTCATCGCTTTCCGTATTCATCTTCCAGTTTCCAGAAATGAACATCCTCCGCATTGCCCCTATCCATCAGAGAAAAAAGGGTTTGATGTCAGAATGGGGCTGCGCAAGGATGATGTCCTTGCACAGGAGCCCCCTGCCCTTTACGTATTCCACTCCCGCTTTCATGGCAGCCTCGACTTGATAGACATCCCCTACCATTTTCACGTATGATTTTCCTCCCATCCCTGTAGAAAGCCGTACCTCGGTAATGATCACATCCGCTGTTTTGGCTGCGATGTCACCCGCAACAATGCTCGCGGTCGTGGAAAAGCACTCGATCACCCCAAGCGCATCCCATATTTTGCATTCAACAGCCCCCACGATGGCGGGTAAGATGTATTTATGCAGACGGGGTAGGAAAAGTTCGTCGATCAAATATCCCTCTCCCGCCTTTTTTCCCGCGGTGAGCGATGCGTCAACAGCAGCGACTTCCCCAGTGATGAGGATGATGAACTTCCCCGGGCAGATCGTCCGTGCTTCGACGATCCTTACCGGTGCGGCCTTCACCATGAAGTCCATGGCCCGAATCCCTGCCGCAATGCTGTTGAACTCCAAAACCCCCAGTATATCGACTTCCATGGATATTCCGTCTGTCTACCTCTTGATGATTATTCTCTCGTCATCGAAGAATATCACCTCTCCTTCAATGCTCGCATGAATCGCTGCACCCAGTGCGTTTTGAGGCACATCTGCGATGAGCGCGCCTTCGGTGACCCTGTCGCCTAGTTTCACCACCGGCACCGCAGGAGTGCCGGTGTGCTGCGTGAGCAGCATCTCCACACGATCCGGGGCAGTCTCTACTCCCCGCTTCAGCATCCATTCCGTGTACTTAGTGAGCTGGAGCCTGTTCACGATCCTGTCCGTCGGAATCTTTCTGTACTCCTTCATCTCGTGTACCCTGATCGTGCGGGGTAGGAATTCCGGACGGTATCCCTGTGCGTCAAACCTGTCTTTGATTAAGGTGTTGATCCTCTGGGGAGAAAGCCCCATCACACAGGCGTATATCTCGCACAGCCCGCAGCCGCTGCAGAGGAGCGCATTCTCGATGTTCCGCGAGGGCATGTCCACTCCGTAGCCGATCTGCCGCATGATCAGATGGGGCTGGAGGTCGTGACCGATGAGGTAGCGTGGGCACAGCTCGGTACAGTAGGTACACTGGCAGCAGGCGCCTTTGCTCTGCCTTATCATATGCTCCACCGGTATGGTCTTCCTGCGAACGATCTCGTGATCGCGCGGCAGAACGATAATCCCGCTCGTCAACTTCGTAACCGGGGATTCAAAATCGGTTTCCACCTTTCCCATGAGCGGTCCACCTGAGATGACCACAGGGTCGCTAACCGTTGGACCGCCGCATAATCCGATTATCTCACGAAAAGATGTACCGATATGCGCCTTTACGACAGACGGTGTCTTTACCTCCCCTGTGCAGGTGAGAAACCTTCTGATCACCGGCTTCCCGTGCTCCACCGCCTCGTATATGTGAAAGGTGGTCTCCACATTTTCAACGAGACAGCCGACCTGAGGTGGGATACCCCGTTCTGGAACCACTTTGTTCGTGATCTCCTGCACGAGCAGAAACTCATCACCAGCGGGGTAGTAGTCACTCAAAGGAAAAAGCGAGATATCGCCCCTACCACCTGCCTGGATTGCTCTCTTAATCCCCTGTAAGAGCCGGGGATACTTTTCCTTCACTGCAATATAACCGCCCCCCGCCCCACAAGCACGCATGATGATCGAAAGCCCCTTGAGGATATCGTCGCACCGGGTTTCCAGGAGATACTTATCGCTTGCAAGCAAAGGCTCACACTCTGCGCCGTTCACGATCACCACATCTACTGATGAGGAGAGTTTCACGTGGGTTGGAAAGCCGGCCCCTCCCGCTCCCACAACCCCGCAGCTCTTTACCATCTCCACTATTGCTGTCATCTGCTGCTGGTTCATGAAACCCTGTTTCTCCCTCAGGCGGTCTTATCCTTTCTGTACACCACCTTTCCCCCTTCTTCCACGAGGTCCACGCGAGCCGAGCTTCCCTGCGAAACGATAACCATCTCCCCCGGACCCGCCCCAACGAGATCGAGGGCAACGAGGTAGCTGCTCTTAAGCGTTTCTTTCTGGGTGCACAGCTGCACGAGAAGGTATTTCGTCCCCTCTGTGGTATCTGACTTCCTGGTGCTTATGACTGTTCCTGTGACCTTTCCGAATATCATCTCACATCCGAAATCTGTATTGAACAAATTTGTATTGAGCATCCGGGCATAAAAGCCTTTCGGATTGCATGCTAGTCGGCGATCTCCTTATGATATACATATTTTCCGCTCAGCTCGATCGCATCGACTATGGCCGTTATGGTCGTATCGGCCGGTCTCCCTTCCGTGACAGCGGTCATACGGGCGCTGCTCCCTGCTGCATAAAAGACGATCTCTCCTACATTTGCACCAACGCTGTCCATTGCCACGAGATAATCACCAGTGCCCTGAAGGGATTCCGGGTTGATCTTTTCGATCAGCAGGAACTTGATGCCCTCGATCTTGGGCTCCTTTCTGGTTGATACGACCGTTCCGACGACTCGTGCGAGAATCATGAAGCTGTTTCCCCGCTCTTAATATTTTACACCCTTGGGTTTGGCAGCACCTCTGCCGAGAGGAAGCACCTCATCCACATTCGTATGAGGTCGCGGTATGATGTGCACGGTTACCACCTCACCAACCCGTTCAGCAGCCCTTCCGCCGGCATCGAGCGCCGCCCGCACTGCGGCAACATCACCCCTGACGATTGCGGTGACATACCCTCCGCCGACCTTCTCGTAGCTCACGAGCTCGACCTTCGCAGCTTTTACCATCGCATCGGAAGCCTCCACCATTGCTGCAAAGCCTCTTGTCTCGATCATTCCAAGCGCATCCATGTAAATGTCTGCCATAGTATCACCTCTTGTGTGTGTATGATGGTATGATATGAATCATTCACAGGTAAAGTCCTAAAACTGAGCGGTTTGTTCCCAGCGGTATTCACTCACCAGGCTCCTCACTCCGCCTGACCGGAGGGTTCTTTTCCTGTGATACTTAAAAGTCGTTTTTCCACCATCTCTTTCGATACGAGCACCTCCGCCTCTTCCCCTGCGATATAGATACGTCCGTACCTTCCGAACCCGACCACCTCTATGATATTGATATGGGAGGCCTTCTCCGCCTCATTTGCCGCATAGTATGCATACCCCGCAGGCTCGATTTCGAGGATGTACAGGGTGTTCCCCTTCACGATCATGTTCCCGTATCGTATCCTGTTAATGAGCTGCGCGTGATGGGAATCGATGTTCTTTATAAGCTGGCTCGTAAGAATCCGGGGCTTCATCCTCCCATCCTCACTGAGGTCCAGGGCATGGAGCACAGCCTTTCCAGCTTGACGCGCATCGCCCTGATTGTGTGAGTGCACTTCCAGAAGACCGAAGAGCCTCTCGACAATCTGCAGACCGGGTTTCACATCAGTCGCTTTTACTGCAATATCGGTAAGCCTGTTTATCTCAATGCCGGGTGAAATTTCCACGACACAGCACGCCTGCCCTGCCACAGGAAAATAGCCGCGTGAAATCATCGCAATGTATGAAGACATCTGTAACTGTAATGCATCAATGAAAATATAGGTACGAAGCTCTACCACGCTTTCCTCCTCTCAGCTTAATGTGAATGTATTAGACACACTATCAGCCAACCCCTTCTTTTATGCAGGTTAAATAATTGTTACAATATTATCATATTCTGATAGAATTCTATCAATTATTATTATGTATGTCAAGACTTTTTTCACAAAAAATGGGATGTTCAAGGAGACTTACTCAGGAAATAGACTGGATTCTTTACTATCATTTTAATACACTATTAGTTTAACAATTATGATTCTGCTTTTATACATAAACTTTTAATTTTTCCCAGAATAGAAAAAATATACTTTACATATATAGATGTAATGTTATAATATTTTCATATATTGTGAACTTTTTGTGTTTAATGGTTCAGAATATTTTTTTATGCCTGTCGACCAGTGTACTCTTCATGCGGGCAGTTTCTCATCGACAGAGCTTTATTTCTCTGGATCTCCTATGAGTAAAAACCAGCGTATCAAGGACATCGTCAACTTTCTCAGGGCAAAGAATGTCGTACAAATCAAAGATCTTACTAAAAAATTAAATGTATCCGAGATGACCATTCGCAGGGACCTGAACCTCCTCTCCCAGGACAACCTCGTGGAGCTTATCCCCGGAGGGGCGATTTTAAAACCATCGGGAGAGCAGGAACCATACGAAGAAAAATATCTCATCAGCCATGAGGAGACGAGACGGATCAGAGAGAAGATGAGGATCGGGCAGAAGGCCGCGTCCCTCATTGAGCCCAACGACACAATCATCATCGATGTGGGCTCAACGACTGAGTATCTTGCTAAGTTCATGCGGGAGGATATTCCGGTAACTATACTTTGCTTCGCCCTCAACATACTCGTGGAAATATACAGGAAAAAAAACTGTAACCCAATCTTCAGCGGCGGTTACTTTCACGAGAACACACTCATGTTCGAAAGCCAGGAAGGGATCAGCCTTATCAGACAAACGAGGGCAGATAAGGCATTTGTTTCTGCAGCAGGTGTGCATGCAGAGCTGGGTGTCACCTGTGCAAACCCTTACGAGATCGAAACAAAGAAGGCCGCAATGCACTCTTCGAACACCAAGATACTTCTTGCCGATTCTTCTAAGTTTGGAAAGACGAAGATCGCCTACTATTCAGACCTGAATGAGTTCGACATGGTAATCACCGATAATGAAATAACGGAAGAGTACCAATCGGTCATCAAAAGCCTCGGTATAGAGCTCATCATTGTGTAAAAACACCTATTCCTCATGGGGATAAACGATTATTTTCAGCAAGTCCACCGCCCTCTTCTTCACCTCCAGCGCCTCTCTGATCTGCTCAAGCCCGAAGTGGTGCGTAATGAGCTTTTTCACCTTTATGTCACCCCTGAAGAGGTAATGCGCGACCTCGTTGGTATCCAGTGGAGATGAAGAAGTAGTGGCACACGAAGCAGGGGATGCGGTGATGGATGAATACCCAGTCACCCTCTTTCACATTCTTTACCCTTTTACCCACCCTGTATACGTACCCCGCAGGTTCGTGGCCGAAGCTCCCCCGCCCGGAGAGCCTATAGGTGAGCACTTCGCTCCCGCATACTCCCACGGACATGGGCTTTAACAGTATTTCGTCTTCACCGATCTCCGGGATCAGGCCGACCGAAAAGAGCACCGTATCGCACTCCACACTCTTCTCTCTCATCCCCTGCCTTCCATTGGCTTCACGGAATCTCACTCCGGTGACCCTTCTCTTTCCCTCGATGAACGTCAGCTGGTGACCGAGGTAGAGGGGAACCTGGAAGTC
>Ga0111221_1123_pt1 | contig 10278 bp, 12 predicted proteins | sample DeeMarSWOR152_54_FD_80385 | JGI IMG/M metagenome (GOLD analysis project Ga0111221, IMG submission 80385) | Spirochaetes bacterium DG_61 | reverse complement strand
GCTTTTGCGCTATATCAAGGACCCTTTGGGTCGTCTTGACGTTTGCTTTGGGATCATGCCTTAAGGCGCGCGATACAGTCGATACAGACACACCCGCAACTTTTGCAATATGTTTGATTGTGATCTTTCTGGGTGCTTGTGTTTTATTTTTTTCCATATGCTTAGTTAATATAACACAATAATGAGAACGTTTACAAACATTTTTTACTAACCCTCATTATGTTACATTATTGTGGCAATAAATTCAATATAAAATAGAATTGTAATGAAATTTAATAGGATAAAATATGGGAAATGTTAGAAAAATATTGACAGATTTTTAAAATTCGTTGTACTATAGACAACGTTACCAATAATTATATATAAATGAAGCAAATTAAATCCTCACAATGGTAATGTTATCAAATATATATTAATAATCAGATAAAATAGGTAAAGAAAGAAATGAAAAATTATGATGTGATAGTAGTCGGGGGTGGACTGGCCGGAGCTGCCACGGCATATCATTTGTCCTTATTAGGATATAAGGTAGCGCTCCTTGAGCAGGGAAATATCGCTTCCGGAGCATCGGGAAGAAACGGGGGTCAGGTATTACAGTGTGAAGGTAAGGACAAGGACCCCGATGTGCTCTTAGGAAGACTGAAGTATACAAAAAGGAATGTAAAGCTTTTGAAAGAATATGAGAAAGAACTTGAGATGGATTTTCAATTCAGGCAGGTGGGGAGTCTGGATCTTGTGACATCCGAAGAAGAGTTCGAGGAGGTAAAAGAGATATATCAAATACAAACCAAAATAAAAGATGACGAGGTGATACTCCTCGATGATGATGAATTCCACAAGGAGTTTCCCCACTTTGCTGATTTTATAATAGGGGCACGGTTTCGATGGAGTGACGGCAACATTTTTTCGCTGAATCTGGTAAACGGGCTGGTAAATGGGAGTAAAAAGCACGGAGCGGAGGTCTTTACCTGGCACACAGTAGATAAAGTGGTGATGGAATCCGGAAAGGTAAAAGGTGTTGAGGCTAAGGGGCTTAGATTTGCTTCTGATAGAGTAGTACTCGCGACAAGTTTCTGGACTAAGGATATTTTACCTGGGTTCGGGTTGAAGATATTTCCTCACCGCCCGGTATGTTGTATTTCGGAACCTTATCCGGAGATCCGGGGACCGGCATTTGAGGTGGTGATGGGCGATGATATTACATGGGGGGCGACGCAGTTTCAGGGAGGACACCTCCTCGTGGGCGGAGGAGCGGGAAGACCTCGTGCACTGGAGGAACAACACGATTATGTTTTGGATTGGGCAGATACGGTGAGGAGTGCCGCTGCACTTGCAAAGATTTTTCCGAAATTAGGCGAGGTAAGTATCATACGGTGCTGGACCGGAACGGTCGGATTCACGATTGACGGATTTCCACTTGTAGGGAAGAGTTCCTTTGGTGAGGGATTATACATAATAGGAGGCTTTCCGGCCGGAATGGGGCTGATTCCCTATACAGCAAAGCTTCTTGCAGATTTAATTGCAAATCGCGAAATGGAGGTTGATCTCGAGCCCTATGATCCGGACCGATTCAATGATGTGCGGATTGAGCTTCCTGAACGGTATAATTACGCTATTCTCGAAGATTACCTTGGAAGGCTGTAGGTTGATTATACGTTTTAAAGATCAACGTAAAAGGGGTTATAGAAATGCAAGAGGGATTGAGGATAGAAAATCATCCGATACTTGACTTTAAAAGCAGCCGGGGCAAGAAGGTTCACATTACAGTAAATGGAAAGCGGATAGAGGCGTTCGAAGGTGAACCAATCGCAGCCGCACTTGTTGCAAGTGGAATAAAGGTGTTCAGGCAAACGCCAAAATTGCATAAACCGAGGGGATTATACTGTGCGATCGGGAGATGTACGGATTGCATTATGAACGTAAATGGTGTTCCGAGTATAAGGACATGTGTTACACCTGTGGAAGATGGGATGATAATCAAGAACCAGGATATTTGAAATGGCGCACTACGACACGGAATTGGCAATAATTGGGGCAGGTCCTGCAGGTCTTGCAGCTGCAGTAGAAGCAGCGAAACGAGGGGTGGAAACCACAATAATAGATGAGAACATGAAAGCCGGAGGGCAGCTATTCAAGCAAATCCATAAGTTCTTTGGCTCTCACCGGCATCTTGCAGGTACAAGAGGGTATAACATAGGAGAGATGCTGTTAGACGAGATCGCAAAGCTGAGGGTAAATACCCTCCTCAGCACGGTTGCATTTGGATTCTTTGAGGACAACCGGATCGGGATTTACAGCGAGGGAGAGGTATCCTCCATTATTGCAAAACGGGTGATAATTGCAACCGGTGCTCTCGAAAATCCATTGAAGTTCAAAGGCTGGACCTTACCCGGGGTCATGGGTGCAGGAGCTGTTCAGACAATGATAAATGTGAACGGTGTGCTCCCGGGTAAGAAGGTCCTCATGGTCGGCTCAGGAAATGTCGGGCTCATAGTGAGCTATCAACTGTTGCAAGCAGGCGCTGAAGTTGTCGCACTGGTAGAAGCATTACCACAAATTTCAGGATGGCACGTGCATGCGGGAAAGATCTGGAGATTGGGGACGCCGATTTATCTGTCCCATACGATCGCAGAGGCAAGAGGAGAGGAGTTTGTCCAGGGCGCGGTAATCGCCGGGATAAATGATAATTTTGACGTGATCAAAGGAACGGAGAGGGAATTGGATGTAGACCTCATCTGCATAGCCGTCGGCTTGAACCCGCTTATTGAAGTTGCACGACTTGCAAACTGCCGCATCGGCTATGTGGATGGGTTGGGGGGATTCCTTCCACTGCACAATGAATACATGATGACTTCACGGAAGGATATATACGTTGCCGGGGATTGTACCGGCGTTGAAGAAGCATCGACTGCGATGGAGGAAGGGAGATTGGCGGGGCTGTCCTGTGCCTATTCTTTGGGAAAGGTGAAACGCGATTCCTATGACATGGCTGCCCAGGTCATAAATTCCAACATGATGGAATTGAGGATCGGATCATTTGGTGATGAGCGAAGTAGATGTAAGGAGGAAATTTATCATAAATATGCGACTATGATGTAGATACTCACTACGGCAAATCGATTGAAATTGGAGAAGGATGTATGAGCAAATCAGAGGGATTTCTCACAGTCGAAGAAGTGAAAAAGTGCCCTGGCTGGCCGGGAGATGAAATAATTGAGAGTAAAAGGGTCGCGGTCCTCGAGTGTGTCGAGGACATACCGTGTAATCCCTGCGAGGTTGTCTGTCCAAAGGGCGCGATCAAAGTAGGAACGCCAATCACAAAACTTCCAATAATCGATGGGAGCCTCTGTGATGGCTGCCTCCAGTGCATTTCGATCTGTCCTGGACTTGCGATTTTCGTGGTAGAAAAAAATTATAACGACGAATTATCTGCAATATCTCTCCCCTATGAACTCCTCCCAGTTCCGGCGAAAGGTGATTCTGTCAAAGCGCTTGACAGGAAGGGAGTATATCTCTGTGATGCGAAGGTTGTGCGTGTATTGAAATCGGCAAAATTTGATAAAACGGTTGTCGTGACAATTGCAGTAAAAAAGAAGCATGTCAACGAAGTAAGAAGCTTTCAAGTGAATTAGGAAAGGGGTGAACGCGAGTGGAGAATGATGACGTTTTCATCTGCAGATGTGAAGAGGTGACTGAGAGGGATGTGTTGAAGGCAATAGAGAGGGGAGCACGAGATATAGATGGAGTGAAGAGGTTGACGAGAGCAGGAATGGGTTTGTGTCAGGGCAAGACCTGTTCAGTTTTAATCCGGAATATTTTAAATAGAGAATTGAAGATAAAAAAAGAAGATCTCCCCCCAGCCACCACGAGGCCTCCGTTACGATTGATACCCTCCCGGGCATTCTTGAATGCTGATAAAGAGATTCTGGAGAAGGCAGAAGAGGTGAAGAAATCGAGTAATAAATAGTGATTGAAGATATGCCTTCTTTTGAAAAGGTGAACAAGAGAGTACGGATTAAATAAGAGAGGACGAACCGATGAAGAAGCTCACGGTGAATGAAGTGCTTGAATATGCCATAAAAATCGAGAAAGAATCGTACGATTTCTATGAAAACTCGCGAAAAGTACTCAAGGATGACGAATTGAAATCCCTCGTCACATTGCTCATGAGGCAGGAGGAGGAACATTTAAAATCCTTAAAGGCCCTGTTAATAGATTCTCAAAAAAAGAGTTCCTTTAAAGCTCTGATAAATGTGGATTCTTCAAAGCTCACACAGATAATTCAAACAGAGGAAATAACCGAAGATACGAATCCGATCGATATTCTGAACATTGCTCTTGAGAGAGAGATCAACACGAAGAACAATTATGATATGTTCCTGGATCTTGTGAAAATGGACGACAATTTGATGGATACTTTTGAGATGCTGAGAGACAAAGAGGAAGAGCACATAAGGATCATAAAGCGAAAGATCAATGAGTTATAGAGAGATTGAAAAAAAATAATGATACAATTAACCGTTTGGTTAATTCTTAATGAAATTATATTATTTGCAATATACATATTTGTCAGAGTATAACCAATAACTCTACTTCTTTCGCATTCTTAAGTGCCAGATTCTGAGCGAATCAGAACTTTTTAGACTAATGCAGTTTTAAAATAAAATTGGTCTTGACTAATTTTATTCAATCAGGGTAGAATGGGGAAACGTTCTCAATAAATATAGAGAATTGAAGGTATATATAAATTAATAATGAGAACGCTGCCAAAAAATTAACTATTTGAGAAAGGGGGTGATAAGTGGATCCTAATGGAAATATCGAGAGAGATTATTAATTATTAAACTCAAAGGGGGTTATAAAATGAGTAAATCAAAATGGTTAGTGTTTTGTGTGTTGCTACTTTTTGCAGCAGGTTTTTTCTTTGCAGGAAAAGAGAAAGAAGGCGCAAAAGAAAAAGGTGCACCAAAAGTAGCATCAGTTATAAAAATTCTCTCCATTGACTATCCGAACACCAGAGCTGAGCTGGAGATCAAAGGTGAGTTTGAGGCAGAAACGGGAATAATGGTTGAGTACCAGCTGTTTCCCTATCTCGGTGCCCATGACAAAATAAAGCTCGCGCTTGCAACAAAGGACGATACTTTTGATGTTTACCAGTACGACTCCTATTTTGCCTCCGGATTGAACATGGCGGAAGGATTTCAGCCGATGGATGAATACATTGCTGATCCGAATCTTCCTGACATCGATCCGGAAAGCTTTGTGCCCAATTCCTGGGAACCCTGGGGGTTGTACAAAGGGGAGTGTATTTCCATTCCGACCCTGCAGGCAATCAGGCTGTTCGGCTACCGAATGGACCTTTTCAACGATTCAAAGGAAAAAGCGAACTTTAAAAAGCAGTACGGGTATGAATTGACACCGCCGGATACGTGGGAGCAGCTTGCGGATGTGGCAAAGTTTTTCACACGCGATACTGACGACGATGGGAAAAGAGATTTTTGGGGGTTCTGTGGCGGATTTGCAAATAACCCTGCCTGGGACAGCATGGCCGACACGTACCTTTCCTTCAAACCGATTAAAGGCGAAGATTACTGGTTTGATAAAGAATACAATATTCTTTTTGACAACGAAAAGTGCGTGAAAGCGATTCAGTACTGGACTGATGCCTGGAACTGGGGGTGGCTCGATCCTGGTGCCGTCAAAAGGGATTACGGTTCTATAAGGGACCTTTTTGATGCCGGTAAAACGGCCATGACCCTCGCGTGGCACGATGAGTTTCAGTATACTGAGACGAACCCCATCGTGATGGGGAAAGTGGGATACAAAAAGATTCCGAAATGGAAAGACGGTGTGTATCATGCGCAGATAGCCGTTCAACAGTACGCCATCAACAAGTATGCACCGGAGGACAGGAAAGTAGCTGCGTACAGATACCTGTACTGGATTAAAACCCCGGAAAACGATAAGAGACAGGCGCTGAGCGAGCATATAAAGATGCCGGACCGCGAAGTAAACTACTACGATGCGGAAATAATCGAGAAACAGCCCTACACGGATGAGGTCATCGAAAACTACAAGGTGGGATATCCGATTCCACTCATTGCGGAGCAGAACGAGTTCGCGTACCTGTTCGGTCAGGAGATACAGGCAGCCATGCTGGGCCAGAAGACAGCAAAGGCGGCAGTTAAGAGTGCTGCACAGCAAATGAAGGATATGTTCGAACAGGCCGGCTACTATAAATAGAACAAAGAATATTGAGGGGGTTGCTTTTTAAAATGTGTGTAAAGGCAACCCCCACAATAATTGAATTATCAAAAGTATATTTGCATGTATAAGAAAGTGAGGAGGGGGAGATTACCGTGCAAATCTTAAAGGAAAAGAATAGGTATCTTGTCTTTCTACTCCCCATGCTTGTCCTTTTTACATTTGTAACGATCTTTCCCCTGTTGTACGAGCTTTGGTTGAGCTTTCGTTCGTACAACATTGCCCGTCCATGGTATCCTTCTGGATGGGTAGGATTGAAGAATTTTTATGAGATATTAACAGACCCGCAATTCTGGAACAGCTTGAGGATCACATTGACCTTTGTTATTGCCGCCGTCACAGTTGAATTTTTCTTTGGACTCTTCATTGCGTTGCTTTTCGGAAAGGATGACCGGAGCAGGGGAAAGTATATCGCGAGAACGTTGATCATGAGCTCAATGGTATTACCGGCTCTCTCTGTAGGGATGATATGGAGATATTTACTCAGCGATGCCTTTGGAGCGGTCGCGATCTGGTTGAAAAACATAGGTTTAGAGTTTGGATGGTATGGCGACCCGAAAACCGCCCTCTTCACAATGATATTCATCGATGTCTGGCAGTGGACACCCTTCGTGTTTTTGATCATGCTTGCCGGTATTGTTTCACTCCCGACCGAGGTTTTTGAGGCAGCAGAGATAGACGGGGCATCAAAATGGAAGATGTTTACACGATTAACCCTGCCGCTCTTAAAACCTGTAATAATAGTGGCATTACTCTTACGAATGCTTGAAGCGTTTAAAATATTCGATATGATATGGATGCTGACGAAGGGCGGACCCGCTTACGCTACAGAGGTCATTGGAGTTCGTATCTACATTCAAGCATTCACAAGCTTTAACATGGGATACGCAGCGGCTCTGGCGCTCATACTGCTCGCTTTCAGTATAGGCATCACGATCGCCTTTATAAGGATTAGCAAGTTTGAAATTTAACATGATCTTAGGAGGGGTCTCATATGTCAGGAAAAGAGAATGATTTAGAGTTCAATAAAAATTTGGTGCGGCGTTTTTTAATGGAAGCTGTCCGTGCAGGGAATATGCATCTTTTTGATGAACTCTGCGGTCCTGATTATGTATGGCATGGTGAAGCAGGACCAACTGAAAAAAATGAAGTTCGTGGTCTTGAAAATTTTAAGGAGGCTGTTGCGGATTTCTTAAATGCAATGCCTGATCTCAGGGTAGTAGAAATCCAGGACATGATTGCCGAGGGGGACAAGGTTGCAGTCAGATTTTACGAACGGGGTACCCATACCGGAGCTCCATTAGCAGGAGTTCCACCTTCCGGAAATACAGTGACATGGACGTGTATCGGTATTTACCGTATTGCAAACGGTAAACTGGTTGAAGAATGGTTCAATGAGGATAGCCTCGCAATATGGAGGCAGATCGGTAAGATAAAAGAATAATCCGGATTGAAGATTAAAGAACTTATGAAAATAGTTTTTAATTTATTCTGGGTAAAAATCAAGTGATGTGGTTTAATTCTTGGGCCGTACACCGAGAATAAATTTATTTTACTGGGAGGATCAATGGACGAGGAGAAGAAAGCATTGGAGGTGAACAAAGAAATAGTGAGGCGGTTTTTGATTGATATATACAGCACAGGGAAGCTCGAGCTCGTAGGTGAGGTGTGCGGTAACGATTATGTATGGCATGGAGAGGTAGGTCCAACTGAAAAAAATGAGGTGAGAGGACTTGAGAATTTCAAGGAAGCTTTGGCTGATTTCAAGAATGCGTTGCCGGATGCGAAAGTGACAATCGAAGACATGATCGCCGAGGGGGATAAAGTTGTGGTGCGAATCACCGAAACCGGTACGCACACGGGGGCTCCTTTTGCCGGTGTACCGCCCAGGGGGAAATGCATATCCTGGACAGGCATTAGTATATACCGAATAGCGAATGGGAAACTCGTAGAGGAATGGTTTAATGAAGATAGTCTCTCAATAATGCAGCAACTTAGTGCGTTATAACGGGTGAGATATGCCGTCAACGTTTTTAAATCATTATTATCAAGACAGGTGATAAAAATGACTAGAAGAAAGCTCGTATCAAACGTCATTATATGGATCGTGGTCGTCATTGTTACCCTATTTTTCTTTTTTCCAATAGTCTGGGAGTTTTTAACATCTTTCAAAACAGGTCAGGAAGTAATTAGTCCCAAACCTAAAGTAATATTTCAACCCAGTGTTGAAAATTGGGTATCAATATTAGAGAGAGGTTTTTTGGGAAATCTCAAGAACAGCCTTATCATTGGTGTATCTGCTACGTTTTTATCGGTGTTGGTGGGGGCCTTTGCGGCCTATGCACTTGCAACGGTAAATTTTAAAAGAAGAAAAATGCTCGCTTTTGAGATAATCATGTTGAGGATGCTTCCTCCGGTGGCGGTTATCGTACCGATTTTTCTCTTATGGCAAAAATTACACCTCCTCGACACATTCATAGGTTTAATCATCCTCTACGTTACCTTCAACCTACCCTTCAGCACCTGGCTATTGATACAGTATTTCCGAGGTATTCCCCAGGAAATTCTTGATGCAGCACTTGTAGACGGTTCTTCCTGGAGTAAAAACTTCTGGAGAATCGTATTGCCGCTGGCAAAACCCGGTATTGTTGCGGTGGCTATATTCTGTCTCATATTCAGCTGGAGTGAATTTTTGTTTGCCCTCATACTGACAGATGAAAAGACCTTTACCTTGCCTGTGGCAGCCTCAGGAGTCATGAGATTGCATCTGATGGACTGGGGGGCGCTGTCATCATCCTGTTCCTTGATCATGATCTTACCGCTTCTCTTCATTTTCTTTGTTCAGAGGCACTTTGTGAGAGGTTTGACCTTTGGAGCAATGAAGTAAACGGGAGAATTGAATGCGGAGTTTACCGCTATGAAGATACCAGAAATCACATTAAAGGATAAGGTGGTACTTATAACGGGTGCGAGTAGAGGAGCTGGGGCCGTCTATGCGCTTGCTTGTGCACAGGCAGGAGCCGATGTCGCCGTCACTGCGAGAAGCTCACTTGTGGATACGGCGAAGAGAGTAAAAGAGGAGACAGGCAAAGAGCTACTTGCAATTAATGGGGACATGCGGAATGTGAAGGACATCCAGCGTATGGTTGAGAAGACGGTGGGACATTTCGGGAAACTCGATGTGCTTGTGAACAATGCGGGAATCTGTGCGCCATCGAAACTGGTTGAAACCACGGAGGAGCAGTGGGACGAGACCATAGAAATCAATCTGAAGGGCTATTTTTTTGCCTGCAAATTCGCAGCACAGCACATGATTCCGCGGAGGACAGGCGTCATTATCAATATAGGGTCTGAGGTATCGCATGTTGGTGCTGCGGGAGAATCGGTGTACTGTGCGAGTAAGGGTGGAACATTCATCATGTCCCAGGCCTTGGCGATTGAGTTGGGGGAGTATAACATAAGGGTGGTCACCCTGTGTCCTGGTCCGATCAACACCCCGATGTCAGTGCCGTGGTTGGAAAACCCGGTTGTGAAACAGGAGTTGCTTGATATTGCGCCTACCCTCGTACTACTGGCTTCGGATGCGGCACGGAACGTGACAGGGTGCAGCTGGTCAGTTGATTGTGGAATTTTAGCGAAATAGAGTAGTATAGTAACAAGATGTTTTGTTGGGTAAATTTTGAGTCGGAAGGAGGTGAGAATAATCATTTGTATTTTTATATGAAATAAGTAAAAAACAAAAAAAGAAAGGAAAAAAAAATGAAAAGGAAGTTATTGGTAATCGTTGTATGTGCTGTCATCCTCACCTTTTCTTTTACATTTTTCGTTTATGCGGGAAAAAAAGAGGTAAAGGAAGAAGCACCAACCATCATTTTCTGGCAAATTGAGAAGGGGGTCGGGTTTGCAGGTTGGTGTCAGGAGGTAATCGATGATATCAATGCAAATGAAGATTTTAGAGTGGAGATGGTTGAGCAGCCGATTGGCGAGGTGTTTAATTTAATTACCTCTGCAGCT
>Ga0111221_1318_pt1 | contig 10370 bp, 8 predicted proteins | sample DeeMarSWOR152_54_FD_80385 | JGI IMG/M metagenome (GOLD analysis project Ga0111221, IMG submission 80385) | Spirochaetes bacterium DG_61 | reverse complement strand
CCCAGCGCTTGTTCACATGGTCCCAGTACTTCTTGGCGCCGGGAAGTGGCCCGTAGCCGAGTTTGCCTTTTACCTTAGAGCCATACACGTCGGGGTACTGCTCCATTATGCCCGTATCGCCCCAGTCGAAGCCAAGGCAAGCAAGACCGGAAACGTAGGCATAGCGGAACTCGGAGTAACCGTAGCCGAGAAGCCCCGGCGGGGCCCATTTGGTTAGCTCACCGATTCTCCTGAAGGCCTCGATCCAGCCGGGGGTGTTGCAGAGGGGCTCCATGGTATCGGTGTTGAAGAAGATGTTTGATCTCGTGTTGCTCGGCGTTCCCGCCTCCGTGGAGTACTGGGCGATCAGGTTGAGCACCTCCCACATGGCCTGGGTCTTCTGCTGGGCAATGAATGCTACACCGTACTCGATTTCTCCATCCTTGTCCCAGTCCCATCCGTTGAAGAACTCAGCTATGTCACGGACCTCATCCCAGTCTTTAGGGGGCATATGGTAACTGTAGCCGTACTTTGCTTTGAACTTCTGCTGGTATTCGGGAACCTCCAGGGCGTCCTTGCGGTAGTAGGTCATGTGGTTGTCACCGTCATAGGGGAAGGACATGGTCTTGCCGGCCCAACCGGTGATCACCTTGATGGCGGGTAGGGTGTCGTCCCAGTCGGGGTAACCCCACTTCTCGATCAGGGGATCCACCTCCACCACGTGGCCGCCGCCGGCTATATCCCCCAGCCAGCTGGAGGGGATAGCAGCGCAGTCAATGGTCCCTGTCTTCGTCCTGAAATCGAGCCACAGCTTGTCGCTTATGCCTGCGTAGGGCACCAGGATGACATTGATCTTGCCCCCGGTCTCCCGCTCCCAGAGGGGCTGCCAGGCGTCGACCACCTGGACGTGTGTGTCATTGACCAGGACGGTTAGCGTCCTCCCTTTGAAGTTGACCTTCTCCGGTGCCTTTTCGACCTCGACAACCTTTTCAATATACTCGATCTTTGTCTCAGGCTCGGGTGCTTTCTTGCCGCCACCGGCAAAGAGCGCAAGTGGTGCTGCCATGAAGCACAGCACGATCGTGAGATAAATCAACCGTTTCGTCATCAAAAAATCCTCCTTTACAAAAAAATTTCTGTCGTAAAGACTGATAGTATCTTATCACTTTCAAAGCCCCTGTCAAGCCATTTATGGGTGTTTATATAATGGTTTACAGGTGGAGTTCACTCCATATACTTTTTAATGAGCGCAAGCCCACCTTTTGCAATATCATCGGGAGAAGGCGCGAGCGTGCGCCACACCTTCGCAGCGGCCCCTGTGCCACCGCCTGGATGGGGCCAGAAGGATTCGATCGTCAACCATCGCTTATACCCTATTTTTTTCAGGGCACCGAATACCCCCTTCCAGTCGGTGTGCCCGGTCCCCGGTATGCCTCGATCACTGGCACACACATGAAAGTGAACGAGCCTGTCTCCAGCAGCACAAATTGCCGCAGGCAGGCTTTTCTCCTCGATATTCATCTGAAAGGTGTCTAAAAGCAGCCCCACATTATCCCTGCCAACCCTTTTAATAAAGCTGAGCCCCTCTTCGACCGTGGCAATCAAGTAGCATTCGAACCTGCAGCATGGTTCTATCGCAAGATCTATGTGTGCTGATTTAGCATGATCAGCAACCGCTCCGATGCTCTCTGCTGACCAGTTGAGCTCATCCTCTGTGGGCGGATCACCGGTGAACCCACCCCATACTCCATAGAGAATCCCTGCGAGGAAATCATTACCGAAATCGGCGGTAAAATCCACACATCTTTTGAGATACTCAATTCCCCGCGTTCTGTGCTTTTTCTGCTTCGAAGCCACATTCTGCCCCGGTTCAAGCCCTGCACAGAATGTGGCCTTCATATCCGTGTCAGCAAGCCTTTCCTTCAACTCTCCAACCGGAAAGTTCTTCAAAACCTGGGAATCAAGCGGTATCTCAAGGGCATCGAAGCCCAGGGCCTTTACATGCTCCACAAGATGAAGATATCGCCTGTCAAAGGTTGGCCCCCACAACAGACACCAGGCACCGTAACGAGACATAATCTGCTCCTCTGCAATCTCCTTAGATTTGTATTACCGATACCGTAACCAGTCCACTCTGAACCGTGTAGTACATTCCTCCCCATTATACCATACCATGATCAGGGGAAAAGGGTTTTTAAAGTGTAAAAAATGTTTCTTATAAACCGCTTTTAATAGGCGTGTGAATAAAAAGCCCAGTCCGTAACTTTATTTATATTGAAATTACTTGAGATTCTCCTCTGATGGATTACAATGAGTCCAATAACCATTAAAAAGGTGCTGTGATCATGGAATACCGTTTTCTTGGAAAGACAGGATTAAAAGTGTCCGAGCTTGCTCTGGGGACACAAACCTTCGGATGGGTTGCCGATGAGAAAACCGCACACACCCTTGCGGATATGTTCATAGAGAATGGAGGGAACTTCTTCGATACTGCAGACATCTACAATGCAGGGAAGTCCGAGTCAATACTCGGATCATGGCTCAAGGCGCGCGGAAGCAGACATTCGAAAGTGCTCGCAAGCAAGGTCTTTTTTCCCACCGGTGATGACCCGAACGACACAGGTCTCTCCCGCAAACACATTTTTCATTCTATCGATGAGAGCCTGCGCCGTTTGCAGACCGATTACATCGATCTCTATCAGGTGCACTGTTTTGACATGTCGACTCCCCTGGAAGAAACCCTCGGTGCACTGGAAGACCTCGTTCGCAGTGGGAAGGTACGCTATCTGGGAGCATCGAACTTCTCTCCGTCCCAGCTGGAAAAGGCAATACTGCTCAGCAGAATGCATCTCTGGAACTCTTTTCAATCACTTCAGGCGGAGTACAGCCTCATTGTACGAAGCACCGAGTGGGAGCTCCTTCCCCTCTGTCTGGAAGAAGGACTCGGATTTCTGTCCTGGTCACCCCTTGCAGGAGGCTGGCTTACCGGAAAGTACAGACGAAACCAGCCCCCTCCTTCGAACAGCAGAGTAGGAAGAAAGGATAGATGGGATGATCAACCCGAGCAGCGCGAAAGCGAGCTGACATGGCGAGTGGTTGACGCTCTCATCCAGGTGGGAAAGGACCGGGGAAAAACGCCGGCGCAGGTCGCCCTGAACTGGATTCAACGACAGCCCGGAGTAACCGTCCCTATACTGGGTGCACGGACTGTGGAGCAGCTTGGAGAAAACCTGGGCTGTTCGGGCTGGGAGCTTACAGAAGACGAGGTGCACAGGTTGAATGAGGCAAGCAACGTTCCGCTTCCCTATCCGTACAGTTTTATCCACAGGTACACGAGGAGGAGAGAGGGCTCTCCATGAGTCATGGAATCCTCAGGTTCTTCATGTTCGTGTAATCCTAATCGCTTGTAAGCAAACCATTTGATCTTCGGCAGTATGAGGAGTTTTTGTCAGATTTCAACCTGCGTCTTTCGAAACTCGTTTCGTCGAAACTCGTTTCGTCGAAAACCGTTTTGCGGATTCTGTCCTGAGCCTGCGGCGCAAAGGCTCTCTCCTCTGTTCTGAAGGTGGCATATCAGAGACCTCTGATATCTCCGAAAGGATATGGGCGTCCCTGAATACGTGAAATTCCTGACTTTCAATCTCCTCTCCTCTGTGGTACCGGCTGATTACTTCACACACCTCCATACTCACATTCTCGCCGATTCCCAGATCGCTGAGTATCTTCAGTACCTGCTGTTCAGAGTGTTCACCGGAATATTCTTCCAGATCATGAAGAATGACCGCCGCCTTCACTACGATGGGTGATCCGCCTTCGAAGGGCAGGAGCCTTTCTGCCCATTCGAGAACGCCGAGGGTGTGATACAGCCTCTCCCTATCGTTGGCGAACCTTTCCCGCATAACCGAAAGGAGTCGCTCTCTCACGCTCATATCCTGATCCGCATCTTCGGACCGCTCACCGATGCACTCCGCCGCAAACCTGCACCACTGGGCGCATCCCAGTTCCACTTTCGGATTTCGAATCGAAAACCCGCATTTCGGACACTTTGTGATCCCCTGGTCCTTCCAGAGTTCAACCGGACCACCGCACACGGGGCAACTGATCTCGTTGATATCCTCCGGAGTCCAAAACCGTCTATTTTGACCTGGGCACTTCTGAACACTCACATATTCTCTCCCTTCCTCTTTAAAATTTACCCCAGAACCCGCCCGAAAAAAAGGAAAAAATTAGTATCGGTCCTTCAATCTGCGAATCGCCCCGAACACCTCCCAGTCAGCTGCCCCTTCCATGCGGAGAGCGCTCCTGAGGGTTTGTTCGTGCACCCTGAGGAAGGGGTTCGTCAGCTTCTCCTCCCAAAGCGTACCAGGTACGCTGGGCAGGCTCTTTCTCCGGAGCCCCCCGACTTTCCGTAATCGAGACGATACTGCAGCGTTTTCCGGCTCCAGAGAGCATGCAAACCGAAGATTCTCCTCAGTATATTCATGCCCGCAAAATATGAGGGTGTCGTCGGGAAGAGACGCAAGTTTCTTGAGCGACGCGTACATCTCCGCAGCGGTTCCTTCAAAGATCCTCCCACACCCGCCAAGAAAAAGGCAGTCACCGCTGAACAGGACTTTTGCTGAAGGAAGGTGGTAGACGAGGTGGGTTTTCGTGTGGCCTGGTACCGAGACCGCTTCTGCCATGAAGGACCCAACGGTCAATCTGTCACCCTCGCTCAACCCCTGATCCAGAGAAGGGATACGTCTGTCCACAGGTCCGATAACCGTACATCCGGTCGCGCTCTTCAGGGAACTTACACCACCTACGTGATCGAAATGGTGATGGGTGCACAGGATATGTGTGAGTGATACGCCGCGCCTTTTGAGCTCGCCCTGTACCGCATTCGCGTCCCCAGGGTCTACGGCTGTAGCCTCAGTGCCCTGGAGAATCAGGTAGGTGTAGTTGTCTGAGTACACGGGAATGATTATGATACTGAATCCAAGAGGAAAGACATGTACAAACGCATTATGGATTGGATTCATTGTAACCCTGCCCTATTCCATACTATCTTTATTGCTATGGCGTTGATCAACCTGCTTCACATTACCCGAGAAATCTCACCCTATGCAACCACCATGTCAAGCATATAGATGCTCTTACTTCATGAACCCCGGGAGAAAAAGGGCGATCTGAGGGAAAGGGATCAGGAGAAATGTCCCGATCAGCAGCGCAAAGAGCAATGCATCAATGAAACCCCCGCCGATGAGATACACAAGAATTATTATTCCAACAATCGTATGGGGAGGAAGGTTGAAGCCCGACACCCAGTTGGCAACGTCAAAGGGAATCCTGGTCACCGCGAGGAAATGCCCGAAAATGGTGGCACCCGCTACCACCATGAGTATCATACAGGAGATCCTGGTCGTCTCAACCAGGGACTGTATAAAGCCCTGAAAAGATATCTTTCGCCGTACCACTGCGATAAGCAGCGTGCCGAAAGCTCCGATTGCCCCTGCTTCTGTAGGGGTAAAAATACCGAAAAAGAGCCCCCCCATTACTATTAGGAATAAAATGATTGTTTCGATGAGCCCGGAGAGGGATTTAAGCTTTTCTTTGATTGTGAAGTTCGGCCCCCTGGGGGCGATCTCAGGCTTGAGATTCGCCCAGATAATTATCGTAAGGGAAAAGAGGAGAGAGAGCAAAAGCCCTGGAAGGATACCTGCCATGAAAAGCTTACCGATTGACTGTTCGGTCATGACCCCGTAGATGATGAATATCACGCTTGGTGGTATGAGTATCCCGAGGCTTCCACCTGCTGCAACCACCCCTGTCGCAAGACTATCCTTGTAGTGGTACTTCTTCATCTCAGGAAGGGTGACCGCAGCCATGGTCGCTGCCGTTGCGTTCGTAGAGCCGCAGATTGCCGCAAATCCGGTGCAGGCGCCGACCGTTGCAATCGCAAGACCACCTGGCCAGTGGCCTATGAATCTGTACGCAACATTAAACAGCCTGCCACTTATCCCCGAGTGAAATGCGATCTGTCCCATGAGGATGAACAAAGGAATCACGGTAAGACTGTATGAACCGAACACGTCAAAAAGATCCTTTACCACCATGTTGAAGGAAGCGCTAAAGGATACAAGATACCCGAACCCCACGACCCCGACCAGGGCCATAACAAATGCTACAGGAATCCGCGAAAAAAGCAGAATGACGAGTGCTGCAATGCCAATGATTCCTATAAGAGTTGGGGACATGTGTTCATCCTGTAAAAACCAGCGATGTTGTAAAATCCTGCCACTGTGCAAACCATTCTTATAATCCGTATTTTCCAGCACACATGGAGAGAGCTCTCCATGCGAGACAACTCACTCAGAGTGCATGCGTTATTTTTCCCTCGAGCCACCGTTGACTGTCTGGAGAAACAAACCGACAAAGCGGGTCAGAAGAACGACGCAGAGCAGAGCACACCCGATCGTAATCCCTACCACGAAGGGATAGAGAGGCACCTTGAGGGTAAGAGAAACCTCACCGGTATTCCGCAGGCTCACCGCATACTGTGCAGCATATCGCGCAATGACGCCGAATAACACCGCGCACACAAAGGCAGTCATACAGTCGACAAGTCTCTGGCCTCGTCCGCTGAGCTTCTGCACGAGGAAATCAACCGCTATATGCCCCCGCTCAACGGAGGTATAGGCAAGGGAAAAGGAAACGAAGGCCGCCCCTGCGAGCCCCACGAGTTCATATGCACCGGTAATCGGCCTTCGAAACAGCCGCAATAGCACATCCGCGACGGTAAGGAACATCATTACGCATACGGAGATCATTGCAATCCAGTTGCATACCCTGCTTGTGGTGCGGACTCCCCTCTCTATGGTTTCACCGATACTCCTCATGAGTTGCTCACCGCGCGCTGTACTTCTCTATCAAATCAAAGAGGAGGTCAACATACTTCCTTCCATTTAAGTCCTTCTTCTCCGTTTCATCAATGTATCCATCAATCACACTTCTTACCGCCTTTCGCCACAGCTCATGCTGCTGCCCGGGGAGGGGAATGATTTCGTTACCGAGACTAAGCGTGTAATCTCTTCCTTCAGCATCGAGATCATTCCAGGCTTTCCCGTGCATGTCGATCCACTCTGCACTCACCTCTTCGAAGATTTTCCGAATATCGATGGGGAGTGAGTTCCATTTGTCCATGTTCATGACCACGAACATACAGGTCGTGTATCCAACCCCGTAGCAGTCAGTGGTATACTTTATCACTTCTGCCTGCCGCCATCCCTTCAATACCTCGATCGGTCCAAATGTCCCTTCAACGACACCCTTCTGCAGTGCCTCGTAGGTCCCTCCCTGTGGCATTGCTACTGGAACGCCTCCCAGCGCCTCCACCACTTTCGCGCTCAATCCGGTAGATCTGATCTTCATTTTTTGAAGGTCCTGCAGTGTCCGGACCGGCTTTTTGGTATGCAACAGCCCGGGGCCGTGGGCGTGCAGATATAACACCTTCACATCGTTCAGCTCCCGCGGTTGTAACTGCCGGTAGAATTCGTTTACCACACGGGTCGCAACGATTCCACCTGGATACCCGAGGGGAAGATCTGTTGCTTCCATCACAGGAAATCTTCCCCTTGTGTAAGCAAACACCGACATTCCGATATCGGATATTCCGTTCACCACCCCGTCGTAACACTGGTTTGCCTTGGTGAGCGTTCCGCCGGGGAATACGGTGATTTGCACCTTTCCGCTGGTGCGATTTTCAATTTCCTTAGCCCAGGCGATTCCCGCTTCCGCCTGCCCATGGGTGGCAGGAAAAAAGATACTGTAGTTCAGATTGATCGTTTTTGCCTCAAGTGCGGCAGGATAGAACAGTAGAGCTGTAGCTGCGATAAATACCGAAAGAATAGTCATTTTTCTCATATCTTTTCCTCCGTCGTGTATCAATCTCGATCAAGAACAGGACCCAAGCAATTCAGCGGGGATACGTCAAAAATTGCAATAATGTGAAGATTATACAGGGATGGGATGGGGTGTCAAGGAAATAATGCATGAGCCCTGTTGCACCAGCCGGCAATTGCAATTATATTATGCATGTATATTGGAATAGTCACATGGACATGAACATCGAACGCATCACACTTACGGGGAGGCAGTACATCCTCCTCGGAACGGCACACATCTCCAGGGAAAGCGTCCAGGATGTACGCAAGGTCATCAACGATGAAAAACCCGATCTGGTCTGCATAGAAATCGACAAGGCCCGTTACATTTCTCTAACCAGTGAGGATGCCTGGAAAAAGCTGAATATCATTCAGGTGCTGAAGGAGAGAAAAGGGTTCCTCCTTCTCGCGAACCTCATCCTCGCCTCATTCCAAAGGAGACTCGGTCTCGACCTACGGATCAGGCCAGGTGCAGAAATGCTCGAGGCCATCAATGTGAGTAAAGAGCTCGGGATTCCATTTTCTCTCTGTGACCGGGATATACAGATCACCTTGAAACGTGCGTGGGCAAAAACCAGATTTTTCGGAAAGCTTAAAATGCTCGCCGTTATGCTTGCATCAATGCTGAGCAGTGAGACGCTCAGCGAAGAGAAAATCGAGGAGCTGAAGAGTAAAGGTGCACTGCAGGGTATGATGGAAGAGCTTGCGCATTTCCTCCCCAGGGTAAAGGAAGTGCTCATTGACGAGAGGGACATCTTCATTGCAGCAGGGATTTATCGGGCTGAGGGGAAGAAGGTCCTGGCAGTCGTAGGGGCAGGACACGTAGCCGGAATTCTTGTGAGATTGAAGAAGCTCCATACCGGAACGCTTTCCGATGACGTGAGTTCGTTCCTCAGCATCCCGCGGAAGAGCACTGTGGCCCGGGGGTTTCCCTGGATTGTACCTGCAGCAATTGTCAGCGCGATCATTGCGAGCGCCTTTCTTCGAGGCTCTGATGTAACGATAACGAATTTACTCAGATGGATCATACTGAACGGCTCACTTGCAGCAGCGGGCGCCCTCATTTCCCTTGCTCATCCCCTTACCGTCGTTCTCGCCTTCATCGCCGCTCCCATTACCTCCCTTATTCCTGTGGTGGGAGTGGGACTATTCACAGGAATCCTGGAAGCGGTGCTCAGAAAGCCGAGGGTGCTGGACTTCGAAAACCTTTTAGACGACATCGTGAGTCTGAAGGGCTTTTTCAGAAACCGGCTCACCCACGTGCTGATCGTGTTTCTGCTCACCAACGTGGGAAGCACGATTGGGACATTCGCTGCCGGGATACCCATCTTCGCATCTCTATTCAAATAACGTTCGAATCCCATACGATACTCTTGCAGGAGTTGGTTTCTCTCTCCAAGATAAATTTCTATGTATAATAATTAGTTTCTGGTAAACGTTGTTCACCAACGACTAATTAAATCAAATAAACTTTTCGATAATCAAAACAGTACCGGTGGATTTGACGGGGAGGGGTATACGTCTCTCATTAAAGGGACTGCCTGTAAATAAGACGTCAAGTGCTATATTGTAAAACAGGACTCCGTACACCGGTTACCGTAACATGAGGAATGCATATATGATTGATACTGGATAGCGTTTGATCGAGACGTGTACATACAAACGTGAAGGAAGGTTCTATGGACGGGGGGAAGAGTTCACCGGTAATGATGATTCGTTACTATGGAGTACGAGGGTCAATTCCCACACCAATGCATCCTACTTACATAGAAAAGAGAATCAAATACCTCCTTGCGAAAATACTGTCCAATAAAAAGCACAAGGGTCTCTCGTTGAAAGAGATATTCAACCGTATCCCCTTTTACCTGAAGTCGACCTACGGCGGAAATTCACCCTGCGTACTGGTGGAGGTAAAGGACAACGTGCTCATCTTCGATGCGGGGTCAGGAATCAGGGAGCTCGGCTTTGATCTGATGAAACGGGAGTTCGGGCAGGGGAAGGGAAAGGCAATAATATTTTTTACGCACACGCATTGGGACCATATTCAGGGCCTCCCATTTTTCACACCGATCTTTATCCCCGGTAATCAGTTCGAATTCTACTCCCCCTTCCCCGATCTGGAGAAGCGACTGCGAGACCAGCAGGACTCCCGCTACTTTCCCATCGACATGGACTACATGCAGGCAAAAAAAACGTTCTATCAGGTGAAGGACAATAAAACCACAAAATTCGATGGCTTCACAGTAAAGACAAAAGTACAGAACCACCCGGGCGTCTCCTATGCCTACAGAGTAGATACGGACGGACGGGCGTTCATACACAGCACCGATGTAGAGTTCAATGAAAAAAACTACGATCAGATGTCGGAAGCCATTGAGTTCTACAAGAATGCAGATGTTCTCACCTTTGATTCCCAATATACTTTTGTCGAATCTGTAAACAAGATCGATTGGGGACACAGCTCCATAC
>Ga0111221_1117_pt1 | contig 10380 bp, 10 predicted proteins | sample DeeMarSWOR152_54_FD_80385 | JGI IMG/M metagenome (GOLD analysis project Ga0111221, IMG submission 80385) | Spirochaetes bacterium DG_61 | reverse complement strand
CGATCGATATCAAGAGTAAGCAGAACAGTGGAACCACGGTCATTATAGAGCTTCCCCTCAGACATGAAGGAGCATAGGTTTCATTTAAAGAGGTCGCGGATAAAACAGCCACAAAAAATAGCATTGCCATTCTAAAGGAATACATTCCGACGCTCACAACTTTTAAATTACCACTGTAACACACTTGACCTTCAATCAGATAAATGTCACTTTTATATAAACACGTTTAAGGAGGTAACAGCATGCCGAATGCACAAAAACGGCAGGCACAGAGGTTTGGCACACGTACAATCGTGACCGTATTAATCTTTATTGTTATCCTGTTCGTGCTTCTGAGCAGCGTATACATCGTTGACCAGACGGAACAGGCGGTAGTGCTCCGCTTCGGAAGGTACGCGAGGCTTTCCGAGCCGGGTCTTCATTTCAAGATGTTTTTTCCCATCGAGAGGAAGTATAAGGTTCCGACGCAGGTGGTGCTAAAAGAGGAGTTTGGTTTTCGGACCGAGAGAGCGGGTGTGGCAACCATTTATTCAGCCCTTGATTTTCCGGATGAATCGGTGATGCTCACCGGCGATCTCAATATTGTTGACGTGGAGTGGATCATCCAGTACAGGATCGTGGACCCCATGAAATGGCTCTTTAAGGTGGAGGACCAGAGAAAGACTATTAAAGATATTTCTCAGTCCATCATAAATCTTCTGGTAGGAGATAGGGCTATTTTCGACGTGATTGGCGCTGAGAGGGAGATGATTCAGATGCAAGGCCAGCGCATGATGAACGAACTTTTCGACAAATATGAGCTCGGTATCAGAGTGACCACGGTCAAGCTCCAGAACATCGTTCCGCCAAAGGGTGCGGTACAGAACGCCTTTGAAGACGTGAACAAGGCAATTCAGGACCGAAGCAGGCTCATTAATGAAGGGAAGCAGGCATACAATGAAGCAATTCCCAAAGCAAAGGGAGAAGCAGAGCGGGTAATCCAGGATGCGGAAGGGTATGCGGTGGAGCGCGTCAACAGAGCGGAGGGAGACGTCGCCCGGTTTCTCAACGTGCTCGAGGAGTTCAACAGGAACCCTCAGGTCACGCGTACACGTCTCTATTACGAGATGTTCGAGGAGGTCTTCCTGGAAGGAGAAAAGACCGATCTCATCGACAAGAACCTGAAGAATTTCGTTCCCTTTAAGTCACTGGGCGAGGGAAGAACGGGAGGTGCGCAATGAAAAAGTTCTTCATCATATTCGGAATAATTATTGTTGCCCTGATCATCATCCTGGCCGGAGGACCCCTGTTCGTCGTCCAGGAAGGAAGACAGGCGGTGATCATCAGATTCGGAAAGATCATCAGGGTCGAAACCGATGCAGGACTGAAGGTGAAGACCCCCTTTGTGGACAGGGTAAGAAAGTACACGAAGAGAATACAGTCCTGGGACGGGGAGGCCCAGCGGCTTCCCACTGCAGAGAATCAGTTCATCTGGGTGGACACCACCGCCAGGTGGCTCATCAACGATGCGAAGAAGTTCTACGAATCAGTTCAAACCGTGGAACAGGCGCATTCCAGGCTGGATGACGTGATCGACTCAGAGGTGCGAAAGATAATATCCAGGAACTCGCTCCGCGAGGCGGTGAGAGACTCGAATGTGATCAATGCGATCGAGAGGAGAGACGTGTACCAGACCACCACCACCGAAGAGGAGTCGGTTGAGATGCCGGTCTCATTGACCATGTACACAGAGACGAAATACGAAGATATCGAAAAGGGCAGAAGCGAGCTCTCCGACGAGATGCTTGCTGAGGCGAAGAAGGTAACTCCCCAGTACGGCATCACCCTCATCGATATCGTGGTCCGCCAGATCAAATATTCCGACGACCTGACGGAGAGCGTCTATAACCGTATGATCAAGGAAAGAAACCAGATCGCTCAGGCCTTCCGATCGGACGGTGAGGGAAAGAAGGCTGTCTGGGTCGGGAAGATGGAGAAGGAACGACGGTCGATCCAATCTGGTGCCTACAGGGAAGCGGAGAGCATAAAAGGTGAGGCGGACGCCAGGGCGGCGGCTATTTACGCAGAGGCGTACAGGAAAAATCCGGAGTTTTACGCCTTCTGGAAGTCAGTTGAATCGTACCGGAAGATGCTCCCCAAATTTAATAAGACGTTAACCACCGAGCCGGACTACTTTAACTACCTTTACAACTTTCAGGGGAGAAGGTAGGCGTACGTTTGCGGTAAACTACTCGCGTGAGACTCTTATCCGGATTATTTTTTTCTTTTGTCGATAACCGCTCGCTTTTTAGGGTCTCTTCTGATACTCCGGGGCTCTACAAGCCGCACATCCGGGATGAAGTCCAGCTGCGCTTTTACCTCTTTCAGGATGCTGAGCTCGAGTCCTGTGAGCTTCTTCATCTCGTCGTCGAATATATCTCCTGAGACTTCGACCTGAATCTCCAGCTTGTCGATATTGTCCTTTCTATCGACCACAAGCTGGAAGTTGGGAGTTTTCCCGATGATATCGGTGAGGATCTGTTCAAACTGCGAGGGAAACATGTTCTTTCCGTTCAGGATAATCATGTCATCGATCCGTTCGCTTACCTTTTTCATCTTCACAAAGGTTCGCCCGCAGCTGCACCGATCGTGAAAGAGCTGAGTGAGGTCGCCCGTCCTGTAGCGGATGAGCGGGTATGCTTCCTTTGTGACCGTGGTGAGGACGAGCTCCCCCTGTTCCTCAGGTCCGAGGATCCTTCCGTTTTCGGGGTCGATGATCTCTGCAATAAAATGGTCTTCGGAGATGTGGAGGCCGTTTTTGTTTTCACACTCAAAGGAGACCCCGGGGCCGATAATTTCAGTGAGCCCGTAATTGTCGAAGGCGGATATGGCGAGGTTTTCCTCCAGTTCCTTTCTGAGCTGTTCGCTCCAGGGCTCTGCCCCGAAGAGCCCGACCCTGAGGGAGAGCTCCGCCGGGGTTATGCCTTTCTCCCGCATCACCTCAGCCAGACCGACCGCATAGCTCGGAGTGCAGGCGAGTGCGCTCGTTCGATAGTCCTTCATGATGATGATCTGGTGTTCTATGTCGGACTCGGAGCTCGGTATCACCGAAGCCCCGATTTTCTCTGCCCCGTAGTGAAAGCCGAGTCCCCCTGTAAAAAGCCCGTAGGGGAAGCAGATCTGGATGATATCGTCCGTGGTCACTCCGGCCGCTGCGAGTATCCGGGCAGTAAGTTCCGTCCAGTGCTCAATGTCGTTCTTGGTATAGCCCACCACCAGAGGCTGTCCGGTGGTTCCTGAGGTGGAGTGCATCCTGACCACCTCCAGCAGGGGCACCGCGAACATATCGAAGGGATAGGCGAGTCGCAGGATATCCTTTGTGGTAAAGGGTATCTTTTTCAGGTCCTCGAGATCAGAGATCTCGAACGGATCGAATTCGATTTTAGTGAAGAGATTGTGGTAGTAGGATACCCTTCGGTACACCCTGCTCAGCGTCTGCTGGAGCCGCTCGAGTTGCACCTGTACAAGCTCATCATGCGACAATGTTTCATATTTTTTATTTAATATAGGCATATGAGGCCCCTCTGTAAAATATGTGAAACCCTGGTATCAGGAAAAATAATTGGAACCTGGTTTTTATTCTTTTCCCAGATAAGCTCTTAAGACTTCTTTATTGTTTATTAGCTCCTCCCTCTCTCCAGAGAGGATGATCTGACCTGTTTCGATTACGTACCCTCTCTGACAAATATCGAGCGCGAGATTTACATTCTGCTCAACGAGAAAGACCGTCAACCCGGTTTTTTCATTCAGCTCTCCAAGGGTCTGAAAGATATTCTCGATAATCTTCGGTGCAAGTCCAACCGACGGCTCATCCAGAAGGAGGAGCTTCGGATCCGACATGAGCGCACGGGAAATTGAGAGCATCTGCTGCTCGCCTCCCGAAAGCGTACCTGCAAGCTGTTTTCTTCGCGTTCCGAGTATCGGGAAAAGGTTAAAAATCCACTCGATTTGCTCGTTGAGCTTCTGCCTGTTTTTTAAACTGTAATAGGGGTAGGTCCCCAGAATGAGGTTATCGAGCACACTCATTGGTGAAAAGAGCTGCCTGCCTTCAGGCACGAGTGCGATGCCGAGCTTTACGATTGTATTTGACGAGAGATGCTGGATCTCTTTTTCTTCAAAAAGGATTGCTCCCACTACTCTTGGCATCAATCCAACAATGGAATTCAGCAGCGTTGATTTTCCGGAACCGTTAGCCCCAATCAGTGTTACTATCTCGCCCTTTTCCACGTGCATCGACACCGATTTCAGGATGCAGAGTGATTCATAGTAGGACCTGAGTGACCTGATCTTCAGCATACGCGTCGTCCTGAAAACCGCCGTATATTATTTTTAATCGCTTTTTGCTGTAATCATAAATTTGTTTTTCTTTATTTGCTCACTTCCTTGCCCAGATATACTGAAATTACCCTTTCATCCCCCTGAATATCCTTTGGAGTGCCTTCTGCGATTTTCAGTCCAAAGTTGAGCACTATAATGGTATCGGATATCTCCATAACCAGGTCCATGTCATGCTCAACGATGAGAACGGTTTTTCCCAGCTCTCGGATCTTGTATATCGCGTCGATGAGGTTATTTGTCTCCGTGATGTTCAATCCGGCGGCAGGCTCATCCAGTAGAACGAGCTCGGGCTCGGATGCGACTGCACGGGTGATTTCCACAATCCTCTGCTTTTCAAAGGGGATCTCTCTTATTTTCTTATCCCACAGGGTATCTATATTCATGAAGCTCAACCAGAAGAGCGCCTTTTCCCGTATGTCTTTTTCTTCTTGCCGATATTTCTTTAGATTGAGTGCGCAGGTAAAAAATCCTGATGACGAGAGGATATATCTTCCTACCATTATATTTTCCAGCACGTTCATGTTGGGGAAGACGCTTAACTTCTGGAATGTCCTCGCAATACCGAGGTAAGGTATTGAGTAGGCCTTGTAGGTGTCGATCCTGTTATCCTTAAAGAAAATTCTTCCGGTATCGGGTTTGATTATTCCACTGATGAGATTGAAGAGCGTTGTTTTCCCGGCTCCGTTTGGCCCAATAATGGCGGTGATGCTCCCCTCTTTTGTCCCGAAGGAGAGGTCTATGATTGCCTTCAATCCTCCGAAGGACTTCGAAACATTTTTCACCGTTAAAATATCATCCATCAGAAGTGACTCTTTTGAATGGAATTTTTATTCCGTACAACCCCTCGGGTCTCAGCATCATTATGGCCATGAGGATTACGCCATATATGAGTATATCAAAATCATGGAAAAATCTGAGATACTCGGGAAGAATCGTCAGTACCGTCGTACCGATGAAAGCGCCCCATATGTTTTCCATTCCACCCACCGCAACCATGGTGACGAGAAGCACCGAAAATCCCAGGCCGAATGACCCGGGGCTCAAAAAGGTTATATAATGTGCATAGAGAAAGCCTGCAATCCCCGCATACCCTGCACCAAGTACGAAAATGTAGAGTTTTACCCGTGCGGTATTGATACCGAGTGTTGCTGCAGTGGTCTGCTCCTTATGGATTGCCTTAAGCGCCCTTCCGATCCGGGAATTGATAATATTTAATGAGAGAAAGAGAATCAGTGAAACGATGGCCCACACGAAAACATAGTACTTATAATCGTTGTCCAGTTCCATCCCAAAGATCGTGATCAGGGGGATGTTTCCAAAACCAGAAGGTCCTCCCGTGAGTGGTATGAGCTCGTTGAACACGATATGAACGATTTCGCCGAGGCCCAGGGTTGCCATTGCAAGGTAGTGTCCCCTCAGCCGTAGTGTGGGGATACCGACAATGAAGGCAATGAGTACGGTCAGAAAAAGGCACATGGGAAACGATAGAATTATTGGAAGGTTTAGCTTGGTCGTGAGTATACCTGTGGTGTAGGCGCCAATCCCGTAAAAGGCGGCCTGACCCAGGGAAATCTGCCCTGCATATCCCATGAGAAGGCTCAATCCTGTGGTAATGATAATATTTATTCCGAGGAATATAAGGATTCCGATGTAGTAAGGATTCCTGAGAAAAAGTAGGAGAATCAATGAGATGATAAAGGTAAGCGCAGCTTTTCCATAGGAAGTTTTAAGTAGCCTCTTCATTTTTTACCCGAAGTAATAGATATATCGAATGAAGCTCTTACTAAAAGGTTTTCAATGCCTGTTCTTCCTTCTTCGCAAATATACCGCCAGGTCTGAAAAAGAGTACTGCGAGGAGAATGATGAGCGCAACAGCATCCTTATATCCGCTTGAAATCAGGCCGGCAGAGTAAGCTTCAAGAAGCCCGACAATGATTCCTGCAGCGACAGCTCCACCCATATTACCAAGCCCTCCGAATATCGCAGTCCCAAATCCTTTCAACCCGAGTAGAGCACCCCTATCATAATGCGCAAGGGTTATTGGTGTTACAATTACTCCTGCGATGCCTCCTATAAGTGCGCTCAGCGCAAAGGAAAGCATCACCATCCGATTCACGTTGATTCCCACGATTCTTGCAGCCCTTCTGTTAAATGCACAGGCCTTCATTGCCTTGCCGACTATGGTGAACTTAAAAAATCCTGTGAGCGCCGCAACGATGAGAAAGAGAAAACCCAGTATCCATAGCGTCTGTGGGAGGATTGTAGCACCAAACATGTGGAAAGGCTCGTCTCCACTGAAAGAGGGGAGCACATATGCATCCTTTCCCCAGATGAACATTGCACCGCCTTTAAAAAGAATGGATGCCGCGATTGTGACGATGATCAGTGTAATGACAGATGAATCCTTCAGTATCTGAATGGCAAAGCGCTCAAAGAGGATTCCTATGCACATAACGATGAAAACGGCACCCAGGCCTGAGATGAAGAGCGGGAGATGCAGGGTTTTATAAAGGTACACTGCGGTCATACCACCGAGCATCACGAACTCTCCCTGGGCAAAGTTGATTATCCCCGTAGAGTTGTATATAATATTGAACCCGATAGCAACCATTGCGTAGATACTTCCAACGGTAATGCCGGATAATGTATACTGCAGCAGTTGTACCCCCAGGTTCATCCTGTCTCCATTTCATAATACAAGAAGCTGCCGGATGTGATTGTCCGGCAGCATTCATATTTTTCCAAGTTCTCTTCTGGGTGGAGTTCTGTGGAGATTATTTTTCAAGAACCACAAACTTGCCGTTTTTAACCGTGAGCATCTCGAATGCATCTTTTGTCAGACCATTGTGATCTGAGGGTGAAAAGTTGAATATTCCACCTGTTCCTGCAAAGCCGGTTATTTTTCCAATTTCGTCCCGTATTGCTGCTTTGTCTGCTCCCGCTTTTTCAATGGCGCGAATAAGTATCCACATCGCGTCCCACGCATGTCCACCAAAGGTGCTCACCGGTTCATTGAATTTTTCTTCATACAGATTCTTGTATTCCATGAGCACCTTTTTCTGTGGATGTGTCGTCGGCACAGTTTCAGCTGCGAGCAGCCTTCCTGCAGGAAAGATTATTCCTTCAGCGGCTCCCTCTGCAGCTTCGACGTATTTAATGTTGCCAAAACCATGACTCAGGAAGAGCTGAATGTCCATGCCGAGCTGAACCATATTTTTTGCAACGATTACCTGGGCAGGGACAATCGACCAGTTTACAATCGCCTGTGCATCGGTTCCCCTTATCTTTGTAAGCTGAGAGGTCATGTCCGCGTCACTTGGGCCATAGGTCTCATCTGCCACAATTGTTATCTTATAGTCCGGAGCGAGTTTCTGAAGCTGTTTTCTTCCCTGATCACCGAATCCGGTGGTTCCGGACATAATCGCAATTTTCCTTATCCCGTGGTCTACCATATATTCGTATATTCTATCAACTGCATGTCGATCCTGCTGCGGTGTTTTAAAAACCCATTTTTTTATCGGATTCACAATTGCTTCAGCAGCCGCACAGGAGATAAGGGGGACTTCCGCTTTCTCAACGATTGGTATGACGGCCATAGTGGTACCGCTTCGTGACGGTCCGACTATCGCAATTACCTGATCGCTGTTGATGAGTTTTTTTGCCGCATTCACGGTTTTCGTTTCATCTCCTACTGTGTCCTCGATGTGAAGTTCAATTGGTACACCATTGATCCCGCCTTGTTTATTCACCATATCTGCAATCATCTCCATGGTGTTTCTCTCAGGTTCCCCAAGCCACGAAGCGGGACCGGTTATGGCGAATATACCACCGATTTTGTAGCTCTCTACTTCCTCTTTTTTTTCTGCTACTAATGAAAGGGGGAGCAGTACTAAAAAAGCAGTAATGACTGTTGTAATAATAAATATTTTTTTCATCTAGATACTCCTTTCACTTGATTTGTTTTTTTTAGCGCATTTAATAAGGATAAAAGGTAATTAAAGAGATATTCTATTGATTATCTGCTGTTTGTCAACGGTAAAATGTTTGACAGAGATAACTTTTTTATTATTTTTAAGAAAAATTAACAAATTTTCGTATTTTTTTATATTCATACTAAGGAATATAGTGAAATGAAGACCTATGTGGAAACATCTTCGATTCTTTTGGAAGGAATCGATGAGATGATTGGTGCCGGATATTTTAATGATAGAACCGAGGCAGTCAATCAGGCGATCCAGGAAATGCTGGACCGCTATAAAAAGGGCAAGCTGCGAATGAAGGAACAGACGCTGAGCGGCACCTCTGATAACGGTGTGAAAAAGGCGTAAATATTTACATCCCGCTTTCCGAGAATCTAAGCGTATCGACATTTTCGGAATATCAATGAACCCCTTTTTAAAAATAGGTATACTTGCCATCCTGCTTTTTCTTTTTACGCTCTGCGCTTTTGCCGCCGATGTGATCACAACAGACCTAAACTCAGACGGGCAACCTGATGGATGGACCTACGTGGTTAACGGAAGGATCGAGAAGCAGGAAATCGATGTGAATTACGATGGGATGATCGATGGTGTGTTCATCTATGAAAGTAGCGGTGAGGTGAAGGAGGAGATCCTCGACACGAACTATGATGGGAAAATGGACAACTGGCGCCTCTATCAGAACGGTCAGCTGGTGGTCGATGGTGTAGATAGAGACATGGATGGTATGATCGATATGTGGATACACGTGGTGAAGGGAAAAATCGTTCAGATCGAAAAGGACACCGACGGAGATGGGAGACCAGATAAGTTCTTGGATTATTGAAGAATATAAGACATCTTAATTACCGAGGATAATATTATTAAGGCACCATCTGCTCGAGCATTCCATTTTACTGAAGGGTCAAAAATCTTGACACAGGGACCTGCGATCTTTATATTTACCAAGGCTACTCCGCTGGCGTAGCTCAATGGTAGAGCAGCTGATTTGTAATCAGCCGGTTGCGGGTTCGAATCCCATCGCCAGCTCATGGGGAGGTTCCCGAGCGGTCAAAGGGAACAGACTGTAAATCTGTCGCCATTAGGCTTCGGAGGTTCGAATCCTCCCCTCCCCAATTTATTAATTGTTCTATATCAATAATTTATAATTCCTCTAATTTATCTAATCTGTTGATCCTCATTGTTTCTTATCAATTGTAAACAAAAAAATATTTTGATGTTATATAGGCCTCTCTCATCTCTCACGGAAGAATGACTCTTCAAAAAATTTACAATTACACCAATTAATATTTTATTACAATAATATTATTGTAATATTATTAACTTACTGATATAATGCAATTAAATCTATTTTACATCCTTGTTGATAATTGATTACAAAATATTGAAAGGAGGTACCAAAATGTAAAAGTTTATTTTCTTCGTAATTCTCGCTCTGCTCATTGCTCCGTGCTGTGTGCATCCTCCAAAAGACCTTGGGCTGGTAAGGTTCCAGGTAACAACGGGTGAGCAGATGAGAGCGTTGTATGCTATCGAAGATGCGCATTCATTACTAGTGAGCATTGAAGATAGTGAAGGTGGTGTCGTATGTGATAGGAAGAACATTCAATTGTACAAAATGGGGGAAGGATTTATTAGTGAGCCGTTAGCGTTGGAAGTGGGTGAATATCGATTGACGGAGTTTTTGGTATTGGATGATCAAGAGCAGGTGATATTTGCCACGCCAATAGAAGGGAGTGAGAAGGCGTATTTGGTGGATGATCCACTACCGATAGAGTTTAGTGTGAGTAAGGATGTAGTGACGACGGTGACACCTGAAGTATTGGACACGGAGGAAGCAATACCAGAGGATTTTGGGTATGGAGGATTTTCATTTGAGGTAGTGGAGACGTTCGTATTTCTGGTGAGTGTATTTGTGGAGACACAGACTGGGATGGAGCTGACTGAAGCACAATTAACGGTGACGAGTGGAGTGGAGGTGCTGTACAGTGGTAGTTTGGGAGCAGAGACGAATGCGATTGAA
>Ga0111221_1260_pt1 | contig 10461 bp, 8 predicted proteins | sample DeeMarSWOR152_54_FD_80385 | JGI IMG/M metagenome (GOLD analysis project Ga0111221, IMG submission 80385) | Spirochaetes bacterium DG_61 | reverse complement strand
TTGAGGTTTTGGAGGTCGGCCGTATAGAGTACTACCACAATTTCCCGCAGATAATCGGAAGAGCTATGGACGAAGTGACTCGCAGGCCCATTTATAACGCGTGCGTTACTCTGTACATCGACGACGATAAAGCGGAGCCTGCAGAACCGGGATGGATAAATCCTTACATCACCAATATCGCAACCGAGGGAGTCTACAGCTTCTGGCCAAAAGCAATACGGCACAGTGCGCAATTAAAAAAATCATCGGTGACGGTCATAATCGAGCATGAGGAGTACAAACCCCTTCGCATCGAGAGATCGGTTCGCACGGAGGGAGCCTTCAGGGTGTACAACTTCATACACGGAGGCTCGATCATAAATCTGGAAACGAGCTGTCTTGAAAAAATATGAGAGAACTCAGGCGATTTTCCCGCCGTTGAACTTCCTTTCAATATTCAATAATATCTTCCTGTAGAACCTGTTAAAAAATTCAATTCTTTTTAACTTGATGGAAGCATCATATGCCCAGATGCTTTTGGGATACTCTTCGAGCAGCGTATTGAAGTACATATCCGCCTTCCGGAGGTAGTAGAGGGAACGTGCGAAGCGCCTGAGGTAGTACAGATCATTTTTCAGCCGCACATTCCTCTCTATTGTTTTAATTCCGTTCACCGCTTTTGAGAAGTTATTAAAACCCTGCTTGTAGTAGGCGTACTGCACATCCCGGTGGAATCCGATTGTGTTCCTGATCGATTCGTCCATCGTCCAGGCTCCGGCCTCTCCCTCCTGCTGTACCGCTTCATCTTCCACCTTTTCATGAATGAACGCATGGCTGAGCTTCTCGGTGACCCGGGCATAGGCCTCATTGATCTGGATCATCTTGAGCTCCTGAAGCTCCTTCTGAGTCTCTGGGAACAGGTCCGGATGATTTCTTCGAACGAGGCCCCGGTAAGCCCGCTTTATTTCTTCGGCACCCGCAGTCGACTTAACACCCAGCACCTCATAGTAATAGCTGCTAATACTCATAGGATAAAACCAGACTCTCCTTTCATGCTCACAGAAATAAACATACAATCGGCATCGCGGCGTGCGAGTCATTATTCATCTGTCGATTTTCTATTCCTACGAAAGATCGCTACATCTATGTTGAGCTCCTTGATCATCTCCTGAAGCTGCCTCCGGTCGATACCCGCTTTCCGGGCGGTCTCGCTTATGTTTCCGTCATGCTGGATAAGCAGCTTCTCGATAAAACGCTTTTCCAGTTCAATCTTTCGAGTTTTCACTACCCTTGCCTTGTACTGCTTGAACTCCTCCCAGTTATCGGGCACTTCTTCAACTAGTGCGCCGTCCGGGGTCTTCGGTGAGGAGTCAAGCTCAACATCAAATACCACATCCGCGAGAATGGAGTTTTCAGCGAGCAAAACGGACCGCTCGAGTACATTCATAAGCTCTCGTACGTTTCCTGGCCACCTGTACTCAAGCAGCTTCAGCTTTACTTCAGGAGAAATGACGAGATCCCTCTGCTTCCTCCGAAGGAAGTAGTCGATGAGGGGCAGGATGTCGCATCTTCGCTCTCGCAGAGGCGGAATCTTGATGGGAATGACGGCGATTCGGTAGTAGAGATCGTTGCGGAAGGACCCCTGATCCACCATCTTTCTCAGGTTTCTGTTTGTCGCGGTTATAAGGTAGAGATCGATTTCCTTTTTCACGTTACTTCCAACCGGGTAGTATTCCGGTATCTCGAGCACGTGAAGAAGCTTCGCCTGGATGTCCAGGGGGAGCTCGCCGATCTCGTCGAGAAAGAGCATGCCCCCATCTGAGAGGGCCACTTTTCCAGCATAATCCTGAACGGCTCCGGTAAACGAACCTTTTCGATGCCCGAACAGCTCACTTTCGAGCAGATCGTGGGGAATCGATGCACAGTTGAGCTTCACAAAGGGACCTTTTCTCCCGGATTTTTGATGGATGTAACGGGCAACAAGCTCTTTCCCCGTACCGGTTTCACCCGTAATGAGAATTGGGGAACGGAACTGGGCTGCCTTCTGTGAAAGGGTGAGCATCTGAACGGTCATCTGATCACGGGTCACGAATTGGACATCCTCCCCCTGTATCCTTACCCTGTACTCACGTTCGACGCTGGGTGCGCTCTTGAAGACCTGTATGTAGGACAGGGCTCTGTCCATAGATTGCACAAGCTCATCTATCTTGATCGGTTTGACCAGATAATCAAAGGCTCCTTTCTTCATGGTCTCAACCGCATGATCGATGCTTCCATATCCAGTAAAGACGATAAATGGCAGGGCCGGATTGCTGCTTTTTATCCTGCTCATGAAATGGATCCCATCCATACCTGGCAGTCGAACATCAGTCACGACTAGTTCGGGTCGGTCACTCTCGAACGAGCAGAGCGCGCTTTCGGCATCTCTGAAGAACCGCACGTTGTACCTGTTCGACAAGTTGATCTTCAGGATGTCCCGCATCTTCACTTCGTCTTCAACTATATAAATAAGCGATTCGCGCTGCATGTTCCCGTCTATTTCTCTTTCTTCATGAGATGCAGGGTGGTCTTGAAACAGGCCCCCTTATTTGATTGAACGAACTCGAGGCTTCCGTAGAGCTGCTCCGCCAGTTTGCGTGAAACCGTCAGGCCTAACCCGCTTCCCTCCTTTTTCATGGTGAAAAAGGGTTCGAAGATCTTATCTTTGATCTCTGCAGGAATACCCGGCCCACTGTCTGCATGATAAATCGCAAGCACATCGTCATCACACTGATAATCGATAGTGATGCTGCCTTCTGTGTGCATCGCTTCTATTGAGTTTAGAGAGAGGTTAAGAAAAATCTGAAAAAGGATGTTTGGATCGGAGTAGATCCTGCAGGGGCTCTTTCTGTTGATACGGAATTCGATGTTTTTATCCTTTAATTTATAAGAGAGAAAGGATTTCAGCTTCAATAAAATCGAATGCAGATCTATCTCCTGTAAGTCGGGCTTTTGCTGAAAGTTGATACTCAAGAGCTTTTCTGCCAGAATATTGATCCTGTTCGTCTCCTCCTGGATGTACCGGAGCATCTTCACTCTGTCACTCTTCACAATCTGGTCTCTCAGAATCGTCTCCACCGAGGTGGAGATGATCGAGAGCGGATTTCGTATCTCATGGGCAAACCCCGATGCCATCTGCCCCATCACCAGCATCTGCTCCATCCTGAACTCATTCTTCTCGATCTCTTTCTCATACTCATACATCGTGCACCTGTCAATGAGGGCAGGCATTATCAACTTGAGATAGTTCAGGGAACAGATTTCATCATAGTTCCACCGTTCGATGATGCTTCGCCTTGGGAGTAGTATCAGTGCCACGATCTCATCACCCCTCATGATCGGCAGGATGAGGTTTATTCCGATTCCGTGAAGTGTCTTGATGTCCTCCCGCCTGTTCAGATAAACAAGCAGTTCCTCAAGGGTAATTCCCCTGTCAATTTTTAAAAGGACCTCAAGCAGCTCTCCGGTCGCATTCAGAATGAAGGGACGCTCCGGGTCGACGTTCGTAAAGGTGAGCTTATCCTTCTCCCGTATGAGAAGAAACACCTTTTCGATCTTGCGGTACACTCGAAAGACCTCTTTAAGCCTGTTGTAGAGATCGCCAATGGTCAGCGCGTAGGAGAGATACTCCAGTGGCTCTATGTTGCCCGCGCTGAAGGAAGAAACATTGGGAAACCTCCGTTTGATGAAGGGTATGTCCAAAAACCGTTTCAGCGTGGAGACTGTGAGGTAGATGATGAACACCTCAAGTATGAGTGTCACGTTCACTGGCAGGTTGAGCATCCGTGAGATCGCATCCTGGTTATGCAGCAGGACTGATATGTATATGAACACCAGTATGGCAATAAGAGCCGGGTAAAAAAGAACACCGTTCAAAAGCCGCTTCACGTCCACCAGGTGAAAACGGAGTATAAGAACCACGATGAACAGGGTGAAAAACCCGAGGAAAAAGCCGATCCAGGGAAAGGGTATATTAAAAAAGTAGTTGACCAAGTCAATGAGAGAGAGTAGATAGGCCAGTGGCGCCCCGACTGTAACCAAAAGCCAGATGGTGTTCTTCTCGTAGGGAATAATCTCCCCCGAAAAGGATGAAAGAAAGTTTCTCGTGGCGAAAAAGAGGAGGAGAAGGGAAAAGGAGGTCAGGAAAAAGTAGAGCAACAGAAAGGGAAGAGGCAAACTCACCTGAGAGATGTTCCTTATGCTCGAAGGAAATGGCAGCTTATCAATGATCCGTTGCTCAGGGAAGAAGAGCACGATGAGTATCGAAAATACAAGAGAGAGCACATAGATCGCAACCAGATGTCTGAAGTTGAACCGTCTCTTCATAGGGTAGTAGAGTGACAGAGTATAGAAAAGTGGCGTGAAGAAGGATACACCTATCGATCCGAGCACAATGATCCAGTAGAGGAACTTATCCCTATCCGGTTTCAGCTGGAGAAGAAGGCTGATATCGCTCAGGAGCACACAGATGATGATAAGTGTCAGGAGCTTGTTCAGATAGCTTTTTGAATTGTAGGTCCAGACGATGTATCCGATGGTTATGCTAATGAGGATGATGATAAACTGGATATGAAAATAGTTGATACTCATTTCAGCTTGAATATACAACAGACCGAGAAAAAATAAAACTGAATCTCACGGTCCAAATGGAACCTGGAGTGAAGAAACGCTCCGCATCTTTTTTTGCACAGCCTTTTATCCCTCTCAGGAAATCAATTGAACACCTGATTGATATGAACTGAACGTTACACGTTTACCGTTTCCCGCTCTCTCACCACTTTCTCAGGCTCAGTTACTCCCATGCTCTTCTTGTACACCATGCAGCCCGGGTCTGCACCGAGTATGTCTCCGTAAGCGAGGGCCCTCGCCCTGCATCCTCCACAGATGTACTGATAATCACGGCAGTAAAAAGAGTAGTTTTCTCTGTCTGATAGCTGTTTGCAGAGCTCCGAGTTCCGCCAGATGTCGATCAGCCTGTTCTCACGGATGTTCCCGATAACCACGGTCGGCATGAATACGCAGGGGCTCACCTTGCCGTCCGGCTGCAGTGCTGCGTACACCCTCCCCGCACCGCACCCTCCCGCGTACCTGATGATACCGGTAACTGCCGTTGCGCTGTCTGCACTGTAGTGAAACATGCTGCCGCTCATCCCGCAGGAGCGTTCGTTGAGTATTCTCGCGTATGCCGGTGAGGTGCTGATGATGTTCAGCCCGGTTTCATGTCGTTTCATATGCCAGTCGTAAAGCAGGTGCAGCAGCTCCTCCCTCTGCGCAGGAGTGAGGTCCTGATCGAAGGCATCCTTTCCCCTCCCTGTAGGGATGAAGTTGTAGTGGTTGAAGGAATCCACGCGGAGCTCTTTTGCCAGTTCGAGGATTGAAGGCACCTCTTCGTAATTCCTTCTCGTGACGACGGTATTTATCCCCACATGAAGGTATTTGTTGTTGACCAGGTTTTCAATGCCACGTATGGTTCTGTAAAAGCTCCCCTTTCCCCTGATGAAATCATGGGTCTCCGGGCTTGCACCATCCATGCTCACGAACACATTTTTCGCCCCGCAGTCGGCAAGCCTGTCCACGAGCCGTGTGTCTTCCAGGAGTGTTCCGTTGGTTGCAATGGAGGTATGAAGGAACTTGCTCGCGTAGCTCAACACATCCCAGAAGCGTTCTCCCATTATCGGCTCCCCGCCCGATATGGCAAGGTAGGAGGTATTCGCGTCCACCATCTGATTGATAGCTTCGATTTTTTCCTCAAAAGTGAGCTCGTTATTTTTTATATTTCCCGCGCTCTGGTAGCAGTACCGACAGCGTAGGTTGCACAGATTTGTAAAATTCCAGACGATAACGGCAGGCCCATCAAAACGAAAGGGCAGCCTCAGACCGTTTTTGCTCACCGTATTCAACAGGTTGAGAATGGTCTGTCTGTTGTGATCTCGAAAGGAAGATATTCTTCATTTCTTCGGTGAGACCGATTTTCTTCATACCGATGTTCAGGGCAGCCTGGAGGAGGACCCTTCCGAAAAACGCACCTATCGATTTTTCTTTCTCCTCCCCGAAGAGCTCCTCTATTCTCCTCCTCCCCCTTTGGGTATAATGAGAGAACATTCTCCTCACGATTTTCTTGTTCATGATCTTTTCGACTTTTTGCATATGTTACACCCCCTTCCACTCTTCTATTTATATAAATGCAAATGTGGTGCCAGTTCCATCATTTTCATAATTTATTAATATTGAATGAATTAAATATATTTATTCAAGTGAACCCCTTTCAAGGTGCGAGGTTTTTTCTCGCACTTTGGGAGTATTTTATTTGTCAATCACAATATTTTTCCGTAGACTTAGTGCACGAGTGGGAAAATATACGTTTCACACACTCCGGAGGTGACCATGAATGAGTACGGACTACGCTCTGCAATAAAGGTTCCGGACCTGATCATCTATGGGAGCAATACCGTTGATGAGATCGGGGCACTCGCGAAGAATTACGGAAACAGGGGGGTGCTCATCTACGGTGGCACATCTTTCAGAAAGAGCGGGAATCATGATCGGATCATGAACATACTGAAAAAGAGTGCACTATCGATCGAGGAAATTGGAGGTATATCCCATGATCCTGATGACAAGCTCGTCGAGTCGGTCACCGATGGAATATTAAAAATTAACCCTGACTTCATCATCGGCGTCGGAGGTGGAAGTGTAGTTGATGTTGCCAAAGCCGCTTCGATCATCGCAACCAACGGCGGGAAGGTAAACGATTATTGGGAAGGAAAATCTTTCACAAAGCCCTCAATCCCCTATATCGCGGTTCCAACCACATCAGGAACCGGCTCGGAAGTCACAAAGAATGCGGTTATCACAGGGAAAGATCGGCATTTTAAAAAGAGCATCAGGAGCGAGTACATGATTCCTGATGTTGCCCTCGTTGATCCGACACTGACCTTGAGTGTCCCCCCAGATGTGACTGCCGCGACCGGTCTTGATGCCCTTATACAGAACTTGGAAGCCTATACTTCAAAAAACGCCGGACCGATAACCGATACCCTCGCCAGAAAGGGGATCGAGCTCTCCGGAAAATACCTCCTCAGAGCAGTAGAAAATACCGATGATCTTGAAGCGCGGGAGGGCCTTTCACTCTCCTCTCTGTACGGTGGAATTACTCTGCTCAATGCAGGGCTTGGCCTCTCACACGCTCTCTCACATCCACTCGGTATTCGGTTTGGAATCCACCACGGAAAGGCATGTGCACTGACAATGGCAAAGGTGATTGAATACAACTTCTCCGCGAGGAAACAGAAATACGAAGAAGTCGGAATGCTTCTTGGTGGTACAAAAGATTGCGTTACAGCTTTCAATAAACTCACCGAATCACTCGGCATCTCGACGAAATTGAGCGACTACGGTATACGGGAGGAACACATTCCAGTGATCATCGAAGACTCCAAGGGGGGAAGCAGACGGTACAACCCGATCGACCACAGCGACGAAGTGGTTGCAAAGCTGGTCTATGAGTTGCTTTGAACAGGAATGCCGAATACTCATGAAACGAGGTGAAAGTCCATTAAGTTCTTCTACAAGTTTTTTCGATCAACGAGCCTTGCGGTTTTTCTCCTTATAACTCTCGCCGCGCTGGCAGCACTCTCAACGCTGGTTCCCCAAATGATGAAGGAGCGTTACTACGAGGAGAATTATTCTCCACAAGTCGCCCGCCTTATCCTGATGTTCCGTTTTCACCGTTTCTTTAGTTCTGCCCTGTTTCTGGCTCCTTCCGCACTATTTTTTCTAAACCTCTCAGTGTGTGCCGCAGACAGGATTGTGAAACAGGCAAAGAGGGGTGCGCCGAAACGATACGGACCTGATTTCATCCACATCGGAGTTCTCCTTCTCATGGTCGGAGGCCTCGTGAGCCTGAGTGGAAGGCAGGAATGGCACGTACGCCTTGCAGAGGGACAGTCTGCACTCCTCCCCTCGAGCCACCGGATTCTTCTCACCTCCTTTAAGCGGAGCAGCTACCCGGATGGGAGGCCGAGGGAATACATTTCTCGTGTCCAGGTGTTCAAAGAAGGATCAATCGAAAAAACCGAAGAGATACGGGTAAACAGGCCCCTCAGAGTGAACGGTCTCAAGATCTATCAGGATTCTTACGCTGTCACCCCAACCCTCTTTCTGCTGGATGAGAGCCAAACCGAGCATTATATACGACAGGGTGAATATTTCCGTATAGAAGAAACGTTCTTCAGCTTTTTTGGAATTACGCCAGATGAGGAGGGCCTCTTATCAACTCCTGAAGACAGAAGAGTCGGACAGGATCTTGCTGACAGCACCGTCATACTCATCCAGGAGTATGACGGGGAGGAAAATCCTGTGAGCATGCGTCTTGTGTCTCCTTCCGACAGAATCAACGGCTATACCATCGGTGGGGTGCTCTTCACCGAGCAGACAGGTCTCAGGATCGTCCAGGACCGGAGCTTTGCACTGGTGCTCGTCGGCTTTGTGATCATCGGATGCGGCCTTGCTCTGACCTTCATACAGAAACACGGAGATGAAATGCCATGATAGCAACCGCAGCCTTTGTCCTCCTCTTTCTATCTCTTATCATGCAGATCTTAGGTTTATTGAGAAAAGAGGTGCCCTTCAGTTTTTATCTGCTTGCAGGAACTGCAGCTCTCCTCTTTGCGACTACGGTCCTGCGAAGTATCAATATGGGTTTTATTGCGATTACAAACACTTACGAATCCATCATTTTCTTCTCCGCAGTCATCGCCCTTCTTCTCTTTCTGTACAGAGTACGGGCGAAGGAGAAAACACTTCCTGCCGTTACCTTTGTTGGCACTCTCGTTGCGATCGTGCTCCTCGCAGTGGCATCATCGCCGAACCTCCCGAAGGAGGTCCTGCCCCCCATACCGGCGCTCCGATCCTACTGGCTTGCGCTGCACGTGACTTTTTCTTTTATCGGAGAGTCCTTTTTCGCCTTTGCCTTTTCTGCCTCCCTCTACTATCTCACCGTCAGAGATGAACAGAAGAAGAGGCGAGCAGACCGGCTCATCTATACCTCTATTGGTATCGGCTATCCCATATTCACCGCCGGGGCTCTGATCTTCGGTGCGATCTGGGCACAGTATGCATGGGGAAACTACTGGTCATGGGACCCGAAGGAGACCTGGGCGCTGGTCACCTGGATCGTCTACACCGGTTACCTGCACACCCGTTTCGTGAAAAAGATGAGGGGAAAGGGGTCGGCGGTTTTGTCGATAGTGGGTTTCTGCTTCACCATGTTCACCTTCTTTGGAGTCAACTACCTGATGAAAGGACTGCACAGTTACGGATGAGAGAAGCGGATCACAGGATGTGTTTACTGATGAACTCTTCCACCTCTGTCAATCCCCCCTGAAGAATGATGTAACCGTTGGGCGGCTCCCGTTCGGTGATCTCACCTGCGATGGGAGTAAGCATCATTTCACGCACCTTTTCAGGATCTTTCGTGTGTCCTAAGACCCAGCAGAGCTTCATATAGGCCACCTCGGGGAGCATATTTGCCGCCGGCACCACGCCGATGTCCATGAGGTCACGCCCGGTGTCGTAGACGAACATGTGCACGTATCCCCACAGGGTCTGCACCGTCATGTAGACCGCGATCCTGCGCTCAACCGCCTTCTTCAGCGGCTCGTACAGGGGCTTGTTCACATGACCCAGACCTGTGCCAGCGATGACTATTCCTCTGTAGTCGTGCTCAATGAGCGACTCTATGATATCTGGTTTCATGTTGGGGTAATAGTAAACGATGGACACCTTTTCTTCAAAAGCAGTATCAACCTTTATCTTGCAGTCGGTGCGCCTCCTGTTGTACTCCTGCTTTAGGGGTACCGTTCTGTCCGGCCAGGCCATGGCAAGAGGTATGTCGCCGATGGTGCGAAAGGTGCTCCGGTAACTGGAGTGCATCTTTCGCACCCTGGTTCCCCGGTGAAGGAGATTATACTGGTCGCTGGTCGGCCCGAACATGCAGATGACCACCTCTGCAACGTCGGAGTAGGCTGCAGCGTACGTGGCGCACCTGAGGTTGAAGGCTGCATCTGAGGAGGGTCTATCGCTCGAACGCTGGGAACCTACCAGCACCACGGGTACTGGAAGGTCCTGCAACATGAATGAAAGAATTGCCGCGGTGTGGTGCATTGTGTCAGTCCCATGGCCGATGACTATACCCTGCACCCCCCTTTCGACCTCCATCCCGATAGTCTCAGCGGTCTTTATGTACTGCTCTGGTCCCATGTTCTCGCTGAAGATCCCAAAGAGCTTCTCTGTCTTCAGGTTGCAGATTTCGGCGAGCTCAGGGACTGCGCCGTAGAGCTCTCCGGGTGAGAACGCGGGAATCACGGCCCCGGTCCGGTAGTCAAGACGGGAAGCGATTGTTCCCCCTGTGCCAAGCAGTGTCACTCTCGGTTTCACTGGGTC
>Ga0111221_1115_pt1 | contig 10555 bp, 9 predicted proteins | sample DeeMarSWOR152_54_FD_80385 | JGI IMG/M metagenome (GOLD analysis project Ga0111221, IMG submission 80385) | Spirochaetes bacterium DG_61 | reverse complement strand
ACCTGATCCAGACGGAAGGAAGAAGGAGCAGCGTATTGAGGACGTGGAGGCAGCCTTTGGAGCCTGCATGAAGGAGTTATTCGATGACGAAAAGGGGTGCAGGATCCTGTCCATCGGTCTCACCGGCCAGATGCACGGGATCGTTGGCCTGGGGGATGAAGGAAGGGTGCTCACACCGCTTGTGACCTGGCAGGACGAAAGAGGGAGTGCCCCGACCGGAGATGGAAGAACGCTCCTCGAAGAAATGCAGGTGAAAGCCGGTCCGAGACCCATCGCTTCGGGGTACGGAATCGTGACGCTCTATGACTGGATGAAGGGTGGAGCGCTCCAGGGAATCCGGCAGGTATGTAGCGTTGCAGACTATTTCGGAATGCGGCTTATTGGCGAACGGCTCGCGGTGATGGATTTCACAATGGCGGAGAGCCTCGGTGCGTTTGATGTGGTGAAATCGATATGGGACGAGAAGTACATTTCGTTTCTTGAAATACCGCTGGAAGTTTTTCCTTCGGTTGTTTCGCCCACGGCTTATATTGGAGAGATAAAGCGTTCGTCTTCTTATTTTCCATCCCGGGTCCAACTTGACGGAGCGCCGGTATCGGCTGCACTCGGTGATAACCAGGCGAGCTTCATTGGAAGTGTGAAGGACCATTTTTCCACCCTTCTTGTGAACATGGGCACCGGATCCCAGGTATCCTATGCCCTCCGATCCTTGAAAGAGGTGGGTTTTGTTAGAGGGGCAGTGGATGGGTATGATGTGTGTATCAGGCCTTTCGTCAGAGGGGGATTTCTCGTTGCCGGGAATGCGCTCTCCGGAGGAGCCACCTATGTGCTCCTGAGAGATTTCTTTACAGAGGTGGGGGAGCTGCTTTTCGACAGGGAGGCTCCGCCAGACCTGTGGGAGAGAATGAACAGGCTCGCGGATGAAAGGGAAAGTGCCGGGGGTCTCAGGATCGACCCCCATTTTACCGGAAAGCGGAGCGACCCTGATATGAGGGGAAGCATCAGCGGAATCAGCAGTACCAATTTCACCCCTTCCTGCCTGATCTTTGCGATACTCGAGGGGATGGTCAGGGTGTTGCGGGAGATGGTCGGTGAGACCGTGTTGGAAAGAATGCGATACCTCGTAGGAAGTGGAAATGGGATGAGGAAAAACCGGATCCTAAGGACGCTCGCATCCCGGATTTTTGAAAAGCCGCTTTCTGTTCCCCGACATGAGGAGGAAGCTGCATTCGGTGCCGCATTGAATGGGGGAGTTGCAGCGGGTATTTACCGTAACTTTGAGGAAGCAGGGTCCATTATTCACTACTGATATAACGGGGATGAAAGGCGATGAAAGGAAAGGCATATGTGGATGCAGGTATCTGCGGGTTTGACGCGACCGTGCTTTCAGAGGCAGGTGACCCTCTCGGGAAGGCCACGGTCTCCATCGAGACAGAATGCCCGAATCTGAAAAAGCTCGGGGCGAGCTTTCAGGTGGACATAATGGATGTGGTACAGAAGGGATGCACCTCTGAAACCTTCAAGAAACTGGTCGGTGTGATTCCGGTTATGCACTGCCCCTGTCCCGTCACGTATGGAGTTTTTCAAACCATAAAGATAGCTGCTCAGCTTGCCCTTCCGAAGGATGTCTCGCTCAGTTTTTTGAAGGAGTGATCTCGATGCAAAGGGGGAAAGGTGTCGAATCTACTTGCAGTCTACGGAAGCCCCCGAAAGGGGGGGAACACATCGGTTCTTCTCGACTATTTCCTGGAGGGGGCAAGGGAATCTGCTTATTCCATCGAGCGGGTGTATCTGAGAGAGCTTGATTTTACAGGCTGTACCGAATGCGGCAGGTGTAGGAAAACCGGTACGTGTCCCGTTCAGGACGATATGCAGCCGCTGTACGACAAGCTACTCACTTACGAGCGGCTGGTGATTTCCTGCCCCGTTTTCTTCCTGGGGCCTCCTGCGCTCACAAAGGCATTTATCGATCGGTTCCAGGCGTTCTGGGTGCGTACGTACGTGCTCGGGAAAAAAGCTGGGGTGAAGAAGAAGGGGTATATTCTCTCGGTCTGCGGTTTCAAAGGGAGCGAAAAAATCTTTTCCTGCAACAGGCGTATTGTGAAGGCAGCATTCTCTGCGTGCGGGTACAGTTACGCAGGAGAGCTGTTTCTGTCCGGAATCGATCATTACGGAGAACTGAAAACACGGGAAGACATTAGCGAAAAGGCAATGGAGACGGGAAAAATGTTTGTGGGTTGACGCTCATTCGAAGGGGTAGTATCCGACTTCCTTTAATTCTTCCGGCAGTACGATTTCGTGTTTTTTATAGCGATGTACAATATCCTCTGTGAATACCTTGTAGAAGTCCCCGTTTGTAAGGTTTAATATATCTTCATAGGTGATGTATTTGAAGTGGAAACCTGCGGAGTTTCCGTAAGGGATCACTTCCGGTTTGTCGGTGATAAGGAAGCTTCCGGATTTGGTCTCGTAGAGTTTCAGGGACTTACTCGAGCCGATGAGCACGTCACGGGTTTTCAGGCATATTCGCAGAATGAGGTTGTTTGTATACAGGATCGAGTCGCTTATTACCATTGTGATGTACTCAGGACCGTATTCGGTGATGTAGGAGGAGAAGAGCTTGTTCAGCTTCAGTCCAAAATTGGGCTTCTCCCCCGGGAAAGACTGTTTGTTGTACCCCATAGCATTTCCAAGCTTCGGTTTAGAGTTATCTTTCAGATATTTATTCGAAGGACGCTTGAGGTAATCGAGCCTCTCCTTGATTTCCGCAAGCTTCCTCGATACATCCTGAATCGCGTTATTGAAATCATTGTATATGTGCTTCAGCTTCTCAGTGAGCTTCTCCGTCTCCTGATGAGTGACAATTGCCTCCTCAAGCACGGCATACATACCCACGATTTCATCCTGACTGAGATTATCCAGGATTGAGAACAACGGAAGTATCTTTTCCTTCATGCTGCCGTTCAGCTTGTATCTGTTCAGCAGTTCAATTACCTTCTTCCGGAACTCACTCCTCGTCATGGGATTGTATACCTTTTTAAAAATATATCATAGATTCAGGAAAAATCATATATATACTTTCATGTTTTAGCTATTTTTGCAATATCTTTTTATTTTTTCACCCCTAAAATTTAATCTGTTTCATTCACAAAACACACTTTTCTTGCACCATCTCTTTTGGTATCTTTCATTCGTTTTATCACAGGATAATGGAAGGAGTGTGCCATGAACGATTCATCCCCCCAGGAAGAACAGAACTACCATGATGAGGGTATGCCGTTGCTCAGAAAGGTGATTGCGAAGAGGATGCTCGAAAGTAAGGTTACGGCGCCTCACTTTTACCTCACTCTCAGTGTCGACATGCAAAAAGTCATGGATCTGCGCAATCGTTTCAACGCCGATGGGACGCGTAAGATCAGCTTCAACGACATCATCATCAAGGCAATTGCGCTGACCCTGGAAAAGCACCCCGAGTGCAACGTCTCTTATATCAACGATAATATTCGTCACTACCACACCATCGATATCTCGCTTGCGGTTGCCATCGAGGGCGGACTTCTCGTTCCGGTCATCAGAGACTGCGAAAAGAAGAGTGTGTTCGAGATAAACAAGGAGTCGACCGTCCTCATTGAGAAGGCGCGGAACAGAAAGCTGAGACCCAGGGAAGGGATGGGAGGTTCTTTCACACTCTCGAACCTTGGGATGTTCGATATCGAAGAGTTTATTGCAATACTCAACCCGCCGCAGGCAATGATCCTCGCAGCGGGAGCAATCAAAGAGGTGCCGGTCGTCGTGGATGGTAAAATCGTGATCGGAAAGCGCATGAAGATGACCCTTTCAAGCGACCACCGGGCGCTCGATGGTGCGATGAGCGCACAGTTTCTCAAAGATCTGAAGGACATCCTTGAGACCCCTGAATCCTATATGGAGTAACAATGTCGAAATAGAGATATTCATCCGAAAAGGAGGGGTGCATGCCTGAAGTGCTCACAGCGGGTGAGATCCTGGTTGAAATAATGAGGAAAGAGTATGATGTGCCACTTGATGTGCAGGGTGACTTTCGCGGACCCTTTCCAAGCGGAGCGCCCGCAATTTTCATTGACCAGGCTGCCTGCCTCGGGCACAGCGCCGGGATCATAGGAGCGGTGGGAAGGGATGAGTTTGGAGAGAGGACCCTTCGGCGGCTGGAGCTGGACGGTGTGGACATATCTTTTATCAGCATACATGAGGAGTACGCCACTGCCGTTGCATTTGTGAGCTACAGAAAGGACGGATCCAGGAAGTTTCTCTACCATATACCTCATGCTGCTGCCGGACACCTACGAATGCCGGCGAAGGAGCGGCTGAACGATGTAAGGCTCTTCCATGTGATGGGGTGCTCTCTCATGGTCAGTCCCGAAGTGCGGGAGCTGATCCTGAATACTGCGCGGATTGTAAAAAAAAAGGGAGGGCTCGTTTCCTTTGATCCCAACCTCCGCGTGGAGCTGTTGAAGAGCGAAGATCTCGAGGACGTCATCATCGGAATCCTCGACATGACGGACATCCTCCTGCCGGGAGAGAAGGAGCTCCTGCAGATCACGGGTGAGGGAACGGTCGAATCGGCTGCCGCGCGCCTCTTCGAAACGAACCTATCCACAATCGTTGTAAAGCGGGGGAGGGAGGGGGCGCTCCTGATCGAAATGGAAGGGCAGATACAAGCCGAGCCGCTCCTGATCAATGAGGTGGATCCCACTGGAGCGGGAGACGCCTTCGATGCGGGGTTTCTGTGCGGGTATCTGGAGGGGTTGAGTCCCGATCGGTGCCTCGCCCTCGCGAACGGGTGCGGTGCGCTGAATGCCTCCCACTTCGGTCCCATGGAGGGTGTATTCAGACGAGATTACGTGGAGTATTTTTTACAGAAACGCCTATGAGAGTGGCATTCGTACATCACCATTTCAGGCCCGGCGGTGTGACCAGAGTCATTTCCGAGCAGGCATCAGCCCTACGGGGGTATGCAGCGGCTCTTCTGGTGACTGGTGAGCCTCCCATGGAGCCTGTTTCCTTTCCCTATGTGGTGGTGCCGTCCCTTGCATACGACAGGGATCGGCATGATGGAAAGGGGGCAGCTGAAATTGCCGGTGAGGTCCTGAAGTCCGTGCGATCCGTCTGGAAGGACGGAGCGGACCTTCTCCACTTTCACAATCCCACCCTGGGGAAAAATGTCAATCTCATTTCGGTAATTAAAGCGCTTATCGACCGGAAACAAAACCTGCTCCTTCAGATACATGATTTCGCAGAGGATGGGAGGCCAGGGGGATACACCGGGGAAGAATACCCTTCAGACTGTCACTATGCGGTTATAAACAGGAGGGATCACCGTCTTCTCCTCGATGCTGGTTTGAGCGCCCAGGGGCTGCACTACCTTCCCAATTCGGTTCGACCACTGGGGGGAGCCGAAAGTGACAGTGAAGAGCGAGACCTTGTTCTCTACCCTGTCCGGGCAATCAGGAGAAAAAACATCGGTGAGGCTGTGCTGCTCTCTCTATTTCTCGAGAAAGGCAAAAAGATCGGTATCACCCTCGAGCCGACCGGTCCGATCGATGTGAAGAGCTACAGGGGGTGGATGTTTTTTGTGCGGGAGCGGTGCCTCCCAGTGCTCTTCAGGCTCGGGATTGAGCACGACTTTACATCACTCCTCTCGAAAACGTCATGCATGATCACCACGAGCATAAAGGAGGGGTTCGGCCTGGCATTCCTGGAGCCCTGGACGGGTGGAAAGATGCTCCACGGCAGGCTGCTTGGAGACATCTGCGAAGACTTCATCGACCGGGGGGTAGAGCTCGGGCACCTGTACAGCAGGATCAAAATTCCCCTCTCTCATATTGATGAAAAGCTCTTTCGCATGAAATGGATGGATTGTTATAGGGAACGGCTCAAGCAGTACGGGCTTGCTGAGAACCAGGAAAGGATTGAAGAGCATTTTCAAGACCTTCTGAAGGGAGGTTTTGTCGACTTTGGAATTCTGAGCGAGGATCTTCAGATGCAGGTGCTCATCGGGATCGTGGGCGACAACTCCCTCCGGAAAAAAGTTCTTGACGTAAATCCTTTATTATCACATATTAAACTTTTTAAAGAATCGCCCGGGCTGATTTCCAGAAACAGGCAAATAGTGGAGAGTGAATATTCCACCGAGAGAACCAGAAGCCTGCTGCGGAAGGCCTATGAAGGAGTACTTGGATGCACCGTCTTCCAGTCAGTAGACAAAGCGGTGCTGCTTTCAGCCTTCAACAGGCCGGATAAGAATTTTCTTCTTCTGTGTGAATCCGCTTACCAGTCAGGCTCGTGAGTTGTGACTGTTCAAAGAACGCTGTTGATGAGAAGAGTTGGGGGGATCGATTCCATTTGCTAACCAAAGTCGGATTTTCTTCTCCAACTGCCCGGTAGATCCTGAGTGGGTCGTTATGACTGCAGCCGCTGCATCACTCGTTGAGATTATGAAAGGCTCCATGAATCCCCTGAATCCCATCAGAACAGGTTTGAAACGCAGTGGAAAGCTGAGGGCAAAGGTACGGGCAATCCTGTTTGACGTGTACGGAACGCTATTCATAAGCGGATCGGGTGACATTTCCCTCTCGATGAACAGCATGAAGGAAGGTGGGGAAACTCAGCTTGAGAATCTTTTGAAAAAGTACGGGTTATCGTCAGAGGAATCGACATCGGGCACGACCGACGGTATGACCGTCGGTAAGACCGCCGGTAAGACCGTATTCAAGAGGTATCGCAGGGAAATAGAAGAGAATCATGCACGACTCAGAGCTCAGGGGATCGATTATCCAGAGGTGGAAATAGAGAGGGTGTGGATGTGTGTGCTCGGGATCAAAAACCGGGATCTTGCTCTCCAGTTTTCGGTAGAGTATGAATCCCTTTTCAATCCGGTATGGCCCATGCCAGATCTTCAGTACGTCCTGCAGGTGTGTGTATCGAATGAACTGCCCACTGGAATCATCTCAAATGCTCAATTCTTTACCCCTCTGCTCTTTGAGGTTTTTTTTGGAGCACCCGCTGAGGAGATAGGATTCGAACAGGATCTCATTTTTTACTCCTACCGGTTCATGCGAGCAAAGCCTTCGCTCTATCTCTTCGAGCGGGCACGCGAGGCCCTTGAAGCGCGCGGAATTCCTGTTCTGAATGCACTCTATGTGGGAAACGATATGCTGAACGACATCCTGCCAGCCGATCGAACCGGTTTTCAGACGGCGCTCTTCGCAGGGGACAGGCGTTCTCTCCGCTTGAGGGAGGAAAAGCCTCTGCGCAGGGATCTCAAGCCCGACATTGTGATAACGAAGCTGACGGATCTCACCGATTGTATTACTAGAGAATGGGGGGTGGACTGAAGTGATGAACCTGTGGCATAGAAATAATGGATATGTGGAAATCAGGAACATCGGTTTCATCTCCACCAGGTTCCAGGGTACCGATGGGGTATCGCTTGAGACGGAGAAATGGGCCGAAGTCCTCGGGAGGATGGGGTATGAGTGTTATTATTTTTCAGGATTAAGTGATCGGGATCCGGGCAGGACCATGACCGTGCCCGAAGCCCATTTCGAAGATCCAATCATAAAAAAGATAGAAGAGAACTGTTTCAAGGTGTACAGGAGGACCTCGGAAACAACTGGAGTCATTCATTCGATCAGGAGACACCTGAAATCTTCGATTTATAAGTTTGTGAAAAAGTTCAACATCAACCTGCTCATTGCGGAAAACTGTCTCGCGATACCAATGAACATCCCCCTCGGGCTTGCGCTCACGGAGTTTATCGCAGAGACCGGGATTCCAACCATTGCCCACCACCATGATTTCTACTGGGAACGGCCCAGGTTTTTTGTCAACGCGGTACAGGACTTAATTGGCATGGCTTTTCCACCCTCCCTCCGCTCTATCCAGCACGTGGTGATCAACTCACAGGCAGACCGGGAGCTGAGCTACAGGACAGGCCTCTCCCCCGTGGTGATCCCCAATGTGCTTGATTTCAAAAGGAAACCGCCGAGCATAAACCATTACAACAATGATGTCCGGAAATCTTTCGAGATCAATGACGAGGATTTTTTCATTCTTCAGCCTACCCGGGTGGTTGCACGGAAAGGGATCGAACACACCATTGAGGTGGTGAGCAGATTGAAAAATCCCAGGGCAAAACTCGTTATCACCCACTCCACTGGCGACGAGGGAGATGCCTACGAGAAGAGGATTAGGAGCTATGCAGAGCATCTTGGAGTTCAACTCATCATAAAGCCTGAGATCATCGGTGATAAAAGGGGGAGAACCTCCGACGGCCGGAAGGTCTACACGCTCTGGGATGTATACCCTCACGCCGACCTCATTACCTACCCTTCGACATACGAAGGATTCGGAAACGCCTTTATCGAGGCGATCTACTTTAAAAAACCGATCCTGGTGAATCAGTATTCCGCCTATATAATGGATATAAAGCCTTATGGTTTCAAGGCGATCGAAATGGCAGGTTGGGTGACCAATGAAGTTATAGAGGAAATAAGTAATCTCGTCCTCCAGGACAAAGAGGCATACGTAGAACAAGCGGAAAGAAATTTTGCCCTTGCTTCCCGTTTTTTCTCCTACGAAGTTTTAAAACGAAAGCTCCGAAGCATCCTGATCAATTTCGAGGGGATTGTTGAAGCCATAGCACCCCATATGGAAGAATAGAGAGCTCCTCATCGAATGCCTTTCCAGAGAGGATGTCTGTTCCCCATGGCTGCTCACGCGTCAAGGAGACATGTTCTTCCGAGACATTGATCAGAGCGAGCACGCACTCCTTTCTATCGGGTGAGTATCGCGCACAGGCAAAGATCGCACGGTGAATGCTCAGAATCTTCTGGGTCCCCCTGGGATGGAAAGCCCGAAACGCTTTTCTGCTCTTGATGAGTTGCCCAAGCCTTAGAAAGACAAGGTTCCGCACGCTTCCCTCCGTATCGAGCTCATGGATGAGCTGGTGGAGATCCAATTTTTTTCTGTTGATCGCTCTGTTCATACCGGTCTTTTTCACACCCTCGTAAAAGTTTCTCGATCCCAAGAGGGAGTGGTAATAGAGGGCAGGAATCCCCTTCAGGGAGAGGGCGATCGCCTGAGAGGCGATGAAACGGTCCACTTTTCTCTCCAGAGGCTCTTCACGGTGAGGATCGGAGATCAGGTCAAAGAGCGAGATGTTGAGCTCATAGGGGCTCCTCGTTCCGTCGGGGTTGTTCTTGTAGCTCACCTTTCCTCCCCTCCTCTTTGTTTCCAGGAGGAGGGATGCGATCTGATCGTTTGTCAGCAGGTCGCGGGCTGGAAGAACCCCGATGCCGTCATGAGAAGCAGTGAAATTGTACATATACGTATTTTGGCTTGGCAGCTCGAGCGTTCCCGCCCAGAAAGTGAGGGGAGTCGCATCCCCGCTCAGGAGGGAGTAGGCGCAGAGAGGGGGAAGGGCAAAGTTGTACACCATATGGGCTTCATCCTCCCCGTTCCCGAAATAGGAGATGTTCTCTTTGTGAGGAACATTGGTTTCTGTCAGTATCTTTACATGAGGAGCCACCTGCTCAAGTATGTCCCTGAACAGCTTTACCACCATGTGTGTCTGGGGAAGATGCAGGCAGTTTGTGCCGCTCTCCTTCCAGAGATAGGCGATCGCGTCCAGTCTGATCATTGAGGCGCCCATTGTCACATAGAAGAGGAGCGCATCTATGATGAAGAGCAGGACCCTGGGATTTTTGAAGTTAAGGTCGATCTGATCGACACTGAAGGTAGTCCACAGGTCCAATTCTCCCCATGAAGTGGAAAACCGGGTGAGGAGGGGAAGGGCTCTGGGCCGAAATACCCGAGAGATGTCTGTATCAGGTCCTGCCACGATGAAATAGTCCCTGTACATCTCATTTCCCTCGAGAAACTCTTTAAACTCCCTGCTCTGGGCAGAAATGTGATTGATCACGAGATCGAACATCAGAACGAAACTACCAGCAATATCACGAATATGGTCCCAGCTGCCCAGTTCCGGATTCACACTCATGTAGTCGATCACGGAAAACCCGTCGTCTGAAGAGTAGGGAAAAAAAGGGAGGATATGCACGATACTGATGATTTCTTGTGCGTACCCCGTGAGGAACACCTTCAGCGCTTCAAAGGGCTTCATCTCAGCGTTCTGCAATCCGTCACCGTAGGTGATGAGCACCACATCCTTCTGGGTGAAATCAAACCGCTTCTGCGGGATGTTGTGCTTGTACCTTTCCAGGAGCGCGTCAAGTTCCCTGACGGTCGCAGATCCGGTCTCATTTCCGTAGAGAAACTCGAGCTTGTTCAGAATTTCTTTACGTCTGTCTGCCATTCCCTCCTCCTTCTGATCTATTTTACTATATTTCGTAAAATATCTCAATATAATGAAATAGATACATTTAGTTAGATAATACGGCATAGAATATGCTTGCATAAATTTTTCATCTCTGGTATGATGGAGAGGACGGAGGAAGAGAATGTCCTCTTTAATCGAAACGCAGCCCGAAAAGCAGCTTTTAAAGACAGAGGGAGA
>Ga0111221_1187_pt1 | contig 10877 bp, 17 predicted proteins | sample DeeMarSWOR152_54_FD_80385 | JGI IMG/M metagenome (GOLD analysis project Ga0111221, IMG submission 80385) | Spirochaetes bacterium DG_61 | reverse complement strand
AGGGAATCAACCGGTTGAAGCTTGGTAAAATCATAAAGCCAGGAAGGAAATAAATGGCATTAGGAAATCTCGTAGTCAAGATGCTTGCTGACATCAAGGATATGAAAAACAAGCTCGATGGCTACGAAAAAAAGATTGATCAGGCCAAAACTACAACGGAAAAGTTTGCAAAAGGAGTGCAGAACTCCTTCAAAACTTTCATAAAGTTCGGTGCGATCATCGGAGGTGCATATCTTGCAATACGAAAACTCACCAATTTTTTAAAAAGCTCTCTTGATGCATATGCAGCTCAGGAAGAAGCAATAACCAAACTGAATGCCGCGCTTATAGCCACAGGCAGATATACTCCCCAGGTCTCAGATGAAATGCAGAAATATGCCAGTGAAATGCAGAGGCTTACCAAATTCAGCGACGATCAGATTACTTCAGCTCAGGCAATATTAACAACATTCACAAAAATAGGCACGGATACATTTCCTGAAGCAACAGAAGCAGCAATGAATATGTCTGCAATGTTCGGCCAGGACCTTCAACAGTCAATGATCCAGCTCGGCACCGCTCTCAATGATCCAATTCAAGGAGTTGGAAGGTTAAGAAGAATAGGAATCTCTTTTACAGAGGAACAGAAGGCCCTTATTGAAACACTTGTAGAGCAAAATGATCTATATGGCGCTCAGAGGGTAATCTTGGATGAGCTGCAGGTTGAAATAGGAGGAACAGCACGGGCGGTAGGAGAAGAATATGCTGGAAAGGTGTCTCAACTTAATAATGCTTTCGTAGATCTCAAAGAGACAATGGGCTTTTTTATGGCAGAAGCAATGACACCGATGATGCCAAAAATACAAGGCATGGTCGAATCAGTCAATGACTGGCTTAGTTTAAAAAGAGAATTGATCGAAGTATACGATAAACTGGCAAAAGTAGGCAAGAAATCAATAGATGAGCTTTCCCAAGCAGAAATTGAGGCGTCTATAAAATCTTTATGGAGAGATAAAGAGAAACTCGAACTTAGAGTCGCACAAATGAGATTGGCCACATCGCTCACTACTGAGGAATTAAAGCAGATAGGTGCATACGAACAATTAATCAGAAAAATAAAAGAATTGGCCGGCAAGTTGGCAATGGAAGTTCAAATAACGGACGAATTACGCGAGAAATATGATTTCTTAGCTCCATCAAAAAAGAAAGATGTTAAATTGACTGATGAACAGATAAAAGCAATTGAAGAATACTGGGATACTCTGGAAGAAGGTAAATGGGATTGGATCATTGATATGTATGAAAGTCTAGCCGAAAGCCAGGAATATCTTTATGGAAAAACAGATGAATTAATTGAATCAAAGATTAATCTCATTAATATAATGGGGATGGAATCGAGGGTAATAGAAGATTTAAACACAACACTGAACTGGCATGCTTTAAGAATTCAGGAACTTAAAACACAATATGATGAATGGACACAAAAAGTAGGAGAGACGATGTCAAACATCACGAATCTTACATCCATGGGAGTAAATGCAATAGATAATGTGTATAGCCAGATGTTTCAAAACAGACGGATAGAGCTTGATAACTGGTATGAAGCTGAAAAAGACAGAATATATGCCACCATAGAGGATGAAGAGGAAAGGGAAACAGCCTTAAAAGACCTTGACCACGAAGCTGATCAACGACGAAGAGCGCTTGCACGGGGTGAAGCAAAAGCAGGCAAAAGTATTGCAATAATGAACGCAATTATTAATACAGCATCTGCAGTAACAAAGGCACTATCGCAGGGCGGTTTTATTTTCGGTCCATTAATGGCTGCGTTTATTGCGGCAATGGGAGCCGCACAAATTGCTTTGATCAAAGCGCAGCCACTTCCTGCTCTGGCAGAAGGTGGGGAGCTCATAACCAGCGGTCCTCAATTAATCATGGTAGGAGATAACCCGGGAGGCCGTGAGCTCGTGCAGGCGACTCCTTTGAGCTCACCAAATATTTATGGTCCAGCTCGGGAGATTACTCTCAATAACAATCTTTATCTGGATAGTGATCAGATTCTTTCATTCATATCAAAGGCTTCTGAAGACGGAATCCTACATATACATGAAAGAGCAATAGGGAACTGGTAATGAGGATACTCTGGAATAATGAGTTTGACAAATACACGATCACGGCCAATTCCGAGGCATCGGGATATCCGGCCTCAAATCTGCAGGATATCTCCCGCAAGAAAGTAACCAGGACCACGGGCGTGAACTCAGAGTGGTGGAAGATCGGAAACGGCATTGATAAGATCAAGCTCTCGAGCATAGCCATTGCAGAGCACAATTTCACCTCCGGTGCAACAGTGAAGCTGCAGGGAAACGATACCGATGTATGGACCTCGCCGGCAAAAGAGGAGGTTATCGCTTATGATGCGGATATCATGGTGAAGTTTTTTACCAGCGGGGAATACTACTACTGGCGCCTCCTGGTGGAGGATCCTTCAAATCCGGATGGATACATCGAAATAGGACGGATCTCTGCAGGGGAATATCTTCAGATGCCGGGAATTGAGCCTGGATTCAAATATCCAAAAAGGACCACCTCTGAAAGAGATTTTACGGTTACCGGACAGATCTATGGCGATAAGGGAATAATGCAGCGTACAGCCGGTTTTGTATTTCCTGTAATAGAGGACAGCGAGCGGGTGGAGATAGATGAAATGTGGGATGCGATTCTCAATATAGTACCTCTGTTTCTGATTATTTATGAAAACAGTCTTGATGTTATTCCGGCTCTTTATTGTGTGATAGACCAGGAGGATATCCCCTGGCGGAAATCAGAAAACGGCTTGGACTGGTCAATGGAAATAAATTTTCTCGAGGTGTTTTAAATGAGCGGTCAGATAATTCCAACTCCAACATATAAAGGAAGTGAGTGGTATAATTTCACGACTTTGGTGGAAAAACAAAGGCTCGGATTTATAGCGTTCTCTTTGACAAACTTTGATAATGAATCCGAGCCACAAATCGCAGCTGGTAGTGTGATAGAAATTAGTGGATCATTATTCAAATTCGATAGCAATGATTCAATCGGCGGAACTCCCACAAGTGGTCAGATCAACTATATCATACTTGAGGTTTCAGGGAGCGGGGATGAGCAGACAGTCTCAGGATCCTGGACCACAACAGCACCATCCTGGAATGATGCAAAACAGGGATGGTATGATGCGACGGGAAATAAACGATACGTAGGTAAATGTTATTATGATGGATTAAATTATACTGATAAAGTTGTTTATTCTAATAATAGAAGTTTAACTGATAGGAACGGAAGCGAAGTAACAGCGCTTAAAATAGAAACAAAGATTAAAGAAGATACATCAACAGGTATTCCTGCTGATACAGTACAAAATATTGATGTTACAGGATTTAGTTTTACACCTGATGCTATTGAGAATGTTTCAATAAGGGCATGGCCTACGAATGAACATGATGCAGAAGGTAGTTCTCTCTTCGGTTCTGAGTTTGGTACAGGAACCACTACGCTCAATACCAGAATTTTAAAAGCGACGCCGGGTGCAAATAAAGTAACAGTGCGTGTCGCAAATACTAATACATCGGCTATGAAATACAGAATAACTTGTACAGCGATTAAGACGTCGTAACGGAATTATTATGAAAGTAGAAACAAAAATCAAACAAGATGTTTCAACTGGGATTCCAGCTGATACTGTTACAGAAGTTGATGTAAATGGTTTTTCATTCACGCCTACTGCTGTTAAGAATGTTTCAATAAGAGCTTGGTTTGCAGGAGGAAATGAATATGATGCAGATGGAAGTTCGCTTTTTGGTTCGACGCATGGAACAGGTGCTAATCCTGTCCAATCAAGAATACTTAAAGCGACGCCTGGTGTAAATAAAGTAACAGTGAGAGTGGCAAATACATATGGAGGGGCATCAATGTATTATCGAATAACCTGTACAGCAGCTAAAACATAGGAAATATAATGGATTTTACAACAGCAAAAGAACAAAAAGATTCGGACAAAATAATTCTTGTTGAAGTCGATATAGGCCGGTTTCAACAAGAATGGCTCAATTATTGTGCCGGCATCTGGTATTATCGGTTTAATACATTTAAACAAGATCAAGAGCACAGTTTTGGTTATGGAAACTTTTGTTTCGGTTCTTTCGGCAGTTCGGGGACTTTCGATTCAGGAATTAAGTTCATACCCTTTGATATAAAATCCTGTTTTGTTGATGGTGAGGAATATTCGGAAGCATCCTCTATTGTGAATCTGATTGCTACAAATAAGAGCTGGTATTACGACCGCGGTGAAACAGAGTTCTATATTCATATTGATAAGTTTGAGGATCCCCGCCTGCATAAAATAATCCTCGGTATCACTCTCGGTCTTAGTAATAAGGCAAAATATATAAATAACGGATATTACGAGCCAAAGATAAAGGGACATCCTGTAATCAGTAAGACAAAGGATCCGCTCGAGTTTGGAATCATACGCTTTGATGGTGGAAGTTTAACGCTCAATAATGAGGATGGATTCTTTGATAATTTTACGGACATTGTTGTGTTCGGACAACCTGCGAGAATATTGTATGGAATTGACGATCTCGATGGAACGGAAATGGCTTATTCGGATTATAAGAAGATAAGCAAGAGCTATATTGAAACCATCAATATAAAATGGCTGGAATGCCTGCTGGGATTGGTGGATTATCGGAAGCTGCTCTCACGAAAAATACCGATAAATGTCTATGATAAAACGACCTATCCCTACCTTGCAGATAGAAACATTGGAAAATCGATCTCTTTGGGATGGGGGACGATTTATAATGCTCCGGTAATATGCATAAATGATGAGGAAAGCTCTCCCTCGAATTATAGTTTTAAGATCTGCGATGTATCGGATCATTCATATGGAATCAAAGCGATAGACCAGGTATATGTTGGTGATGTAAAAGTCAATCATTCAAATGGGAATCTCACTGGTGCTACATTCACTTTATCGACAACCGATTATAAACCAGGTCAGAAAGTAACCTGCGATTATAGAGGATATGTGAATGAAAGCAGCGAGCTCATTGATAATTCCCTGGATATCCTGGAAGACATTCTTTATACCTATCTTGCAATTCCGTACAATTCTGAATACTTCAATCAGACGGAATGGGATGAAGCAAAAAGCAAGGCTTTCGATATAGGTCTGTTTCTTGAGAAACCTGAAAAAATAACTGAAATCATCGAAAAGACCGCGCTCTCCAATTTCGGCAATTTCATTATCCTGGATGACGGAAGATACACCTTCCGGATCCTGGACCGCACGGCTTCTGCATCAAAAACAGTGCTGCTCAACGAATACTTTGATGAGCCGGAGATTGATTTTGATGGCAAGAAGTTTATCTCCAAAATACGAATCGGGTATGCAAGAGATTATGGGAATAATGAATACCGGTGGTACCAGGATGACAGCCTCGAGGATAGGATTGTAGCAGAATACAAAAAGCATAGTGACAGGGATTTTGAAACCTATCTGACAAATGAGGCCGATGCAAAAACCCTGGCTGAGAAGTTTATGGACCTCATGAAGAAGGTGAGAGGGACCATCAAAACCAGGACCGGGATCCAGAATATAGAATTTGAAGTTTCCGATGTAGTAAACCTTACCCTTGATAGAAGGGACCGCACCTGGAAAGGTCCTTTGAAGACTGAGATTATCGGGTTAAAGAAGGACCTCCTGGGAACCGGAAAAGTATCAATAGAAGGGCTGGTGATTGAGGATTGAAGCTCAGTGATCAACAGTTTGAATTCGCGAAGGATTGCATACTCCTCGAGCTCTGGATGTTCAACCAGGAATACAAATTCACCTATGGGGAGGCCTGGCGTCCGGATGAGATGCAGAAGATCTATTATGAACAGGGTAAAAGCAAAATAAAGGAGAGAGGTCCTCACGGAAATAGGCTGGCGCGTGATTACAATATTTTTATAAACGATAAGCTCACATATAGCAAAGAAAATCTTCAATCGATCGGGGATTTTTGGGAGAGTCTGGATCCTCTAAACCGATGGGGAGGGAATTTCAAAAGTTTTGTTGATACATCACATTTTGAAAGAGAGAAAATATGACAAAAGAAGAAGTTAACGAATTCCTTGAAAGGCTTTATGCCATTTGTGATGAGATAGAGACGAACAGTTATATGGATCTCCGATTCAACAATGTCATGATAAAAATATGCGAGCTTATGAAAGAATATGGATTCTGCGAATATTGCAAGGAGGATGAAATTGACAGGAAAACGTAAAGTCATAATTACCTTGGCATGCGGAGGGATGATATTTTTAGGCTTTATCCTCGCAGGGATCTTGAAAATAAGCGAGGGATTATTTATCGCTTATATAGGAGGTATAACAGGACTTGCAGGATTGTATGCCGAGGGTAATTTGAGAAGTAAAAAAATCACGAATGGAGGTGGAAAATGAACATGGTTCCGTTAAGGAAGAAATTCGCTTTTTTTCTGCTATTTGTTTTCATTGTGATGTTCATCGTGACGGCAGTGGCATGGGCGGATGGAGAGATGAGTCCCGGAGCTCAGGCCGCCTGGTGGTTTCTGACCGCAGTCGCATGTATCTTTTTAGGTATATTCGCGCTGATCGGCAAGAAACCTAAATGGTGGCAGACAGCTATTGCCATCGTTATAGCTATATCCGGGATTGTTTTTGGCAAACCGTGGGCTCTCCCGCCAGGACCATAACACTATGATATACATGGTCTGTATTCTCGCGGGAATAGTCACAGGACTGATCGGAGGCCTCCTCATTGTAAGGGGGAGGCTTCCTGTTAAATCGGGAGGCGGAGGCACTCTGTCTCCTGAGCAATTCGAGAAAATAAAGGCAATCCTGAAGCACATTGAGGATGGTGACAAAATCCTCGAAAAGATTCAGGAATTGCTCGAGGAGAAGTAGATGAAAAGAATGATGTTTTTTCTTGCTATCATTATGATTTTTTCACTTTGTATCATAGCGGTCAAGGCTGACGAGGATTTCATAGAAGCCGGGGAATACGTTATAGTGAAAAAGGAAACACTCAGAGAGATCTCTGCATGGATTAAACAGGCACAAGCATATATGAATCAGCTTATGACGGAAAATGTGGTGCTGCAGGCAGAAAACGATTCACTGAAGAAGCAGCTCGAGCAATCGAAGAAGGGCCTGTTCATAGGCGGAAACGTGGGCCTCCCTCTGGGAGGGGATGCAATCATAATGTACCAATTCAATAAATCAGGTGTGTATTCCCAGGTAGGATATAAGAACGGCTTTAATATTAATATCGGATACATGCGGAAGATAAAATGAACAACAACGGAAAGATTACAGCTCTGTGGATATCCATACTCTTTGTGGTCCTCGTTGCATCTGTAGGCTGGGTGTTTGGATTCATGAATATGTCTGCAGCTGATAAAATAAAAGAGTATGATGCAATTATCCTTGAGTGGAAAGAAGACAAAGGAATGATGCTGAACGAGCTGAAAAACATCAACCGGCGTCTTGATAATATTGAAGGATTAGGACAAATCGGAATATGATGCTGTTTTGAATGAATCCGACGTGCGTACTGATATAAAGGTCGGTGGGAAAGATGAGAATACAGGCGGAAAGTTTACACCGAATATCAATATGCAAAAATGGAACGGTGAGTGTTGGCTCAATATAAATCATCCAGATATAGTTTCAGGACAAAAACCGGATTTTACTCCAAACAAAATCGAATTAATATTAAATGATAAAATCCACAGGTATAAAATCCTCGATCGTAGCAGAATAGAATATGAGATAGATTTTTTACAAAAATAAGATTAAATCTCGATTTTCCAAATGGTCTGCAATTTTTCCTCCAACCGGAATTAACTCAACTTGAAAAAGATCAAGAAATAAGCAGGCCGGAGAATGTAATTGATAGTTATGCAGTGTATTGGAAAAAGAGAAATAATAAATATAAGACAGGAAAATTCTGTCATATATATCGAATAAGGGCTACTGATTCATACGGAATTTGGACATGGTGCAAACAGCAGGTAGTAGGGAAAGAATGGATTATTACAATACCGATTAATTTCTGGCAGAATGCAGTTTATCCTATTGTAATTGATCCTATGATCGGTTGGAGCGGCGGAGGCGCAAGCTGCCTGCCCGCGAAAGATAGGTTGAATGGTACCGTTTATACGGCTCCAGCAGAGACTGGTAATATAACAAAATGGCACTTTTCGATCTGTCAGGTCGATGAGACTGACAAGAGGATGAAGGCGGGTATCGCCGAAACGGATGAAAATGGGAACCCCTCTTATCAGAATGTTGTAGAGCAGATTGAGATGGATCCGATTGAGGTTTCTTCGGACTTTCAATGGGATGGGCAAGGGGGTGAGATAGTCGGGGAGGAGGAATACTATTTAACGTTTGATTGTCCCAACAGTAATAATAGGTTAACGTTAGATGGGGGAGGAAACAAGTATTGGTACAAAGCAGTCATACCATATGATACAGCTATTCCTGATCCCTTACCAGAAATATATCAATCACAACAATACCAGGTTGGAATTTGGGTAGACTATGAAGTTCCACCGGCTCCGGAGATAAGTTTTACTCCGAGCAGTTTTAATTTTGAAGCCAATGAAGGGGAGGGGAATCCATCAAATCAAATACTTGAAATCTGGAATTCGGGCGCCGGGACTTTAAACTGGAATGTAGATGATGATGCGGATTGGTTAGTCGAGAATCCGAAAAGTGGAGAAAGCACAGGAGAATATGATGAAGTAACGGTATCGGTTGATATAACTGGTCTTGAAGCAGGAGTTTATAATGCGACTATCACCATAACAGCGCCCGGAGCTTCTAATACTCCGCAGACTATACCTGTACAGTTAACAATCAATCCTGCAGCTGAGTTTATAGAAGTTATTGAAGGGGATTCGATTATTACTAAGCAAATAGATGGAGATTCAACAATCACAAAAATAATTGATGAAAAATCCGCAATTACAAAATTAATCGATGAGGAGAGTCCATTAAATGGGTAAAATATATGCAGGGCAGGATGTAAAGGTCCGTTTGACTGTCGGCCAGGATATAACTGGTGCATCCGTTAAAAAAATAAAATACATAGCCCCTGATAAAACAACCGGGGATAAGGATGCAGAGGTTGAAGATGTGGTAAACGGTATTATTTACGCAGAATTCCCAAAGACTGAAACCGATATTGCAGGGAACTGGATTTTCTGGGCTTTTATAACTTTCAATGATGGGAAAAGCGCACCAGGGGAAATGATCACGAGATATTTTTATCCTGAAGGAAGCTAAAAAGCTCCTAGCTTTTTATTGAGCGGTTAATTGAGAAAAATAATGGAAAAAATATATAAAATCGCTTATAATATAAGTAATAGAAAGTTTTTTACACCTTAAGCATCTCATTTTCCCATATAAGCACCTTTTTCTAAAGGATCTCCTGAAGGGGGATCCTTTATTCATTATTAAAAGGTAAAAATTTAGCAGAAAATTCTAAGGAATTTCTAAGGAAAACCGTTCTTTTAACCGACATTATCTTCTTCTATATTCTTCTATATTCATGCTTAGTTTTTATCATACAAGAACTTAGCGGAATATGTATGCAGTATGATGTCACTCTCAAGAACGGGTGACATTTTTACTTTAAAAGCTTCCATACTATATCTCCTGTCAGCTCTTGATCAGATTTTTTGCATTTTGTAGTGTTTCATTAACGATCACTTTTATCGCATTTGATGAATAAGAGGCCCCCGTAATTGCTTGAAATTCATTATCTCCTGCTGGTTCTCCTTCAGGGACTGTGGTGAGAGGACCTTTTTTATCTTTAAATTGGTTCCTGAACCAGACTTCCGTAATTCTTCCTCCAAGACCTGGGGTTTCGTTCTGGTCGATGATATCGATGCCGGTAATGGTTTTTAGATCACTGCTGATGCCAATGGCAGCGGTGATTTCTCCCCACAGACCTGAGCCAGTTGTGACGATTACATATCCCCTCAGATCTAACGAATCCGGCTGTGTGATAATATAATAGAGGATTTTATCCTGTGAATCTCTCGCTTCACTGACAGCCTTTTGATAGATACTTTCAATCTCGCTGACGCTTGAGGGCACAGAAAAACCGGCACCTGCTAGAACGGCACGTTTTAGAACGAGTACTGGAAAGATTCGTTTTTTTACCTTTCCCTGGGCACTCATTTTCCAGCTCCTTTCTTTTTGGCCTGTTTGATGTAGTAATCAAGAATCGGAGCGAACATGTTTCCTAGGAGGATAGCAAACATAACACCTCCAGACCAGATCGAAAAGTTGCGAATTACAGCGGTAACTGCGCCAATGAAAGTACCATAAAGCCATCTTCCAGGATTCGTCTGAGAGGCGGATACCGGGTCAGTAGCCATATAGAGAATACCGAGCATAAATCCACCTCCTAAAAGAGCGCTCGGCGGGTCAATTATTCCCTTTACCCTGAACAACCAGAGAACCGTCTGGATGAGGAGCATACTGAGGGTTCCAGAGATCACAATTCGATAGCTTGCAAATTTTTTTACAATGATATAGATTCCACCAATGAGAAGGAGAATCGCGCTCGTTTCACCAAGACATCCTGAAATATTTCCCAACAATAGTGAGACCTTGGAGACCTCTGCTCCTTTTGCGATCTGCATCATTGGTGTAGCGCTCGTTACTGCATCGGAGGCAAAAGCTCCAAATCCGCCGGGAAAACCCTTGAAAGGGTTTACCCATTCAGCTGTCATTGGAGCTCCAAAACTCACATATATAAATGCTCTCCCTGTGATTGCAGGATTGAATATATTTCTCCCGAATCCTCCAAAGACCAT
>Ga0111221_1192_pt1 | contig 10977 bp, 8 predicted proteins | sample DeeMarSWOR152_54_FD_80385 | JGI IMG/M metagenome (GOLD analysis project Ga0111221, IMG submission 80385) | Spirochaetes bacterium DG_61 | reverse complement strand
AAATTGCTGGTAAAGTGTAATAAACGCCTTGCCTTGGTGTAGACCTCATCGGTGTCCTCAATGTCTTTTAAAAGCGGTTCCACATATCCTTTCAGCACTGACATTTCGTAAACCAGGGATGAATTGAACATGATGTCCGCCTCTTCCTGGAAGGGGAAGATGTTCTGCTCTTCTCCCGTACGAACCTGAGGCCAGTGGGCAATGGTCTGTCTGGCAGAATAGGCTCTGTATTTAAAATCCCGAACGATACGCCTGATAAGCCTGACCAGTGAGGTGGGAATACGATTGATATAGTCGATATTCAGCTGGGTGAGCGCACTTATGTAAATTTTGAGCTTCTCGTTCCTCGGAATACTGCTTGTGAGGCTCTCATTCATAGCGTGGATGCCTTCGAATATGACGATCTGGTTTTTGTCGAGCTTCACCCTCCTTGCGCTCTTCGTGCTTATTCCGGTTTTAAAATCGTAGCTCGGTACTTCTATTGGCTGTCCACTCAGCAGGAGCTTCAGGTGATGGTGAATAAGGTCAACGTCGAGCGCGTAAAGGCTTTCAAAGTTGATGTTTCCCGTCTCATCTCTCGGCATTCTCTCTCTATCCATGTAGTAGTTATCCAGTGATATCACTTCGGGGCTGATTCCGTTTGCCAGGAGCTGGATAGTGAGCCGTTTCGCAAAGGTTGTTTTCCCTGAAGAGGTAGGACCCGCAAGCATGACGATCCGCCTGTTGCGCACATTTTTTGTAATGGTATCAGCAATCTGAGAGATTTTTTTCTCGTGAAGTCCCTCTGACACCCAGATCAGATCATCGGTCTTTCCCTGAATGATGAGACGGTTCAGCTTTCCTGCGGAATCAACATCGAGTATTGTGCTCCACTCCCGCTGCTCTGAGTAGATTTGAAAGAGCTTTTTCTGATTTATGGAAACTGGTAGCTCATCCGGTTTCTCTGTTATCGGAAAGCTGAGAATCAATCCCGGAGGATAGTGAGTCAGCGAAAATAGCTGCAGATGTCCGGTAGAAGGCACAACCGGTCCCTGGGCAAGGTTGATACATTCACCGAGCCTGTACACAATGCTGCGAGTGCGGTCAGAGTACTTCAGGAGGTAATAGCGGTCCCAAGCTCCGATCTCCTCAAAGATATCGAGGGCTTCCTCCTTTTCGTATTCGTGCTTCTCGAAGGGGATATCAACCGCGACCATCTCTTTCATCTGTTTTTCCAATAGTGATGTCTGTTCCTTTGTGAGAGGATTGGTGTCCACATAAGAATAGAAATATCCCCTATTCAATGAGTGCTCTATTTTCAGACGCGCCTTACTGCCAAACTCTTGGATGAAAGCTGCCTGAAGGAGCATGGAAAGGCTCTTCCTATAAATGCTTGCACCTTCCTCTGAATCTGTGGTTATGAACTCCACGGAGCAGTCTCTGCCTAACTGGTATTCGAGTCCCATGATGCGATTATTGTAGAGCGCACCCACAATCGGAACAAGTGGATTTTCTTCGAAATAGATAAGTTTCTTCAGCTCAAGAAGCCTAATTCCCCTCTTCACGGAGAGCGTTCGGCATCCCTTTATCTCGACGTTAATCATGTCACTCTCCATTGGCATAGAAGCCCTTCCTTTCCGTAAAAGTGATATTCCTTCCACCTATTTAGACATATATTATTGCGTATGCTAAATATAGTATTTTCAATAGCCCTCGTACAATGTTCCGATAATCTTACTGAATCAAAATGACTAGAAACACCTTTTTAAAGTTCCTTTTTCTCTCCCTCAGCAATGTGAGGAGGTTGGTCTTTCTTAACCTAATCTTTCTCCCTCCACTCATTCTTTTCATCTACTGTTTCGTTCACCTGATCCCCCTTGCTGTTCGTTATATCGATTCTATGAATATATCGGTACTCTACGTGCATCCCGATTATAAAAAGCTTGCAATTGTGGTTATCGGCTCAGATCGTGTGGTCGTGAACCACTTGGTGTACGTGTTTGAAAGGCGTGATCTGAATCGCCTTCGAAAACACTTGTTCACAAGCGAGCTCAATGAATCGTCCACACTTATACTGAGTGAGAATGCACTCGCCGTTGGAGAGATTCAGTATCCCGGACAGCAGCTCACCCTTCTGGGAAAAGGGGGCGAGCAGGTCGTCACGATCAGGATCGAGGACGTGAAAGAGGGAAGCATCGAGATTCTTTTTTACAATTCCCGCATTCCTCAAGCAGATCGTATGGCCGTCCTCTATTTGGTCGGTCTGATTGCAAGTTTCCTTTTCATCGCCGGCCCGCTTGTCGGGATCAGTGACTATACCCAGCGTGTGGTTTTTCACGAATCAAAAGGCTTCTCCTACCTGTTCGATTCCATCAGAAGTAGTTTTGGAAAATCGGTGATTATCTGCCTCTTTTTTTCGGTCATAATCGGAGCGATTGTGATGAATATTTATTTTTATATATTTATAATGAGTACGGACATTTCTGTATTCATCGCTGCGATCAATTTCTGGATGCTGGTATTCTTCCTTTTCATCCTGATATGGGTGTATCCTATTTCAGCGATGAGCAGGGACGAATCACTTTGGAAGGTGATGAAGAAATCGCTCTTCATTTCCTTTGACAATTTTGATTTTACCCTGCGCGTCCTTCTGCTTCTCTGTGTGATGGTCGTAATCTCCGTGGTTACGCTCTTTCTGATGCCCGGGATTGCCGGGATATTCTCATTCCTCAACACTGCGCTCAAGGATCTTTCCTCCCGTTATAGCTCCCAAGAGAACGAATCGACTTCATGAAAAAATGACAAAGGATTCTCTTGACAACCTGCGTGGCCGGTGTGATAATACAGATGAGTAGAGAGGGAGAACTTAATGAACGGAAAGAGGTATTATTATCGCAACAGTTCTGAGCCGTAATCTGCAGGACGTAAACGATTAAGAGGCTGCAGATTCCTGCAGCTTTTTTTATTATAGGAGGCATGTATGGTAGTCGTAATGGAGCCACACGCAACTGAAAATAATATCCAGAACGTAATCCAGCATCTGAGGGACATGGGATTCGAAATTCATCGGTCGGACGGGGTCACTCACACAATCATCGGTGCCATCGGGGATAAGACAGGCATAGATACCAGGCAGCTCCAGGTCCTCGACGGTGTTCATGAAGTGATCAGAATCTCAGAACCCTACAAGCTCGCCTCGCGGTCATTCAAAAAAGAGAATACGGTGGTGAGAATTAGAGATGTCGATATCGGCGGGCACGATGTGATTGTCGCTGCAGGTCCCTGCTCGGTGGAGAGCAGAGAGCAGGTGGATATCATTGCCGGAGAGGTGAAGAAGGCGGGGGCCCGGATATTGAGGGGAGGAGCATTCAAACCACGCACCTCCCCCTACAGTTTCCAGGGATTGGGAGAGAAGGGTTTGCAGTATCTGCGCGAGGCTGGAGATACACATAATCTTCTCGTCATCACGGAAGTAGTTGATGTGAGCCAGATTCCGCTTGTGTGCGATTACGCTGATATTCTCCAGGTGGGGGCGCGGAACATGCAAAACTTCATGCTCCTCGGAGAGCTCGGAAAAATACGAAAGCCGGTGCTTCTGAAACGCGGTATGTCCTCCACGGTTGAAGAGTGGCTCATGGCGAGTGAATATATTCTGAAGGGTGGGAACCAGAATGTGATACTTTGCGAACGGGGTATACGCACATTTGAACGATATACCCGTAATACACTAGATATAAGTGCCGTTCCTGTCATTAAAAAGTTAAGCCATCTCCCAATATTTACGGATCCCTCTCATGGAACCGGTATCCGCGACAAAGTGATACCTATGGCCCGCGCGAGTATCGCAGCAGGCGCGGATGGAATCATCGTGGAGGTGCATCACGATCCTGAGCACGCAAAATCAGACGGAGCACAGTCGCTCTATCCCAGCCAGTTCGAGCAGATGATGAAGGAGATGAGGATCATCGCGCGGGCTGTGGGAAGACACATGCCTTGAGTAAAATAAGGAGAAAAACCTATGAAGGATGAAAGGGTTACGATCATAGGTACGGGTTTGATCGGCGGATCGCTTTGCTCGGCTTTCAAGAAAAAAAATAAATGGGTGAGGGCAGTGAGCAGCAGACCGACCCTGGACAGGGCGAAAAAGCTGCACATCATCGATGAGGGGTTCGATTATTCACAGATTGGTGAAGCGGTGAGGGAGAGCGATTTTGTATTCGTCTGCACTCCTCTTCTCGATATCGGGGAAAAGTTACCCGATATATTTCAGCAGGTGGACAAAAACACGATTGTAAGTGACGTAGGAAGCACAAAGATGAATATCTGCAGCAGGGCTGGACAGCTCCTGCCGAAGGGAGTGTATTTCATTGGAGGGCATCCCATGGCAGGAAGTGAAAAAAGGGGGATCGAAAATGCCAATCCGTACCTTTTTTACGATGCAGTCTATGTTCTCACTCCTATTCAGGGTACGCCGAGAAGCGCTATCAGGAAGCTTTCTTGCCTTATCGGTCTGCTTGGTGCCAAGGTGATGGTTCTAGAGCCAGAGAAGCATGACAGGATCGCGGCAAACGTGAGTCACCTTCCCCAGCTCCTCGCCGTGTTGCTCACAAATCATCTAGCCAGCAAAGACAGTGACCTATTCCGAAACCTTGCCGCCGGGGGATTCAGGGACATGACCAGGATTGCTTCATCGAGTTTTACCATATGGCGCGATATCATCAGTACAAACCAAGAGCAAATACGTGAAGCACTCGGGGATTTCCAGAGAGAGCTTTCGGTACTCATTGATAATCTACAGAATGAGGAGTATCTGAAGAGCTCCTTCGAAGCAGCTCAGAAAGAGAGAAAGATTATCCCACGGTACAGCAAGGGTTTTCTGAAGCCCCTTTTCGATGTGCGCGTCTCTGTGACTGACAGGCCGGGAGAGCTGGCGAAGATTACAAATATCATCTATTATCATGAAATCAATATCAAGGACATTGAGATAGTGAATATACGGGAGGGTGAAGGGGGAATACTCAGACTTGGTTTTTCTGAAAAAAGTGAAGCCCAGAATGCCGCCTCCGCGCTGAATGAAGTTGGATATGAGGTTTCGGTGGTTGAATGAGGTATTTTTTCATAATCTCTTTTTTCCCTTTCATTTCCTGCGATATATTTGTAAAGTTAAATACATTTGAGCATGCTGGCAGCTATCTATTATAATTAGTTTCAGGTGACAATTCTAACAGTAAAGCTGGAGGCTAATTCGTATTTTTAAATATTGTTTTAAAAATAAATATTTGAAGTATAATAAGTTAGAGAATAATTATCAAAAGGATATATGCCGAGGAGGGAATCCGGTGAAGCGTATGCTGTTTTTTATTCCTGTCATTGCTGCTTGCGTCTTGAGCTCCTGCGCGACTGTCCCCTCGAAGTATGAAAGGACGGCTCAGAGGGAAACCATCGGCCGACATCCTGTTGGACAACAGGAGGCTGTCCGGGTCCAGATCGTGGAGTATGCCGCAAGCCTTCTCGGACGAAGGGATCTGGAACGCATCAATGGCTGGTTTCGGAACGACTGCTCGGGATATGTAATTGGCGTGTTCAGAACCCTCGGCTACAGGATGCGCTTTCCTTCAAACCCTTCCACGGGGCAGATTTCACTCCTTCTTCATCAGGTGCTCAGCAGGGGGGGGTACATATATACGTCAGCTGTTCCAAATATCGCAGATGTTGTTTTTTTTACGGGAACGGTGGACCCACGGGTAAACAAGGTGTCTCACGTCGGCATCGTTTCTGATGTAAATCGAGACGGCACGATCCGTATCCTCAATTACACCTCAAAAGGGGTGACCGTTTTGCACATGAACCTTAGCGAGCCAGGTGTGTACCTCGATGAAAATGGAAATATTAAAAACGATTTCCTTAGAAAGAGGCTATCTTCTTCCGATGACGGAAAGCTCCTCAGTGGGGAGCTCTTTTGCTGCTTCGGAGACTTGCTGGCCTACTGTCTACTGTAAATATGCCTGTCGGGATCTGAAAACTTGACGAGGAGTAAAAAAAAGGAAATGGCTCTGATCGTTGAGAGGCTGTATGAAGCATACAGACTTCTGGGCGTGAGCGCAGACAGCTCTCTTGCTGAGATCACAAAGGCCTACAGGCAGCTTGCAAAGAAGTACCACCCCGATTCAAATCCCACAAATCAATCCTATGCCCATGAAATGATGATGAAACTCAATGAAGCCTATACACTCATAAAGGATACGTACGGGTATGAGCTTCGCCATGAAGTAAGTGCGAAGGTTGAGGATACTGAAGATCGCACCATCTGGGCATGGATTAAACGGTACGAGCGCGAGAAGGAAGAGGAAAGGCTAAGAGAGCAGCGGGAACTGGAGAGAAGGAGGAGGGAGAGTGAGGCGCTGAAAAAGTTTTGGGAGAAGGTTGTTCATCAGAGGCAACAGGAAGCCACAGATCAAAAGACTTTTGAAACCGTCAAGAAATATGCTCACACGCTGGTGTCATATTTTTATAAAAAAAATTATCACAATGTGCTCGCGGTACGACGGCAGTACCTGCAGGACGATTTTGATGAGTATATCGAGAAGTTTAAAGGTTCTATGAAGAAGATACGGGTTCTCGCTGGAACGAGCACATCAAAGTTATACAGAAAAAAAATAACTACAATTTATAACTTTCTCCGGTCCTTCATTCTCGACGCGGTCAGGGAATCCACTCCAGGCCTTGAGAGGAGAGCATCCGCCTTTGACAGCTACGGGACTGCAGCGCGGGACCTTCAGAAATTCCTTGGATCTTACTTCTCAGTTATAAGCCTCACACACAAAGAGCTCAAAAACCAATTTACCCACACCCTTGGCTCTTTCGAAAAATTCCTCAACTCTTACCCCGACAGCCCCCTGATAGATCAGGTAAAGGGGAAGATAGAGATTCTTGAGAACTTCTTTCGCGCCTACTTGAAGGAGTAGAACAGACTTCCTGCTCACTCCTTCATGCCGAATAGAAACTTCCGGATTACCTCGGAGACCCCGTTTTCATTGTTCGTTTTTTCCGTAATGTAATCGGCCTCCCTGAGTACGGTGTCCATTCCATTTCTCATCCCAACGCCAAGCCCTGCCCAGGTAATCATATCCAGGTCATTGTGGTTATCACCTACTGCAATGACCTCTTCCCTGGTTATGCCGAGATTTCTGCACAGAAATTCAATCCCGCTCGACTTGGAGCAGGTTTTATCAAGTATTTCAAATATCCAGAAGTTCCATCCCGAGAAAAAAGTATCGATAGTTTTTATTTTCTTACCGAATCGCTTCTTGAGCTCCGCATGGAGCAGCGGTATATCCGGCTCACCGGTTATGACGCTCAGTCGAATCACGTTGTCCCATCTTCTTTCAGAAAGTCGGGATATCCTTTTCAGTTCACTCTCAAATCCTTTGGAAAAAGAGAGGAAATCATCTGTATATTTACCGAAGGTCTCGTAATACTTATCTCCTGTATCAACTCGTCCTTGAGTGTAATCTTCCTCAGGGTTTCATCACCTTTTTGAATCACTGCTCCGTTGAATGCAATGACAGGGTCTGGAACGTCAATTATCCGGAGGTACTGTTTCGCAGAATTAAAACTCCTTCCCGTGGCAACGATAATCCTGACGTTTTTTTCTGATGCTTTGCGTACCCACTCGATGTTACTGTTACTTATCCGCTCCTCATCGTTAAGGAGGGTTCCGTCAAGGTCGAGAGCGAGGAGCCTGTAGTCCATTTTTTCTCCCTTTTTTCATGTATTTTTAAAATCAGGATACTATATTGGTAATAAATGGCACAAAGAAGATGACTCGTACGAAAATGGGCTCTTTAAAAGATCGATAGAACATCATCCAGTAATGCTCATCGATGGCTTGGCGGTGCCAGGCGTGAAACACGCACGCACAAGATAGAATGTTCATTTTTATTACTTTTGCATGATGTATGAAACTGTAATGCCGTCTAATATACGATGAATAGGGAAGGTGGGGTAGCGGATTTTATGAAGATGAAGGCAGCACATAAGACCGGTTTTCACAATCAAATAATGTCAATTCTTGTCGATAAAAGAAATTAGGGTAAACCAGTCACTTAAACAATAGTAAAATGTGGAAGAAGCATTGTAGAAGATTATTCATGGTCATCATGTTGGTTTTTTTCTGCGCTCCCCCCATGTCCATCTCTGCACGCGATAAGGATATCATAAAGGAATCTGCACGATATATTGAAGAGGGGAAGCTGCTCTATAATAAAAAGGATTATTACGGAGCGATTGACAAATGGAACGAAGTGCTCAAAATAGATCCGTGGAATGAAGAGGCGAAGAGCCTGATAAAGAATGCGCTTGAGAAAATCGATAATCTCACGGAAAAACTGGGTGAGGGCTTTAAGCTGCTTGACGAAGGCAAGACCGACGAAGCCTTCGATATTTTTCTCTATGTCAAGGAGAACAGCACACCAGAATCCATCGAGCTCTATATACCCCTTGCGAGCGGGTTCAACACTATCGAGAGACTGAAGAATCGTGGGAGGTTTAAAAAGATCGTCGAGCGCGGAGACGAAATGTCCAGAGAGGGTAAATACGACGATGCGCTCCGCCTCTATTCCTTTGCACGAAAATTCAATCCCGACGAGGAGGAGTTGCTCGCCCGACTTAGTGAGATAGAAATAATACGGAAGATATACGAATTGAAACAGGAAGCGATCAGGCTCTTTGATAACGAAGAGTATGAAGAATCCAGGGCCCGGTGGAATGAACTGCTCGCGCTCAATCCAACTGACATGGATGCGCCGATTTACCTTTCGAAAATCGATTTCAAGTTGAGGGAACGTGAGCGATTGCTCGCTCTGGCACGAGGGTATTTTGAAAACGGCGTTGTGCTTTATAAGCGAAAGCAGTATGAGGAGTCGATCGATCAGTTCGAGAATGCCATTGCGATGAATTACCGGGTTGTGGAGTCGAAAAAGTATATAGAAACCATCCGTTCCGAAATGGCCAGGATCGAGCGATTGGAGCGGGAGAATCTTACCGAGAAGGTTGCCTATTACCTGCGGGAGGGAATAAAATACTACAATCTCAGCCAGTATAAGAAATCTCTGTCATTCTTGAACGAAGGGTTAAAGCTGGACCCGGAAAACACACAGATTCAGGAGTATATTCTCAGGGCCATCATCGCCCTCAAACGGGAGGAGGAAAAGGTTGTACCTCCAAGCTCGCCCTTTTATAAACTCATCGAGGACCTGAAGCGTCTTGGGCGGGAAGCCTACGACAAAAGGGATTTCGGGGAATCGGTAGTATACTGGGAGGAGATCCTGCTGATCTTTCCTTTTAATGAAGAGGCGCGACTGAATTTGACGAAGGCGCTCAGTAAGACAGACCCCGAACTTGCGAGAGAGATACTGAGCAATATGTTGAATGAAGCGAAGGATCTCATTGCGAGAGATAAAAAACGGGAGGCTGGGGTCAAGCTGAATCTCATCTTGGAAGTTAATCCAGGGCACCGGGAGGCCAGGAACATCCTGAAGCAGCTCGAGAGTGAAAAGGCCGAGGAGAAAAAGATCGTCACAGAGGAAGACAGGAAAAGAGCCCGGAACCTCTACGATGAAGGGCTTGAGCTTTATAAAAAAGAAAAGCTTGAGGAGGCGGTCACTGTATGGAGAAGGGCGGTTGAGCTAAACCCGGAGTTTGTCGATGCGCGCCTATTTCTCTCCAGGGCCGAAACCAAGCTTCGAAATCTTAAAAAATTCAGTGCGGCCTCTGCGGATGCAGATGTTGAGATGGAGGACGAGCTCAGGATAAAGATTAAGAAGCATTACCTTGACGGCATCAACTACTATATGAATGGGCTGTACAAAGAGGCAATTTCCGAATGGGAAGAAATATTAAAAATCGATCCGGGTAACGAGACGGTGAAGATGAACATTGAGAGGGCGAAAAAACGGCTCGGATACGATACTGAACAGGGAAGTTCATGATGGGTGTTAAAAAGTCACGAGTGAATGGGCATGCGTTTCTGAAGGCGGTTCTCATCGCGCTTCTCATACTGGGTGCACCGTTCGGCCTTTTCGCTTCCTATTATTGGGATTACCCACGAACCTTCGGCAGAAATAGCACAGGCCTCCTGTTCTCCGATGTCAAGGTTGTGGATATAAAAGAGAGCTTTCTCATATTCTATCTCGAACAGAAGGCCCGGAGTGCGAGTATCAAATTTCACAGGTCCAGGGATCTTCGAACATTTTCCAATCCTGAAACAGCCCAGGATGAGATAAACCTGAAGGAAGGGTTTTCTCCCCACTTCGATGTGTTTTTTAAAGGGGGCACTCTTTTCCTCGTATGGAACACCCTAGACGGGCTCCTGTATTACTCGACCAGTAGAGATGGTGGAGTGAGCTGGCAAAAGGAGGCAGTGCTGGTTAGAGATGATAACTTCTGCTTTCGTCCTCTGATTTTTACCGAATACGATACGCTTTATCTCTTTTACCATATAGAGAGTGAGGGCAGAAGGATCGATTTTTTCTCTATCACGAGTAGCGATATGGGAAAGACCTGGAGCTCGCCATACCAGATCGCGAAAGGGTTTGCAGGTTCTTTTTTCCCTTCTCTCCACAGATATAAGGGAGATCTGTACGTATTTTGGCAGTCTCGTCCGCTATCTGAAACCGAGATTCCGGTGTTCAATATCTACTTCTCAATGAGCTCCGACAGAGGAAAGACCTGGACAGTTCCGAAAAGCATCATGGAGAGCACTTTTGGCGAAAATGCTCACCCTGTTGTGTTCTTTACGGATGACCGGTTCCATGTGATTTTCGAAGGTGACAGGGGGGGAGTAAAAGGCATCTATTATAGGGAATATGATCATTCTGGAAAGCCTCTGTCAGAAGAAAAAAAAGTGAACGAGTCGCTTGCGACCGCAATAAGTCCATCTCTACTGCGACCGGATGGAGAGGTTGTCATTTTCTACCTCGACCAGAGGGATGGGAGTGA
>Ga0111221_1171_pt1 | contig 11455 bp, 14 predicted proteins | sample DeeMarSWOR152_54_FD_80385 | JGI IMG/M metagenome (GOLD analysis project Ga0111221, IMG submission 80385) | Spirochaetes bacterium DG_61 | reverse complement strand
CGGATTCATCCTGCATGACCTCCCACGGGTTTCGTCCCTCCATCTGATTGATTCGATTCACATCCTGTACCTTGGTATACTGTGTACGAGCAGCGCCTTTATCCTGTATCTCATCGCAGTGCGCGATGTAGGGGCGGTGAACACCGCGGTTTTCATGCTGCTCCAGATCATTGTGAGCATCGGATTTTCCTTTGTGCTTTTAAAAGAAATACCCGATCGATATATGGCGATCGGAGCGCCGCTCATTTTCATTGCCATCTATCTCACCCGGGAAGTGAGAGAGAAGAAGGGGTTTGAATCCAGTTCACCTTAAGGCAAAGCTTTTCTTGAGAAAGGGGCGGGATACAGACTGATGCTGAAATTTCATTAAAATTTTATAAAAAAAGGGGTGACTCCGGATACCTCTCTGACAGATCTTTGTTATGCTGTTTTCGTGTTTTTAGCCGGGCGCAGATAGGCTCCCCAATAGCTCATTCCCACGAAAATTCCGCCTCCGACGATGTTCCCGATCGTTACAGGGACGAGGTTTTTAACCACAAAGCTACCCCAGTGGAGAATATCCGGGTTCATTCCCTCAGGTGCAGGAATACCGGCCCATGCTCTGAGGAAGATACCGGTGGGGATGAAATACATGTTGGCGACACTGTGCTCGAAACCGATTGCCACGAATGCCATGATCGGGAAGAAGATCGAAAATATTTTTCCAACCGTCTGTCGTGCTGCCAGTGCCATCCACACCGCAAGGCATACGAGCCAGTTACATCCGATTGCGCGGAACAGCGCCTCTCCGAAACCGAGACTCACCTTTCCATAGGCGATTTTTACCGCAGCTGCACCGAGCGCACCGCCCCCTGTTTTCCAGAGACCGGATAGGTAGAAGAGAGCAGCGAGGATGATGGAGCCGATGAAGTTCGCAACATACACGAGTGCCCACCGCTTGAGCATCGTACCGAACGTGATCTCCCTCGCAAGCGTACTGGTAATCATCAGGTTGTTTCCGGTGAAGAGTTCGGCACCGGCAATCACCACGAGCATGAGGCCGACACTGAATACCGCACCCCCCATAAATTTGGTAAAGCCTGTGCCGAATACCCCAGCCATATCGAAGGTGACGGTTGTTGACAGGAGTCCTCCGAAGCCGATGTATGCCCCTGCGAGGATCCCGAGTACGAGCACCGTGAGCCAGGGAGAAGTAGTCTTCTTGACTCCAACGGTTTTCGCGACAGTCTCGGCGATCGTCTGGGGTGCCTTGTCCTCCAGGCTCGGAATCGGGAACTGGAGGTTCATCAGCACCTTTTCAAACCGCCCGATTGCCTTTTTTTCCTGAGTTATCTTACGCTGGATTGCTTTCTTTACCACGTCGGATATTTCCTCAGGTGTGAAAGGTTTTGGGACGTAGTCCATCGCGCCTCGCTTCATTGCCTCAGCGGCACGTCCCACACTTGGAAAGCCGCTGATCATCACAACGGCAACATCGGGTGCTCTGTTGTCGATCTCTTCGACCACGTCCATTCCGTCAAAGCCGGGCATTTTCCAATCGCAGAGCACGATATCGAACTTTGAGTCGCCGAGCAGCCGGAGCCCCTGCTCGGGGCTGTTCGTAGTGACCACATCGAATCCCTCTGCAGTAAAGATCCTACGGCAGGATTCGAGGACAACGTTTTCATCGTCGATTACGAGCATCTTTTGAGCCATGGGAGAAACCTCCTTGAGGATTTACCAGATTTCCGCGCTCAGTTTTTGAATCAGCCAGCGTTTCTGGGTTTCTGAGAGTGCTCCAATGTGTTCTTCTATCCAGGCAATGTCACCTGTGAGGATTGCAAGCTTTTCAGGTCCCGTCAGTCCGTACTCCTCTAGGGCATCCGCTCCGTTGCAGAAGAGGCTTTCGGCAAAATCGCTGTCATGGGCAGCCCTCTCCAGTACCTTTATAATCTCGTCCTTGTGAATGAGGCGCTGCTCCTCAGGAGCCTCTTTCGAAGCTGCTTCGATTGCACTGTTGACTGCCTTTATGAGCTCTTCCGGAGTGAAGGGTTTTTCGATATAATCTGTGGCCCCAAGTTTCATAGCCTGCACCGCAGACTGAACAGTTGCGTATCCGGTGATAATGACGAAGGGAAGCCGGGGCCTTGAGCGCTTAACGTCCCTCAGCACGCGCATGCCGCCTATTTCCGGCATACGGATGTCAGAGAGAACCAGGTCGTAATCCCCCTGAGTTGCAAGATCAAGTCCCTTCCTGCTACTGATCGCCGTATCCACATCGTAATTCTCCTGGGTAAGGATTTTCTTCACGCTGTCGAGCACGATCTGCTCATCATCAATGACCAGGATTTTTCTTTTTGCCATGTTTATGACTCCTTTGTAGGGCTTTGTGTACTGCATTGAGCAGCTCATCGGGGGTAAAGGGCTTTGGTATGAAGTCCCGCGCCCCTCTTTTCTGAATATCGTGAACTGTTCCGGGAGTGGGATATCCGCTCATGACCAGAACGGGAAGCTCAGGCCAGTATTCCAGTGGCCACTTCTCTCTTATTTTGTCCAGGAGGTACATTCCGTCCTTCTCGGGCATTTTCACGTCCATGATCATGAGGTCGATGTACTCGGTTTCCAGAAACTCGATGGCTTCGGGTGCGCTGAGTACGAGATATACCTTGTAGCCTTCGGCCTCCAGCACTCGTTTACAGCTGTCGAGCACTATTCTATCGTCGTCAACGACGAGTATCTTCTTACGCTTCAATTCTATCCTCTCTATACTCCGAATGGAGATCCTCTATCGGGAGCCATATGGTGAATGTGCTTCCTTTTCCAACTTCGCTCTGCACTCGTATGTTACCTCCGTGGTGTCCCACGATCCCGTAGGAGACTGAGAGCCCGAGACCGGTACCCTGACCCACCTCCTTTGTCGTAAAAAATGGATCGAAAATTTTTCCCAAGTTGTCCTTAGATATGCCGCATCCCGTATCACCAATGGAAATCTCGATGCCATCCTGCTCGGTCTTTCCCTTGGAAACGCTGAAACCAGTTTTTACCGTTACCGTACCCCCTGGTTCGGTTGCATCTATCGCGTTGATCATGATGTTGAGGATTACGCTCTGCATCTGGTTCCTGTCCATTGTCCGTACCGGAAGACCATCGGTCGGAGAGAACTCCAGAGTTACCCCTTTTACAAGGGCCTGATTGTCTACCAGTGCAATTGCAGAACGGACGAGCTTGTTGATGTCAGTGAGTTCGGGTTCGAGCTTCGTCTGCCTGGAAAAATCCAGAAGGCCTTTTACAATCGCTCGTACACGCTCGGTCTCTTTGGCGATTGTCTGAAGGTCCGCGCGCACCTCCTCCTGGAGATCCTTTCTCCTGAGAAGCATGTGAGTGAAAGTGAGGACCCCGGTAAGGGGATTGTTGATCTCGTGAGCCACACCTGCGGCAAGCCTTCCAACGCTCGCCTGTTTCTCTGACATAAGGAGCTTTGTCTCGCTCTCAGCTTGCTGGCGCCTATCGCGCTCGCGCAGCGAGGAGAGCATCTCTGAAAAGGTCTTCTGCAGCACCCCTATCTCGTTCTTGGAGATCGGGTCAATTTTTGGCCTCAGGTTACCTTCGGATACCTCCCTGCTCACCTGAATGAGCTGTCGCACCGGTTTCATGATCCTGCTTGCCATGAGGGAACCCAGTCCGATTGCGATAAGGATCCCGGCGATGGTAATGAAGATGAATATGGAAAGGACCTGCTGCCTCATATCCAGATACTTGTCCTCGAGCACACCTACGTAGAGAATGCCGACCCTGTCGCCGAAGAGGTCGATTATTGGTTCGTATGCGGTGATGTACCAGTCGTTCACTACAAAGGCCCGGTCGGTCCACACTTCACCATTGATCAGGACCTTGTCCCTTACCTCCTTGGACACCCGCGTTCCGATAGCCCTGTTTCCCTCCGGAGTGAGTACATTGGTGGAAATACGAAGATCTTTGAAGAAGATCGTTGCGGTTCCGATACTCCTGCCCTTATATACCTCATCCTTGAAGACTGTTTCCCGCACCGTGTCCACGATCTCGTTGCTTCTGTTGAGCAGGATTCCTCCGTAAAGTACAGCGGTAAGGCTGTTTTGTTTGTATATGGGTATTCCGGCGGCAAGTGCCATCCCGCTCGTCTCTTCCTCCTCCGGGCGTGGCGCTGCCCGTGGTGTCTCGAGTAGCTGTATTCGGGCCTGCTCTGCCATTGCGGGGTTCTCTGAAAGGAGGAAGGATTTGTCCAGCACCACACTTCCCGATACCTGCTCACCCCTTTTCATCACATAATCGACGATTGGGTTTTTCGCCTGTGTACCGCCCTTCGATACGGGGTTTGGTCCGATTCTATAGAGGGTGTTTCCCCTCAGATCCACGATTCCAGCAAAATCCAAATTCGACTTCTGAGCGATTCTCCTGAGTTTGTTAAGGACCACATCCGTTTCTTTACTTCCAATGGCCGAAATGAACCCCTCGTCCAGTGCAGAGATATCAAGAGCGGTATACACGGTTTGAATCCTCGAAAGGTAGATCTCTCTTGCAGCATTGAGGTCAAGGCTTATGCGGGTTCTCGCTTCGTTGAAAACCGTTTTATAAAGGAGCTGACTCCCGACCAGGAGCGAAACAATACCGACAAGGATCGATACACCGACAAAGCTGGTAATGAGCTTCGATCGAGTGGAGTAAAGCAAAATCCGGTCCTTGAATGCGGGGTTGCTTTTTTCTATATAACACCTTTTTATAGTATTGTCAATAATTTAACATTAATACCCTGAAAATAGGATGTGTGCATGAGAAAATATATTTATTGCTCAGATTATGATTCTGCACAGGAGGAGAGGGCGTGGCAGATCAGACTTTCAAGCGAACGTATCGTATGCTCCACAGCATCGGAGAGGGGGAGTCCCATCTGGACACTGCTGGGTTGAACGCCAAGGATAAAGATATTAGACTCAAGCTCACTCTTCAAATACTCGATGAGGATCCTGAGTGGAATGGTGTGTGTGGTAAAACCTGTCCCTTGAAGCTCTCCAGGTTTGATAATCTTGAACTCACCAGGGCGCTCTCCCATGTGAAGGGCATCGATAATCAGAATCGTATCCGGTCGTTCGTTTATTATTTTTCCCAAAAAGTTTTCAGGCGCGCTCCCGCCATCCAGGCAAAGAGCCCTGACTTTTCCCTTTAAATTTTCAATGAGCATGGGTCCGAGCCCGTCATCCCCCCTGAGAATATTCCCAATGCCGAATATGAGGATTTTCCCTTTCAGGATAGGCGTAAAAGGATTTTCGTGTGATTTCATGAGAAGTGCCGGTTTCGTGTAGGATGTATTGGCGGAACTCGCCTTGATTATCGTGAAGAGGTGGTTAAGGTTGATTCTCTCCTGCAGCGGGCACAGAGTATTTTCACCCTATCTGATCTTCCGTAATCCCTGGATGCTTGGATGAGATTGTCATCAATTATTCCGAGAGACTTTAAATGCGAGAAATAGAGTGTTGGGCTGGAGTAGGAGAGCTCACCGATTTTTTCAGCAATCCATTTGAGATGATCCTTGCACGCGATCGGCTCACCGCAGATTTCGCAGAGCTGAAGCTCTTTTTCTATAGTTTCCTGAGCTGTTTTCCTGTCAAAAAACGCGAGATCCCATTCATTGGAGAGTTTTATTCCCTCTTTATCTGCGATGCACGCAGCCTCGCAGCTTCCACAGAAAATGCATGTGTCCGTATAATGGATCATGATTCTTTTAGGGTTTGAGGGGTCAGCATCATCTCTGTGATCGATTGCTTCTACCGGGCACACCTGTTCGCACGCAAGACACCCGACACACTTATCCTCGTTGTAAACCGGTTGTCCCCTGAAATTGGGATGAGGTATGTGTGGCTTTTTCGGGAACTTCGACGTATAGGGTTTTGAAAGGAGAGCTTTGATCGCCTCCGTGAGTTCTCTGATTTTTGGCAGTTTCATTTTAGTCCCATTTTCTTTTGAATGAGTTTTGTTTTATCCTGTGAAAGCCGAACCAGATCTTCTCCGCTGTATATCTTTTTCCCCCTACAGTTCATCACCGACATCCTCTCGGTACAGCAGTAACAGGGATCGATGGATGCCAGGATAATGGTTGCATCGGAAATCGTTTCTCCAATGACTGTCGCCTTAAAAGTTGGAAGATTCATGAATGTTGGCGCCCTTACCTTGTGGCGGGCAGGTCGGTTGGTGCCGTCACTTCGGACATAGTGGAATGTCTCACCCCTGGGGGCCTCGTGGGCTCCGATTCCCTCTCCCGGCGGAATGTTTTTGATATTCAGGTCGATCTCCCCTGGAGGGAGATTCTCGAGGCATTGTTTCATGATCTTGACGGATTCAAACATCTCGAGGACTCTGACAACCACCTTATCAAACACGTCACCATTTTCAGTCACAATCATGTCCCACTCAACCTGATCGTACGCCCCGTATGGCGCATCTTTCCTCACGTCTTTTGCCACACCGGATGCGCGGGAGGTGGGGCCCAGGGCACAATAGTCCAGCGCCTCTTCTTTAGTGAGAATCCCGATTCCCTTCAGTCGGGCATGGAGAACCGGATCATCGATGATGGCCTTTTTTAGCTTGTTGAGAGTGGGAACGATGGATTCAATTTTTCTCAATGCAGGGGGTATGTCCTCGGAATTGATGTCCCTTCGCACCCCGCCGGGTTTGAACATAGCGTAGTTGTTCCGGTTTCCCGAGAGTATCTCCATTGCATCGAGGATTTCCTCCCTCAGCTTCCATACCCACATATAGACGGTATTATAGCCCAAGAAGTGACCTGCAAGCCCGAGCCAGAGGAGGTGTGAATGGATTCGCTCGCCCTCACCAATTATGGTCCGGATATACTTTGCTCTGTCCGGCACTTCAACGGGTATGATGTCCTCCACCGCCCGGGTATAGGCAAAGGGGTGGCTCGTGGAACAGATTCCGCAAATTCTCTCGATCACGAAGGTCGACTGATCGAAGGTCTTCATCTCTGAGAGTTTTTCGATTCCGCGGTGGTTGTACCCGATGCTTACGTCTATGTCAACAACGGTCTCTCCATCCACAGTCAGAGTGAAAAACTCAGGCTCCTCCTGCAAAGGATGATACGGTCCTATTGGAATGATCGACTTTGCCATTTATACACCCCTGTCTCGTATCGCATTTTTGTCCCACTCAGTGTAATCCCTTCGCAGGGGATAGACTCCTGCAGGCCACTCGTCGGGAAGAAGGAGCCGACGCATGTCGGGATGTCCTTTGAAATCCACCCCGAGGATTTCATGAATCTCTCTCTCGATCCAATTTGCCCCTTTAAATACAGGTGCGAGGGAATCGACTGCTGGATTGTCCCTTTCCAGTTTTATCCTGAGCGTGACGAGCAGGTTTATATACTCAAGAGAAAAATGGTAGAGGATCTCAATGTGAGTGGGTGTGTCGACGCCGGAGGCGATGTTGAACCGTGCCCTGAGATCCTTGAAGATATAGCTCGCGCATCTGACGAGTGATTCGGGTTTGATTTCCATATACACCCGTTTCGGCGACTTATCGAAGAAGTCTATTATATCCGCTTTGAATCTTCCCTTCAGGTCCTTTACGATTTCTTCACGGGTCATAGCGTTCCCTTCAGTTTCTGAATAAGTTTAACCGCCCCTGAGATGATAGCCTCCGGTTTCGGCGGGCATCCGGGAATGTAGGCATCCACAGGGATAATCTTATCAAGTGGAATGGGGCAGTTGTAGCTGTGGATGAACATCCCCCTAGAAAGGGAACATTCCCCGATAGCCACCACCACACACGGTTTCGGCGCTTGTTCGTAGAGCCGTTTGAGCCTGATTGCTGATTTTCTGTTACAGGAGCCCGTGACGAGCAGCACATCGGCGTGCTTGATGCTCGGGGCAAGGAGCATGCCGAAGCGCTCGATGTCGAAGCGAGGGGTAAGGCAGTCCAGCACCTCTATATCGCAGTTGTTACAGCTCCCTGTTGAGAGGTGAAATACCCAGGGCGATTTTAAAAGAGCTCTTAATGTTAGACTCATATCATTTTCCTAATACAGCAAGTATTACCGCTATGACTGCAACCCCGGTGACGGGACCCCAGAAGAAACGCATTGTCCCGCTCAATCTGAGCCCGCCGAGAAAGAGAATGATTAGGAAGAAGGGAAGGGTAAAGAGAAGCATGTTTTTCATAAGCCGGAATATTGCTAGTCCCGTACCGGAGTACTCTATCATCCAGCCGCTCATGATCTCAGTTTCTGCCTCAGGAATGTCAAAAGGAATCAGCCCGAGCTTTGCCTGCATTACCGCAATGCACACGATGAGGGCCAGGATCCCGGAAGCATAGCCGGCGAAAGCCCCTGTTTGGGTTTGTGTTGTCAGTATCTCGCTCAGCCGCAGAGAAAATCCGGATTTTATGATTGGAACGAGTATTGCGAGAACAAATGGAAGCTCGTAGCCGAGAAGGAGCTTCATTTCTCTGGACGCACCAACCCTGGCCAGAGGATTCCCGGATGCAAAACCCCCTATCATGATGCTTATTGATGGAATCGCAAGCAGATATACAATGACGATTATGTCTCCCAGAAAGCTGTTGAACAGGTTGCTGTTGTTCGCCCATAGAAGAGTTGATACGATAACCACACTTCCGAACCCGATAACCGGTGCTATAATAAATATGGCCTTTGAAGCACCCCTGGGAATGAGTGTCTCCTTTCCCATTAGCTTGATGATGTCGATAAAAGGCTGCAGGAATGGAGGCCCCTTCCTGTACTGTAATCGCGCGGTCACCTTCCTGTCGATCCAGCTCGCGATGAGTCCGAGAACAGCTGTCAGAATAAACCCGAATACTATGAGATAGATGACGTACATTATGCCTTCTCTCTTTCCCAGTGTGTGGAATGGATTACGAGATTTTCTCCAACCAGAAATGTGTTTTCCGGCAGCTCGCCCTCCAGAGATTTCAGGCTCAATGCGCCGTAGGGACAGCTCGTGATACAGAGGGGCTCATCCTTTCTGTCCCTGCGGTTCAAGCAGAAATCACAGTTGTGCACTATATAGGGAACATTTTCAGGATAGATCGTACCGTAAGGGCATGCATGTGAGCAGGAATTACAGCTTATGCAGCGCATATTATGCCGTATCAGAAGCTTGTCTTTGTCCGTCTGCTGTTCCAGCGCATCGACAGGACAGGAGCTCACACAGTGGGGTTGCTCGCATTTGCGGCACACGAGGTAGTAGGTTGCAAGTTCCACAACAGAGATGATACCGTTGTTGTTCGGGTGATAAAAGTAGCTGCATTGTATGACGCATTCCTTGCACTCTCCAGTGGAGCAGACGTCGAGGTCGATGAACAAGCGCACTTTATCTCCCTTTCCCGGTTTGATATCAAACTTACTCTGATGTAGTTGCTCAGCACTTGTTTTCATGCCATCCTCTTTGTTCAGTCCCACACATCGGGGAAACTCTTCACCGCGCTATATTGAAACACAGGTCCGTCCTTGCATACGTAGTAGGGACCGATCCTGCAATGCCCGCACTTGCCGATGCCGCAGGACATGTTTCTCTCCATCGAAAGGTAGATGTTCGCATCTCTGAAGCCCATTTTTATAAGCTTCTGAGTTGTAAACTTCATCATAATCGGAGGGCCACAGACAATCGCGATCCCACTCTTTACGTCCATTTTTATATCGTCGAGAATGGTCGTCACAAGCCCCACCTTTCCCTTCCACTCTCCGTCGCCCTGATCAAGCGTATCAACCGTGAGGACCACATTTATATCTTTTCTCTTTACCCATTCCGAAGTCTCTTTTTTATAGAGAAAATCCTTGGGGGTTTTACACCCACCCCTGAAGAATAGTTTCTTGAATTGGGCTGATTTCTCAAATATTTCGTACATGAGGCTTCTAATCGGTGCGAAACCGCAGCCGCCACCGACTACGAGTACCTCTTTTCCGATGAAATCGTCCAGCGGGTATCCATTTCCGAACGGTCCCCGGAGACCCACTGTATCTCCTTTTTTCAACTGATGGATTTTTTCCGTTACCTTTCCTACGCTCATCACCGTGACTTCCATCTCGTTTTTAATCCAGGGACGGGATGAAGGGGTGAAGGGTGCCTCGCCAACTCCGGGTACGGTAAGCTCGATGAATTGACCTGTCCTGAAAAGAATCTCCTCTTTCGGCTTGAGCCGCACCGTTTTTATGGTGGGTGTCTCGGTGATAACCTCCAGCACCTGGGTTTCAATTGGTCTATACGGGTTGTTTTTGGACATCTTTCACGAGCCTCTGTAATACCTTTCTTATGTCGATTTTTGCAGGGCACGCAGTGATACAGCGCCCGCACCCTGTGCAGGCGTAGGTGCCCGATTGTTTTGGAAAGAAATCGAACTTCTTTTCGAATCTATTTCTCAGGCGCATCCAGAGCCACGGTCTGGGGTTCACCCCGGCTGCAACCGTTGCGAAATCCTTGATCATGCAGGAATCCCAGACGCGCAGACGCTCCATGCGCTTTTCATCCATCTGATCGTAGAGGAGAAAACAGTGACAGGTGGGACAGATTGTATTGCAGGCACCGCACTCCACGCAGGTTTTTGCCTCATCGCCCCAGATCTCCGATTCATAGTTTTTCTCTATGACGCCCTCGAAGCGATCCTGGTTCGGTATGCCGTGTTCCTTGAGGTTTTTCTTAACTTCCGCTGTGACCTTCTTCCGCTGATCATCTCTTTCGGTTACCACGGTCTCCATGGGATCAGAAAAAAGGGACGGGTTTGCATCGATGAGACCCTGCCCTTTCTGTGACCCTGCTTCCACCACGAACCCGTTTGAAACCTGGGAGAGGTTTAGATCGAAAGACTTCTCCGGATAGGGCTTCACGTCGAGAGCGAGACAGAAGCAGGTATCGAGTGTGCAGGTGCAATCGGCGGAAATGACGAGATTGTTCTCCCTTGCGTCGATATAGAAGGGATCCTGAAAATCTCCTTCTTTGAATACGAAGTCCTGGATCATGAAACCCTTCAGATCGCAGGCTTTTGCTCCCACAATGCAGAAAGGTTTTGGATTGGATTTCGGAAGCTCGGTACTGAATCCCTCGGCAACCGTCTCCCTCGCCCGGGTGTAAAATATTTTCAGCGGCTCAAAGCTTCTCACTTCGCCGATAGAGATTTCTTTATCGCCTTCGGTCTCCATTTGAGGCATATATCTGGTATAGAAACGGTTGTTTTCACGCTTCACCGGAATGAATATGTCGTAGTCCTTCTGCAGTATACCGAAAAGGTTGAACAGGTTATTGTTCGTAATGAATTTCATAGGGCTAATCCCAGAAAATTGTTCTTTACTCACGTGCATGGTTACGAAATCACACGTCTAGAGGAAAAGTGAATTGTAATAGGATTAGTTGTCTTTTCCTCCAGTTGTGCCATTCTAAACTATGTACAAAATGGCTGTCAAGCATTTTTTTTATTTTTT
>Ga0111221_1236_pt1 | contig 11633 bp, 14 predicted proteins | sample DeeMarSWOR152_54_FD_80385 | JGI IMG/M metagenome (GOLD analysis project Ga0111221, IMG submission 80385) | Spirochaetes bacterium DG_61 | reverse complement strand
TAAGCACAGCGAGGGATTCTGCAAGCTGGGCGCTGTGAGCAACAATCACAATCCCAACCACCCTGTACCCTCCTTATGAAAGCACATCTTGCAAGGCCTTTAAAATGAGGTAGGAAGAAGTTGCACCGGGGTCCTGATGACCTATGCTTCGTTCACCAAGGTAGCTCGCTCGGCCTTTTCTTGCCTGCATGGATATTGTTGCTTTCACACCCTGCTCTGCTGCCATAACTGCTTGCATCAGTGCCTCCCTCTGGGGCTTTCCTTTTTCCGATGCTTTCCGTAACGCTTCAATACCAGGCAAAAGAGCATCAACCATCGTCTTGTCGCCATAATTGGCTCTACCACGGTCTATCACACCGTTAAGACCATCCTGCAACACTGCTACAAGCTCACTAATATGAAGCTCATTCTTACCAGAAGCCTTTGTTCCTGCCCGTATGAACAGAGTCCCATAGAGAGGACCACTTGCACCTCCAACTGAAGAAATGAGTGCAAGTCCCGTATTCTTCAGAATATTGCCGATGTCGCTGTTTTTTAACGCTGACAACTGCTCTAAAACCTTCTTAAAACCACGATCCATATTGATTCCGTGATCTGCATCGCCAATTTCAGCATCCAGTTTTGTCAGGAACTCTTTATTTTCAGCCATTACATTACCCACTTCATATAACCACTCGATAACCTTGTCTCTTGTCAACATGTTATATCCCCCATCGCAATGCAGGTGTGAATACCGGGCTGTCCCATAATTTTAATAATTTATCATCCATCTTCAGCAATGTTATTGAGCAACCCTGCATTTCAAGGGAGGTAATGTATGCACCAATGAGATTTCTCACTATTTTGAGCCCCTTTCTATCACAGATCTCAACGAGTTTTTTGTAGATTATATATAGCTCAGAAACCGGTGTGCCCCCCATACTATTGATAAAGGCGAGAACGCGATCACCCTTGGCAAACCCCCTATCTGTTATCTCCTCCTCTACCCAAGCCCCCTTGGAGTCATCCCATTCGCGCACGGTACGGGTATACTCCGGTGCCTCAATTATTGAGAAAGCAAGCATTTCTGTTACTTCATCGGCACTCATATGTTTCATACGTTCCCGTCCTGGTTCTCCGTGGATGCCAATTCCTACTTCAATTTCGTCTTCACCCAGTTCAAAGGTTGGAGCTCCCCTTGCCGGCACTGTACATGAGCTGAGTGCCATGCCCATACTCCTTCCGGAGGTATTGATCCTGCGGCAGAGGTCTGCTATATCCTTCAGGCTGTAATCCGATTCAGCTGCTGCCCCACAGAGCTTTTCTGCAAGCACAGTGGTGCCCACTCCACGTCGACCCTGTGTGTAAAGGCTATCTTTTACCGCAACATCATCATCAATTAAAGCAGTTGATACAGGAATGCCTTCAGCATGAGCAAGCTCTGCTGCCATCTCAAAGTTTATAACATCGCCGCTATAATTTTTTATAATAAAGAGCACGCCTTTTCTACCGTGCACCGTTTTTGCAGCTTCGAGTATCTGATCTGGAGTGGGTGATGTGAAAATTTCACCGGGACAAGCGGCATCAAGCATGCCCCTACCCACAAAGCCCCCATGCATGGGTTCGTGTCCGCTGCCTCCTCCTGATACAATCGCAACCTTGTTCTGAACAGGAGCATCTGAACGGTATATGAAGTTCGGATCGAAATGTACTTTGATGAGGTCTGAATGGGCAATGGCTATCCCTGTAAGACTTTCTCGAACCACATCATCAGGTTTGTTAATTAATTTTTTCATTTTTGATCACTCCGATAACATCAAATGCAGGGTAAACTAAGAGTGAAATAAAGTCAAGAATTTTCAGTTATTACATTCTGTTTAACTGGGCCATTACTTGGGCAGTGAACTCAAGATTCAATACATCGAGGTTTTCTTTGAGATGAGTGCTGTTGGATGATTTTGGAATAGTAATAACTTTTGGTTTACTGATCAACCAGTAAAGAGCTAATTGAGCAGCAGTTACCTTGTTTCGTGATGCGATGCGCTGAAGCTGCCCATCATGAAGCACACTCCCCTTTCCAAAGGGTTCATAGGCGGTAAGTATGATATTGTTCTCCTGACAGTATTGTAAAAGTCCGTTTCTTTCAGGTTCACGGGAAAATACATTGTACTCAACCTGGTTTGTTGCTATTGGAACATCCGCCAGCTGTTGAGCCTGCTTTAACTGCTCAAGACTGAAATTGCTTACTCCAATATATTTAGCCTTGCCGAGGTGTACAAGTTCACCAAAAGCTTTCATTGTTTCTTTTAAAGGAATCGCTGGATTTGGCCAGTGAATGAGGTACAGGTCAACGTAATGTGATCCCAGTCTCCTTAAACTTTCATCCAGTCTTTTCATTACCTCTATATACCTAAGGTCAGAGCTCCAGGCCTTCGTGGTGATAAATAGATCTTCCCTTTTAAAGGACTTGATTGCTTTCCCGACGAGCTCTTCTGTATGCCCACTACCATACATTTGAGCAGTATCGATATGGGTGTATCCCATTTCTATTGCTGTTTGAATTATCCTTACATTCTCTTCATCCAGAAAATAGTCTGATACCATTCCCCCACCGATATTCCAGGTACCAAGACCAATTATTGGAATTTTCCCTCCGTCATACAAGGTTTCATAACGCATGAGATTCTCCACCTACTAAAAAAAATAACCTGTGAAGGAGTCACAGGTTATAGGAATATAAAAATCAATAGAATAAACTATCTGTGATAAAAAAGGCCAAGCTTATTACTGTACTCTTGATCAAAAAGGCAGCCCTGTGAGGCTTGATTGAGTTAATTTTCTGTGTTTTTGTCATCCAGACGCTTTATCTCATCTCTTATTCTGGCTGCATCCTCGTATCGTTCTTCTTCTACTGCCTTTTCCAAATCACCCTTCAGCTTATCTATCGGAGACATATCTTCTTTCTGTTCGCTTTCCTTTGGCAGTTTCTCACCTTCGACTGTTTTTATATCATCCATAACACGCCCTGCTTCTTCCATGACCTTTTCATCAACAAACATCGGTGCAGAGGAACGAAGCGCGAGGGCAATTGCATCCGATGGCCTTGAATCTATTTCAATTTCATATCCATTTTTCTCGAGAATAAGTCTTGCATAAAAGGTACCCTCTTTTAGATCACATACTTCTATTCGTTTTACCTTGTACCGCAGATAATCCAGAATGTTCTTCAACAGGTCGTGAGTGAGAGGGCGCGGAACCTGCACATTATTATTATATAACGCTATCGCCCGAGCCTCAACGGCACCTATGAAAATAGGCAGAATTCTACTGTCGGTCTTTTCCTTGAGTATAACGACAAAACCCATATTAGAAAAAAGAAGCTGATTAAATATTACTGGAATCATATAATCTACCAATCACCTCTACAGAGTCATGTACAAACGATAACCTCAATTTTCTGAAATGTCAATACATCTTCCTCTCCATCCCCCTATGTTTATTGCCTTTATTTTTTCTGAGAGCGGTTGCCTTCCTCCTTCAAGGAAAATAAAATTTCACATCCTCCGTGAAGTTTATCTTGACAGAGATATATTGTATGATATAGATTTATCGCACTCTTATATTTATAATCCTATGCCACTCAATATCAAAAGAAAACTTGTTGTCTTCTATCCAGATCCCAAAAGGGTAATTGCACGATTCTTTATGCCCGGACAAACAGATAGGGCCCAATCAATCGTCCAGAAAGTTCTCTATCAATCAGAAAAAGAAACAGAGGCAACCCTTAATCAGGTATTGCGTAACTTTTCAGGAAGGCATCGTAATATCACAAAGATATTTGAAAAAAGCTTTGATGAAGTGAAATGGATAATGAACGAGATAGAGCTGGACACTGAGGGTCTTCCAGACAATAAAAAGCTGCTCATAGGTTCCTACTTTACAATGGAATATGCCATTGAATCTACTGCCTTTTTCAATCCATCCATTGTTGAAGATCCATATAAGGAAGACCTTCAGGAAGGCGAAATGAGAATAATCGTGAGTTTCAGAGCCACTGGTGAAGGGCATGTCTCGTCGATCGTATTCCGAAGTGGGATCATCGATAAGAACAATGATCTGCACTTTAAAGAAGCAGGCCGGTATGTCGATGTTCCTGAAGTCGTTAAGCGCCACGTATACGACAAGAAATCATTTCTCAAAAAACTCGAAGAAATGCACATTGTGAAGGACGTAATCGGAATGATTATGGACAAGCTTGGAGACACCTTCATCTATGGTGAACTTCAGGCAGCAATAGAATATGTTATGAAGAATGTGGAACTATCCTATACAAGGAAAAAGGTAATCCAGGCAATCAACTGGCTTGCAAGCTCTCACTATGAAATAACCTTTTCGCGTGATACTGCTCTGTCAGAACGGGTAATCTTTCCCGTCTCCTACACCGAAAGCAACGGAATCGAGGATGCCAGGTTTGTAAAGTTCACAGACGATGATGGAAGTGTGACCTATTACGCGATCTATACCGCTTTTGATGGATTCACCATCCTTCCGAAGCTCATGGAAACAAAGGATTTTTATCATTTCAAAGTTATGCCAATTCATGGTGAGTGTGTCCAGAACAAGGGACTTTCTCTTTTCCCACGAAAAATAAAGGGAAAATACGCTATGATTTCCCGCACAGATGGGGTGAACAATTACATTATCTTCTCGGACAATATTAATGTATGGCGTTACGGAAAAAAACTTGAAGAGCCCCTTTATCCATGGGAATATGTTCAGATAGGCAACTCGGGCTCACCGCTGGAAACAGATGCCGGCTGGCTTTTAATCACCCATGGCGTAGGGCCGGTGCGCAGGTACTGTCTTGGGGCTACACTTTTAGACCTTAAAGACCCGACCCGGGTAATTTCCAGGCTGAAGGAACCACTTCTTACACCCAGCGAGGAGGAACGGGACGGCTATGTGCCAAACGTGATCTACTCCTGCGGTTCGATCATACATAACGGAGAGCTAATCATACCTTACGGCATTTCCGATTATGCTTCCACCTTTGCCAGTGCCTCCCTGGTTGAGCTGCTGGAGCAGCTTATGCATAACTCTAAATAGTAGATAGTACTCGATAATGAAAGATAAAGGGGAACTTTCTACATTATTCAACAATGCAGCAGTCATAGTTGCACATCCGGACGACGAGACCCTCTGGTGTGGAGGAACGATTCTCCTGAACCTGAAGACAAAATGGACTGTTATATCCCTCTGCAGGAAAAGCGATCAGGTAAGATCGCAAAAATTTTATCGTGTGCTGGAAGTTCTTCACGTATCAGGAGCCATGGGAGATCTAGATGATGGGCCTGAGCAGCTACCTCTTCAAAAGGAAGAAGTACAGCACACGATCCTCAGCGTGCTCCCGACCCTACAATTCGATCTTGTTCTCACGCATAGCCCCTATGGCGAATATACCAGGCATCGAAGGCATGAGGAGGTAAGCGAAGCCGTTATAGAGCTCTGGCAAGGGAAAAAAATCTCTTCAGGGAATCTGTGGATGTTTGCTTATGAAGATGGAAATAGAAGTTATTTACCAAAGGCAATAGGAACAGCCGATAGAGTCATTACACTTCCACAGGACATATGGAAGCAGAAATATAACATCATTACAGAAATCTATGGCTTCTTACCGGATAGTTTTGAGGCCAGAACAACCCCAACAGTAGAAGCGTTCTGGTGCTTCACCAGTCCGGAAGAAGTTTATAAATGGATCGAGAAAGGAGGTTAAGAGTTATGAAAGTGCTGGTTCTCTATCCTTATCCCCCTTCACCAGGAGGACTCGCCACCCAGGGAGACCTGCTATACAGAGGGCTCAAAGAAATGGGGATTGATGTTCATCCAGTGAACTTTGAATCACCTCAGGAGAAGGAATGGTACTACCGCTGGTTTAAGCCCGATGTCGTCGTGGGTATCGGATACTGGGGCCATACTCCGGACCTTGTGCTTCATCCTCAAAGGTATGGGGTTCAGCCGGTACCGTGGCTCGTTGCCGATGGTTACGTTGCAAACTATCAGGAAATTTTAAATACGCTCCCCCTGGTTCTTGTCACCTCAAACTGGGTTAAAGACGTGTATGTGAGAGACGGTCTTAGCGGGAAAAATATCGAAGTTCTGCCTGTGGGTTGTGATACAGATACTTTCTCTCCCTGTGAGAAAAGCAATCTAAAAGTGGCTGCCGTACGGGAAACCATGGGTGTCGTACCAGAGCAAATTATGATCCTCACAGTCGGAGGCGATGCTGCTTCAAAGGGAGCTCATGAGATAATGCAAGCCTTGGCCCTCATAGACGTAAAGTCTCCTAACTGGAAATATGTGTGTAAGGTGTGGCCTCAGCCCCGGACTACCAAACAAAACATCATGGACCTGCAGCTGGCAACTCAACTGGGTATTGAAAAAAATGTCATCGAAACTTCATGCCCTACCTCATGAATGCCTGCGATATATATGCTGCTCCATCAAGGTTGGAAGGATTCGGAATGCCTCAGATTGAGGCGGGAGCGTGTGAAAAACCAGTGATCAGCATCAGTGCAATGGCCATGCTTGACACACTCATTCATGGTGAGACTGCGCTTCTTGCGGGTGTGGCGACAGAAATCGTCATAAGGGAAGCAATGCTTGATGAGGATTCAGGCCAAGGTACCAGACATCGCATCGTTTTCAAGAGCCCCAGGACCGTTGATTACAGAGCAAGCGTTCATGATATAGCGAATTATCTGATGGATTTAATGCAAAATCCAGAGCTACGGCACCGACTGGGTAAGGCTGCACGAAAGAGAGCCGTTGAAAATTATGATTATCGAGTGGTTGCACGTCGTTTTATCCAAATCATCTCGGATCGTTTAGGAATTAAATAACATGACAGGAATTTCCCCTTCAGTGATTGAAGATGTGAAAAAAGCGGCCGTTGAAGTACTGCTTCACAACAACCATGGACCTTATCGTGGGCTCCCCCGTACTGCGGGCTGGGGATACCCTGAGCCCTATACCCGTGATCTCACAATATCCGCCCTTGGAATACTGGTATCGGGTAACCAGATACTCATTCACTCTTTTAGAAGAGTTCTTGAGACACTCGCAGCTCATCAGAGCAGTCTCGGTCATATCCCTTCACTGGTACACGATCCCGAAGATCGGGGGGCAAGCGATACCACTGCCCTGTTTCTCCTTGCAATATCTCTCTTCCGAATTGTCACCGGTGAGACAAACTTCCTCGAAATGGCCGTCCAGAAAGCGATGACCTGGATGGCATACCAGAGCCCGTCGGACCGTGTCATTGTTGCCCAACTCCCAACAAGCGACTGGCGTGACGAGCAGTGGGTGTGGGGCTACGGGCTTTACGTAAACACAATTGTATACAGTTACCTGAGGTTTTTGGGACAGCACGAGAGGGCCCAGCAGCTGAGAGGTCAAATGGCCAGATTTACAATAACCAGCGATGTGCAGCACCGACATGTCCATGAAGGGCTCGTTGTACGGCATAAACCCTACTACGCCTTCTGGTCCTATAAAATCTATAGTAACGAACGCTTCGACCTGCTTGGAAACAGTCTTGCAATTCTCTCAGGCATTTCGCCGCCCTCCAGATCGCAGGAATTGGTTTCCTGGATCGAAGCAGAATGCGAGGTAATGCGGAAAAATGGTGACCTTGCTATGGATCTGCCGCCGAATCTCTTCCCCTATATAAAACCCGAAGATCCGGACTGGAGACCCCGCTATCAGGAATACAACCGGCCAGGAGAATACCACAATGGCGGAGTATGGCCTTTTATATGCGGGTTTTATATTGCTGCCCTTGTTGCCGCAGGAAAGCATAGAATTGCACAGAAAAAACTTCATGCCCTTGCACACGTGGTCAGCAGCCATGTTTCTCTATGCAGCCAGGTGCGTTGAATTAAAAGAAACGCCCTTTTTTGATAAAATCAGAGTTGATAAAATCAAAGTTGATAAAATCAAAATTGATAAAATCAACGAGCACTGATTCAACTCTCGAGCATTGACTCGAATCTTATATCCTTCTCTTCTTTCTTTTTCTCCTTGATTACTTTCCTATACAATCGCAGATGCTTTTCAGCTGTTATAGGCCATCCGATCCTGTTTTTCACATAAGTGAGCGCTTTCTGCGCGTACTTATTCCTCAGGGTATCATCTCCCATCATTGTAAGTATCGCCCGTTTCAGCTCCTCATCATCACCAGGGGGGACAGTAACTCCTGCACCACTTGCCTCAACCTCCGCCTTCAGACCCTCCAGATTTGAGACAATAACCGGTACCCCTAGAGCAAAGGAGTGAGCCAGATTACCGCTTTGAGAAGCAAAAGTATAGGGCATTACCATCACGTCAAAGCAGCCCAAAATTCTGTCATATTCAAATGGTGAAAAGCTTCCTATTATGAGTTTAATCCTGTCTTTTGACTTGCACTTCTCAATGCTGGCTTTTGTGGGTGTAAACCACCCGATCATTCCAACAATCTTTTTTCCGGCAAGACTCTGGGATTCTTTTGCTTCCTCCTTCGAAATAGCAACATCACTCTTCGCGCCGTGGGGAATGATATAGACATTATCAAAAATCCTACCCACATTTACCGGAAGATAGGCCCACTGATACTCTGAATGCACAATCCCTGCATCCACTATTTTCTGCATCAGGTCCATATAACACCTGATCATAGGGTTGAGGACCGTATAGACGGAGTGATAGGTGACAACTACAGCAAAGTTCCCCTCCACTTTCCACCGAAACAGTGGTCGAAACAATCCTGATGCGTGATCACCGTGCATCTGGTACAATCCGTATTCATGCTGGATGTGAACGAGATCGGGTTTTATAGTTTTAACCGTTTCATAGACCTTTTCATCCCAGCCAGCCTCGCAAGTAGACAGACTATGTGTATTTCATTTCCTTTCTCTCGAAGAGCTTGAACGAGCTCCATTGAATAAGTTGCAATACCGCAGTGTCTGGGAGGCCAGCTTGATATCCATGCTATTCTCACTGGTCTGCTCCTCCTTTAATAATATTTTACTATTAAATATACAGATAAAATATTCTCTCCGTTAAAAAAGTAACTATTACTGATTCATACTGATTTATATTTACTCCTTCAAATCAAAACCAAGTCCTGGCAGATCTCCAGGATAGAGTACCCCCATTTCCAATTTTACTGCACCGGCAGTTGGATCCTTCTCCAGACCCAAGAATCCATCCAGGTCAGCATATGCAACATTGGGGCGAGCAAGAGCAAAATGCAGACCCGCAGCAATTGAAAGGGCCGCCTCATCCATACATCCCACCATTACCTCTAGACCTGCAGCGCGCGCGACCGCATTCACCATCAAAGCTACCGAGATGCCACCGACTTTCATCAATTTCACATTCACCATATCAACCAGATCGCCTTTTGCGAGCCGGAATGCGTCGCGAAGCGACATGAGACTCTCATCAGCCATGATAGGTATGGGTGTGCGCATGGTTACATGTCCCGATGAACTCGGTAGAAAATCCTGCTTTTATAAAAGCATCAAGCAGTATCCAGGCCGTTGTTCGCTTTCCCACAGCTGAATCTGTACCTAGAACAGCAATTTTCAGTGAATCTACCTCCTCGATCTTTCCACAAAAAAAATGTAACTGGCTTCTTGGAGGTGGTTTTCTTATATCTCTTAACTGTACATTGTATTTTAAAGCAAGCTCGCTTATTTCACTGTCCTCTGAGAGCAAGTCATGGAGACCACTATCAACGTGAAGGCCGTGCTTGATGGCATCTTTCACATCTTCCTTAGCCCGTTCACTCAATCTCCCACCATCAGGAGCAAGACCAATGACAAAGTGTGTTGCAGGACTATCAAAACGAGAAGCACTCAGCGCAGACTGAATATCGGGTAAAATTGGTATGTGCTTATGTTTACCCTCGAGCACAGCACCGGCATCCTGTCCCGCATACCTGGAATCGATTACTGAAAGCACCCTGTACCGTATGGTTCTCCGAACGAGTCCATGGGCGGTTTTTCCATTTGTGGTGGCGAAAGCTCCTTCACAGTACACCACAGCATTCCCTTGCGACATAACGGTCACTGCTTAGAGCTTCACTTCGATGTCTGTCTATGAGGACGATCAGCCCGGCTGTTGATGCGGGAAGCACGCTCAAACCCTCCCGTTCCCTGATTATGCGCGAGAAGCTCATCATTTTTTTATCAGTAACGAAGGCAGCGTATCCACCGCTCTTTCTTATTGCATCGAGTGCATGATCTCCATCAATGGAGTGCCAGTTGATGAGTGGCTCATTTACTCTTGTTTCCTGAATGTCTTCCGCTTTGAGGTCCTCACAGTGGGGTAGATTTTTTATAAATGCCTGTATAATAGGATTCTTCCTGAAGGAAGAACCGGCGATTATTTTTGGCACGTGCGACGTTTTCCCATGTCTGTAAAGGCTTACAAAACCTTTATAGATTCCCGCAAGAGTGGTACCGTTGGGAGACTGGAACTGACACAGCAGCGGGTGCATCACGAAGCTCATCGTAGATTTCGTAGGCTATTTCTCCGTAGGCCCTCAGTTGAATGGCCGTGTTGCTCCCACCTGGGTTCGCATCATACAGTCCATTTTCTTCTGCCTGTAAGCTCGAGATTTTCACCGCCTGTTCATAATCCCCAGGTATACGGATGATTTCTGCGCCAAACTCCTGCATCTCTAAGATTCTCTTTGTATGATAGTTCTCCGGAATGTAAATAAAACACTCCCGGCCAGAAAACAAGCAAGTGCCACAGCCACTCCGTAATTCCCGCAGGTGGCCACTGTAATTGCATCAAAACCTCTACGCATAGCATCCATCGCCTGAGCAAAAGCAATGCGGTCTTTCTGAGTTCCTGTTGGATTACTTCCCTCGAATTTCAGGTAAAGCTGTCGAAGGCCAACCTCACGTTCGATGTTTCTCGCACGGGTGAGATGAGTGTCACCAACCTGCGACTCAATGATGTCCTCGTATGCCTCAAGTCGTTCCTCAAGGGGATAACTAGGCGAGGCGGCAATAACTTTCTGCTTTTCGATATCCTCGAAAAGGTCCAGTGTATCAGGTGTGGCCCCATCAAGAAGAGTAAGCCCTTCTCTTGACATATTGTTCGAGAGATTGTTTTCCGAAGAAGTTTCATCATTCTGTGTATTACTCATGATCCTTTGCTCTCTTTATTATTTATAATACGCATAATGATAAGAGCTCTTTATAAATAATACAATCAACAACTATATAGTTACAACCATTCCTTTTTAATTCCAATATCAGCGGTGCAGGCTTGGACTAAATACCTTCGTCCTTTACTTTTATCCTTGGAAACCACACAGCACGATAATTGGATGGTGATCGTCCAATCATATGCTGCCAGGCTTTCTCCACTATTTTTTGGGCAAAATGAATAAGTAGATCATCGGGTAACCCAACCGCACGTTGCGACTGTGAAGAAATATCGAACTGGTCGTTCATGTAATCAACGACTGTAAACCTGGTATTTTTCCTATTTATTGCAATTTCACAGGAAAACCACTCTATTTCGGTTATAGATGCAATTTCTGATGTAATGCGCACCAAGGGTGTGAGCTTGAACTGGTCAAACTCCCTCAGGCTCAC
>Ga0111221_1098_pt1 | contig 11725 bp, 10 predicted proteins | sample DeeMarSWOR152_54_FD_80385 | JGI IMG/M metagenome (GOLD analysis project Ga0111221, IMG submission 80385) | Spirochaetes bacterium DG_61 | reverse complement strand
AACCCGGGGATTTTCTTTATCAGCATTTTTCACCCCTGTGGTTTTAATAGCACTCGTGAGAAAAATCATAATCTCCTCTGGTACGTTAGTCAATGAAATCTTCGGGTTGGGACCACTCTTCATGGCCTTATATGGGCTATTGGCAATAGTAAATTCTATAAGGAGAGTGATTTTATTTAAAATTGCTTCAGGAGTACAGCACATGTATAATCCGTTTTTCTAACATCTTTACCCTCACTTTTGAAATGAATATCCCAGTCAAAAAAGCATGCTCCCTCCGGTACTGCGCAAAATGAATTATGTTTGCCATCAGGGAGGAAAAGAATGGTATGAGCATTAAACTGAGGATCGCACACAACCAGAGCAGATGCTTCAGCTTTGATTGCATTCGTTTCACCATCTGGGGAATACAGTGCACGATGAGGTATACAAAGGAGCCTTTCACAAAGGTTAGGAGAAGTAGCAATAGAAGCTGACGAGAAAACTGATTAATAAATTGAGTGTGGAATGCTTCAGATGGCTACGAGCTGGATAATCTCTTTGGCGATATCCTCAATCGGTCTGTAAGTGACATCTATAATGGGCCATTTCTTTCCCTGCTCTGAGAGCTTATGGCAGTATTCGATCTCTTCGTTGATGCTCTGAAGATCGGTATATCCCGATATCTTGGGATCGCCGAGCTTTCTAATCCTGTCAAGCCTCCTCTTCTGCAGGAATACCGGGTCAATCACAAGACAGAAGACCTTGTAGGGATACAAATCGAGTTCTCTGTTTGGCTCCTGGCCCAGGATGATGGGAATATTTGCCACCTTCCATCCCATGTAAGCAAGATAGACTGAAAGTGGGGTCTTACCCACCCGCGAAGGTCCGACAAGAATAATGTCGGCACCTCCCACAGTGCTCTGAGATTTTCCATCATCATGGTTTATCGTGAAATCAACGGCATCCACCATTCTGAAATAGTCCCGGTTGATCTTCTGGGTAAGACCGGGAGCCTCGAGAGGAACCTTCTGTAAAAATTTCTGCATCGTGGAGATGAGGGGTCCGAACAGGTCCACAGAGAGGATGTGGTTCTCTCGGCAGAGCCTATGCAGGAGCCTTCTGTGTGTCTCGGACACGATGGTATAGACCACCAGCCCAGACTCCTGCCGCACCCGCGCAATGAACCTGTCGATCTGGTCCTCGCTGATCACATCCGTGACGGTACGGTATTCAATATCCGTATTGACGAACTGATAGGAAGCCGCTTTGAGGAGCTGGAGCGCGGTCCTGCCGGTACCATCGGACACAATCCAGACAATCTTTTTCTGTTCAGAAGAAACGGCCGTTATTCCTCCCTCCCTTCGTGAGGCACCGGGTGGTCAGCCAAGTAGCGATGCGATGCTCACCAGGACTTCCTCTCCTGTTTCCAGATTTTTTTCTACGAGCTTTCCCTTGGAGATTTCTTCTGAACCGAAGATGAGCACCTTCTTTGCCGGTAACTTTGAAGCCCTGGACATCTGTTTTTTCACAGGCTGCAGCCTGTAGGCATACTCCACGGAAAATCCTTGCGCTCGGAGTGCGCGTGCCACCCCCATTAGGATGCCAAGCTCAGCATCCGATATACGGACGAGAAAGTAGTCAGTCTGCTTTTTGTATTCAGGAAGGATCCCCCTTTCAGTCAGGATTTCGCCGAGCACGACATCACCCATGCCAAACCCGCAGGCCGGGATCTCCACACCTGAAAACTCCTTGATAAGGTTGTTGTACCGCCCTCCCCCGCAGATGGCGCGTATCTTCTCGCCCCTGTCGTATATCTCAAAAACAGTACCTGTGTAGTAGTCAAGACCCCGCACAATCGACGGATCGAACTCACAGAAGTCTCCAAGCTCTGCGGTTTTTATAAGTGAGAAAAGGGCAAGGAGCGAGTCTCTTCCTCTGCTTTTGAGCTTGGTTTGCTCGATATCGGAGAATCCTCTGATCTGAAGATACCGCTCGATAGAACTTTTCTGGATCCCTGAAAGTCCGAGCTGTTCGATCGACTCAAGGGTTACATTCCTGTCTACCTTTCTCGCATTGTCGATGAGCTTGTAGAGCGCTGTGGTCTTCTGCGAATCAATGCCGAGCGCCTGAAAAAAGTCGGAGACGAAATCCCGGTTGTTGATCTTTACCACGAAATCGGTACTTTTAAGACCGAGCTTTCTGAGGCTGTCTATTCCAACCGAGATGATTTCCAGATCAGCCATCTCCGAATCTTCTCCCAGGATGTCCACGTTGAACTGGAAAAACTCCCTCAACCTTCCCTTCTGTGGCTTTTCATACCGCATGCACCGGGGAATGGAGAACCATTTCAGGGGTTTTGCAGCCTGATTCTGGATCTTGGCAATCATTCTTGCAAGCGTGGGGGTCAGCTCAGGCCTGAGTGCGAGTTCACGCCCTCCCTTGTCAGTGAAGTTGTAGAGCTGGCTCACTATCTCGTCGCCCGATTTGATTCTGTAGAGCTCGAGAGTCTCCAGTACCGGGCCATCAAACTCCTCGAAACCGTAGGAAAGGGCGGTTTCCTTCCACGCCCTGAAGATGTAGTTCAGTCTGTAGAAAACATCAGGGTAGTAATCCCTCATCCCTCTCACGGAAAGATCAAACTTCATACACGTGCTCCCTCTGAATCCAGTATTTCATATCAACATTGAAAATGCGTACGCCACTCCTCTACTGACCTTTCGAACGGAAGAGCTCAAGCCACTGATCGACCGACAGATCATCGACAGGGTTTTGTTTTTCCTCTTGCGCGTGCGCCTTCCCCGAACCTTTATTCCTCGATCCTGGTAAACCGACAAGACTCAGAAAATCCTTCACACTCATGGCTCCTGCTCCAAGCTGCCGGATGCTCCCGATAATGTGCCTCCGGTCGTCGGAAACGACGGTTATCCTCCCCCTCTCCTTCGTCCGTTCAACCATCCGCACGATCTTGTCGTCCGCCTTCTGATAGGGTGAGGAATAAATGGATTTGACCCTCGCTCCTCCACTGCTGCCTCCTCCCCGCATCTCTGGGCCGTCCCAGACCAACGTAATCTCGACCTTTTTCTTCGCTGCATAGGCATCAAGCAGCTTCAGCAGGTACTCCCTCCGCTCCTCGAGGCCCCCCCTCTTCCGGAATACTCTGTCATTGAGAATCACATTGTAACCATCTACAAGATAGAGAGGTCTTCCGGTTGCCGCGTATGCTGGTCCCCTCAAAAATTCACCCCTGCTCTATTTTGATCTTTGAAAATCTCCCGGATCATGGCTATAATATAATAAATTTTTTTAAGGACGAAGGGGAAATAACCGGTGAAGGAAGACAGAAGGCAGGTACTTAAGATCTTACAGGAGCTCAGCGACGGGATAGATCCGGATGGCTCTGAGCTCTCCATCATACTCGCTGCAGGACACGGCAAGAGGATCAAATCGGATAAATCAAAGATGCTCCACGAAATATGGGGTAAGCCGTCGGTGTGGCGGGTATGTGACGCAGCCAGGAAAGGCCTTTCCTCCCAGAACCAGATCGTTGTAGTCGGTATCAAGGCTATTGATGTTGCGAGGGCTCTGGGGAAATGCAGGAATAGGGTATTCGTGTACCAGGAGGAGCAGAGAGGCACGGGAGATGCTGTGAAAGTTGCACTTGCACACAGGTCCCTTCACTCTTACACAGGTGACGTCTACATTTTACCCGGTGACATGGGCCTGCTCACGGAAGGAACGGTAAAACGTTTCAGGAAGAACTTTCAGGCCAAGTCCTGTGACATGCTTGTGTTGACCGGGATCTTTGAGGGAAAAATCGAAGACAATTATTACGGGAGGATCATCAAACCGAAAGCAGAAGAAAACAGGATCGTTGTAATCAGGGAATACAGGGATATACTCGCCATGCGCAGGGATGAAAGCTACACGCTCAGATTTCAAGGTATGAATGTAAGCCTGAGCAAGGAGGATCTCCTGAATCTCAGGGAGTTCAATACTGGGGTATACGCCTTCAAGACAGGACCGCTGAAAAAATACATCAACAGTATTACCGCAGACAACGTGCAGGGAGAAATCTACATTACCGATCTCATCAAGATATTCAACGACCATGGGCTCTGTGTGCAGTCCTTTCCCGTTGAAAACAATGATTACGTTGTTGCTTTCAATGTGAAGAGTGTTCTCAAACAGATGGAGGTGACCTTCCGCAGCATGGTGTACGACAAACTGAAAGATCTGGTCACCATCGATGATGCCGATGATTTCTATATTGCAGAGGAGACTGTGGAACGGATCATCGATATGGATAATAAGACCGGCGCACTGGACATTCGCATCGGGAAGGGAGCCTCAATCGGAAAGGATATTCATTTTGGGCAGGGGCTCGAGGTGAACAAAAACGCTCAGCTTTCAGGAAACGTCAGGATTGGAAAAAATGTCAGCATCGGTGAGAACGTGGTTATTTCTACATTTCCGGGGCAGTGTATCGAAATCGGAGACAGAACCCGCATCTTTAGTGGTAATATTCTCAAGGGAAATGTGAAGCTGGGCAGGAACGCACAGGTCGAATCGGGAGTCCGGATTACTGGAAGCGATGAGTGGCCTGTCGTGATCGGGAACAATGTTCTCATCAAGGGAATGACCTACATTTTCGGATCGGTCATAGAGGATGATCTCCTCATCGTTCACTCCATCGTCGAAAAACAGTATGTGGAAAGGGTGGTCAAAAAGAGCGGAGAGATACAGCCTATCAAATACATACTCCCACACCCGGAAGGCCTGGATTCCATAAGAAACCTGAAAACAGATACCGACTATGAGGACTGCTGAAGACGAAGTACATTCAGATCTGAAAAGAGAGCTTCAGGTAAAGGGAATTGTCATTTCCCTCATTATGTGGTGAAAAGTACTTACCCTCCTTTCCGAGAAAGAGTTCGGCTCCCGGTTCAAAGGTGAGAGACTTATCGATGGTAAGGGTTATAAAAGGGTTATATGCACTGCTCAAATCGGGAATGTGAAAGAAAATACTAAGCGAAAGCTCTAACATAGGAGTGGCCTTAAGCATTTCCTTTAAATAGAGGAAATTGTCGTGTCTGTCAACAATGTACTCCCCGAGAAAAGTGGATCGTGATGAGTGCTCGCTCAAACCGACGAGAAAGGTCCACACATCGCGTCCATCTTTGTTGTACTCCCAGTTAAGCTCCATCCATACTGCTTCCCGCTCACGGCGGTTCTCTATTGTGAAGAAAAACAGGGGCGGCGGTAATCCAAGCTTCCGCATGAAACCGAGATACAGGCTGGAATCGCCCCTCCTCAGCCCTCCCCGCAGACCGAAGTCACCATCATCGATGTTCTGACTTCCCTCCTCTCTTCGAGCGATGAACAGCTGATTGAAAAGCTCACTGTTCCCAAAAGTCATGGTGAATGCAGGGTACGGGGCGTACTTTTTTCTGTAAAATATATGCGACGGATACCGGTTATCCCTTTCGTTCACGCTTCCCAGAAGGCTCAGGGAGTATCCGACACCCCAATCCACTACATAGTAGCCTGCCTGTAAATGTGAATACTCAGTCCCACCTCGTATGTAGGTCTCTCCGATTTCAAGCTCCTCTGCGTAGTCAACAGATACCACACTCAGGACCTTCTCACTTTGATAGGTTACATTCACACTTCCGATAAGCGGGACATCGAGGAAGTATTCATCCGGTGAAGCCTGATAGAAAAATCGCAAAGAGGTTTCGGCGCTTCCATGAAGCTGCGGTACATCCCTCCGCTGCTGGGAGATTGCTACATGAAAGCTAAGCATCGTCAAGACAGCAAAAAACAGACCGAACAGAAATCGCCTCATATTACACCCCGTACAATTTCCATCACACATCTCCCTTCACTTCACGAATCCCCGCAGTATTTGAATGTTCACGCTGTCCATCTCTCTCCCACCCAGCTTTTTCGGTGTTTCGATCACCTTTGGAAGGGCAAAAAACTGCGGATCCTGCATAAAAAAACGGAAGCTTTTTCTTCCGATTTTACCGTGCCCTATATGAGCGTGCCTGTCCGATTGGGATCCGAGCTCTCCTTTGGAGTCATTGAGATGGATCACCTTTAGAAAAGAGAAACCCACCACTCTGTTAAATTCATCCATGACCTTTTGGTATCCCCTGCGTGTTCGTATATCATAGCCTGCTGCAAATATGTGGCAGCTATCGATACAGGCGCCGATCCGCTTCCCGACTCCCTGTATGATATCCCTTAGGTGCTCGAACCTCGATCCCAGGCTGTACCCCTGACCTGACGTGGTCTCTATGCAGACCGTCGTGCTCCCCTGCCCTTTTTCGAGAACAGCCCTCAGGTTCTCCACCACGCGATCTAACCCCCTCTGCTCACCTGTACCCATATGAGAGCCGGGATGGATGACCAGATAGGGAAGGCTGAGCACATCACAGAGCACAAGTTCATTCGTCAGGCACGCTTTTGATTTCTCTACAAGCGCATCTTCCGGTGATGCGAAGTTGTAAAGGTAGGAACCGTGGGCAAATACAATTGCAATTTCGGGGTGCTTACTCCGTGATTCTCTATACGACTCGATTTCCCCATCCGAAAGCTGCTTTGAAGCCCACTGTAGCTGGTTTTTAGGAAATATCTGAATCGCACTCAGATGGAGCGCTGCACCTTTTTCAACAGCCCTGTGGTATCCACCTGCAATCGATATGTGTGAACCAAGAAGTGTCATCTATCTCAGTAGTAAAAATCCCTGTACTCATACTGAGTTCTGCAACTGTACCCCGATTTCATCAGAAATCTACCAGCCTTAGAAGCGGTATTCTGAGAATCAAATGAAATACGCAGGGTCCCTGCCTCTCCTACTCTTATTCTCACCAGCTCGATGTCCCTTATGTCGAAACCTTCCTCTACAAGAAGGCCCACGAGCCGTGAGATTGAACCCGGGCTATCCTGAATCGTAATGAAGAGATGAAAGAGCTCTCTTTTGAATCCCTTTGTGGAGATGGGAATTCCCCCCATGAGCTTCTTTACTCTCTCATACTCATGTTCAAAATTCTTCGTATTGAGTGTCTCTGTGATTCTCTTCAATTCTTCGATGAAACGATCTACATTTCTGATCACATATTTGTAGTTCGAACTGAAAATGTCATCCCATATATAGGAGGGTGTAAGGAGCTCTTCGATGTACTGTTTGAAACGCTCCCCGCAGAACGCAGATGCAACCGAAAGACTCTTCTCTTCCACCCGGGAGAATACAGAGCTCACATGCGCCATTGCGATGAGCTGTAGCATGTGGTTGATTCCACCGAAAAGCTCATCGTGCTCCTCAGCAGAGACTACAATTGGACGGGCTCCTATCCCATTGATCAGCTCTTGGAGTGTACCCATGGCATGAGGGCTGCACTCTTCAAGCGGCACAAGAGCGTAGATACCATTGGAAAATATATAGGGGTCCGCATCTTCGATCTCACCCTTCTCAATACCCACAACTGGATGTCCCCCAATAAAAGTCGCTCCACCCCTGAAGAGTTCCCGGGCGGTTTCCATGACCTCGCGTTTCGTAAGGGCTGTATCGCTCACGATTGCGTTGTCATTGACCGCTGAGGCAACTTTTGGAAGAATTTCTAAAGTTGTGTTGATCGGTGTAGTGAGAAAAACCAGTTCTGCGTCCTTCAAAACAGTTTCGATTTCCGAGTAAATACAACCATTATCAATTGCACCAACGTTTTCGGCTCTGATGAGAATGGATCCCTTATCAATGCCGGTGATAAATGCCTCTGGTACGTTTTTTTTCAATGCGAGTCCGAGAGAACCTCCCAGGTACCCCATTCCGATTATAGATATTTTTTTACTCATTGGCGTATCAATTTGAAAAGGCTTCGGGGTTTCTCAACAGGGCGAGACGAATCCTCGCTTCCTCGCGGAAAATACTCTTGGGATATTCGGCGATGAGCTTTTGATAACACTCCTCTTCACTAAAGAGGTCGCTGATCTCGTACTCTCGAATGGTGTTCGCCATTTCCCAGAGCGCGTCGTCAGCACTCTGTGAGAGGGGATAATTGAATATTATCACTTCCTGCATTTTTATTGAAACCAGAACTGCCATCTCAAGAATATATTCATCATCGGTTTCATAGTTCTTGTACATTTCACTGAACTTGTAGTAGTAATTTGCTATTGAATCCTGATTATTCTGTATGCTCGGACTAAAAATACCTTTCGTGAGCTGGAAAATGCCGGAGTAACTCATATCGTGTATTTTCTGCGGAGCAAACTCAGCGTATACTAGATTTTTCAGGGCCGCATCATCCTCACCAGTGATGACGACTTCTGAAACCACATCAAAACGGTTAGGCTGGGGAAAAGCAAGATAATTGCGAATAGCGAGCTTTCCTTTGAACCCAAAATTCTCAAGAGCTTCCAGATATTCGACCGCCTCTTCCTTAGAATCGTAAAAAGCTGACTCCAAAACCACGGTCTGCTGATCTGAGGCAACCAGCAGATAACACTCAAGGCCGTATTGCTTCAGCTCGTTGTTTATTTCGATAACCTGGGGAAGAGGGTCGATTCTCGTATCTGCAATCCGCACCCCGTACCCCCTTCGTATTTCAGGTGATTGCAAATCGTAGCTGATGACGAAACGTTTCTCATCACGATTGTACATTCCCACCGCTGAAATCCAGTCCTTGAAAAAGATAACGTATTCCGTAAAATACCCCTCCAGGAAGGGATTACAGATAATCCCTATAACCTCCAAATTCTTGAAGAAATGAAAGATCTTTTCATCACTGCTTACACCGTAGAGTCGAAGAACAATCCTTGGTGGAAAATTAAGAATGCTGAGTGTGAACTTCAGGTTTTTTTCGGCAACATCTTCGCTGGGATCGGTGTTCAGTACAAATGCAAGCTCTCTCCCCTCCTTCGATAATTTTATTCCTTTGACCTGTGCGTTCCTGAGGAGCGTCTCGTCCTCTAGAAAATCAAACTGCTCTTCGTCTTCCTCATCCGCTATTTTGGCACCGAGGGGGAGAAACTCATCATCCGAAGTGTAGAACTGCTCCTTTTCAGCATGTACCGCGTTCAGGAGACATAAAAAAAGGATTGATAAGAGAAAACTCTTACAGGTATTTATAAACCGCCCCTTCATTGATTACCTTTTATTCCTGATGTGCAGTCTTTCGTTTTAACGAAATAAGACGATGACCCGGCGTATAACTCTTGTGCGAAAGGAAAAACAACCCTCAACAGGACAACAGTGATTATAGCTTTCTCTCTGTAAAAATTCAATGAAAATCATTCCGCCAACCTCTCGCATTCTCGTTTTTGAGATCCGGTGACTCACTTCTCTTTTACTTTTGAGGTGCAGAGACCGTAAAGTCTGTGAAAAATGTGGGTGAGGTTCTGTACCTCTTCCTGATCGAGGAGCGCCCTCCCGAATATCTTCCTAAAAAGGGGAATGACATAATCGGGTGATCCCTTCGAGAAAAAGCCGATATCAGTAAACACACTCTGAACATAATCCAGAAGACCTTCGATTTCGGCATTGGTCACCGGATTCGATATGTAGGGCACACGACTCACCATTGCATCGGTAAAAAGCTTGTAACAGACCACTGCCACCGCATGCGAGAGATTGAGTGATGGGAAGCTCTTGTCCGAAGGGATGTTCACCAGGATATTGCACAGATCTGTCTCCCTGTTGGTGAGACCGCTTTCCTCACGCCCGAAAAGGACCGCAGCCTTTCCATCCCTCAGGATCGGAAAGATTTGCTCAGGGAGCTCTTCCACACTACAGAACAGCCTCCTCAGTTTTCCGGCTCTCCGTGTAGTACCGACTACCAGATTCGTGTCCCCTAAGGCCTCTTCAAGGGTTTGAAAAACCAGCGCCTTCACGATCACATCTCGCGCCCCCACCGCTGCCCTGTAGGTTTCATCATTATGAAAATTGACCGGGTTTACAAGGGCGAGCTCGTTTATCCCCATATTTTTCATCACGCGGGCGACAGATCCGATGTTGAACGGTCCCCTGGGCTCCACGAGCACGATTCTAATCTTTGTGAGATCTGCCTCCATAGTCACCAACCGTGGAATAAGGAGGATTTTTTATTTAGATGAGTGTTGTTTCATTCCCTGGTATATAGTATAATCTCTTTAATCAGTTTTCAGGATTTCAGAATGATGAAAAAAATCCTTTTCAGTTTTATCCCCATTATATTCCTTCTTTTCGGGTTTGTCACGAACTTATTTCCCGGGCAGTTCTATGATTTAGCATATAGAACCGAGATACTCAAAAACGGTAAAATCCTTTTTGTCCGGTATCGAAATCCCCTTCTGGATGCCGTGCTCAAGACATATGAAATCTATATGTTCGATCCAAAAATCGGAAAAATATCTTTCCTTCAGCACCCCCAAGAGAAACTTTATATCCTACCCGTGCTCTCAAGAGACCGGACCACAATGAGCTACCATTCTCTGATAGAAGGAAATGATTACCTGGTAACCGCAAATCTCGAGACCGGAAGAAGCATCCGATTAAGATTCGATACCGGCGGTTATTTTGTCGAGTTGGGCCTTGATTACGACAATGACACCGTTGCGGCAAGTATCAAGCGCGGTGAGAACAGACAAGCTCTCTACCTCATCTCCAACAGCAGGGGGACAATACGAAGAATTCTTGACGGAAAAATCTATGTCGAAACAGGTTTTTTAGACAACGGAAACGTGTACTTCGTGGAGCAGGTGGAGGAAGGAAGGAATCTGGGTTTTGTGAACGTGCAGACACGGGATAAGTTTATCACTGCAGAGGATGTAGAGTTCGTGCAAAAAACCGCCAATGGAGACTCCATTCTCTATTCCAGGCAGAAGGACCTTTACCTCTACAGGCCCTATGGCAACGAGAGCCTTCTCCTCTCAAGAAAATTCAGTGCAGAGCGAAAGCTCCCCCTCATTTCTTCCGACGGCTCAACCTGTGCTGTCATCGAGGAAGGCATCATTTACCTCGTCAACATTCCCTCTGGGGATGTGCTCTACTACATATCGATTGACACACGGGGCCTTTCCTTTTACCTCACCGACTTTACCTTCTATATCGTTAAGGAGAACAAAATACTCTACATCGAACACAAGAAACCCGGCGGATCGCTCCAGGAGTTATATGAGGCGCAATATCCCATCCATCTCCTTGGGGTGAGTCGGAATGACAGACAGCTCATTTATCAGCACGAAGATCGCGATGAAGTCATCGTTCATGACAGAAGGGAAAACAAAACATATAAGAAGAAGTTTGATTTCACAATAGAACAAATAGTGACCCCATACACAGAGGATAGCTTCTATATAATCACTCGTACAATCGCTGCGGGAATCGGACATCCGGTTCGGGAACTCTACTTCTACCATTTTAAAGCAGAAAAATTATTTACCGTATCTACGGCGAAGGACACAGATCTCAAGCTCTACCTCACAGAGGAATAGTAGTTCATGCAGCGGTTTTCGAATAAGAATGCCTTTAGCGAGATTACACCGACCTGTGTAAAAAAAACACACGGGTAGTCATGCACAAAGAAAAATTGTTCTTTATTTAATACGTCAGTTCATTGAGGGAGAAACTCAAGCGAGGAAAAAAGGCACTTATAGGGAATAAGGGGTGTCGAAGATATGTGAAGGTATGCGGCCCCACTTTCGCCATAGATGAGGAAAAAGTGAAAAAGGAAGCCCATTTTGATGGGAAGTGGGTGTTGAGAAC
>Ga0111221_1096_pt1 | contig 11772 bp, 9 predicted proteins | sample DeeMarSWOR152_54_FD_80385 | JGI IMG/M metagenome (GOLD analysis project Ga0111221, IMG submission 80385) | Spirochaetes bacterium DG_61 | reverse complement strand
GTATACTGAATGCACTGAAGGAGTACAGGCGAGCGGGAGGGAAGATTGCCGTTGTTTCCCATTCTGAGCGGGAACTTATTGAGCGAGACTACCGGGCACGCAGTGATAGGGCGCTTTTCCTTCCTGACGTGATTCACGGATGGGATTACGATGAGACGGAGAGGAAACCAAGCCCTGTCCCTGTTAAAAAGATAATCGAGCGGTTTGACCTGAAGGAAGAAGAGGCGCTGATCATCGATGATCTCAAGCCGGGTGTACTCATGGGAAAGGCCAGTGGAGTTCCGGTAGCTGCAGCAGGATGGGGGCATGCCATTCCGCAGATTCGTGAGTATATGGAAAAGAACTGTATTACCTATTTGGAAAGTGTTTCACAGTTTCACCGTTTCATCCTTACCTGAGTTTAAAACCTGTAAAAATACATTTTATATTTTCCCCTTTTAGTGTATACTGTGAATGAAGGGACGGGTTGAAGGTTTTATATGAGAGCAATCTGGATCCCGAAAGGATAAAAAAATGGATGAAACCATTCATATCAGCAGCACCGTTGGTCAGCGATTGTACAAGGTAAAGAAGACTGACTCTCGGGCGCTGGTTTTTCAGGGAAAGAAAATTCCCCTTGTCAGTGAAATAAAACTGGGGAGAAGCAGGAGCAATGATGTAACAGTTGACGACCGGATGGTATCCCGTTGGCACTGTGTGATACAGAAGATCAAGGACGATTACTATATAAAGGACCTCAACAGCCTGAACGGGACCTATGTGAACAAGATCAAAGTACCCGCCAACAAATATATGAAGCTCAAGAAGGGTGATGTAATTCACCTGGGTAAAACCGAGCTCACCATCATCTAACGATATTTCATCGCACGCTATTATATCTCTCCATGACCCATCACCTGCTTTTCCGATGCAGGCATTTCAGCCCTCTTTTTAATATTTAAGAGTAGAGCGACACCTGTCTGGGTCTCTTTCGTATTATTTGTCTTTCCGCTGAAGCAGGGAAAATTCAGTATCTGTGCAGAAGCTGTTTTAAAAATACGATGGTCTTTGTCAGACGATGATCACCTCTATGCTGTCGGAAAGCTCATTTTTTAGAAAACCCTCTATGAAGGTGAGCGTCCCGGTTTTACTGCTCGGGCACCCCGCACAAGCTCCTAGGTAGTGGATATAGATCTGCGTGATTCCATCCTGCTCCTTCATGTCCACCACCTCCAGGTTTCCGCCTTCCTTCAGGAGACTGGGACGAACCTTCTCATTCAGAACCTGTTCGACTGATTTGTGCTTCTGGATGAGGTTCATTAAAGAGAAGTCTTTTATTTCAAGCCCCTTCGCAACCTTCTCGTTCTCCATTTCCTGGCGTACCTCGTTGAGAATGTCCACCAGGTAGTACCTTCGCTTTTCGTGCCCTCCGGGCTGCACGCAGGATTTGCAGAAGGCTCCGGCTTTTGTGAAGTTTGTGATCTCCTCGACGGTTTTCAGATCGTTAAGTCTGATCACCTCTTTGATGGTTCTGAGAGGAACCCGTGCGCATTCACAGACGATGTCCTCTTCCTCGAGGGACGTCACGTCTACTCCCTTATAGAGCGAAGCCGCCTTTTTAATCACGTCGTATGCCATGACGCTACAGTGCATCTTTTGAGGGGGAATTGCGGATTTGTTTTCATCATCCCTGAGAGCCCGCTCGACATCCAGGTTGGTGATCCTTAACGCCTCATCCACTGTTCGACCCACGCACATCTCTGCCATGACATCACTGGAGGCAATCGCTGTTCCACATCCAAAGGTCTTGTATCTTGACGCGAGGATTTTATCGGTTTTTGGGTCAACGATCCAATAGAGCCGGATTGCATCTCCGCAGACCTCGGCGCCATAATCAGCTACGATGAGCTTGCCGCCCAATTTCTTTGCTTCTTCCTCTGTGATATCGCCCATGTACGAAGGGTTGGACATGCGTTCATTTACCTTGCTCGAATACTGTTCCCAGAGAGCTCCGCCGATCAAATCTGACTTTGCCATGTGTTCCTCTTTTTTCTACATATTTCCTGTGCTTTCCCGTTCCAATCTTTGTGTATCTCCCGAGCGCGCCTACCTATTCTTCATTGAAATACTTCGAAGCCGCTCGACAGTATTCCGGATCGCCAGGATTGTGAGATCAACCTCCTCCTCAGTGGTAAAGCGGGATAGACTCAAGCGTATTCCTGTATGCGCAAGCTCACTGCTGATGTGCATCGCAACAAAAGTGGGATTCGGCTCGAGGGATTCAGAAGCACATGCACTCCCCGTGGAGGTGGCTATCCCCCTCTGATTCAAGTCCCAAATGAGAGCCTCCCCCTCGACTCCCTTGAAGGCCGCGAGAATAGTGTTGGGTGTCCTGAGCTCTCGTCTCCCGATTACCAGCACATCCCTGATGGAAAGGATTGCATCTTCCAGTTTATCGCGGAGACGGCGGACCTCGGTGTTTTCATACTTCAGATGTTGGATCGCGAGCTCCATGGCGTACCCCATTCCGATCAGGCCGGCGGTGTTCACCGTTCCGGCGCGTCTACCGCCCATCTGCTCACCCCCATGGAGCAGAGGAGGGATATTCACGCCCTCCCGCATGAAGAGACTCCCAACACCCTTAGGTCCGTGAAACTTGTGAGCGCTAAAGGTAAGAAAATCTACCGGTACATCCTGCACGTCTACCTCAACCTTACCTATTGCTTGGACCGCATCGGTGTGAAAGAGGATGCCCTTTTCACGGCAGAGGGTTGCAAGCTCATGTATGGGAAACACGAGCCCTGTTTCATTGTTGGCCCACATGATAGAAACGAGTGCCGTTCTATCTGGGTGGATATGCTCCCTTAGAATGTCCGCATCGACGATTCCTTCACTGTTTACAGGAAGATAGATCACCTTCACACCGAGGGTTTCCAGAAACTTGCAGGAGTTGATGACACAGGGATGCTCAACCTGGGTAGTAACGATCTCATTTTTTCCCGTATTTCTGATGACCTCATAGTAAACACCCTTTATAACCGTATTGTTCCCTTCCGTCGCGCAACTGTTGATGACGATATCGTCCGATTCTTTCGCATTGATCCCGGCATAGAGCCTGTCAAGTGCGATCCGCATGTAGGGACGGATTTCTATTCCGAAGTTGTGCAGGGAGTTTGGATTTCCGTACATCTGTGAAAAGAAGGGCTCCATCGCGTCCTTTACCTTGGGATCAACAATCGTCGTTGCATTGTTGTCGAGGTAGATTCTCTCCATTGTTACTTTCCTCTTCTATCTTCAGCAAATCTATAAATGCACCACCGATAAATCAACACTATTTTAACATTTGGACAAAATCTGTGTCTCCTTGCACAGAAGCAGTAATCCCTGAGCGCTGGTTACAACAATAACTTTTTACCGGATCGCGGTCAAGGAATCAATCGGCATGTTACCCATCTGGTCCCGGCGGATTATATTCGGCGAATTGCATCCGGCGGATTGCATCCGGTGCTTTGTGTTCGAAGGAGAAGAAGGAGGGTGCTGGCGGCAAGTGCAGTGATGACGGCGAACACAAAGGGGACGGTGAAAGAACCGGTGAGGTCACGTAAATGACCTGCAATTCTGTGCGCACTCACCGCACCAATACCGTAGAAGGGAGTCCAGGCTCCGATGACGCTTCCGATGTGCTCCCTTTCGAAGTAATCTCCCGCACAGGCGCCGTACATGGGCCATGTGATACCATAAAAGATTCCCAAAACCCCCACACTGACACACAGAGAAGGCCAGTGAGAGCGAGAGAACAGGATGCCGAGGGCGCTTATCCCGATAGCCGTATTTGAGAGCATCAGAGTCCTCTTTCTGCCAATGAAGTCAGAGAGAATTGGAATGCTGAGTACCCCGGCTATCTGGGCGAATCCGTGTATCGGCGCAAGAAGGGAAGCCCGCGCGAAGGAAAGGTGAAGGCTATTATGGGCATAATCCACCATAAATGTCGTTATAGTGTAGAGTGCGATGGTGATAAAAAAATAGGAGAGTCCGACCGTCCAGAAATTACCTGACTTCAATATAGAGGTGTATTTTCCGCTCCCCCTGGAGTACTCATGCCGGGCCGATCCCCTTGCTCCACATCGATCTCCTTCACTCCAGGGATGAAGACCGCTATCCTCTGGGGAGCTTCGAAGCATCAGGGCGTTGACTGCGACCATGCACAGAGCGGCCATACCCGGGAGGTACCAGCTGAAGCGCCAACCCCAGGCCTCTATAATGAGAGGGTGGAGGCTCCCCATGACTGCAAAACCGAGACCGGTACCCGATGAGAGAATTCCCAAGGCGAGTCCCCTCCTGGTCTCCGAGAACCACCGCTGAATCACAGTCAGCACTGGGATCCACATTGCGGATGCGCCGGCTCCAACCAGTGCAAAGCTGAGGGATGCACTCAGCAGAGAGTTCGAGGTTCCCATGAGTAACGTTCCACTCCCGAGGAGTATTCCAAAGAAAGGGATAACTCTCCGTGCACCGAACCGATCAGTCAAGTGCCCGGTGAAAGGGGAGATGATGAAGTATGCAAACAGGTAGGCGTTGAATATGTCTCCCGCCTGCCGTCTCCCTATGTGAAAGCTTTTGAGCATCTCTGGAAGTACAACACTGTACCCGAGACGAATTCCATAGTTGATGAAAATATTAACAAAGCAGATTGCGAGGATAAACCAGGCCGGATGGATAGACCGTGCACGGAACCTGATTTTTTTCGGCTGGCCCATTATACGCACAGTATAATACTGGCAGCCGCTCTTGAAAGCAATAAAGTGTGCACCGTGGAGTAATATTTATGGCAAAGGCTCATTGTTCCTGCGAAGGAAATACATTCCCCCGCTTCTTGATTATTACCTTGATTTCTTTGCTCATGAAAACAACAAGAAGAGAAAAACACTCTCCGTTGAGGATTACTTCTTTATGAAAATTCCGTCAACTTCCAGGTCGTTTAGCTCTTCGACCTCTTCTGCCTCACTCAGCAGCTGTTCCTTTCTTCTCTGTATCTTCTCCTCTCTTTTCCGTATCCCCTCCAGGTACTCCTGTTCAATGGGGTTCTCCTCACCGCCACCGTAGAGACTCTTCTGCATCTTCTGGCTCTCGGTAAACATACGGTTTACATCGAACTCCTGCGGTTTTCCGCCGGTAAGCTCTTGGATTTCACGATCCATCTGATCGATAATGTCGTCTAATTTCTTTTCGTCATCCATGAAAGCAACCCATCTCCTCTCTCTTTCAAATATACCGCTTTATACGTTTTTAACAACAGCAATTTATTCCCACACACAGGAGCATGACGCATTTGCGTTACGCAGATGCAGAAAGTTTCCGTATCATCAACTGCAATATACCGCCATTTCGGTAATAATCGAACTCAACTGAGGTGTCGATACGCGAGATTACGGTAAATCTAGTCTCCCTCCCATTTTCTGCGCGTGCGGTAACTGCAAGGTCCTGTCCGGCTTTCCGGACGTCTTCGATATTGTATGCTTCCGTTCCATCCAGGCCAAGAGCTTCAGGGTTATCCCCATCCTGAAACTGGAGCGGAAGAACTCCCATACCGATAAGGTTGCTCCGGTGAATGCGTTCAAAACTCTCTGCAATGACCGCCCTGACTCCGAGAAGCGAAGTGCCCTTCGCAGCCCAGTCTCTGGAGCTTCCCGCACCGTACTCCTTGCCTGCGAGCACGATGAGCGGAATTTTTTCTCCCTCGTATTTCATTGCAGCATCATAGATCGGGAGCACCTCACTAGTCGGGAGAAATTTCGTGTATCCTCCTTCTCTATCTGGGACGAGCTTGTTCCTGATCCTGATGTTCGCAAAGGTGCCTCTCATCATCACCTCATGATTACCCCTTCGGGACCCGTAGGTATTAAAATCATCGGGTTTTACTCCGTTTTTGATGAGCCATTTTCCCGCTGGGCTTTCCGTTGGTATAGAGCCAGCTGGCGATATGTGATCCGTGGTAACCGTATCCCCCAGAACCGCTAGCACCCGTGCCTTGCGAATGGGGAATAAAGAGGGAAGCTCCCGCGTCATACCCTCGAAAAAGGGAGGTTTCTTGATGTAAGTTGAGGCGAGATCCCAGGAGTATACCTTCTCACCCGTAACTCTAACGCGGTTCCAGGTTTCATTTCCCGTGAACACGTTGCTGTACTCCTTTTTGAAGAGCTTTGGAGAGATGTGGTTTGCGATGACCCTCTGTATCTCTTCATTCGTTGGCCAGATTTCTTTTAAAAATACACAAGTTCCGTTTGGATCATACCCGAGCGGCTCAGCAGTGAGATCGATATTCACTGTCCCGGCGATTCCATAGGCGACCACGAGCGGTGGGGATGCGAGGTAGTTCGCCCTTACTTCAGAATGGATCCTTCCCTCGAAGTTTCGGTTTCCCGAGAGAACTGATGCGACGGTCAGATCGTGCTCATGAATTGCTCTGCTTATAACCGGGTGAAGGGGTCCGCTGTTTCCGATACAGGTGGTGCACCCATACCCTGCGAGGTGGTACCCTAGGGCTTCCAGATAGCCGAGAAGTCCTGAATTTTCAAGATAGCGTGTAACCACTCTCGATCCAGGTGCAAGGCTGGTTTTTACATAGGGAGGCACCCGAAGTCCACGCTCCACCGCCTTTTTCGCGAGCAGGCCTGCACCCACCATCACCGATGGATTCGATGTATTTGTGCAGCTCGTAATTGCAGAAATGACCACCGAGCCGTCACAGAGATCTACCATCCGGTCATCGACCTCAATTGATACGCACCTTACCATGTGCTCGCCCTGCCTCTCTTCGTTGCTACCGATAGAGATAGAAGTTTCACCTCCTGCTGTTTCACCCGATGTTTTCCCAGAGAGATCCACCGGAGCCCCTCTGTCTCCAGCTGCTGGTTTCCTTTTCCTGATTGTCTCTCTGATAGTCTCTCCCACTCCTGCAAGAGAAACTCTGTCCTGAGGCCGCTTCGGACCTGCGAGGGAGGGCTCCACGGTCGTCATGTCTAGCTCGATGACATCGGTGAAGAGCGGGTCAGGCGTTTTATCGTCACGAAAGATACCCTGGGCTTTTGTATAATGCTCGACGATTTCAGAGTGTTTTTCTGTTCTTCCCGTGAATTTCAAGTACTGAATTGTCTCCTTGTCGACCGGGAAAAAGGTAACCGTTGCGCCGTACTCTGGAGTCATGTTGGAGATGGTGGCACGGTCCGGAAGGCTCAGTGCGCTCACACCGGGGCCAAAAAACTCAATGAACTTTCCCACGACTCCATATTTCCTCAGCAACTCCGTAATGACGAGCACAAGATCCGTGGCAGTAACCCCCTCTGAAAGCCTCCCCGTGAGTTTAAATCCGATTACCTCAGGAAGAACGAGCGAGACCGGCGCACCGAGAAGGGCTGCCTCTGCTTCGATACCGCCGACACCCCAGCCGAGTACACCGAGCCCATTGATCATGGTGGTATGTGAATCTGTGCCGACGAGCGTATCGGGAAATGCCCTGGGGACTCCTCCGACTGTTCTTACATGAACGACATCTGCGAGATACTCCAGGTTCACCTGGTGCACGATTCCGGTAGCTGGTGGTACAACTCTGAAACCCTTGAAGGCTTCTGCTCCCCAGCGTAGAAACTCATACCGTTCGCGGTTTCTCATGAATTCCATTTTTGTATTGTGATCGAGCGCTCGTACTGTCCCGTACTGATCCACCTGAACGGAGTGATCGATTACCAAGTCGACAGGAATCATCGGGTTAATCAGCGAAGGGTTCGAATGCAGATCGATGAGCGCGTCTCTCATGGCCGCGAGGTCCACCACAGCAGGCACACCGGTGAAATCCTGCATTACAATTCGTGACGGCTTAAAGGGAACCTCTTCCTTGTATTTTTTCTGGGAATTCCACCCCACTACTCTCTCCACATCCTCTTCGGTAATCGTGGTGCCGTCTATCTGTCTGAGAACTGCCTCAAGGAGTATTTTCAAAGAGAAGGGGAGATGTCTTACGTTTCCTACGCCGGATTTCTCGAGCGCTTCGAGGCTGTAGTAGGTGAGATCGCCTCCCTTTATTCTGAGCTTCTTCTCGGCTCCGAATGCGATTTGACTCATGTGACCTCCCCACCGGAGATTTCCGGTTATAGAAATAATATAACAGCCTCCATTTCTGTTCGAAGAGAAATTTTCATGGAAAGAGCCCGGATAATTCACCTTGACCCAACAATTCCGGCTATCTATCATTACAGAAAAGAGTGACCGGGGGAAGGGATGAGCAGGGTAACGATCATTGGGAGTGGAAACGTTGGAGCGAACACGGCCTTCTTCATTGCAGAAAAGGGCATCTCTGATGTGACACTCTACGACGTTCAGGAGGGGATATCTGCAGGAAAGGCCCTCGACATCATGGAGGCAGCTCCTATCAGGACCTATAGAACGAAGATCAGCAGTTCAGACACACTGAAATCGCTGAAGGAATCGGATGTCATACTTCTCGCAGCTGGTATGGTGAGAAAACCGGGAATGAAGAGGGAGGAGCTCTTTGAACAAAATGCTGGAATAATCCGTGAAGCAGCGGAATATATAGGAAGAACTGCATCCGATAGCACGATCATCATCCTCACTGAGCCGATCGATATGCTCACAACACTTTTTACCAAAACATCGGGGATGCCTCGGGAGCGAGTAATGGGACTTGGCGGTCTTCTCGATTCTACACGGCTACGGTATGCGATTGCACGGGATTTGGGAGTGTCTGCGGAAGATGTGTCTGCCCTTGTAATCGGACAGCACGGTGAACAGATGATCGGGCTCGCGAGATACTGCACTGTTTCTGGAGTCCCAGTGCTGAACCTGATCCTCCCTGAACAGTTTGAATCTCTTATGGGAGAAACCAGGAGAGCAGGGGATTTTATAGTTGAAATGGCAAAGAGGGCGAGCGCATACTATGCACCCTCTGCTGCTGCGGCTGAGCTTGTGGACGCGGTCTGCAGAGATACGAAAAGGGTGCTTTCGATTTCCACGCTCCTGCGGGGCGAGTACGACGTGGATGGCGTGGCATTGAGCATACCCACCGTAATAGGGAGGAGTGGTATAGTAAGAACATTTTTACCAAAACTCACGGGAGAGGAGCTTGAAAAATTTCAGAAATCTGCTCGTGAAATGCAAGAAAAGATCGGAAGGGTCAGGAAATGAGCAAAGTATCTGTCATCGGAGCGGGAAATGTAGGAGCAACCACCGTATACTATCTCGCAGAGAAAAATCTTGCTGATCTCGTTATGGTTGATGTGGTGGAGGGTTTACCGCAGAGCAAGGGGCTCGACTTCCTTCATGCTGCTCCACTTCGTCAGTACAATGTCCGAATTTTCGGTACAAACAGCTATAGTGAGATTACAGGGTCCGATGTAGTGGTGTTTACGGCCGGAATTGCACGTAAACCTGGAATGGACAGAATGGACTTGCTCAAGACCAACGCCGGGATCGCACAGACGGCGGCTTATGCGATCGCCCAGTATGCGCCTGATGCGGTCGTTGTGTCCGTCTCTAACCCTCTCGATATCATTGCCCTCGTTCTTCTGCGAGAAACCGGATTTGATCCACAACGAGTCGTTGGAATGGCCGGGGTTCTCGATGCCACCAGATTTCGTTATTTCATCTCAGAAGCGCTCGGTGTGTGGCCCGGTGATGTCAAGGCGATGGTGCTCGGCGGTCATGGGGATACAATGGTGCCCCTGAAACGGTATGCCTCGGTGGGAGGACTTCCGGTCATCGAGCTCCTCGATGAGAAGGCCATCGATGCGCTGGTCGAACGGACCAGAAACGGCGGTGCGGAGATCGTCCGCTACCTGAAAACCGGAAGCGCCTACTACGCTCCCGCGGCTTCTGTGGCAAAGATGGTTGAATTCATTGTAAAGGATGAGAAGAGGTTGATTCCTGCAGCAGCCTATCTTCAGGGGGAGTACGGCTATCAGGGCATATTCCTCGGAGTGCCCATACTCCTGGGCAGAAAAGGCGTGGAAAAGATCATTGAGCTTGATCTCTCCGAAGAGGAGAGACGTGCCCTCGATGGGTCTGCTAGGGCGGTGAAGGAAGGGGTAAAAACCCTGGAGTCCCTCTCTCTCTGATTGCACTCCCTGTTACCAATTCAGCAGGAGAATCGACCGCGGCGCTGTCATAGGGAAGAGACGGGTGCCATTGTCAGAGTGGATGAACAAATCCAGTAATCTTCGATTCCGGTAATCTTTGATTCCGGTAATGGAGCTGTATATGTTTACAAAGCACTTGCTCAGTAACGGGAGCCTGCTCCTCTCCGATTTCATTCCCACCAGTCGGACGGTTTCGCTCGGTTTCTGGGTGAAGCTTGGTTCTCGAGATGAGAAGCTGGGTGAGAATGGATTGTGTCACTACATCGAGCATATGCTGTTCAAGGGGACTAAGAGAAGGTCCTACTATGACATTGCACGGGAAATCGACGCTATGGGGGGTGAGATAAACGGCATAACCGGCAAGGAGACCACTAACTACTACATAAATATTGCTTCGGATTATTTTTGCAGGGCTTTCGACATGCTTACCGACATGTTTTTTCACTCCTCCTTTGAGAGGACCGAGTTCGAGAAGGAGCGGCTGGTCATTCTCGATGAGATAGATCTCACGATGGATGATCCAGAGGAACTCATGTCAGACCTCTTTTCCAGTACGCTCTGGGGAGACCATCCCCTCGGTTATCCAGTAATTGGAGAAAAGGAGGCGATAGGGAAGCTACGGGTCAAAGATTTAAAGAATTTTTACAAACTGCATTATAGAGCGCCGGTTCTTATCGTTTCTGTGGCTGGTAACTTCGAGGAGTCACTCCTGCCCGGAATGGTAGAATCTCTCCTCCCACCTGTATCCGATCATCAGGGTTCCTCGCCACAGTTGAACAGCCGGGAGAGACCTGAGCCGAAAATGGGACGGGCATTAATGCACCGTGACCTTGAACAGGTCTATTTCACCTGCGGCAGGGAAGGCCCGAGCTACAGAGACAAGGACAGATACACGCTCACCCTCTTCAATATCATCGTTGGGAGCAGTTTCAGCTCGCGTCTGTTCCAGAAAATTCGGGAAAGCCGTGGGCTCTGTTATTCAATCAGCTCTTCAGCGATCAGCTACTGTGATGGAGGCGAATTCACTATCGGATTTTCCACCAGCCTCAAGAACTTTTCCTCTGTTCTTGAGGCGGTGAATAGTGAACTTACGCTCATTAAAGTGGGGGACATCAAGAGAGAAGAGCTGGAAAACGCAAAGAGAAAGTTCAGGGGTAGTTACCTCCTTGCCCAAGAGAGCAACGAATGGAAAATGGCGAGAATGGCTGTTCACGAGATTATGTTCGGAAGAGTTGTGCCCTACGATGAAACTCTCCGGAAAATTGAGAGTGTCACCCTGGATGACCTGAACAGACTCGCTGTCAAGCTCCTACAGGGGGACCGTTTCAGCTCCTCCTGTATAGGACCGGAGGGAACTGAGCGATCAATCCAGAACTGGGAGTTCACCTTTTAAAAAAATCATTGACCGTCTGTGTCTCTCCTGTAAAATAAATCGGATGATAGAACTAAAAGTTTTCAGAATAGACAGGAATAATCCCCTCCCTCGTACCATGACTGAAGGAGCAAGCGGTATCGATCTGCATGCCTCTTTGAAGGACCCTGTTGTGCTGGAACGGGGAGAGTACAGGTGCATCCCCACGGGTCTCATTGTTTCTCTTCCACAGGGATGTGAGGCGCAGATAAGGCCGAGAAGCGGACTTGCGGC
>Ga0111221_1207_pt1 | contig 11966 bp, 7 predicted proteins | sample DeeMarSWOR152_54_FD_80385 | JGI IMG/M metagenome (GOLD analysis project Ga0111221, IMG submission 80385) | Spirochaetes bacterium DG_61 | reverse complement strand
ATCGGCGATGTGTACGAGGCGCAGGACAAGATGCGCGCCCTTGCCCGAAGAGCAACGACCGTGATTGCCCTTGCAAGCCAGCTCCACTCCATTGCGACGGGGAACATGGTGCCCTCCTACACGGTTACCGGAGCGGGAAAGGTACGACCGGTCTATTTTTATACGGTAGACATGTCAGAGTTCGCGGTTAGCAAGCTCGCAAACAGAGGTTCGCTTACCGTCCGTTCCATTCTCACCAATGTTCAAGACTTCATCGTCACGGTCCAGAGAGGCCTGATGGCATCGAGGAATCGGCTGTCATAAAGATACAGGCTGTCATAAAGATACCGGCTATTATAAAAAAGCCGCTCGGCATCAAGAAGCCAGCCGAGCAAATCCCAGCCTTCAGGATAGAGCACTACCTGCACATAATTATCGAAAAGCAGGTAGGCTTCCGCGGTTTTTTGCAGAGAATCCACTGAGAGCTCCTTCAGAATGCGGTCGTATTCAAGAATGTCCAGAGGATTCAGATCGTTCATATAGTAGGATTGGAGCAGGCTCAGCCAGTATTCGTTTCGCTGCAGGTTTGTTTCCCTCTCACGCCTGAGTATCTCTCTCACCTTCTCCACGTCCTCCTTCCGGGGCCCCTTTTCCTTGACCTCTCTCAGGATTCTGAAGGCCTGATCGAGCAAGTCTTCCACCTGCTCCGGCGCGGTTCCGAAAAGGATATAGATACGATACTGTGGACGAGGAAAATGCAGGGACATTGCGTACACCGATACATCATAGGTACCACCCTGCTTCTCCCTGAGCGTTTCTCTGAGCGGGATCTCGATAGTGTTCCCCAACGCTTTTAACAGAATGACATTCTCCAGAGACCAGTCCATGGGTCCGTTGAAGGCGACTGCAGCACTGCTCTTCCGTTCGATCCCCATCTTCACCGTTGCCTTAACTACCCCCTCGGGTGGTCGTATTCCCAGGTCCCGCCAGGACTCCTGCCGGCCTGTGGAAGGAAGGGAGGCTAGATAGGTTTCAACAAGCGGTCTCAAAACACCGGGCTCGAAGTTCCCGACGAAGAAAAAAGTGAAATCACCCGCATCGGAGAACTGATCCCGGAAAAAATCAAAGGATGCATCGAGGTCCAGTTGTGGGAGCATCTCGCTCTTGAGGGGCCTTGCTCTTGGGTGGTTCCCGGACATTGTCTCCTGGAGGGCATCCCAGAAGGCGGCATCAGGAGAAGCCTCCCGGTTTTTTAACTGTGTTTTCAATCGATCCCGATAGCTCGTAAAGGCCTGCTCATCCTTTCTCGGTTGTGTGAAGGTAAGGTAGACAAGCTGGAACAGGGTTTCGAGATCGGTAGGTGTAGAGCTTCCTTTGAGTCCTTCGTACAGATCATCGATCCATGGAGAAACTTCCACGATCTTGCCCGCAAGCTTCTTTTCCAGCTCCGTTCGGCTGAATCCACCTACCCCGCTTTCAGCGATCAGGTCAGCTGCAGTTCTTGCCGCTACCACTTTCTCATCGGGAGCAAGGGAGTGACCTCCTGGGCTGTACGCACCGAAGAGAATCTGGTTGTTCTTGAATTCCGTAGGCTTGAGCATAACCCTCGCACCGTTTGAGAGCACCCATTCCGTAAGCCCGAGTCCTTGCACTTTTCGCTCCTCGGTGACCGATCCAGGCTCCGGGAGGAGGGCAAGGAGGGGGAGCTCGGGCACCCTGTCCTCGTAGGGTGTTATCTGTTTTGCCAATACCCGCTGGTGAATCTCTCTCAACTCGAACTCCAAACGAGCTGAAGGCTCCCCACCGACCGGCGGTTCGCTCTGACCAGGCGACTGTCCCTCCTTTTCTGGAGCGCTCACCAGCACGACTCGGTTTCCCTCGGTAAACCAGGTCGCGGCCATACTGTTCATCTCATCGATCGTAATTTCGGGGAGAAATCTTCCGTAGAGTTCGCGCTCGTATTCAATTCCCGGGATTGTCTCCCCTTCCAGGTAGTGGCTCACGTATTCGGAAATGTAACTGTTCGATTCGAGCTTGTCACGCTCGCTAAAGATCTTCTCTATGTAGCTGAGCATTACCTTTTTCTGACGGTCGAACTCTGACAGGGTAAAACCGTATCTCTTTACTCTTTCCTCCTCTGTTATGAGACTCTCGAAGCCCCGTTCGATGCCATCTTCCTTCACACCCGCCCCAAGAATAGAGAAATCACTGGAGCGGACAACCCTCCCGCTCCCAGAATAGGCGCTGATAAAGGGGGCGTCCTCCCCCTGCGCGAGTTCGTCCAACCTGGCATTGAGCATCCCGTGAAAGAGGTACTCGGTGATAAGGTCTCTATAGTCCTTCAGAGTCACTACCTCCTTCGGTACCTTCTTGGTGATGATGCTGATCCTGGTGGAAGTTGCCTCTCTATCGGTAACAATGCTATAGAGAGTCTGCGGGTGATCCGGAACAGGGTAGAGTGTTCGCTCTCTGGCATTTGAGGGAGATTTCATATCGATAAAATGCTTTTTTATTAAGCCCTCAACCACGGGTGCATCAAAATCTCCCACCGCCACCACCGCCATGAGGTCCGGGCGATACCAGTCTCTGTAAAACCGCCTGAGCACTTCCGGCTGAAATTCCTTGATGATTTCCATATCCCCGATGGGGTTCCTGTCTGCGTAGCGGGAACCATAAAACAGTACCGGCGCGTGTTTCTCTCGGATCCTGCTTTCAGCATCACGTCGAAACCTCCACTCCTCCACAATCACCTTCCGCTCCTTGTCGATTTCCTCCTCCTCAAGGGTCATAAAGCGCGCCCACTCGTCCAGAATGTGCACCGCTGTTTCGAGGGTCTCCTCTCTGTCTGTAGGGACCTGCAGCATGTAGACCGTCTCGTCGTAGGTAGTGTACGCGTTCAGATCGGGGCCAAATCGCATCCCGATTGATTCGAGGTAATCAACGATTTCCTGTTTCTCGAAGTTTCTCGTCCCGTTGAATGCCATGTGCTCGAGAAAGTGAGCGAGCCCCAGCTGATCATCATCCTCCAGAATCGATCCGGCATTCAAGACCAGCCTTAGCTCTGCCCTTCTCTCCGGCACTTTGTTTTCCCGGATATAGTAGGTTAGCCCGTTCGCGAGCACCCCGATCTTTACCTCAGGATCAACGGGAAGGAGCTCTTGGCTGCTTGTGGGAGCAGCGGTCTCAGGTGTACCCCTTCTGCGCCCCGAGACACAGGAGGGAAGAGGGAGAGAGAGGATAAGAAGAAGAATAGGAAAAAATAGTAAATAGGCCAAATTTTTCATAGGAGCTCCTCTACCATCATGGTTCGTCACTCTTTTAGTTACACTGTTACTATAGCGTTACGCATTGCTCCGGTCAAGATCGGGAGGGAATAAACTGGCGTGACTCCCTGAGACACTCAGGAAGTGAATTGTAAACAGAGAGGAAAGAACTCGAGAAACAGCACGCTTCAAATAAAGAAATCGGGAAAGTGAGGTCTGTACCATGAAATCATCGCACCTCGAATGCCCGATTCAGGCGCCGTATGAGCTCATTCTCGAGCAGCGGTTCTCCGCGGTCCTGATATTCATATCTGACACGAATCGTAGGCTTGTTGATCGAAAGGAGCCGGGTGAGATGGATAGGGGTGGCAAACAGTACCAGATCGCATGGTGCAGCGTTGATGGTTCGCTCCAGTTCCTGGATCTGTTCCTTGCTGTACCCCATCGCGGGAAGCACCGCATCGATGTGGGGATAACGCCGAAAGGTCTCCCTCAGAGTCCCGGTGGCATATTTTCGGGGATCAATGATTCCTGCAGCCTTGAAGGTTTGTGCGGCAATTTTCCCTGCACCATAAGGCATCTCCCCATGTGTCAGGGTCGGTCCATCCTCCACTACGAGCACCTCTTTTCCCCTGATACGCTGCGGTTCGTTGACGATAACCTTTGAGTCCGCGAGGATAACAACCGCATCCGGAGCGTTCCTCTCGATGTTTCTTCTCACCTGCTCCACCTGGGTAATGCCCGCAGTATTCACCTTGTTGATCACTGCGATGTCAGCCATGATCATGTTCGTCTCTCCCGGGTAGTAACTGAGCTCGTGTCCCGCGCGGTGGGGATCGAAGAGCACGATATGCACACTGGGAAAAAAGAAGGGCGTATCGTTGTTCCCACCGTCCCAGATGATCACATCCGCTTCCCTCTCCGCTTCCGAGAGGATCCTTTTGTAGTCGATTCCTGCGTACACCACAATACCCCTGTCCACCAGCGGTTCGTACTCCTCCCGCTCCTCTATTGTACAGTTATGTTTATCGAAATCGTCGTAAGATGAAAATCGCTGAACCACCTGCTGTCTCAGATCTCCGTAAGGCATCGGATGCCGCACCACCACCGCTCTTTTCCCCATCTCCCCGATGATCTCGCAGACCTTTCTCGTGGTCTGTGACTTTCCACACCCTGTTCGCACTGCGCACACCGAAACAACAGGTTTGTGCGACCTGAGCATCGTGTAGGTTGCACCGATCAAGACGAAATCAGCACCCCCCGCCATTACTGCAGACGCCTTATGCATGACCTCCACGTGGGGAACGTCACTGTAGGAAAAGGCCACGAGGTCCACTGAGTGCTCTTTTATGAGATTTCTCAGCTCCTCCTCAGGAAATATCGGCACCCCCTCGGGATACATCTCACCAGCAAGCTCCGGGGGGTAAAGGCGTCCAGCTATGTCAGGGATCTGTGCTGCAGTGAAGGCGATAACTCTATAGCGAGGATTGTCTTTGAAATAGACATTGAAGTTCCTTCTCGACCATAACAACCTCCTTCACAGACGTAGGGTACCCTCACAGTCATTACATGTCAAGTGCAATTCAGAGTTCAATACAGCACACCGCGATGAACCGGCTTCAGACGAGGAGGATGCTTATCAATGCTCGAAAAAGACTTGACGAGCACACGCTATCGGACAGATAATAAAGAGAACTCACGAGTAAGCAGTGGTGAGAACCAATGCCCTTTCCATGCATACACTTATTCAGTTATTGTAATCACGTGTAAAAAACGCAGCCAAAGAAAGGAAAGGGGATGACAAAAAAAGAGAGAATGTTTGCTGCAATCCAGAGAAAACAGGTCGATAGGATACCTACGACCTTTCGCGCCTCGAAATACCTCACCATTCAGCTCATGAAACATTTCGGCTTCGAAAACCCTGAAAATTTCAGTAAGAACCGGAAAGCCTTCCTGAAAAAGTTGAAGGCCGACTTCTGGGCTTCGGGGACGAAGATCGACAAATTTTCTACCTTTGTCCCGGAATTCCACGGTCCCCGACCTGAATCGCCCTATGTGGACGACGGAACGCATTTTTACACCATAGGAATCAGGGCAAAGCCGGGCAACATGGAAAGCTACGATATCGATTACCCCAATGTCGGCGTCGATCCACCCTATGCGAATGCCAATTCACCCTCCGACCTGCCAAAAGGATTTCTGACCTCCAAACTCGAACTCTTCGATTTTACTCAAATGAAAAATCGCTACAGACAACTGAAAGTCGAAGAGATCAGAAACAGCGATGAAGATGTGGTGTGCATCGGAACACTCTCGAGCCTCTTTATGATGTGCTGCTACCTGAGGGGTATGGAGAACTACCTCGCCGATCTCGTATTCAATCAAAAGCTTGTTGAACACCTGGTCGGCGAGGTGGGGGAGTTCTGCCTCGAGTTCAATAAGCGTGAGCTCGAGGTCATCGGCAAAGATGCCCTTTATTACGGCACCTGGGATGACGTTGCAGGACAGAACGGAATGATGTTTTCACCCCGGCAGTTTAAAAAATATTTCTTGCCTATCTACAGGAAGCTGATCGCCCAGAACAAAGCACACGATCTGTTCTTTGGGTGGCACTGCTGCGGGAGTATACACGAGGTGCTTCCGTTCATGATCGATGCCGGAATCGACGTGTTCGATGTGGTGCAAACTTCGGCAAAAGACATGGAGATAGAGAGGGTATACCGACTGTATGGAAAGGATGTGAGCTTTCACGGTGCGCTCGATGTACAGAAACTGCTCGTAGAAAAACCGGCAGGAGAAGTCAGGGAGTATATAAAAAAAGTAAAGGACCTCTGGGGAAACAGGGGAGGAATGATCCTGAGTCCATCCCATGAGACGCTCCCCGATACCCCGATAGAGAACATCATCACCATCTATGAAACGATTTTGGAGTGATCTTTCTCGGTATGAAAAGCAGGAAATACTGAAGTTTATTCGGGAGCCTTTGAGTTCTCCACGGGTATCTTGATCCGAATCCCAAATCCTTGTCCTTCCTTAAATCTCATCAGCATTTCTCAGGTTGAAGGACATGCTTATTGATACACCCTTTTCTTAAGGAGGAGAAGGTAGAGAAAGGCGTAGACGGTGAGAAGGTACACCGCTGCGGTGAGCACGAACATCGGTCGAATACCGAGCCTGTCCGCGATGATGCCGCTTACCCATGGGCCTGCGAACATCCCAACTGCGTAAAAAGACTGGTGTATTCCCATGGCAGTAGTCCGTTCTGAACGGTCAACTGTCTGAATGCTCATGCCCAGGAGTATGGGGTACAGTATTCCAAACGCAAAGCCCATACAAAAGGTTCCACAGAACAGCCAAAGAACAGTCGGAGCTACGGCAATGAGCACTATTCCCATAAAAAACAGAAAAGCGCCACTCCCAAGAAGGGTCCCGTGTCCAACCCTTTTCAACAGCAGCGTGTTCATCAGGTTCGCACTGGTGATACCAGCTATGTTGAGGTTTATGAGCAGACTTTTGATCACGTCGCTTGCGCCAAGCTGCTGGGCAAGAATGGGTAAGAATCCGAAGGTGACCGACCAGTCTGCATAGTGAATCATAATGCTGATCACTGTTGGAAGAAGCACCTCTCGCTTAACGACAAGGAGCGCAATCGACTTCAACGACGCCTTCTTTGGAGAGCGCTTTTCCTCTTTTACGCACAGGGAAAGAATAATTGCCAGAACTCCTGTAACAGCCGCGAGAAAGAACGCGAGCGGGTAGCCTCCAATCCTGTTGAGATACCCTGTCAGAGCGGTTCCGACCATCCTCCCGAAGGACGCTGAAAAGGTCAGCAGGGAGCTTGCGAATATGGCCTGTTCGAATTTAAAGAAGGTACTGAAAACCCCGATGAGGATTACCCATGTTCCCGCCGAAAGCCCAGTGAGCGCCCTGCCTGTTCCCAGCATGAACAGAGTGTTCACTTTTCCCATGATGAAGGCACCAAGGGCTGCGAGGAAAATTCCTACAGCTATCGGGGGCTTCCCCCATCCGATAGCATCTCCAATGATGCCCATGGGCAGGCGGATTAAGGCCATAAACAGGCCGTACATAGAGAGCACGAGACCGACCACCGAGAGTTGCATTGTTTTTGTCTTGACATAGGTTGGAAGAGTCGGCACATAGAGATAGAGAGTGACCCAGAAGAGGAAGGTCACACCAAGAAAGAGGATGATGGATGACCGGCGAGTATCCATGGCTTTTGTCCATCTCATGTAGTTTGAGGAACGATAAGGTAGCACCGCCGGAGCACAAGATCAAGGAATAGAGAGAAATCTTCAGATTCTTGCTATATCGACATTGTGAAATGCTGTTCTGCGAAGGATGACGTTTCTCCCCTGCACCTATTTACGATTCCTGCCCTCAGCTTCGATCGCATCGATCATGGACTTTCTGAATCGCAGGAGCACTTCATCGGTCTCCTCCCGTGTAATGTTGAGCGGAGGTTTGATCTTGAGCACGTTCTTTGCCGCACCTCCCACGCCGAAGATGATTCCATTCTTGAAGCCCACCTTCCGTACTTCGGCAAGGAGCTCTCCATACGGCTCTTTCGTCACCGGATCGTGCACGAACTCGATACCGATGTGAAGCCCTGCTTGCCTGACATCACCCATCTGTGGAAACTCTCCCCGCAATTTATTGAGCTCAGACCCGAGATAATCCCCCATATCACGGCAGTTCTGGAGCACCCCCTTTTCTAGGAGATCGATGAGTTTTAGGGCAGCGACCTGGCCGCCGGACGCCTGAACAGGCTCTAGTATGACTGCAGCTGTGGGACCGTTTATCCCTTTCTCAATGGTGATCCGCAAGAGTTTCAAGCACATAAGCTCACAGCTTCTCGGGTCAAGTTCGAGCGGGCAGCGGTAGCAGTAGGGGTTTGGCACACGGATAAACTGTCTGGTAACCCTGTTGAACCGGGCTCCGCCGATAAACCTGCCGGAAGTCATGGTGGAAACCCAACTTGCCCCCATTGTGCCAAGCGTCACGCCGTGGTAAGAGTCATAGAGACAGATGAACTCCTGCGCGCCTTCCCGGTTTTTAATGGCGATCTTCATTCCAGCCTCAACTGCAGGTCCGCCACCAACAGTGAAGGATACCCTGTTCAATTTTTCCGGGGCAATCTGGGCGAGTTTCTTTGCGAGGGCAAAACGTGGAAGGGTATCAAATCCCTGGTGCACGTGCGTCAGGTTTTGCGAGTGCTCCCAAATGATTTTGTTGATTTCATCATTCGCGTATCCGAGGTAGAGCGCCCAACTCTGGGAAGTGCAATCGATGTACCGCTTTCCGTCGATGTCTTCCACCCAGCATCCCTTTCCACGCTTCAGAACAGGCCCACCCCTCGTGCCCCCACCGAGCATCAAGTGTTTCGCATACTGCGGAATCTCCTCTTTTTTTATCGCATATACCTTTTCCAGTACGAAATCCATGTGCTTCTCCTATGAGAATAGTTACACACATTAAGGTAACAAATCTGGCTTGTATTTCAAATGCAATACGGAGGGTTCACTACAGAGTCAAGAAAGTTGATCCTAGGGGAGACCTCAGGAAAGCTGCTTGAGAAGTCTCTCCTGCTCCTGCTTCGCATTCAGCATCCTGTTGTATTCCTTCATGATCCTTCTTTCCGGGTGAGCATCCACTACCTGCTTCATGAGTGTTATTCCCGCATCGAGATCTCCGGTGACCTCGTAGAGAATGGCGGCATTGTAACCCGCAGCTACATTTTTCGAACTCTTCCACACATCCAGGTAAATATCAAGAGCACTGTCGTAGATTCCGCCTTTCACATACCTGTCAGCTGCCTTCATCTGGGGGTTTTTATCTTTCATCAACCGGCGAGCCTCCTGGACCCTATAGGGGGCAAGCTGTCGGGCCACCTGCGACATGAAGGAATCGATGATTCCTTTGTACATTTCCAGCGGATCGGGAAGGTAGTGTGTGTTCTCTTTTTCCTCCCGCGACTCAGAGGAAGACTCAAATGATCGGTTTGCGATAATGATCCCTGTTTCAGTGTTGACCACGTAGTATTTTAATCCGATCTCTGCCCTCCTCGTCACCCAGGTCACAGCCACCTTCACGTTTTGATTGGTAATGGAGTCTTCCCTGTCCTCCATTTCAACGGTCTCATCATCCCAGGCCTTCATGAGGTATATTTCTCCATGTATGATCGCCTGTGCGCCGACAGCTTTTCCGATCCTTACCGCGTCCACATCCGAACGGGATGCTCTCTCAAGCTCTTCCCTTATTTCCTGGGTGCCCACCACGTGGAAATAGTTGGTCTGCACGAGCGTGAGTATGAACCGTTCAACGACATACTCTTCAACTTCCTCCTGAATTGTTTTCATACCTCCGAGGGCTGACTTGAAGAGCTTTTTCAGCGCCAGCTTGAAGAGGTCCTCCGCGGTAATGGTTTCGTGCTTCGGAACATAGGGAAAATCCAGAAGGGCAATCTTCCTGGTGGAGGCCATATTTATTTCTGCGGGTTTCGTGACCTTCACAGGGATTTTCGTCGCACATCCCGTGCACACTCCATACAGAACGAAAAAAACGAGCAGACTCCCAGCGAATCGTCGTTTCATGAGGCTTCCCCTTCTCTCCTTTTCTACACTGAATTTTAGCCTAACCGTCGTATATTTGCAAAATAATTCCTCACCTTTCAAGGAGTACACTCCATCAATTTGACCTCCACTCACCGTGCAGATAGTCTTTTACTCTTGACGCTTCTGGGGAATCACACTACGTTTGTACGACTCATAAAACGGAGGAGTGCCTACATGAGCGATAGGTTAAAGGCTGGGGTGGTTGGGGCCACCGGTATGGTTGGGCAACGGTTCGTGAGTCTGCTTGCCAAGCACCCATGGTTTGAGGTTGTATCGGTTTCAGCCAGCGAACGGTCCGCAGGGAAAACCTATACCGAAGCAGTGCAGAACCGGTGGGCAATGTCGGTCCCGATTCCCGAGAAAATCGGTAAACTCGTCGTAAAAAACGCCTCCAACATAGATGATGTGAGCGCTGAAGTTGATTTCATCTTCTGTGCAGTGGATATGCCGAAAGACAAGACAAGGGAACTTGAGGATCGGTATGCAAAGGCAGAGACACCGGTCGTGTCGAACAATTCGGCTCACCGGGGAACGGTAGATGTGCCGGTGGTGATGCCTGAGATAAACGATGAACACTTTAAAGCGATCGAAATCCAGAGAAAACGCCTCGGATCGAAGCGTGGATTCATCGTCGCAAAACCGAATTGCAGTCTTCAAAGCTATGTGCCCGCACTTCACCCGCTCAGACAGTTCGGACTCAAACATGTATTTGTATGTACCTATCAGGCGATATCCGGCGCAGGGAAGACCTTTAAAGACTGGCCGGAAATGGTGGACAATGTTATTCCCTTCATCAGCGGTGAGGAGGAGAAGAGTGAGATTGAGCCCATGAAAATCTGGGGAACCGTGGACGGAAAGGGAATCGTACCCGCTTCAGAGCCGCTCATCACGAGCCAGTGCATCCGTGTCCCCATTACAGACGGACACATGGCCGCGGTATTCCTCTCATTTGAGAAAAAGCCGTCAAAGGAACAAATCCTGCAGTTGTGGAAGAGCTTTAAGGGCAAACCCCAGAAACTCGATCTCCCCAGTGCACCGAAACCTTTTCTCCGGTACTTCGAAGAAAACGACCGTCCACAGACGAAGATCGATCGTGATTTTGAAGATGGCATGGGGGTCACGGTCGGAAGGCTCAGGGAAGACAGGATCCTGGATTACCGTTTCATCTGCCTTTCCCACAACACCGTACGGGGAGCAGCAGGCGGCGCAGTGCTCACCGCAGAGCTGCTCAAGTCTGAGGGATACCTGAACGGAAAGTAGTGGCGGCGCTTAAAACAACGCGGAGAAAATGTCCTCTTGGAAATCTCCTTTAAAGGACAGTCAGACCTGCCATCCCTTAAAAATCGTTCTTTAAGCTTTCGAATCCCTTAAACCCGTACGTCGATCTTGAAGCACGGGGAAAATACTTTCCGAATAAGGGTGTGCTCTTGCCCACTTTTCTTTATCGCAGGTTCCCCATCTTATATGTGCATTCCTATATACTGATGACAAACCCTCCCTATGCAGAGGCCTTCTTTCTGAAGGGGTTTGTGGAAGTAATCGCCAACAGGCATCGGATTTAGGACATCCGGATATTGAAAAACAGGACCAAAGACCAACATGCCCGTTGGGTAGAAGGCGTGGTGGTCACATAAGGGGGGTTACTGGCATCGTGTAACTCAGGTTTAGTGGTTTTGAGCCCTGACACGTGCGTATACATACGTATAGACATCTTCATTTGTAAAGGGCAGCGCCCATGAAGGTGACAACGGACTGGGTATCGTAATCAACGGCCTGATCATAGCTGAGAAGTCGCGCGCACCGGGCATCCAGAACGCTCAGCAATGTGTAAATGGCAGGTACGCCGCACACATTCCTGCGGTCTTTCTCATCCTGAATGAACCGGAAAAACCCTTCTCCATCGAGGTCCAGGATACGCTGCATCATGCGCCTGTCATCCTCCCGTGCCTGCTCCAGGAGGGGCTGCGTGATGGTAAGGTTCTGCCCGAAGCGCCGCCCAAGGTGGCTGAGGTCAACCCCTGCGACACAGCAGACGTGGTTTCCCCGCTGGGTAACAAGCTCCTTCAGTGCTGCGGTAAACTCCTGAAATTCT
>Ga0111221_1090_pt1 | contig 12033 bp, 11 predicted proteins | sample DeeMarSWOR152_54_FD_80385 | JGI IMG/M metagenome (GOLD analysis project Ga0111221, IMG submission 80385) | Spirochaetes bacterium DG_61 | reverse complement strand
GCAAGATGTTGAGCAACCGCGGGCGCTAAGCACCTGCGGGCGCTAAGCACCTGCGGGCGCTAAGCGCCCGGAAAAGCGATTTACGGACACTCTTCGTGTAGGATGTCTCCTCCTATCAATCTGAAATGAGTACATCAAACCTTCTGTTGTTCAGGACGGGGAGCTTTTTTCTTGTTTTTTCGATGAGATCCAGTTGTACATGGCAGACGAGAACACCTTCCTCCACCCCGAGAGAGACAGCCTGGATCCCCCATGGATCGGCCAGCATGCTCCTTCCTACAAAGTGTTTTCCCGTTTGGTTGCATCCCATCACGAATATGGTATTTTCTAGAGCCCGGGATCGGATGCTGAGTGTCCAATGGTCGTGATTTGGCTGAAAAAAGGCAGAGGGCACGAACACAATCGAAGCGCCATTCGTTGCATAATATCTGAAGAGCTCCGGGAATCTGATATCGTAACAAATGGCGATCCCGAACTTCAACCCCTCCAGCTCACACAGGAGGGGAGATTCTCCACGGGCAATCCATTCTGACTCCCCATAGCCAAATGCATCAAAAAGGTGCATCTTCCGGTATCTTCCGATGAGGCTTCCACTTCGATCGAACACACAACAGGTATTGTACACGTTCTCCTCATCCTTCTCGAAAAGTGTTCCTCCTATAATATTGACAGAATGTTCCTTCGCAAATCCTGAGATAGTCTGAGTTATAGCCGATGGAACTGGATGGGCATACTGATCTGCCAGGTTTAACTTCGGCACGATCTCAAACATCTCGGGGATCACGATGAAATCCGGTTTCTGAACGATCGCCTTCGTACAGAGATCTAAAAGCTTCTCCACATTCTTTTCAGGCTCCTTGCCCGTCTCCATCTGAATTCCGCAAATCGTATATTTCATCATCACATCTCCGGTTTTGCATCTCGTGGTTAAAAGCACTATATTATTTCCTGCGGTACAAATATACAGAGAGGTCGCGCAGGAGAGAAGATGAAAAAGACGCTTCTTGAAATTCGCGTGCGGTATGTGGAAACCGATCAAATGGGGGTGGCACATCACGGGAGCCATTTTACCTGGATGGAAGCCGCCAGAACAGAGCTGATGCGAGAGAAGGGGCTTCCCTACAGACAGCTCGAGGAGAGAGGCTTCTTTCTCCCGGTAAGGGAGGCGTACTGCAGATACAGGAACAGCGTGTACTATGACGACATCGTACTCATTGAGGTCGAGCTTCTCGAGCTGAAGGGTGCAAGTCTCAAGCTTGGATACCGTATCCGCAGAAAGGAAGATGGAAAAGTAGCTGCCGAGGGATATACGGTCCACCCCTTCGTAGATACGGAAGGTAAAATCGTTCGTGTTCCAGATTTCTTTAAAGCGCTCTTCAGCTAGAAGAGCTCCCTTTGGGCAGTTTTTTTAAGAATCTTGTCAATGAGTTTCATAATTTCATTGAAAGAGAATGGCTTCTTCAGGAAATGAGCACCTGTCCCTCTGAGGAAGCTTCTCGTTTCGGTGCTGAGCGTGTCACCGGTAATAAAGATGAGCCTCTCCAGAAGCTTCGGATCCCTCTCCTTAATCTCCTCATAAAATTGTTTTCCATCCATCTGTGGCATTTTAATATCCGTAATGATGAGCTCTACGTCGTTTTTGTTCAGAACCTTCAGAGCATCGCTTCCTGAGATTGCACTGATCACGTTGAAACCCTTTCTCTTGAAAAAATCTTCAAGAAGTCGTACAATCACCGGTTCATCATCCACAACGAGTATCTTTTCACCCGCAACGGGGACTTCTACTTCCTCTCCCGTTTCTCCCTGGTCAGGAACCGGTTCCTCCCTCACAGCAGGAAGGGAAATGATGAAAATAGTCCATCCCTCATCCTGTCTCACCGCCAGCTGGCCGTTGTGGTCCTTAACGATTCCGTAAGAAGTCGAAAGACCGAGCCCGGTACCCTTCCCCACCTCTTTGGTAGTGAAAAAGGGATCAAATATTTTACCCATCACCTCCGGTGAAATGCCCATCCCATTGTCCGATATCTCGGTTACGATCCGCTCCCCGGCTTTGTCCCATCCGGTCTTCACCCTTATTGCACCTTTTTCCTTGGCATCTGAAATTGCCTGTTCGGCATTGATGAGTATATTCAACACAACCTGCTGAAGCCTGACGAAATTACCAAAAACCATTGGAATATCTTCCTGCAGATCACAGACCACCTCTATGTCACTCACCTTGTGCTCATACTGCCGCAGGGAGAGGGTCTCCCGTACTACATCGTTGATGTTGATGTTTTCTTTTTCGACATTTTCCCTTCGTGCAAACTTCAACAGGTCCCGTACAATGCTCCTCGCCCGTTTGATTGAATCGAGAATGTTTTCGAGCTTCTCTCTCTGCCCTGGATTCTTAACTGAATCCATTACAAGCAGCTCTGCAAACCCCATTGCGGAAAAGAGGGGGTTGTTTAGCTCATGTGCGACTCCGGCGACGAGTTTTCCGATGGCAGCGAGCTTCTCAGACTGTATGAGTTGCTCCTGAGTCTGTTTCAATTGATCAATCGCTGACTTGAGCTCGCGATTTGCCTTGAGCGTTTCCTCGCTCATCTGCCTATACTTCTTCTCCACTTCCTTCTTTCTCGTAATGTCGCGCAGAATAATCATTCTGTAGATGCTACCATCTGGATTTTTCAACGGAGAAGAGATTACATCGAAGGTCTTTCCATCATCAAGCCGCATCTCCCACCGCATGGTGAGCTCTTTCTTCGTCCCCTCCCATTTGCAGTAAGGGCACGGTTTGCTTCTGCGGTAGAGAATGGCGAAACACTTATCCCTGTCCGGATCGCCGATCTGTTTTGCAAGCGACTTGTTCGTGAACTTAATGTTGTACTCTTCATCAACCACATAGACCCAGTCGATCATGCTGTTAAAGATATCAACAATCTTTTTTCTCTCCGATTCTATTTCCCGTTGCAGGAGCACATGTTTGGTCACATCCTGAATGGTGCCGATCACCCCTTTCTGCTCTCCATCAACGGCGAACTGAGAAGCATTGATTTCGATGAACACATGCTCTTCGTCACCGCGGGGAAAGGATATCACAAAAGGATCGACCTTCATTCCAGAGGCAACGAGGGAGATGTTTTTCAGAAAGTTATTCCTGTCCACTTCGGAGAAATATGAGAGGAAATTTTCCCGTAACTCTGAATCGGAGTAACCAAGGAGCCGTTCCACAGAGCTGCTCATATATAGGAACTGGCCGTTTGATTTCATGAGAAAGACCGCCTCGTTCATTCCTTCCACGAGGGTGCGGTATTTGAACTCCGCCTCGTTCAACTTCCTTTTCAGCGCATGCTCCTTCACCACCTTTTCAATGAGAAAAGGAAGCTTGTCGAAGCTCTCCGCATTCTTACAGAGGTAATCGTATACCCCGAGCTTGATTGCCTTGACCGCGATCTCTACCTCCCCAGCTCCAGTAATCATAATGATGGGGGTTTCGATCCTTTTCTCGTGGATCCATTTGACCAGGTCGATGCCGTTTGCCCCCTTGAGGCGATAATCGAGGAGGAGTACATCGTAGGGTCCTTTAACAAGCAGCTCCTGTGCACTCTCCACATTGGAGGTAGCATCGATTTTAATGTTGCTGTAGTACCCTTTAAGTTTTCTCTTGATGATGAGCTGATGGTCAGGATTGTCTTCGACGATGATTACCTTCATGGAAACAGGCTTCCGAAAAGATGTGTTTACATCTTTAAATTACTGCGAGACAATTTTTTATCCTTGATTCTCTCGGCGATGAGACGAATATAAGCCGGAGTGGTTCCACAGCAGCCACCGATAATCGTGGCACCCGCATCTATGGAAGCATCAAGGTAAGCGATCATATATTCAGGCGTCTGGTTAAAGATCGTCTTTCCGTCTTTTAATATCGGCAATCCGGCGTTCGGATAGAGGAGAAGCGGTGCCCCGGTGAGTGCTCTCATCTCCCTTATCACCTGTATATATTCCTCCAGGAGCCCACAGTTCGTACCTACCCCGCTCGCCCCTGCATCGAGCAGGCAGTGAAGCGTATCCGCGACGGAGTTTCCGAAGAGGGTTCTGAAATCGCCCTTCTTCGTCCTGTTGAACACGATTGAAGCAAAAACCGGGAGGCTTGTCTCCCTCTTCAGCGTTCTCACAGCAATCTCTGCCTCCCGCACATCGAGCATGGTTTCGACGAGGAAAAGATCTACCCCCTCCCCTGCGAGGAGGGATCCCTGCTCACTATAGGCCCTATCTACTTCCTCCCTCGTGAGTCCCATCTCGAAAATCTTTCCAGTCGGGCCTATAGACCCGGCGATGTATCTTTCGTCTGAGACGACTATCTCATCGGCGATGAATGTCTCATCGGATACGACTCTTTTCTCCCCTGCCAGTCCCATAGAAGAACGGAAGGCCTTCACCGCCCCGATAGCCAGTTGAGCGCCTTTTCTATTGACTTCTGCAACCAGGTGCTCCTTTCCCTTTGCCCGAAGCTTTACGGAGGTACCACCGAAAGTGTTCGTCTCTATGATCTGAGCACCAGCAGTCAGGTAATCCAGGTGTATCGCCTGTACAATTTCGGAATGCAGTATGTTCCATTCTTCAGGAAGCTCGGCCGACGTGAGGCCCCTTTCCTGGAGGAGTGTTCCCATTCCTCCATCCAGCACAAGTAACTTCTCTTGCGCCAGCTCCTCTATGCTCCTTCCCATGAGCGTCCCCTCCCTTTTAAATGCATATTTTGTCGGAGTGAATAGAGATATCTACTATTTAGAGTATATTATTTTTTTTTCAATAAAAAAAATTTTTTATTCTTTTGCATTCAGAATGCAAATATCTTACAATAAGGTTAGCCTACACTCCGGGACCTACCTACCAATGAAAAAAAACATCCTCATTGCAGAAGACGACAAAAACATTGCTAGTCTCATCAAAGAAATCGTCGAGAGAAAAGGGCATACCGCGGCAATAACCACGGATGGGGACGAAGCGTTTAAGGTTTTCTGCAACCTTAAGTTCGACCTTATCATAACAGATCTGAAGATGCCGAAAATTGATGGAATGACCTTTATCAAGCAGGTCAGGAAAAAAAACAAGAAGGTCCCTATCATCATTGTCACGGGATACGGATCAGAAAAAAACCGTACAATTGCAGAGAGTTACGGGGTGTTTAAAATCCTTTCAAAACCCTGCTCAATTGTGGACATCACCATTGCGATTGATCAGGCCCTCAATCAGGAGATGCACAATTAATCGGTAATCCGGGCTCAATCAGCGTTCAACTTTAAAAAAATCAGCATCTCTTTACGTGAGAACCGTGTTTGCCTCGGTACTTCGATACCACAGGGCACCGTCAGGTCCTTAATAAGCGATTCTGATTGATTTTCTATCCATCTCATGGAATAGTGTATTCCTGTAAGCGCATATGTCTGTTGCCCTCTTTGGGTTGCTGCTGTATATTTAGTTGCTAGTGACTCATTCTACCTGGATAAAGAGATGAAAGAAGTGAGATGGTATGTGGGAATGGGGCTCGCAGTGGCGACCTCTCTGCTTCTTCTCTTCTCATTTCCCACCTTCAACGTGAATGCCTTTGGGTTCATAGCCCTCATCCCTGTCTTCTTCCTGACGTACACCTCCAGATTGAAGAAAGCGCTCATATACGGGATATTGAGCGGTTTTCTTTTTTACTGTCTCTACCTCTTCTGGATGAATGCTTATCTCGCCATGGTGGGCGTGGCCTTCGTTACCATCGTATACGGCGGATATTTTGCAATTGCTCTGCTCCTCATAAATGTGGCGGGAAGAGCCATACCGAAATACAGAGTGTTTCTTACGGCCTTCATCTGGATTGCCGTTGAATACGTAAAGGGATTCGGCTTTCTCGGGCTTACCTTCGGTTCCATAGGATACACTCAGCACAATTTCCTCAGATTCATCCAGATAGCAGATATTGGCGGTGAGCCTCTCGTCTCCTTTATCATCGTTCTGTTCAACGCGGCAGTCGCCCATATGTGCGCCCTCATCTACGAAAGAAAGATGGAAACGATCTTCAGAAAAGGTGTCCTGCCCCTTTACATCTCGGTTGGTCTGATTCTGTTCAGTCTCATTTATGGGAGCGTACGGCTTCGGGAGCCAATTCCAACAAGCCCCTCCATGAGGCTCTCCCTCATTCAGTCTTTGAGTAGTCCTCGGACAGAGTGGAAGGAAGACAAGTGGAACACGCTAAATCGCCTCATCAATCTGACTGTAGAGAGCAATGACGCATATCCTGAGGCGGATCTGGTCGTATGGACGGAGACTGCGATACGGACGAGCCTCAGACCAAATCTCATCTATGGAAGTGCATACCATATGAGAATACAGCGAATGATCAAAGCGCTAAACACCTCCTTCATCATCGGCTCACCGGATAACTACATCCTGAACAGGGAAGGAGAAATACCCGAAGACTCACTCGAAAAAATATATCCCATGAAGGGTGAAGAGGAGGTGTGGACCAACAGCGCCTACTACCTAAACGGTTCGGGAGAGATTATTGACAAATATGACAAGATCCAGCTCACTCCTTTCGGTGAGCACTTTCCCCTGGGAAAACATCTCCCCTTTTTGCAGAAGATTCTGGACAAGTTTACCGACAGCGCAGGATTTACTCCAGGGTCGGAATACACAGTGTTCCAATCCGGGCAGTTCAAATTCGGTGTGGTAATCTGTTGGGAAGGAACCTATGGCTACCTCATTCGGCGATTCATACAAAATCACGCCGATTTTATAATAAACATTTCGAATGATATGTGGTCGCAGACCGATGCGGGCCATTTCCAGCATTTCACAATCACCAAGTTCAGATCTATCGAACACAGGATATGGTTTGCACGGGCCGCAAATGATGGTGTGACCGCCTTCATCAATCCTCATGGCCAGGTAGTAAAGATACTCCCGATCAAAGAAGTTGGTTTCATCAGCGGTGAGATCGGACCCAAAGTGCGGAGCACCCTCTACACGAGATTCGGGGATGTGCTCCCGAAGATAGGTCTTGCGGTTCTCATCGCATCCTTCCTGTTCTCTCTGTTTCTCCTGGTGAAAAAGCCATCCTGGATGAAAAAAATCTGATGGAAGCGAAACGAATTCTGCTTATCCGACACGGAGAAAGCCTCTCCAATAAAGGTCGCGTGCTTACCGGAAGGGGGGATCCCGATCTCACCCGGAGTGGAATTGCTCAAGCACGGAAAATCTCTCTATTTATCAGAAAGAAGTATTCCCCTATCGACAGGATCTTTTCCAGCCCGCTGAAACGGGCATTGAGTACGGCCCGTGAAATCTCCAGAAAGGTGAAGGCCACAGTCGAGACAAGTGAACTCCTTATCGAGACCGACTTTGGAAAATGGGAGGGAATGACCCATGAGATGCTCAGAAACCAGCAAGGATGGGAACACTACTTGAACGATCCATTTCACTTCAATTTTCCTGGAGGAGAATCACCCCAGGATGTAAAGAGCAGGATTCTCCTCTTCAGGGAACAGCTTTTCAGCGAAGACGGCTGGAACACCGTTGTGGTCGTGAGCCACTACACCCCAATCGTATTTTTTACACTGAGCATCCTTGGGAATGCGCACCCCTCCCGCGCACCCTTCAGAATCGACAATGCATCCCTTACCGTCATCGAGCGCTCCGGATGCAGCGATTACATTGCAATGATGAACTTCACACCCTAGGAGCTTGGGAATGCCCTACACCTACATTACCGGGGGCGCAAGCTCAGGAAAGAGCAGGTTCGCCCTCACCCTGTTCAAAGGAAAGGAAAATGTAACCTTCATCGCGACGGGAAGGATAACCGATCCCGAGATGGAGAAGAGAGTCGATCTGCATCGAAGGCAAAGACCTCCTTCCTGGAGGACAATCGAGGAGCCAGTGGACCTGATCACCGCAGTGGGCTCCACAAACGCCCGATCCAGTGAAGTGATCATCGATTGCCTCACCTTCTGGGTCTCAAACCTCACATACGAGAAAGGCATGGACCGCATGCAAATCCTCGACCTAGCTGAAAGGACCGCCCGGTTTCTCGAAGCGCACGATAAGTCCGTGCTGGTGGTGAGCAATGAACTCGGCATGGGAATCATACCCGCTGATGCGGAAAGCAGACAGTACAGGAGAATTGCGGGTGAAGTGAATCAGATTTTCGCGTCTCACAGTAATGAAGCCTATTACATGCTCAGTGGTCTCCCTCTGAAAATCAAATAAAAGAAAACCGAATATTGCGGCAATTCTCTCCATATTGTAAGACCAGATTCTTTTTCTCAGATAGACGACGATGAAAGTAGTCAGAAAGCCAGCCAGAAGAGCTGTAACTGAAATTGGAAGCGTGTATTTCCATACAACAGGGATCTGAATAGCCGATAATGCAACTCAGGAAGAGAAACTTCTGCAGGATAAGAATCCACATTCTTAAGCCAACGCCGAGCAGGAGCAGAGAAGAATCATCCCGCCCTCGAGTACTCGTCCATCGCGATGAGGGCAGCTCCAAGGGCTCCAATGATCTGTGGGTCTTCAGGCACCAGCAGCTCAGTTCCCAGCTTTTCCTCGAGTGCCTTCACTACCCCTCTATTCTTGGCAACCCCCCCGGTGAGCATTGCCGGATTCTCGAGACCAACCCGGTGCACCATACCTGAAACCCTGCTCGCAATGGAGTTCATGAGCCCGCTGACGATCAACTCCCTGGGATGCCCCTCGGCAATCAGGGAGACGACCTCCGACTCGGCGAATACAGTGCACATACTGGAAATCTCGACGCTCCCCCGGGCTGCGAGAGCGATGTCACCCATTTCCTCAATGCCCATCTCAAGCGCTCTTGCCATGACCTCAAGGAATCTTCCGGTGCCAGCCGCGCATTTGTCGTTCATCAGGAAATCAAGGCTCTTTCCGTCTTTGCCTACCCTGATGACCTTGCTGTCCTGACCTCCGATGTCGATCACCGTCCTCACTCCGTTGTTCAGATACCAGGCGCCCCTCGCGTGGCAAGAAAGCTCGGTCACGTTCTTCTGCCCGTAGCAAGCAGCCTTTCTCCCGTATCCGGTAGTTACAACGAAATTGAAATCCCCATAGGTAAGCCCCATCTGCACGCACACGGTCTCAACGATTCTCTCGGCTGCGGTTTTACTGCTGCTTCCTGTCTGTTGCATCACGCTCGTATACAGCAGTCCGTCTTTTAGAACGACCATTTCTGTTGATACCGATCCGATGTCAATTCCCGCGAAGAGCATGTCCCGTTCCCTCCATCAGCCCAGTATTTCCATGAACCCTTCCAACCTCGTGATGTATTGCGCCTCGGAGAAGTTCCGGGCGTCTATACAGTCACCATCCAGATTGAGAAAAGGTATTCCGTACTCCTGCACCGTGTCCTTTATCAGGCGGACCCCACCGTTGCTCTGTCTGCAGCCCCAGTGAGAAAAATGAATTACCCCGTCGATGTGATACTCCTCTATGGTTCTCCGTATGTACCCAAGCCGCTTTTCTATACCCCCCACCCAGTAGTTGCTCAGCAGCTTCTCGGCGAGGCTCACCCATGGATCTCGTATGTTCAGGTTGTCCCAGTAGACACTATTGATCTCTTCGGCGACGACCACCGCTCCGAGCTCTCTCTCGAGGTAGGTCATGAGCGCGCTCGGGAAAAAGGGTTTCAGGTGAAGCCAGAGGATTCTCTTTTTTCCTTTTATACGATCAAACCCGCGTTCCTGTCGGCTCAACAGCTCCTTTCTGTAAGCTTCAAAGAGGGATAATCCCGCCCTGGTCCCCACCAGGTTACCGAAGACGAGGATAAAGACCAAAGCCTCCTCTCCGTACATGAGCGGGCTTCCGCTCCCCTTCAAATCGTTGATATCCTGAAAAACCAGTCTCGCTTCGTTTGAGAAGTGGAAGACCTTTTCGAGATCTTCCGATTTCAAAGCGCTCCCTGTGATATCCTCTATGCGCTTCACAGCTTCTTTAATCTGACGTGCAAGATACCGCACCCCTTCCCGGTCACGGTGATAGGGTGTATTGAGAAATACAAAGGGGGAGGATAAATGGTCACTGACCTGGAAGAAGGATTTGAACGTTCCATCGCATGTGTGGGAAGTTGCAAGGAGGAATGCAGGTTTCGGGAGCAGTCCCCCGGTCGCAAGCTGCATATAAACCCTGTGAAAGGAGCAGAAATCCGTGGAAAGCCACTGCTTCTCTGCCCTTGCGAGCAGTTCCGGAGCGAGGTTCATGATCGCAGCAACGGCGGCGAAAATCTCAAGGGAAAAGGGGAGTAGATTGAAGGCATGGACGAGCTCAATGGGCGCAAAAAGGCTCGTAAAAACTGCACGCTCCGGGTTTCTGAAAAACTTCCTCGCGTAGTCATATAGGACGAGGTTGAGCCGCTTTTCAGACTTCGTACGAAAGAATGAAGCCGGTGTCAGAAGCGTCTTCAATAGCACAAAAATGAGACCTCGCCCTATCTTTGCAGGGTCAGGGTTTTCAAGCAACATCTTCTGCACGTTTTTTTCAAGGCTCATCACAGCATCTCCACGAATCCCTCAATTCTTGTCCTGAGCTGGCCGCTTCCCGTAGCAGAGTACTCCCCCTCTAAAAAGAGCGATGGAATGCCTTCCGTATCCAGAATTTTTTTAAAGAGATGGTAATCAACGAGAAAGTTATCGCAGAACTTCAGACTGACATAAATGAGCCCTCCGGCCCTGAACTGATTCATTTTTTCAATGATGTAGCGGAAACGCTCCGTGCTCCTCTCCATCCTCCCACAGGGAATCCTTTCGAGGTACCTCTTTGCGAGCGCATCTATGGGCGCTTCATCCTCATCCACGTCTATCTCACAGTATCTCCCGCCGAAGCAAAAATCATCGCCAACGACGACACCGCCCGCCTCCTCGATGTAGCTGATCAGCGGAAGCGGATCGATAAGTCCTCCGGAGACGTACACCCGTTTTCCAGTTATCCCTGTTTCCCCTCCGGTTCCCATACCCCTCACCTCACTGATGATCGAGGCAATCACCTTGTTCATGAGGAGTTTCGGATTTTTGCTGTTTTCGGCAATCACCTGCATCATGAGTGCGCTGTTGAGTATGTCAGGGCGGGCCGCCCTGAGCGAATAGAGCTCACACAACAGCTTTCTGTTCCTATTATATACCTTTATGGAGGCCTGCAGGCTCTCCTTTGTAATCTCCATGCCTGCCACATTCTGTAAAAAGAGTTGTAAGCCCCGCAGAATATGAGTGAAATAGACCCGGGAATCAACGTCACATTTTTTCGGTATATCCTGAAAATAGATACGCGGTCTTTGCATATACGTGGTGAGCAGGTCGTAGACCCTGCGTGCAGCATCGCACGAATGGTTCACTATGATGCATTCCATATCCTTGAGATCACCCCTGACCCCCATTTCCACCACGTGCCTGAGAAATGAACATGTATTGGTCGGAAGGTACGCATCGGCAATATCAAAGGAGAGGCGTTCGGGGATGATCCTGACAGGGAGGAACCCCGCTGCATGGACAATCTCTTCCACCGTGTAGGGGCACAAGATGCCCGCTTTCGGTGTCTGATCGACCGATTCTTCCGCAGATATAAAGCTTCTCAGTTTTTCTAAAAGCATATGGGGAGAAAGTTTTCTTGATTATTTTGGAATTTACCTTTATACTACCTCTGAGTCTACAGAAAAACTTGTATACAGGGATTTCCCCTCCTGAATCTTCCTATTTTAAATAATCCACTGAAATCCATCATTGATTTCAGGAAGCCGGGACATCTACAGGGTGGAATTCCCATGAAGATCATTCGGGGGTAACAATGTCGATCCTTATTGAAAGAGGTACACGTATTCTTATTCAGGGCATAACTACAACGGAAGGAAGGCAACACACGAGCCTCATGCTCGAATCGAAAGCAGAGATCGTTGCCGGTGTGTCTCCGGGGCGCTACGGACAGGAGGTGATGGGCGTACCGGTGTATGACAAGGTCAGCGAAGCGGTAAAGCGGCACAATGTGGATATAGCAGTGGTCTTC
>Ga0111221_1089_pt1 | contig 12096 bp, 8 predicted proteins | sample DeeMarSWOR152_54_FD_80385 | JGI IMG/M metagenome (GOLD analysis project Ga0111221, IMG submission 80385) | Spirochaetes bacterium DG_61 | reverse complement strand
TCGCCACGGCGTGCCCTGTCCTCATCCACGAGTGTTGCAGAGTAGGGAACGTGGTCCGGCACATGTGCCGTGACGTCCTCTTCCGCCATCGTGGTCACAAAGCTCTGGTCAATGTCCTGACGGATCGTCGACCGCCGCCGCCTGAACGACGCAAACGCCGCATCCTGAAAGCCCTTGGAGACCCCGTGCAGAAACTCATTCAGCACGTTCGACATCCCCTTCAGCGTAAACTGCTTGCGCTTGATCGACGTGATGTCAATGTCCAGTATCAACCCCGGCTGTATGTGGTAGGGGTTGATCAGATAGTCGAACTTCTCAAACTCCTTACGCATAAACTCCGTCCGCTCGTCCAGCAACACCCGCATCTTCGGGTTCTGAAACCCGTAGATCTTCTGGACCTTCAGCTTCGTGCGCCTGATCATCTCCTTCATCAGCGTCTTCTCGTAGATGTACGTGCGGTTCAGCTTCTCCACATCCGTCTCTCCAGCCCTGATGTGCAGAATCTCGTTCCACGTCTTCTTCATGTCCTCGTACAGCGGATCACCCGTTACCGCCTTGATCCGACGCTTGATCTTGTTCTTCGCCTTCCTGGCAATGTCCTCAAAGTCGTTCACCTTCCAGATCGACTTGTTGTTCTGGTAGACGATCTCCACCACATCCCACAGGTGCTCGATCTCCTTCTTGAACTCCTCCATCTGCTTGTCGTAGGCAGCCCGCTCCTCAAGCAGCTGCGCCCAGTCATAATACTTCAACCTCATAACATACCGCTCGTCGGGCAGCTGATAGGGGTCCGTGTCCTCATACTCCCTGAGTATCACTTCACGGGCGTTTTTCAGGTTTTCTGCGTACTGGTATCCCATCTTGCTCGTATCGAGAATGCTGGTCAGCGAGTTGATCGAAGTGTTGAACCCACGGTTTCTGATGTTCTCAATGTCCACGATCGACTTCAGGCTCTCACGGATGTTCAACGGATCGAAGTCCTTCTGGTCAATCTCTGCCCTCAACCCCTCGATCTTGTCGATCAGGTTCTTGGCCAGGAAGGTGTAGCGACGCGACTTCTCGTCCTCCTTCTCGTCATCCGTGTAGTTGGGTACCCGCTTCATCTTCTCGAACATCGTCTCCCCGTCACTGAGCTCCTCCTTACCCTCGTCCACCAGCTGCGCCTTGAACGCTTCCACCTCCCGGTCAATCAGATCTAAAACCGTCTTCGAAATCTGATCCTTGATCAGATACTCCACCGTCACCTGATAGTGGAAAATCGGCGAGATCAGCTCAGAGTCCAGAATGTTCACCGACAGCTTCACGTTGGTCACCGTCTTGGGCTTGCTCTCGTCATCCTTGAAGGAGCACTTCACAATCGAGTAGGCATTCTCACCCCGGATGAACGCCCCCACGTCAGACTTCTGCCGCAGTAGCGCGTTCGTCTCATTCTCCAGATCGTTCAACCCCCGCTGCACGTGCCCCTGCAGATGCCCGTAGATGTTCACTATCGACTTCTCAACCTCACCGGTGTTGAACTTGTCCGCCCCACCAATCTGGTCCAACAACTCCGCAATCTCCTTCGGCGTGTAACGCGCCAGGGCCTTCAACTCCTCCTTGTCCACAAAGTTGCGCACCTTCTTGACCATCTCGTCTTCTGAGGTGGTGATGTAGCGGTTGAACATGTTCTGGTAGTTCTGGTTGAAGTAGTTGTACAGCTTCTGCTTCACTCCGCCCATCACCTCGAGCTTCTCCAGCACCGGCTTCGGAAGCTTGACCTGTATCTCCTTGAGAACCTTGTCCGTCTCTTCCTCGATTAAACGCTTAAACTCTTCATTCTGAATCCTCCCCTCCTGCGCGAGACTGTTGCGCGAACCGACTGCAGAGGGTTTCGTCGGATGAAATACATTAGGACTTTTTGGAAGCTCTCCTGCCATATGTTTTTCTCCTTTCTGACTCCAAACAGTATTAGATGTCTCTGCTGGAGTCATCTATTTGTTATTGCATCAATATTAAAGCATTTGGTACTATATGTAAAGACAAATCTGAGTCTTTCTCCAATAAAATATCGGTCAGTAGAGGACCCTATCAGGAGGAAAATTTATCAAAAATATACCACATATTCGAAAAAATGCTACGTGCGGTTTAAAGTTTTATCGATTTCTCTTACAAAATTTTCACTGTAGGAGCCTTCCTTCAGTGCCTTCAGCTCATCGAGGATCTGGTTTTTCCTCTCCTCGTTTAGATCCGGCATTTCGAGCTCTTTTCGCAGCTCCTGGTATTTTTCCCAGTCTCGGTCCAGGTTTTTCTTGATGAACCTTTTCGCAATATACCAGATTGTATCCCCTTTCACCACGGTGTACCGTGTTCCGTCCGGGAGCAGGAATACATTCTCCGGGTAGATCCAGTCCGGATCCCTGCCGAGCTCTTCCGGGCTGTCCAGACCTCTGTATCCGTTTGAAAGTGCGATTTTGTTTGTCAGTTTGTACACATCCAGAATGGTGATCTGGATGTACCCAAGGGAGAGAAAGGATTCAAGCTCCTCTTTGTCGAGAGTCATTTCCTTCCCCTCAGCTGCTGTCTCGCTTTCTTGGGAGGTTGCCTCTCCCATTGTCTCCTCGCCTGAAGGCTGCTCCGTGATTGAGGTTACTTCCTCCCTTTGCTCCTTCTGTATCTGCGCTTCACCCTCTGGCCCCTGAACGATCATCTGCCTTTCTGCTCGTCCGCTGATGCTCTTTCTGTAGAGAGAGATAGGTGGCACAAAGAGAATGACTGAAGCGATGACGATTATACCTGCGATGAGCAGCAGAATTCGGGTGAGTACCGGCATTTTCTTGGTGGGCGCAGCCGGTTTCTCAACGGGAGGGGCAGCTCCTTCTGGGGCGGTTATCCCTTCATGTCTTCCAGGAGGTGCTCCGATCTCGGTTTTTTCCTGTGTTTTTTTTCTTCGAACCAAGGCTGCCGCGGACAGTCCCTTGATCAGCTGATTGAGACGTGCCAACTCGTCGGTATAGAATACGGCTTTACTGGAAGTAATCCCTTTCACCCCGTTTGCGAAGTCCTTCGCGAGCGCAAAATCGTCGCTTTTCAACGTCTTCTTCGAAGGTTGGTAGAGAATGAAGAAGCCCTCTGGTGTGATGTAACACTTCCCGATGAGCGGAAAGTGTGGAACGTCTGGCGAAAGGGACGTTAGACGTTTTTCGATAACCTTCCTAAGAGCGGTCAGCGTACCTGACGTATCACCGTCTTGCCTCTTTTTCTCGTAAAGGGCGCAGAGTGCGTGAAGACTGCAGAGCACGTAGGGGAGGGGGCTTTCCTTCACGATTCTTACAGCTTTTACACCTTTTCGCAACTGAGCAGCGCTTTCAGCGAGCGGGGTGTCTCCAGAGATGAATTCTTGGATAATCCGTAAAAGGCTCGATTCCTCAGGGGTGAAAAAGTCCTGGAAAGCGGAAAGCAGGGATGCTATATATTCTTCCCCAATCTTGGATTCGTCGGGTGGATCGACCAAGATCGTGTAGGGAATTCCCTCCGCAATCGGCATAGAGATTTCTTTTTTTAATGGACCGATGGAAATTCGATTTTTCATGCCCAGTATCAGACAGCGTTCCTGCAGAGAGGGTGTTCTGGTTCCGAGTACCATCGGAATCGGTATGTCTCTGTGGGTGGCGATATAGCTCGGCCCCATCCTTTTCACGGTGAAGCTGTGAAGCATTTTGCCTGTGGTTTCGCTGGATGTGGAAAGGGAGAACTTCAGTGAATCAGGTTTTCCTGTGGAAAAGAGCCTGAGAGCGTTTTGAAGAGGCTCACTGTTGTTCGTCAGAACGGAGAGATTCTCCTTGAGGAACTTTTTCCGTTTGGCAAGCTGAAGGAGATCGCCGGATGCTCTATCCACCGCAACTGCAGAGATGAGATCTGGATCAATGCCGAAGCCTGCAAGAGACTGAAAATAGTGATCCGGCAGGCCGAAGGCGATGCACCGCTCCCTGTGAAAAAGAAAGTAGGAATCCTTGATCAGGAAAAAACCCGTTCCCTCAAAGTTTTGTCCAGTATAGCGGAGTGGATTCTTGACGAGCTGATCCTTGATCCACCTCGCCCTTTCTACGAAATGCAGGTCCTTCTTTTCCCTTTCCCTCAGGTCAAAGATACGGTTCTTATCGTAGAGAAGTGTGATGTTCCCGTTATCGTATATGTAGAGCACCGCATTGTGATCATGAGCAGGTATTTCCTGATCGAAGGCAATGTTTTTCGTTTCTATATGAAACTGTTTTAAAAAATCGAGAAACCTGGAAATTGTGTTTTTATCACCCACATATCTGATATTCTCCAGGTCTTCCAGATCAACGTTTTCCGGCTCGAGTATGGGGTTGCCAGTGCAAGATTCGGTAATAACGACATTATAAATGTGATCAATGACATTCTTTGTGAGATATTTTGAGTTCCCAATTCGTAAAAATGGTTTATAATCATCGGGGTGGGAGCCAAGATAGATGACATAGCATTCCTCATCCAGATGAAAAATCCTTTTCTCAAGGGGATAGTCTTCGATTTCCATTTTGGTTCCCTGTGTGAACATTATATATTATAAACTATCGGTGATATTTTGCAATAAATTGTTAAGGACGCAAAAAGAACACATTAAAAATGACAAATTTTCATATTTTTTTCTTTAATGAAACTATGCACCGGCAATTTTTGGGGCACAATCGGGAGCTTACTGTGTCCGATCTGCCGGTGTGGAGTAACTTCAAAGTGCAGGACGTGCTTTCTGTTTCCAATATAAAAGCACTTCCGGTGACCTCTCTTCAACTTGAGAGGAAGGAGGATGCAGAGAAGGCGCTCACGCTCCTTGGGAGTCAAGAAGTAGCCGACCGAATCATCTTAGGAAGAACCGGAAATGTGCTGGTGATCGACTGGCTTGATCTCACATCAAGACTCCCGAGTCCCCATGGTATTACAAAGATACAGGTTGGAAAGGTGCCAACCGAGTTCTACTTTTTAAAGAAAAAGGACTTGATCGGGATCCTGAAGAACCTTCTAAAGAGAAGACGGTTAGAAGAACACAGCATTCTCAACCATCTTTTCAACACGGTCCTCTTTTTCAATTTTGAGCGTATCGCCGAATGCGCCGGTTATTCCTTTCTGCTTCGTAACTCCTATGAGTATTACCTTGAGAACCTCAGGATCAATGAGCGTCTTCTCGATAGCGGATTCATCCCTCTCTATGAAGCACTTAAAATCACTGCCGCGTCTGCAACAGTGGTAGGAAAGCACGCTGTAATACTAAACAGCCTTTTGGGAAACGGAGTGAAGGTGAATGGATGTGTGGAAAGCTCTGTCGTTTTTAACGGAGTATCGGTTGGGAGAAATTCGAAGATCAGGAACTCTGTGATTCTCCCTTTCAACGAAATAGCAGAAGAAGTGGTGATTGAAAACTCTCTTGTTCTCGGTGGATCGAACAGGGTGATTGCACGGGGGTCTGTTATCGGTGGACAAAGCTCCGCGGAGAACAATCACTTTCCTGATATTATAAAAAAGGGGCTCACAATACTCGGGGAGGATATCAATGTTCCATCTGGATCTCAGATCGGGAGCGGATGTCTGATACAGGGAGTGCTGGAAAGGTCGCCTGTTCCGCTCATCGTTACGGACGGCAGTGACTTGACGCTGCGCAGAGATCGTTCACCCGCGTAGCTTCGCTTCTAAGCTCCTCAGCTCTGTCATGAACTCCCTGTACAGGTTCGGGTCCAGGGATTGGTTTCCATCACTCATTGCTTCTTCAGGCTGGAAGTGTACCTCCACGATGATGCCGTCCGCCCCCGCAACCATTGCGGCTTTACTCATAGGAAGTACCAGCTTTCTATTACCAGTTCCGTGGCTTGGGTCCACGAATACGGGGAGGTGAGTTTCCTCCTTTAGGATCGGCACTGCGGAGAGATCGAGAGTGTTTCTCGTTGTTGTTTCAAAAGTTCTGATTCCTCTTTCACAGAGTATTACCTGGTCGTTGCCCTGAGAGAGAATGTACTCTGCAGATAGCAGGAACTCCTGAATTGTTGCGGACATGCCCCTTTTGAGCATGACCGGCTTGTGCAGGTTTCCGATTTCCTTGAGTAGGGTAAAGTTCTGCATATTTCGCGCACCGATCTGGAGGATGTCAACATAGGAGGCAACCAGCTCTGCGTCTGCAGGCGATACGACCTCGGAGATGATGTACAGCCCGTAAGCCTCTCTGGCCTCCTTTAGGAGCTTCAGGCCTTCCTCGCCAAGCCCCTGGAAACTGTACGGAGATGTGCGCGGTTTGAATGCTCCCCCTCTAAGGATCTTGACACCCGAGTCTTTAATGATATTTGCCGTTTTGAAAAGTTGCTTTCTCCCCTCCACAGAACACGGCCCCGCAATGATGGTGAAGGAGCCACCGCCGATGACGACCTCATCCATGTCCTGTGCTGAAAGGGGAATGGAGGTGGGGTTCGTATGTCTCTGGAGGCTGTACAGTGGTAAATGGGACTTGATTTCGGTTTCTTTTTCCAGCAAATGAAGATGCTCGATCTTTCTCTGACCGGTCCACACGGGGTAGCTGCCCAGAATCTTTAAAAAATTGGTCTGTTCTTTCAGCTCTTCCAAGGCTTCCTTCACCATCTTGTCCTCCAGGTGACCCTCAAAGTCGAGATAGAAATAGTAGCGCCACGCCTCGGTTTTATGGGGTCGAGACTCAAGTTTGGTAAGGTTGATCCCATAGTCGTTGAATATCTTCAGTGCTCTGAAGAGTGAGCCTGGCTGGTGGAGGGTGGTGAAGACTATCGAGGTCTTTGAGTTCTTGTGATATTCCGTACCGGCTGATTTTGCGATGATAATGAAACGGGTCTGATTATTGGGATAGTCCTCGAGCTTTTCAGCGAGTATTTCAAGATTGTAGATTTTTGCGGCGTGTCTGCTCGCTATTGCTGCAATCGTCGGATCCTTTTCCTTCGAGACCTTGATTGCACTTCCAGCTGTATCGTAGTTTGGAACTATCTCGCAGTCGGAAAGCCCCTGAAGAAAGCTGGAACACTGAGAAAGGGCAACAGGATGTGAAAAGATCTTTCTGATGCTGCTCAGGGGTATCTTTTTTATTGCGAGGAGGTAGTGGGATATGGGAGTAATTATCTCGCCGATGATCGGAAGATTGGATTCCAGAAGCAGATCATAGGTTGTTGAGATGCTCCCAATGAGGGAGTTTTCCACAGGAAGCAGGCCGAAATCAACTTCATTCGAATCCACCGCCGTGACGACCTCATCGGAGCTCCTCTTCGGGATGAATACGACGGATTTTCCCCAGTACTTGACTCCCGCCTCTTCACTGAAGGATCCCTCCTCTCCCTGTATTGCGACCTTCGGAAGGGCTACCATGACGGACCTCTCTGTAAATGAAATTGGTATTGTTGTTCGGTATTGGATATAATAAATATTATATTAGAAAACAAAGAAAAAAAATAATTTCGATCGATGGTGGTGTCATGAGAAAATTCAAAGCCTTTACGCTGATTGAGGTTCTCATAGCTCTCACCATCCTATCCGTGGCGCTCCTTGCGATCTTCAGGGGAAACCTGTTCAACCTTCGTTCCATAAAAGAAGCTTCTGAACTGAACACCGCCGTAATGGCGGCAGAATCTCTCATAAAGGAGCTCATAGGCAGGGGCTACCCTGAATCTGGCACACTGGAAGGAACCTTTGAGGATGAAGCCTTTGCAGGTCTGAAGTGGAGTCGCACGGTCGAAACACTCGATATACCCTTTGTCGAGGATTTGAAGCTCGTAACGGTGGAGGTTCGCTGGGGGAAAGACAAGCGCTATATTCTTGAGACGATACTTTCACGATATTGAGTGCACTGATGACGATAATGGTAGAAATGGGGCGGAAAACAAAAGAACACATGCGAAAGGTTCATAAAAGACACGGCGCATTTACCCTTGTTGAGCTTCTCATTTCCCTTGCGATTCTCTCTATCGTTGCAGCCCTCGCATATACCTCTTTGGTATCGGTGAGGCGGGTTGTTGATGTTCACAGAAGAAACGAAGAATCCCTTCGGAACATCCGGTCCTTCGTCAAGAGGCTCGATGTGGAGCTCTCCTCTGCAACGTACGTTCGGAGTGCATCACAGACGCTTTTCCAATCAAAGAGAGTGGAAATGGATGGAAAGGTGTCGAGTACCCTGGTCTTTACCACCATTTCACCCTTCAGCATTTATGATATCGGGAGGAGGGAAGAGATCATCAGAATCGAATACGAAGTCACCCTACATGACAAAGACCGGGACCGGATCGTTCTGCGCAGGAAAGAGTATCCCCATATCCTGATTGAGGGATCTCTTCAGGAGCCTGTCGAATATACCGTGAGCCAGGAATTGACTTCTTTTCTACTACGCTTCAAAAAGGACGGGAAGTGGTACGAAAGTTGGGATACAGGTGTGATGGACTTACTCCCGGACAGCATTGAGATGACTTTCTCGCTTGGGGGCAGGCTCTTCAGAGAGTACTTTAATGTCTATATATCAGAAACCTGAGAAACGAATGGGCGCCTTTGTCTTGATCTCCGTGCTCGTACTCGTGGCGATACTCTCAATGCTTGCGCTCGAATTTTCTCAGAGGAGTGGGATCAATCTTAAGATGGCAGTCAATCATGCGGATGCCAACAAAGCCCTCTATTACGCTTATGGAGGGTACCAGGCAGCTCTTACGTTGCTGAAGAGCGATACCAACGATTTCGACGGTCCCGGCGATTTCTGGTACGGGACACTTCCGCCGATTCCCTTTGGAGAGGGAAGCATTTCTATTACCATAGAAGACGAGAAGTCCCGCTTCAACCTGCGGGATCTCATCACCTCCTATGGTTTTGAGGACAAAAGAAGGAGCGTTATGCTTCAGAGGGTTTTCAGAGAATTGGACATAGACACCTCTCTGGTGGACGGCCTTGTAGACTGGCAGGACAGTGATGATTTCGAGCTTCCTGGTGGTGCGGAAGACTCCTACTACACCCTCCTCGATCCACCGATGTCACCCAGGAACGCTCAGTTTCTCACCACAGGTGAACTCCTCTTGGTGAAGGGGTTCGAACGTGATCTGCTCTTTCTGTCTCCCTCTGTGAGGAGTCCCTCCGGAAATGAGGAATATTCTTCTCTTAGGCGGTATATTACCGTGTATGGAGATGGAAAGATCAACATCAATACTGCGCCGGTGGTAGTGCTCCTCTGTCTATCTGAGGATATGGATGAGTTTATCGCTGAGGATATCGTAGAGGAACGTGAGAAGGCGGCCTTCAGTAAAATCGAAGATTTGAAAAATGTTGAGTCAGTGTCCGATACTTTATATGATGAGATCAACGGCCTCATCACCGTGAAGAGTAATGTGTTCAGAATTACGGCAACGGGGATGAGGGGCGGGTTTGCAGGAATGATTACGGCTGTCGTGTTGAGAGACAGCAGGGGGTTCAGGGTTGTCTACTATCACAGATCTCTTTAGCGTTCGCATCGGGTTCGGGAAAAAGGCAGTATTCATCGAACAGCTGGACAGGAATGTGAACGTACTGATTGCCGATGAAAAGCTTCCCATTAAGGAAGGCTACGTATTCTCTCAGTACTCAAAGAATGACCTCGAGGAGATACTGGCTCAGTCGGATATCATGAAAGAGAATATCTATTTTGTTGTCCCTCCCTCCTTCTACTACAGAAACGTCCTTGGCTTTCCATTCCATGATCGGCAGAAAATCGACGGAGTAATCAAGTTCGAAGTACGTGACTATCTGCCTTCACTGGAAATGGAATATGTGACCGATTTTCTCACCCTCAAAGAGAGCTCAGACGGGGCGCTCACAGAAGTGCTCTCTTTTAGTATGGGAAAAGATAGTATCCAGCGCATTCTCTCGCGCTTTGGAAGGTACAGGGAAAATGTGAAAGCGGTGGTACCTTTCGACATCGCCGTGTTCTCCTACGTGAGCCAGCTTATTGATAAACAGAGCTATATATTCGTTGATATCCAGAACGATGCGCTGTACGTGCAGCATATAAAAAACGGGAGGATCAAGCACATTCTGTTCGTGAGGAGGCAGACTGATGCTCTGTACAGGAATTCTCTTTCCTCCCAGCTTTTGATACTGTTGAAGGCTTCTGACTCTCCGCCGCTCTACGTCAATATTAGGAGCTCTGCAGGGGAGAAGTTTCGAAATCTGAACAGCAAGCTTTTCGAAGAGCTTGGTCTTACCTGGAGATCACTACCGGCAGCAGAGCTTCGGGGGTCCGCAGGAGACCTCCAGGCTTCAGATATGGTATCCCTTCTCGGGACCTTGAACAGTATAAATCAGGCGTCTACGAAGAGGGTAAATTTTCTCAAGGATGAATACAAGCCGCGGCTCAAGGGATATCTACGGTTGAAAGATTTCGTGATTGCCGGATCGCTACTCCTCGCACTCCTCCTCATCTCCATTTCAAACCTCTTCTTGGAAGTCCGATTCGAGAGGAGCAGGCTTGCCGGGCTCAGGAGAGGGATAGACCAGCTGAGCCAGAAAGTGTTTGGAAATCCTCGGATGAAAGCGAGCGACGCCGTTCAGGTGCTTGAGGCGCTTGAAGGGAGAATACGCATAATCGAGAGAAGTATCGACCGGCGCTACAGTAGTATCGCGCTGCTCAGGGAGATAGCCACCTACCTGCCGGAGGATGTGATGATCGAGTTTACCGACCTGATAATTGAACCTGGGCAGGTGAAATTCGCAGGCAAGGCAAAAACCTTTTCCGATATCGATAGAATAAAAGAGTCCCTTGCGGTCTCCGAATATGTGGCAGGAATAGAGGTTGCAAACACAGGAACAACGGGGAGCAGTGAGGGATTTGCCGTGACCTTTGTGTTCGACATTATGATCAAGGAGAATCTATTTGGACCTGAAGGGTCGTCTGAAAAACCTTTCAAATAGAGAAAAGATGCTCATTTACGGGGCAGCTTTTTTCGTGCTCATTTTATTCATCTACCAGCTGGTATTTGTGCCTCTGCTGAATGCAAGAAGAGAGTATGAAAGTGAAATCCGACTTCTGGAAGCTCGGTTCTCGGAGTTGAAGACTGTTGCAGGCAGGTACGAGTCTGAAAAGGATGCCTATGATAAATTGAAGAGAGTGCTCGACAGGAAAAAAGCTCTTTCCGTACTCACCTATCTTGAGAATATCTCCCAGAGAGCAGGAGTTCGGGAGAACATCGAGTATATACGCCCGAAAGGGGGCACAAGCAGGAACGGTATACTGCAGTCTCAGGTTGAGATGAAGATAGACGCGATCCCGGTACAAAATCTCCTGCAGTTTCTCTATGAGATCGAAGAAAACAGAAACGGCCTCATCGTATCCTATCTACGGCTAAAGCCTTTTTTCAAGGAAAAGGGTAAGGTGGATGCAATCGTGAGCATCACCGATTTTGCTCTGGAATAGAACATTTCGCCTTTACTCCTCTTCAACTGTTGATTCTTTTATGATCTGTCCGATTTCCCAGATATCGTCAACCACGGTCACCCCCGCCTCACTGAGCAGCATCTCCTTATTCCGCGCATCTTCCGGGTTTCTGTCCCTGTGGAAGATATAGGCGATGATGGGCTTGCTGTACCCTCTCTCCTTAATGTAGCGTGCAGCATCCTCTTCGAGCCTTCCCTTTGTCTCCCCGCCGATCACGACGACCTGGGTTTCCTCATCCTCTTCAAAGCACTCGAGCACCTCCACAAAGTCGATTCCTATGACGTCGTCTCCTCCAAGGCTCACTATGGCACTTTCGCCGATCTCCTCCTTGTACAGGCTCTGGCAGACCTGCTTTTCGGCGTCTTTGGAGCGTGTAACCACACCGACGACCCCTCGCAATACATACTCGCCGGAAATGATTCCCGCCTTACTGCGGCCAGGGGTAAGTATTCCTGCCGACCCCGGTCCAAGGAGCCTGATCCCCTTTTTCTGGGCCGCACCTTTCATCTTGATCGTTTCGGTGACCGGGATTTCTCCAGTCACGATTATGATAAGAGGTATGTTTTCCTGGATTGCTTCACCGACCGCCTGGGAGACCGCATTCTTCGGTACGAAGACCACTGCTAAATCCACATTGTGCCGCTTTACCGCTT
>Ga0111221_1086_pt1 | contig 12218 bp, 10 predicted proteins | sample DeeMarSWOR152_54_FD_80385 | JGI IMG/M metagenome (GOLD analysis project Ga0111221, IMG submission 80385) | Spirochaetes bacterium DG_61 | reverse complement strand
GACGCCCGTGGCAATCTCGATTCCCGTGGCAATCTCGATGCCCTGCGCGATCGTGATACTCGCCCCCATGTCGACACAGGTATCGATAGAAGTGAACGGAGGAAGCGCACCCAGGGTGTAGCAGCCTATGTCACCGGTGACCGTGTGCCCGAGCTTCGAAAGGGTCTGGAATACCGTCCTGTGTGGACACCCCGGACAGAGCTGTGGGGGACGGGGCGGCAGCGGAAAATCGCTCATCATCCTTCCTTGAGACTGTACTGCACCCAGCGGGCGTCTAATACGATCGGGGCTCAGCTCTCCTGTGATTGGAAAATAGCGCTTCCCCTCCACGGTGAGGCCCATTGCTTTTATTCTGAACTCAAGAAAGGGATCAAGCTCTTCCACCACGTACACTTTCTCTACCTTCTGAAAAAACTCCCCAATAACTTTTTCCGGAAGGGGGTATACCATACCGAGCTTGAGTACCGAAGCCTCAGGAAAGGCTTCCCGAACATAGGTGTAGCACACCCCCGCAGTTACAAACCCAAGCACTCTGTCCCTGAGCTCCACTCTGTTGATGTCAAGTTCATCTGCATCCTGTGTAACCCGCTCCATCCGTCTCTCCACTTCCACATGTCTCATCCTGGCATAGGAGGGGATCATGACGTACTTCTGTATATTGCGTTGAAAATTCCCCACAGCCTCTCTTCCACGGTACGCCTTACCTGGAATCACCACACTCTTTGAGTGGGAGATCCTGGTGGTAGACCTGAGAAGCACCGGAGTATCGTACCGCTCACTGAGATCGAACGCGAGCCTCGTGAAGTCCTTCACCTCCTGGGAGTCTGAAGGTTCGAGCATAGGGACCTTTGCGGCAGCGGCATAGTTTCTGTTGTCCTGCTCGTTCTGTGAGGAATGCATGTCAGGATCATCGGCCGACACGATGACAAGCCCCGCCTTCACACCGATGTAGGAGGCGGTGAAAAGCGGATCTGCAGCAACATTCAAACCCACGTGCTTCATGGTCACGAGGCTCCGAACACCGGAAAGCGCTGCGCCGATAGCCACCTCGAGGGCGACCTTCTCGTTTACCGACCATTCTGTATAAACACCCGGATAGCGGGTGAGGTTTTCGAGGATCTCTGTGGAAGGGGTGCCCGGATAGCCGGTCCCCACCTTCACCCCCGCTTCGAATGCCCCAAGGGCGACCGCTTCATTGCCTGACAAGAGCAGCTTCTCCATCTCACTCTCCTTTGCTTCAGAAATCGTGCAATGTGTCCTGTACAGTACTAATTCTTTCCACTGATGTCAATCATTTGTAAAAGACCGCCTAGTCAATGCAATTTGTTCTTAAAATATTTCACAGTATTATATCAGTGTTGAGAAGGGCGCTCCGTTTATGATCGGGAAACACATTCAGTTCGAGAGTATTACAGGGAGAAGAGCCAAAATGGAATTAATAATTTTCATAGAGTATAGTTTGATCAATTACTACAACGGGATACACAACAGTTCAAGAGTATTTTCTCAATTCTCAAAATACTTATATTTCATTTAACTCTTTATCACAACTCCGGATTCCTTTGATAACATTATCGATCACGATCGTGGATTTCTACTATTGACTTTAGCGAAGCATTGGAATTGTGTTCGGCTCCACCTTTCGATTAGGGTGCACTGAAGGATTCCAGTCAAATTATCATAGGGTTTATTCCTACGGTTTCCCTTTACCCAACTTTCAAATCCTTTTTTACCATTTTAGATTGGTATCTTCCAATATCCAGATAACTACAAAACAAATTATACTTATTCGATTAATATTTCCAAATTAATGGGCAATAATCTGTGTTACTGCGTTCCAAAATGGCTTATTAAGAAGATATTATTATTTTTTGCTAATTTATGCTATAATATCCACTCATTTGGTTATTCTACCCTGTTAAAAATAACATAAAAACAAGGAGGCAAACTATGAAAATCAAAACAACTGTATTTCTGATTCTATTTATACCATGCGCTGTAGTTTTAATCGGAGAGAGCAAAAAAAAGAGATCACTGTCGACGAAGTCTTAAAATTATTCTGTCATACTTGGATCAATCCAGATTATTCTCGTGATATGGGACGAAAAATTGTTGTACATCCAGATGGTACAATGTCTCTTTATGGCCTCGTTGAGCTGTCTTCAGATACTCCACATAGGAAGGAACGGTATACCATCGATGAGGCGTGGACTGATAAAGATGGGAATATTTGGTTTAAAACAACATCCAAAATGCCGGATGGAACTACATATCAACTAAATAAAATAAATAAATCTGGTACTGTTTGGGAATATCACTGGGCTTTTATTGATAGTGATTTACCTGATGGAATAAATCCAGATGCACCAAAGTATAGAATTCGACACCGTAAGACTGAATAGTATTATTATTTGTTTGAAAAATAAGCATAGAAATTTAGTATTCAGTGCTATCGAGCTCCAAAATGGCTTCTATTATAAAACGACAGTAAAGACAGGAGTTGTCGTTTCATAGCGCTCGATTTGCGACACTATGCGATGCGGCGCAATATGATTAATGTCAAGAAGCTGTTTTTTTAGGATAGATCAGATGGAGAAGGTTTGGTATTTCAGATTATTCTTTGTACATATTGCATGTTTCCTCGTTAGTTGGCTCCTTTTTGTGCTCATAAAGGCAAAGAGGATGCGAGGTCCGGGACCGAGTAAAAAATTGATGGTGGTTTACTGGCTGGCTTTAATTACAGGTTGGGTATTAATGTGGTTTATCATTTATAGAATTAATGTAGCTTTCTGGATTGGGCTTGGCATCATTATTTTCGGAGTATTCATTTACGCTCTCGGATATCTTGCTATGAGTGAACACCCGGAAAGAGAGCAGGTTGTTGTTGACTGGGGTATCTATAAGTTCTCAAGACATTCTCATGTGCTTGCAGGTAACATTTGCCTTTTTGGTGTCGTTGTTATGGGATGGAGCCCGGACTCAATTATTTATATCATTCTGTGTGTTTACTTTGTCTTGAATATAATCTTGATGCACTTCGGAGTGTTGAGTGAAGAAAAAATAAATAGGGAAAGATTAGGGCAGGAGTATATAGATTATATGAAGAGAGTTCCTCGATATTTCTTTGGGAGAAAATAGTTGAGTGTAGTTACTCCTTATATTTTCGTTCTAATATTCCATTACCAGCTTACCCTTAAGCGGTCGTGTATGGATACCGCACTCTCCACCGCATTTGCTTGTACCGATCCACCTGCCAGCACGCTCATTTTCGTCAGTTGATATCTTTGTGCATGGCGCACACCCCAGAGATCTATAGCCCTCAGCATAGAGCTGATTTACCTTCACACCGTTTAGTGCCAGGAACTGCCAGACTTCCCTTTCCTTCCATATGAGGATCGGATTCAATTTTATTAAACCTTTATCCCGTTCCTCTACTTCTTTGTAATCGGTTCTCGTTCTCCCTTCCGTGCATCTCAGACCGGTTACCCAGCAGGTGACATTCATCTCTTCAATTGCCCATCTGGTCGGTAATACCTTCAGGATATAACAACAGCGATCAGGATCATAATCGTATAGTCTCTCAGGTATCTCTTCATCATTCCTGAAGATCTTCAGTTCCGGATACTGCTCTACTTCTTCCTGCATGAACCGCACTGTCTCTGCAGGTTTAAATCGTGTTGTAACAATAAATCCCTTGATTTTCGGGCTTACCATCTTTGCTAGGGCCCAGACGCACACAGAATCCTTTCCCAGACTGTTTGCTACTACAAGACCGTCCCCGTATCTATCATACGCCTTCTCTATGAGAGCTAGAGACCTCTCTACCTTCTGTTTGTAGTTGAGGTCTTCAACCAGCTCTTTTAAATTATCATTGTTTTCTAGTAATCCCATTTTTTTCTCCACCATTGCAGAAGATGTATATGAAAAAATATTAGTACCAGTTGTGAAAATAGGAAAATAAATATGTCTAATATGAAAATGGTTTTTATTACTATTTCTTATAAAATTGCCTTTCTAGTTCTCTCTATATGATGAATACTGATACAGGACAGGAAAACTGAAAGCTAAATTATGATTGAGGAAATGCGTAAGATGTGAATACCTGACCAGCCAACCGTCACACCGCGGGAACCGGGGTCCCAGTAGGGTGCAAGGGTGCCGAGCCAGTAAGGTACTGTAATAAGCCCATCCGACCCGGGGTCAATTTTTGACGCCAGCCCTTCCCAGTATTTCTCAGTGTTTTTATAGTTTTCCAGAAACCAGCTTATGATAAAACCGCCGGATACATTTGCCTCGCAACTATAGGATTCAGGGATACAGTGTAAGAGAGTACGAAAGGCCATGTCCGTGACAAACTTCGGGCTGTATCCACCGAGAACAGTCCAGGTGCCGATGTAAAAAAAAATACGGTGTATATCAGTCCTGTTCGTTACAATATACTCACACTGCAATATGAGGCTCTTTCTAGATGATCCAGAGAATGTCTTAGAGGCTGTACACGTAGGAAGAATATTTATCGCGTGGCGTTTTTCCATTCTGGGATGGCATATTTGTATGCACTTTTAATGGACAATGTTGGAGGGCGATTATTTACCACGCCAGGCGATTTATGGGCAATTCTGGATGATATTCTATTCATCTAATGGGAGAGCCCATTTTTATACATTATTTTGGCGAATCTCAAATTATAAAAATTAATTCAATAAAAGAAGTTTAAACAGATCTGGGCCAGACTGATAAAAAAGATATACGGAATAGATACGCATATTTGTTTAAAATGTGGTTTTAAGATGATAGTGTTGACCGTTATTACAAATCCTGAAGAGAGACAGAAAATCTTTAATCAACTCATGAAGAATAAATCCCCACTTTTTAATGATATGATCCAACCATAAGCTACATGTATATTTTTCCTTCTTTCACTGGTTATAAAGACAAACTTGAGATAAGTATATTCTTCTCTACCTTCAGACTGCATCTTTTTTGCCAGAAGTGTTATCGATCTTCTATACACAATATAGGAATATTCCTACAGAGTAGATAGTGAAAGCCTTACACTAATATCAGACCATGGGAAGTTTTAGTTTCTCTCTCACACATTCAATTGATCTCATATCATTTTCAAGTCTGTATACAAACAGTGAAAAAAACTTTTTAAAAGAGTGAATTACGGATTCACTTTTCAGCTTTCGGTATATAACCAATTTCCAATGAGTATCATTGAATTTGCAGCATTGTTTCTGTAACAAAAAAAGGAGTGCACATACAAATAACTGCATGTGAGTATGGATAAAATATTTTTGTACGTAATCAAACTGTATCAAAGGAGGGTTGAAGATGAAGAGGATCATATTATTTATGAGCGTGATGCTGTTTCTTTATGGAGTTGTGTGCAGCTTGCGTGCTGATATGTTCTACGGTGAACCTGACCCGTCTCATCCAACATTTGGGAGGCTCATTGATTTTGATGATAAAGAGTAAGGGCCTGTGGGGTATGATAATTATGCGGACCCGGGAGTTGCATCGATAACAGAGACTGAGGGATTAGCCGCCTCAGAGGATTTCGGGTATTATGAGAAAGGGAAATTCAGCTAACCGATGTGTGGGGGGACAAGGAGATGGAGTGAGCGAGAGGATGAAGAGAATAAAGGCTGGGATGGGACGATATTGATAGAGTTCAAGGAGTATGCGAGCAGAGTAGGAGTAGGGAAAGTGGATGTGCATGGAGGGATTGAAAGGATTGCAGTGTATAAGAGTATTGACGATGTGATTGTGGAGAATACCCTTGAGATGTATGATGTCCCAATGGGCATAGGCAAGAAGAACGATGATGATGGTGATGACGAAGGGACATAACACTTAAGGGGATCATTTATAGATGATTATTTAGTTTGATAATTTTAAATGTATAGGCTATGGTCTACTCATAATAGTTAAACAAGTTCAGGAAAGGGAAAAGTCATGGAACGAATATCGAGAAGGACGTTTATTAAGTTTTGTGCTGTAGTTGTTGGAGTGATTACCTTTGCACCCATTCGCTCTCTGTTGGCAGAAAACGATCTCAAATGGGAATCAGTTGGAACAATCCAAGATATTACAGTAGGAGAACCAGTTCTGGTAAAAAAAGATGCTCGCAACCCCATAATTATATACAGACAACAGAACAGTATCACTGCGCTATCAGCCAAGTGTACTCATAAAGGTTGTACTGTGAGGGTAAAGAAACAGGACGTATATGTGTGTCCTTGCCATGGTGCGATGTATGAATATGATGGTACAGTGAAAAAAGGTCCAGCGAAAAGAAATTTGGAATCATTACCGGTTAAGGTTTCAGACACGGGAGAAGTTTTAGTGGGGACCTAGGGCAGTATTAAAAATACCCAATTAACTGACCATATTAAATGCGGGCTTTTTATTAGGGTATACGACCTGACGTCCATGTAAGGTCTGCCGGTTACTAACCGCATGTTTTTACCCTGAAATAGTTATCACGGATGACCATTATTCCAGAGGTGGGACGCACCTCTTTCCTCCGAATATAAATAAATCCTGCATTTCCTTGGTTTTTATAAGGCAAAGAGTTGTTGGAGGATCGTTTGCTAGGTTATAAACCAAGGGAAAAGAATGTCATTTAGAACATACTACAGGACTATTTCAGTGCTTTTGAAGAAAAGAAAGTATGATACCCAATACTCGGAAAAGTGTGGTAAATATAGGATTATACGTATCAAGGAAACAGTCGAACGTTTTATAGAATGCAGGGACTACTCGAAAGGTATCACCCGTATTAAGTGCACCAATCCTTACTGTGATCATTAATATTTTAGACCCTTTTCTTGTAAGAGATGATATCTCTGTCCAAGCTGTAATCAGAAAAGACTCCTGCTTTTCTCGGATCGCCTTTCAGAAAACGTGCTCCTGAAACTCCCCCACAGACAGTTCGTATTCACCCGCCCAAAACTGTTTCGAACATATTCCAAATATGACAGGGATCTCGGTTGTCTGTTGCGCAGACAACTCGAAGCTGTTTCGAGGATTATTTTTCGATCATATAAAATTATTACACCGAAATAGCAAAAACATCAGTGAAGACAGGAGTCATCGTCTCCTACCAGTCATACATTGAGCTTTTTTGTGTACCACAGTATGGATGTTTTTGCAAACCGTGAATTATAATTCTTCCATCAATTAGCACTTCCACTCAGAGAAGTAGCAACCTTTACTTTACTGTATTCTTTCATTCTGATAGTGCGATACAGTGGCCTCAATTTTCTTATAGCTTGCCTGTCCGCACAATCAATTACCCATTCAACCCCGAAAGTCTTGTTTCCAGGCAGTTTACTGATTCCGGAGTGCATAGCAATATTACCATCCTCTTTACATCAGTTATTTCTGTCAAGGTTTAATTTTAAGTGTTATTTTTTATTCTTAAAGGGATTGTGATGTCCTACGAACCAGCCTATCTCGATCTTTATAAAAGCGGAACGCTTGATGAAAGAATAGAGAAGCTCTATTCGATACTTGAATCCTGTGAGCTATGTCCCAGGAAATGCAGGGTAAACAGGCTAAAAGGAGAAACAGGCACGTGTAAGTCTAGTGAGGAGCTAATGATATCAAGTTACAACCCCCATTTTGGAGAGGAAGAGCCTCTGGTTGGTGAAGTTAAATTGTTAATCGCGAGTGTTTTTGGTATCGGTGGCGCCGGTGGGTCAGGTACCATATTTTTAACGAATTGCAATTTGCTCTGTATATACTGCCAGAATTATGAGATTAGCCATCAGGGCCAGGGAGAAAGGGTATCGGTTGAAAGGGCAGCTGAGATGATGCTGGATCTTCAAAATGCCGGTTGTCATAATATTAATTTTGTCACTCCCACGCATTACGCGCCGCAGATTGTAAAATCAATAAAGTTTGCCGCTGAAATGGGGCTCAAGTTGCCGATTATCTGGAACTGCGGCGGCTATGAAAATTTTGAAATAGTAAAATTACTTGACGGTATAGTGGATATTTATATGCCGGATTTCAAGTACGGCGAAAGCGTACCAGCAAAGAAGTACTCAAACGCTCCTGATTACTTCGACAGGTGCAAAGAAGCCATTAAAGAGATGCACCGCCAGGTTGGAGATTTGAAGCTGGATGAAAGAGGAATAGCTTTCAGGGGTTTATTGATAAGGCATTTAGTCCTCCCGTATAATCTCGCTGGAAGTGAAGCCATTTTGAAATTCATCGCTCATGAGATTTCAACCTTAAGCTACGTCAATGTGATGTCCCAGTACAGGCCGGAGGGAAGAGCATACGAACACAATAAACTGAGTCGTCCTTCTACCAGTGATGAATTTTACCGGGTAATAGATATGGCAAAGGAGCTTGGGTTGACACGCGGGCTTCAGAGAAAGCATCTGGAAAGGCTTTAAAAATATTCGCAGAGATTGAGATGAGAAATTGAAAAGACACAATTCGGGTTACATCATAGCGAAATCTAATGGAGAAGCTTTAAAAAAGCACCACAGATATTAAAATGAAAAGTTGGAAGGATGTATGCGAGGTTAAAACTTTCAAACTCGAAGGGCGGGAAATCCCAGCTGTAAGCCTGGGCACCTCTCCCTTTATAGGCGCCGGGCAGTTCGGCAGCAGATCTGTGAATTGTTAAAGAAGGTTTTATTTAAATCCTCAAAACATAGAAGAGATACTTATTAAATCTATCGAGCTGGGCGTTCCAGCTATTCACGCACTTTCTGATGAAATAATTATTGAAGCTATTAAGCACGTTCAGGATTATTTACAGATAAAAATCTTCATTTCAGTTACTGTCGGAGCAGATGACTTGAGAAGAGAAGTAGAAGGCTCAAAGGCTATTGATCCGGCTATAGCTTTCATCCATGCGGCGGTGACCGATCTAAGAGATGATACATTTGGCCTTGCTGGAAGATACTGGCCCAAAGATAATTGATAGTGGAAAAATAATAGTTGTATTTTTAAGCAATGTCATCCAAGGAGTGCTGACTGGCGAAATACATCCGCTTTTTAAACAAAGGAACTGTGTAATATATGTTTAGATTGGAAACTTAAAAATCCATATGACCGCAAACTCATCTTCGAGCCTTTCATGGTCAAATCCTCGAGATTATCGCCACACTCGAAGATGAGGCGCGATACATCGGCCACTACACCTGGCCTATCTTTTCCAAAAGCAGTCAATATATACCGTCTTTCCATCCCAATCATCCGCCTTTATTGTTTCATTATTAAACGAAAAGGGTAAAACTTCCACAAAATATTTATCTCGAGAAATATAAAATCAATTATTTAATTATTTTCGTAATATTTTTTTTAAATAATTGCGAAATAATGATTAATACATTTATAATATATGTTATCAGCAATAATATCTGTTGACGTATCACCTGAGTACATGTATAATCATACATTATTGGATCTCAGGGGTATACAATGAAATACTCCGATTATGTGTTCGGAAAATTTCTTGAGGAAATCGATCCGCTGGTCCGCACGATCGTTCGTCATGAGGAAGCCCGCCAGAAGGATAAAATCATCCTGATCCCCTCGGAAAGCATCTGTCCTGCACCCGTGCTCGAAGCCCTTGGAACGTCCTTCAACAACGTCTATGCAGAGGGGTACCCACCATCCATGATGGACGGTGAGGATGAACAGTCACTCTCGGAATTCAACTTTCAGCTCGCCCGGTACAGACGTTACTCTGATAGGCGGTTCTATAAGGGGTGCGAGTTCGGCAACCTCATAGAGGCCATCGCCAGAAGGAGGGCTGCCCAACTCTTCCGCACTAAAAAGAACCCTTCGGAAAACATCTTCGTGAATGTGCAGCCTCTCTCTGGATCCATTGCCAACAGTGCAATTTATGACGCCTTTCTTTCTTCCGGAGATGTGCTCATGGGAATGTCCCTGATGCACGGAGGACACCTCACCCACGGAAGCGAGTTCAACAGATCCGGTAAACAGTACCGCATTGTTTCCTATGAAGTCAATCCGGCAACAGAAAAGCTCGACTACGACCAGATCGAATCCATGACCTTTGCGCACAGGCCAAAGATGATCATCGCGGGATACACCTCCTACCCCTGGGCACCTGACTGGGAGCGGTTCAGGAGCATCGCAGACAGGGTTGGCGCACTCCTCCTCGCCGATATTTCCCATCCTGCAGGACTCGTGGTTGCAGGAGTGTATCCGAATCCCATCGATTACGCGCACATCACCATGTGCACCACCCATAAAACACTCTTCGGTCCCAGGGGCGCAATCATCATGACCACTGACAGAGAACACGCGGAGAAAATCGATCAGGCCATATTCCCAGGTGAGCAGGGGGGACCTCACCTGAACAAGTTTACAGCAATGGCGGTTGCCTTCAAGATCGCCCAGACGCTCGAGTTTAAAGAGGTACAGAAGCGGATCATACAAAATGCTCAACACCTGGGTCAGGCGCTCCAAAGGAACGGACTCAAGCTCGCCTATGGCGGTACCGATACCCATATCCTCCTCATCGATCTCAATAGCATTGAAACAAAAAGTGGATTTCCGCTCAAGGGCGAAATTGCCGTCAGATTACTCGATCTCGCAGGGATCGTCGCCAACAAGAATACCATACCCGGCGACAGCGAAACTGCAGAAGCGAGCGGAGTAAGGCTCGGTACTCCCTGGATCACCCAGAGAGGCATCACAGACGAAGGTATTGAAGAGCTGGGAAACATCATTGCAATGGTGCTTACTAACATACACCCCTTTACTTACGAGGGGCTCACCGGAAGCCTTCCGAGGGGCAAGATCGACCTCGAACTCCTCCTAGAGGCGCAGACCCGTATAAGAAGGCTCGTACAGGGCTTGAAAGCTGAGGGGAAATCAGTGCAGCAGAAATCTCCCCAAGGAAAAACGCAGCATAACCCAGACTTGAGCGCGCTCCTTGTGAGCGGAAGACGATCTGTGCTCTTTTTTGAGGCCATTTGTACCCGTAAGGTTTTTTCACTGAGAAGTAACCAGACGCTCCTTAGCTATCTCCTCGACCGCAGGGGAAGGCTGATCGCTCCCGTGCTCCTGCATCGATTTGAAGCGAACGACCATGGCGAGGATCATTTTGTCCTTCTGTGCAGGGGGGAGGCGAAGGAAAGGGTGAAATCCTGGCTTTCAGGTTTGTCAGACGGATATGCGGCCTTCGAAGACGAAGACATATTCAAAAAAATCGATGGACCCGTAATAATCCGTGAAGCAGATGAGTTCTCCGATGAAGTGTCGCAGAAAGGAGTGCTGGAGCAAATAATGAGCATCCTGCAAAGAGTGAACGCAGAGACGAGCCTCCCTTCTCTTGAAGGGGGCATGGACGTGCACGATCTTTTTAAGCGCTTTCCCGAGCAGTTCGACCTTTCCAAACCCTATTTCATCGGACAGCACCTTCTCCTTGCCGTAATGGGAGAATCTAAAAAGCAGGAGTTTGTATACGAGGGGGAACCAGACGAGCCCAGAGAGAGCTCTCTGTACGAGGAACACAGACGAATGGGAGCACAGATGGTCAACTTCGCAGGCTGGAAAATGCCGATCCGGTACGAGAGCATTCTCGAAGAGCACAGGGCTGTTCGGGAAAGGGCGGGACTCTTCGATATCAGCCACATGGGAGTGCTCGATGTCACGGGGAAACACGCAACCCAATTTCTTGACGTGCTCTGCACAAATTACGCTCCCTGGATCAACGCCGGTGAGTCCCAGTACAGCTATATGCTCGATATCGATGGAGGGGTGATCGACGACGTCATGCTCTACAAGGTGAGCGATGAAAGGTATATCATTGTGGTAAACGCGGTCAATAGCGAGAAAGATCTTGCGTGGATGAACGCGGTGAATTCAAAAGGTGTCTTAATCGACAGGCAGAATCCGTATAAGGAGATCCTTGCAGAGGTTGAGATACGGAATCTGAAAAACAAAAGTGAGTCGGGAGGCGATTCACTCGTAAACCTCGCTCTCCAGGGTCCCGCGTCTCTTCACATACTCAGGGAGATTGCCAGAAACGAGCAGGACAGAGTAGCTCTCACCCGTCTGCAAAAAACGAAATTCCTTTTCTTGACGCTTGGAGACCTCGAGGTTATGATCTCGAGAACAGGATACACGGGTGAGCAGTTCGGGTATGAAATCTTTCTCCACCCAGACCATGCACCGGATATGTGGAAGCTCCTTCTTGAGGCAGGGGAGCGTTT
>Ga0111221_1142_pt1 | contig 12249 bp, 12 predicted proteins | sample DeeMarSWOR152_54_FD_80385 | JGI IMG/M metagenome (GOLD analysis project Ga0111221, IMG submission 80385) | Spirochaetes bacterium DG_61 | reverse complement strand
CTTCCATATCTTCAATCTCTTCTCCAAGTCTTTCAAGTATCATGAAATAGCTATCAACAATGGCATCGATTAAAGAGTAGGCGAGGTAATCTGCTCCCATCTTTCTAATACGCCCCTTTGAACCTCTAATTCTTTCTCTAATAGGCTTTCACCATAGAAGGCCCAATGAGGTACTGAAAGCCCAAGAACACAAAGGCTAGGACGATGTAGGAAAACGCTCCTCCTGCTCCAAGATAGCTTCCAATGCCGGTAATCACTCCATAGAGGATTGCAAAAAGCAAAGCTACCAAAAGCCACATCCTTGTTTGCAGACCCATTTCTTACCTCCTCATAAGTATAAAACTCTCAAAAAATCAGTTGCCCACTCTGCGCCTCTCAATTAATCCCCCATGATTGACAATCAAATCTTATGAATGAGCGATTGCATTATTTGCTAAAATCGTTTGAGCACTTGGATTACCCTTCTATTTGCCTAAAGTTATAACTACAAACAGTGAAGTTCCTGCTCTCTTTATGAGAAGGTGCACCTTATCCTCTTTAAGAGCTTTTTTTACAGCCTTGTTATATGCATCTAAATTTTCCACAGGCTCACGATTTACTTCTACAATCACATCCCCTTCCTTGATGCCGGCTGCATCTGCAGAGCTCCCATCCTCTACACCTGTTACTAACACACCCTTTGTATCAACAACCCCATATCTTCGTGCAAGTTCTGACGTCAATTCGCTGACCTCCATCCCGACATCTTTTCCAGTCTCTCCTTCAGCGGCTGCATAGGTCTTTTCTTCCTTCAATTCTCCGATGGTAACCTCTTTATTCATCTTTTTCCCGTCTCTTACAATAGTAACCTCTACCTCTTTCCCCACCGGTGTTTGGGCAACCATCAGAGGAAGATCATTCATCTCCTTGATCTCTCTTCTGTCAAAGGTAGTGATGACATCTCCCCTTCTAATTCCGCCCTTATCGGCAGGACCGCCCCCTTCAACATCTGCCACCAGAGCCCCCTTTCCTTGTGTCAAACCAAAGGACTCGGCCAATTCAGGGGTAACCATCTGTACCACCACACCTAACCATCCCCTCACTACTCTACCTTTTTCCTTAAGCTGCTCGATCACATTTTTTGCTAAGTTTATCGGGATGGCAAACCCTATTCCTATATTTCCCCCGCTAGGTGAAAAAATCGCGCTGTTCACTCCCACCACCTCACCACGGGTGTCGAAAAGGGGGCCGCCGCTGTTACCTTGATTTATGGCAGCGTCAGTCTGAATAAAATTTTCATAAGGTCCCATCCCAATCTTTCTCCATTTAGCACTCACAATACCCACCGTAACCGTCTGGTCTAAACCAAACGGATTACCTATTGCCATCACCCACTCTCCCACCCTCAGCTTATCGGAATCACCTAGAGTAGCTACGGGGAGCCCCTTATGGGGAGCTATTTTGATTAAGGCAACATCTGTCTTAGGATCCCTTCCAATAATTTTTGCATCGTACTCTTCTTTATCAGACGTTTTCTCTGACAACCTGACCTTAATTTCATCTGCACCTTCTATAACGTGGTTATTGGTTATAATGTAGCCTTCCTTATCAATGATAAAACCAGAACCAAGGCTCCTCATCTTATAGTCTCTTGAAGGCACCTGTCCCCCAAAAAATCTCTTATAAAATTCGTCTCCAAAAAAGTCTTTGAAAGGATCATTTTCACCGAAAGGAAAGGTAAAAGGTCTTTCCCTTCCCTTGATGGTTTTGCTAGTGCTGATATTAACCGTCACGGGCATCAACTGTTCTGCAAGTTTAACAAAAAGTTGTGAATCTTTAAGAGGGCTGGGTTCACCTCTCTCAACGGCCTCTTCATGTAAGGCTTTTATAAGGGGAGTGGTTTTGAGGCTTGATGAGATAAGAAAGCCGATCATTATAGACAGCAGGGCTACTCCTGCTACTATGGGAACAATAATTCTCTTATTTTTTAATTTCATGTTCCTCACCTTTCCTTTCTCTTAACATTATTAAAAAACAGATGGTCTACCATATAAGCAGGCATTACATCACAATCATCCTTAGATCACGGCCACCATACTGCCTACTCTGGGGGAGAAGCAAGCCCTTCCTCTAAGGAAACTCCTCCCTCTGCTTCTTCAATTGCCTCCGGTGGAGCCTTGGGTTCTTCCTCAAGAGCTTTCCTATAATCCTTTTCTGCTTCTAGAACCTTATAATCTTCCTCTAGCTTCTTCACTTCTCCAGATGCTTTCTTTTCCAAAGACTTTACTTCTTCCGTTACTTTTGATTCCACTCCAGATTCATCATTGGAACGACCACAGGTGTATCCACCTAGCGCCAGAAGAAGGATTACTATAACTACACATGTTTTTCTCATTTCTCACACCTCCTTTTAATATCCCTTTACGCTTCTAAGGCTTATCATTTAAGCACTATAACCGGTGATAAAACAGTTTTATCCGTTACCATACTCTGTGAATATGCAACGATCATTCAATCATCATCGAAGTATCAGCCTTACCAATGATGGTGAGGACTTCTTGTTTCTTTTCTTCTTCAGTCGTTGGGTCATTTGCCTCAAGGTTTAGTCGCATCACCGGCTCTGTGTTGGATGCCCTTAGGTTAAACCACCACGCGTCGTATTCTATGGTTAATCCATCCAAATGATCTTTTCTGGCATCCTTATAGGTAGCCTCGAGTGCAGCTAAAATGGCATCTTTATCTTTTACCCTCAGATTGATCTCTCCGGTTGAGTAGTATTTTTTAAGTGTAGCAATGAGTGATGAGAGGGGCCTCTCTTTTAATGATAAAAAGTTTAACATCTGAATCATGGTAAAAATGCCATTGTCGGTAAATCCCATATCACGGTAGTAATAATGACCGGAAAGCTCACCGGCAAACAGGGCATTTTGTTCCCTCATGGCCCTCATGGTGGTTTTGATAAAAGCATGGCCTACTCGACTCCTCACCGCTCTTCCCCCCAAACGGGTAATAGTTTCAGGAACAACTCGGCTTGAACGCAAATCATAAAGAATGATTGCTCCAGGGTTCTTTGTCAAAATGAACTCAGCAATGAGGGCCGTCACTAAATCTTCAGGAATCCTTTCTCCCTTCTCATCGATGAATCCACAGCGATCTGCGTCTCCATCAAATGCCACCCCGAGATCCGCTTTTTCCTTCACAACCTTAACCTGTAGCTCCCTGGTGGTAGAAGGCAGAAGGGGATTAGCAATATGATGGGGAAAGTTTCCATCAGGTTCCATATACATGGGTACTAAGGTCCAAGAAGGGAATCTTTTTAATAAAAGAAGCACTTCAGGGCCGGCCATGCCATTTCCTGCATCAACCACAATTTTTAATGGCTTTGAGTTATGGACAAAACTGACCAGTTTATCAATATACTTATCCAGAAATTTATGCTCCTGGTAAGAATCCCCCCAGGTGTGATGCCTCTTCGTAGGCAGCTTTTCCTTGACCAAACGCTCCAAATCAGGCAGCCCATGGTCTCTGCTCAATGGGATAGCCTCTTCCCGACAGAGCTTAAGGCCATTCATCCCACCGGGGAGATGGGATGCCGTAATCATGGCTCCACCGTCAAACTTTCCTTCGATGATGGCATAGTAAAGCATGGGGGTAGAGATCATGCCGATATCTTTGACCCTCGCTCCTGATGAAATAGCTCCCTCTATAAAGGCTTTGGCAAGAGCTAAAGCAGAAAGTCGCATATCACGTCCAACAACAATTCTCCGGGCAGTAAGTAAGCTGACAAAAGCAGCCCCGATTTTTCTGGCCATCGCTTCATCTAATTCATCGGGATAGGAACCTCGTATATCATAAGCTTTGAAAATACCCCCCATTACTCTTACCTCCTATGCCTCTTTCAAAGCGCGGGCATAAAATTTTCACTATATTACTACCTATAAACCTATAACGTGGAAATTTATCTTTGAACTACTTTCCTTTGAAACAATGCCGGTAAGAGCTTTAACCGGTAAAAGACACCAGGGAAAGTCAATTCACTGTAATTATTTTCAGTCCATTAGTACCACCAAACTCCCCTTGTGATATACCCTCTGTTACTACCACTCTGTCACCTTTTTTTACTATTCCAATATTTTTCAAAGATTGCATCACTTCCTCATCTAACCTATCAACCCTCTTTGTTACCAATACTGGATATACTCCATACGATAATGCTAAAAATCTGTGTGTATTTTCATTACTGCTGAAAGAGATGATCCAACAATGAGATTTGAAGCGGGCAAGACGACAGGGAATACTACCATTATCGTTGGGCGTCACAATAATGCGCACATCTAAGGTATTGATGGCCTCAATTACACTTAAGGATACAACGTCCTCAACAGTCACGTTTTTACGTCCAGGGCCCATTCTAAAATAGTTCTCTAAATCAGAAGCTAACCTTACAGCATTTCGTTGGCACTCAATAGACGTCGCAATCTTAGCCATCGTTTTTACCGTCTCCGCTGGATAGCTGCCGATAGCTGTTTCCTCAGACAGCATCACCGCATCGGTACCATCCAAAATGGCATTGGCCACGTCTGTTACTTCGGCCCGTGTTGGACGAATGTTCTCCGTCATGGATTCAAGCATCTGTGTAGCAGTAATTACCGGACGTCCTAGGATATTTGCCTTGCTGATAAGTCTTTTCTGTACCCCAGGTACATCCTCTATAGGAATCTGTACCCCAAGATCTCCACGAGCAACCATAATCGCATCTGCCACACCCAGTATCGCATCAACATTCTTAACCGCCTCTTCCCTTTCAATTTTTGCTACCACATGAATGGAATAGCCTCTTGCTTTTGCAAACTCCTTGACCTTAAGAATATCTTCTGCCTTTTCTACAAAGGAAACACTAAAGACATCAACCCCCTCTTTCAATCCAAAATTAACATAATCAAGCTCTTTCTCTGTTATAGGTTCTGGAAGATTTTTTGCTCTTAAAAGGTTTAATCCCTTATAAGATAGTAATGGACCACCAATAATAACCTTACACCTTACCTCATTTCCCCTGACTTCCTGAACCCTTAATTGGATAAAACCATCATTGAGATAGATGATACTCCCTTTAGACACGCTCTCTGGTAATCGTTCATAATTGACACCTATAAGTGAAGGTGTGCCGAGAACATTTTGCGTGGTGAGAGTTAGATTCTCACCTTTTTTCAGCATCAAGGGTTCTTTTTCAAGTTTACCAATGCGAATTTTAGGGCCTGGTAGATCCAAAAGAATCGTTACATCACGACCAATCTTCTGAGCGACAGAACGAATCCGTTGTATTTCCTCTCTGTGTTCCTCAAGGGTACCATGAGCAAGATTGAGGCGAGCCACACTCATACCACTCGTAATTAATTCCCGAAGCACGAGTTCTGAACGAGAGGCTGGTCCAATCGTACACACGATCTTTGTTTTATGCCTGGGTAACTTCAATTATCTTTCCCCCCAGCAGCTATTTGTTGAGCTACTGATGCTGTAGCTTTCTTAATTTCTTCCCCATCTCCCATGTAATAATGATTGAGTGGTCTCAAGTCATCATCTAACTCGTACACTAAGGGAAACCCCGTAGGAATATTGAGTCCTGCGATCTCATCATCAGAGATAGTATCAAGGTATTTGACTAAACCTCGGAGACTATTCCCATGGGCCGAGACTAACACCTTCTTCCCCTGTCTCAAACTTTGCACAATGACCTCATGCCAGTAAGGCAGAACCCGCTGAATCGTATCTTTGAGGGATTCGGTACTGGGTAATTCCTCACTCCTCAGATGGACATAACGTGGGTCGAAATGAGGGTGCCTCTGGTCTGTTACATCCAACGCGGGTGGCTGAATATCATAACTTCGTCGCCACTGGTAAACGAGTTCATGGCCATATTTCTCAGCCATCTCCTGTTTATTGAGACCTTGGAGGGCACCATAGTGTCTTTCATTAAGCCTCCAGGAGCGATAGACCGGGATCCACATGAGGTCCATTTCATCCAGAACGATCCACAGCGTTCTGATAGCTCGCTTGAGTACAGATGTGTAAGCCACATCAAAGCAGTAGCCTCCGTCTCTTAATAATCTTCCAGCTCGATGTGCCTCCACTTCACCATGATCTGAAAGATCTACATCCGTCCAACCGGTAAACAGGTTCTCCATATTCCATGTGCTCTCACCGTGTCGCAGTAAAACTAGTTTTAACATTCGTTTTCATCCCCTTCTTGTGATCGCAATATTGATCTTCCTGAGGAGTTGTATTGAATAATTATGATGGTATTACTTTTGTGTTATATTATAATAACCGTGGTTGCCATTAGTTTTTTTTAATAGGTTTCACCTTTACCTGCTCAATAAGTTTGAAAAAATCGCCCTTTTGACACAATGCTGTTCCCGGTCGCAATGTGGTCGCTGTCCCGGCCGCTACCGCAAAGATTAGCGCATCCTTGAGACTTTTATTTCCAACTAACCCATAGACGAATCCGGCAACTGCAGAATCACCAGCTCCAATTGTATTCACCACTTTCACCTCAGGAGGAGAAGCAAGGTACTGTTCTTCCCCTCCTACTAGAAGCATTCCTCTGGCTCCCATTGAAACGAGCACAATTTCTACCCCTTTTTCTCGTACCTCCTGGGCAGCTGTGACTATCCCATCCAGTTCGCTCAACTCCACATCTAATAAACGACTCAATTCATGGATATTAGGCTTGATGATATCTGGAAAGCCTTGAATACCTACTTTAAGGGCCTCTCCATCAGTATCCAGTATCACCCGTGTTCCTTTCGCCCTGGTCATTTCAATTATCTTGCGGTAAATTTCGGCGTGAATCCCCGGAGGAAGGCTCCCACTGATGATGACCACTTCTGGTTCTTCAAGCTTTTCTACCTTATGGATGATCTGCATCAGTTCATAAGGTTTGATTTCCGGCCCTTTGCCACTGAAAGATATCTGATTTCCTGTGCTCTGGTCATTAACGATGATGTTGGTGCGGGTATCACCTGAAATTCTGATAAAATCACAGCTAATCCCCTCATTGAGCAGACGGCCTTCCAGTTCTTCTCCCTCAAAACCACCGACAAATCCAAGTGCCCTATTGGCAATCCCCAAAGTTGCAAGTACCCTGGATACATCTATTCCCTTACCACCTGCATACCTTTCTTCTCTCTCAATCCTGTTGGGATCATCAGACTGTATCTTCTCAACCCACAAGGTTCGATCTAAGGCGGGATTGAGTGTTATAGAGTAAATCACGTGATCTCCTTACAATAGTATGGTATAAGGAACGCATCTACAGCAGGCAGATGCCAATAGGAGTACCCGCGGGTATTCCTTTTGCTTAACTTGACTTCATCTTTTATCGTAGGATTAATTCCCCACATTCAGTACCTGTCCAAACTTTACAATAGTAACCAACACGGTCCTGCCCTTGCCGTTCCGGAGTGGTGTGGTCGAGTTGCACTGTGTTCCCACACGAACTTTTTTACTGTTCTGTTCACTCGCGTAACCAGTTCCATGCCTCCTGGAGTTGTGAACGATTATAGTATTTCACTTCGGCCTTTGCGAAAGGTTTTGTAAGTTTTGTCATCCATTCCTCCCACTTTTTATCACCCACCATGGCTATTCGCTCGATTGCACTGTTATATTTCATCCAGTATCGTAAATCATCCCATGCGGCGTGCAGCTCCCATCCGTGAAAATCTTCCATTTCCCAGAGTAGACGTATAGTACCTGATATTTCAATAGCCTTCTCAAGCTCAGGTATGAACGCTTTATAATCATCGTCTGTTAATTTGCCACTCACTTTAAACCCTATAACTCCACCGGAACTTTCTTTCAATTTGGTAAACATTCCCGTCACCTCCTTGTATTCACCCTGTATCGTTTCAGCATAGGTAAGTTTAACTCAATGAGCACTGAGCATTGAGAACGAGAACTTACCCAGGAAAAGGTATTGGTAGTATGGGATTTGTGCGCCATGCCCATAATACCACCTTATGAGTGTAATAATGCAAATAACACTATATATGTGCATTTACCTTTTGAGCTCATTGTTATCTGTTGAGTGAATAACCTATTCTGTTGTTAAAATAATGCAGCTATTTACTGCATAAATTCACCTTCTTTAACTATCAACGAAGCTTTTCCAACCATCAGTTCTACTTGTTTCATTAGTTGATCCTTATCCTCTGAAGTATAGTCCCTCTTCATCCTTCCCATTTTCATTAACCTTCTCCCACTTTCCATCATCGTCAAAGGGCTGTCGGTCATTATCTCTTTACCCCTGTTCATCCACAGCATCATACCGCTTTCCATCGTCTTCACACCTTCGTTGATCAATGACATCACTCACTGTTCCACCATTTTCTTGTCTTTCAAGTCACTGTTTTTAATCATCTTAGCTTTTTCAATCATTAGATTGCTTTTTTCAACTATTGCTTTACCATCTTCTACCTGGTCAGCTATATCGTTCCACTGGGGAAAACCGACAGAAGAGATAGAGAAAAGCAAAACGATCATCACTACTGCTGAAATGATATTTTTTTCCATGACAACGTGCTCCGTGACTAGTTCTGTTATTGGTAACAATGGAGCGCATGTATTCTGCTATCCTCCCGCCCTTCCACACTTCTCATCACTGGGGGGAGATATAATCAGCCAGCTCAAGTAAACGCTTTGCATAACCGTATTCATTATCATACCAGACCAAAACCTTAGCAACTCTGTTTACTATTACTCTTGTAGAAGGAGCATCGACTATGCTGGAGTGGGGATCTCCAATGACATCAGCAGACACGATTTCTTCCTCACAGTAATCGATAATGCCTTTGAGTTCTCCCCCTGCAGCCGTTTTTAATGCAGCGTTGACTGTTGCAACCGAAACCTCTTTTTTCAGGTGTGCTACAATATCACTTATGGCTCCATCGGGAATAGGAGCCCTCAACGCAATGGCATCCATTTTCCCTTTGAGTTCAGGAATTACCAAAGCGGTGGCTTGTGCTGCGCCCGTTGAAGTCGGAATGAGAGAGACTGCAGCAGCGCGCCCCCGTCGAAGTTTACGGGCGGGACGGTCAATGAGTGCTTGGCTGGCGGTGTAGGCGTGTACCGTTGTTGCCATGAGGTATTCGATCCCGAAGGCATCGTTCAACACCTTTACCACAGGGGCTAATGAATTAGTGGTACACGAGGCATTTGAAATTACATGATGTGTTTGGGAGTCATAGGATTTTTCGTTAACTCCCATCACCACTGTCAAATCGGCACTCTCAGAAGGGGCGCTAATAATAACTTTAGCCGCACCGGCTGAGAGGTGTTTTTGGGCATCTTCCCGCTTTCTGAAAAGACCGGTACACTCCAACACAATAGTGACACCAAGCTTCTTCCAGGGAAGGCGTGCAGGATCTTTCTCACTTATAAAGCGTACCTTATGTGATCCTAGAGAAAGCTGGTCTGATTCCACCTTAATGGGAGAGGTAGCCCTTCGGTGTACAGAATCGTAGCGAATCAGATACGCAATCTCATCAATAGGCGTGAGGTCATTCGCTGCAACAATTTCAACATTCTTCGGTGGATCTGAGAGATAGTGGCGTAGTACCATTCGTCCAATTCGTCCTAATCCATTAATGGCAATCTTTTTCATTACAGGATCTCCTTTTACTGTGCCCTTAGGCTTTTATATGTAAGAATCTAAAAATACCTCCCATTGAACTTTCCTCCTATGTCTCTTGCAATGCTTTCACATAAAACTTCTCAACATACTCCTTAACCATTCGCCGGGCCGAAAACCGTGGACTAACACTCTTTATGGATTCCTTCATGATCTTGACCCACCTCCCAGGTATACCATTAGCTGAAACTTTATAGTAAAGGGGAATCACCTCCTGCTCCAGAATCCGATAGAGAGCCTCGGCATCTCGCTGATCCCTATCTCCCTGTACTTCTTCGCCTCCAAAAGCCCACCCATTTTTACCATTAAACCCTTCTATCCACCACCCATCCATAATACTCAGGTTCGGGACGCCATTGAGCGCAGCTTTCATGCCGCTTGTCCCGCTTGCTTCCATAGGTGGAAGGGGATTGTTGAGCCACACGTCTACCCCATGTACCATATACTGCGCGAACTGTTCTCCATAGTCCTCAACAAATGCGATTCGACCTCCTATTTCAGGATCATGGGCAGCATTAAACACCTTTTGCAGAATCCGTTTGCCCGGATCATCGGCGGGATGCGCCTTTCCCGCAAAGATAATCTGAACAGGTCGCCAGCGATCATTTAAAAGTTTCTTCAGCCGGGTGAGATCGTGGAGAATGAGATCTGCTCTCTTATAGGTCGCAAAGCGACGGGCAAAACCTACCGTCAATACCGAAGGATCTAATAGTGCACCCCCTAGTAGTACCACAGAGGGATTCTTTTTATCTTTTACCCAGCGAAGACGAGCGCGCTCACGTATGGCATCGATCAATTTGATTTTTAACCAGTAGTGGGTCTTCCACAGCTCCTCGTCTGGAATGGTATCAACCCGATTCCAGACAGCGGGGTTATCATGATCTGCTAGCCAGTCGGGACCGAAATACTTATTGAAGAGTAACACGAGTTTCGGCTCTATCCAGGTAGGAACATGTATACCATTCGTCACATAATCAATAGGAATCTTTTCTTCTAGCAGGTTTGGCCAGAGACTCCGCCACATCCTGCGGGCAACTTCACCATGTCTCTTGCTCACCCCATTGTGGTAGGCAGACATTCGCAGGGCAAAGGCAGTCATGTTAAAACCCGCATTAGGATTTTGAGGATGGATCCCCAATTGGAGGAAACTATCACGATTGAGTCCCAGAGCCGGCCAGTAGGAATGAAAATATTTTTCCATCAGGTAAAAGGAAAACACATCGTGACCGGCTGGGACCGGAGTATGGGTGGTAAACACAGAGGTGATTTTTACCTGATGCATAGCTTCTTCGTAGCTCATTCCCTCTTGTATACGTTCCCTGATCCGTTCCAAGAGCGCAAAAGCAGGATGTCCTTCATTGAGATGGAGAACGGAATGCTTGATACTGAGAGTATTCAGGACTTGGGATCCGCCGATGCCAAGAACGATTTCCTGACGCAGCCGCTGTTCCATATCACCGGCATAGAGATGAGCGGATATTCCTCGGTTCCAGGGATCATTCATTTCTATATCCGTATCCATCAGATAAAGATGTACATGCCCTACTTCTATTTTCCAAACCGCCACATAGATTGGAGGCTCAATAAAAGGAACTTTTACCACCACTTGTTTTCCCTCTTCATTGAGAACTCTCGAAATAGATGCGGCATCCCGATCGAGGATCTCATCCATACTTTCCTGCCAGCCATCCTCTCGCATTAGCTGGCGGAAATAGCCTTCTGGATACATAAAGCCTACCGCCACCAAAGGTACCCTTAGATCGCTACATTCCTTAATATAATCACTTGCCAAGAAGCCTAATCCGCCAGCGTAAAAAGGCATGGAGTGGTGCAGCCCATACTCTGCAGAAAAATAGGCGATGCAATGGGTGTTTGAAAAGGCAGTGTTCTTCAAGAACCAACCCTGCTTTTCATCCAAATCCTTTCGAAACTGTGTAAGAATCTTCTCGTAGTAATTCACGTATTCAGGATCGTTTGCCGCTGATTCAGCAATTTCACGAGGAAGTTCATGGAGCATCTTAACTGGATTATGACCACTCTCTTTCCAGGCCTGACGGTCTAGCATTTTAAAGAGTATTCTCGCTTCCGGATGCCAGCTCCACCAGAGATTACTTGCCAAATCGCTTATCCCGATCAACCGCTCTGGGAGGTCAATAGATTTTTTCTTAACGGATTCACTCATGACATTCACCATACCTTTCCCTTCATACAGGTATTGATTCCGGTTTCAAAATAATTTAGTCGTTATCATGTTGGGAAAGCCAGTAACAACAAGGTCGCATCAAACCTGTATTCTTATCCACTAGTGATCCATTTTGTGAATAAATATTTTCATATGCCCACCACCCCATTGCCACATACTTTCAACCTCATAGTAAGAGGACTGAGGTAACGCTACCGGTAGATCTAATCACTTTGTCCATCACTACACTTTAGATAGTTAGACTCTTAATAACGTTCTTGAGGACACCGGCAAAAAGGGCCTTTTTCCCCCTCATGGTGGTTTTGATAAAAGCATGGCCTACTCGACTCCTCACCGCTCTTCCCCCCAAACGGGTAATAGTTTCAGGAACAACTCGGCTTGA
>Ga0111221_1128_pt1 | contig 12432 bp, 10 predicted proteins | sample DeeMarSWOR152_54_FD_80385 | JGI IMG/M metagenome (GOLD analysis project Ga0111221, IMG submission 80385) | Spirochaetes bacterium DG_61 | reverse complement strand
GCTTTCCCTCAGGTTTATCCCCGAGAAAATAGAGAGATATTCTGCTATAAAACTGGTTCACAGTACCCGCCCCAAGCACGGCCTCGGCGGTTAGATATTTCCCCTCCTTTAGTTGAAACATGGGAGCACCGGTCTGGGGAAGGATGAAGTCAATATCCGGCTCTCCGACCTCGAGCTCCCCTGCGGTCGGCAGGGGAAACTGCGGCTCCGGAATCATAAGATCCTCTTCCTCTGGTAGGGCTGCAGTTACCAGCTCTGTGCTGAGGTCTTCGATCTCGAGTATCACAGAGGGGAGTACGATTTCCGGCTCTTCGGGTTCAAGCTCCTGACAAAGTCCAAAATACGAGCCGATCAAAATGAAAAATATAAGAAAGAATACAGTCTTTTTCACTGTTTCCCTCCCAGCAGCTTCTTCCCCTCGAGTGACCATTCGCTCTGCGGAAAGTTCTCTTCAAGCCTTTTCACGAGCTCTGCGACCTCCCTGGTTTTTCCCGCCTGTTTCATCGACTGAGCAGCCCTGTAAATGGAATAGGCCATGAAATCTTTATTTTCGGCTCCCAGTACAGACGCCTTAAAAAACTCCTTTCCAGCGGTCTCATACTCCTTTTTCCGGTAATAGTACTCACCCAGTAGAAGCTGTGCGTCTGCTCCGGTGACTGGGTCATCCTTTTCGATTACCTGGCTGAGCATCTGAAACACCCGTTCGAGCTTTCCATTGTCCTCCAGTATATAGAGACGGGCGAGCTCGATCATCGCCTCCCTCCCCTCTCTCGTGGCTGCTCCTCTGTTCCTGCTGATACGGGCCGTGAGTTCAGCCTCACGCTCTGAGAGTCCGTATATGAGGTATCGGATGCGATCGGCCTTGAGCTTCGCGTCCACCTCTTCGGAATATTTCGGGTATTCTGAGATGAGGGTCCCCATAACAGCAAGGGCACGCTGATATTCACCGAGCTCCTCGTACACCTCTGCAGTTTTTAGCAGCGCATCCGATCTGAAGGGGCTACTTTCGTGCGTACTGATCAGCCTCTCCCAGAGAAGTGCAGCGCTCCGTATCTCACCTGTCCTGTAGGCGCTCATGGCTTCCCAGTATAGAGCCGCATCCACAAGTTTACCCTCGGGGTATTTCTGGAGGTACTCGTTGAAGGCGGCCTTTGCCTCCTTCATCCACTCATTATGGAAATAGACTTCTCCACGCTTGTAGAGTGACTCTTCTGCCAGGTTTCCTCGGGTGTAATCGGTGTAAACCCTGAGATATCCATCGGCTGCCTCCTCGATTTTCCCCAGTTCACCCATGATACCCGCGTAATCGAAGAGTGCGTCATCTGCAAATGGTGATCGCGGGTCTTCTGTATACAGATCCCTGAATACCTCGGCGGCCTGCAGTCCCTTTTTCAGGTTCTCCAGACTCTTTGCCCGTAGAAATCGCGCCTTTGTACGCAGGTATGGATCCTGCGCGTCGGACAGTCGCGCGAATAGCGCACCTGATTTTTCAAAGTCCCCAAGAGTGTAGGAGCACCAGGCGCTCATGAAGAGCGCCTGAGGATAAAGTTCATGACCAGGATACCTGCGAATGAATACCGAAAAAATTTCCGCACTTTTATTAAAGTCGTTCATACGATAGGAGGCCCACCCACGGTAGTATACCGCGTAAGGAACGGTTGTTTTCAACTTCTCAGGAGGGCTTTGAGTTTCGGTGATAAAGGAGAGAGTAGAAAATGCCTCGGGATACAGCTGCAGGGCAATCTGTGACAAACCCGTCAGGTATTGCAATAGTAAATAACTCTCAGGGTCCTCACGCCCTATACTTTCCAGGTACATCCCGGCTGAGGAAACTACATCCTGATAATTTTTTGAGGAGAAGTACAGTTTCACAAGATCTAACTTCGCACCCCTGTCATCGGGGTAAATGGATATATACTCTCTGAGGGTACGCTGGGATTCATCGATATTCCCTAAATTTTTCAATAACAATACTTTCAACCGCAGTACCTGGCCGCGATACGCGCTTCCCTTCTCATCTTCGAGCAATGAATTACAGTTGTCAAGTGCATCTTCAGACACACCGAGCCTGTACTGTGAGTAGACAAGGAGGTAGCGTGCGTCTACTGTTTTCTGAGAATCGGGAAATTTACGTATCACCTGCGTAAAAACCTCTGCTGCCTCAGAGTATTGTTCTCTCATAAGATAGATCGCCCCGAGGCGCAAAAGCACCCCCTCACTATCCTGACCGGAAATTTCGCGATATCTCTGTAGAGTCCTCTCTGCATATCTGATGTCTCCCATTCTTATCGCGATCTCTGCAAGGTAGATCGGCACAGCTTCATCCACTTCCCGGGAGAACCGCAGGTTCCATATCTTTTTTAAAAAATATTGTGAAAGGTCCAGCTCGCCTCGATTAAAGGTCTCAATGCCGATCTGAAGCCAGAAATCCATGAGGATATCAGGATCACCCGCAAAGGTTCGCTCTGCCTGCACGATCAACTGCTCCATCCTTTCGAGGTCCTGCCTCTGCTGCGCGATAATGTAGAGCCTCCGAAGGGCGGTGGAAGCGGCAGCAGGATAGGAGTCGAGAAGCCGCTTGTAGATCTCCTCCGCACGGCTGGTTTCGCCCATACTCCAGTATGCTTCAGCCCGGTAGAGAAGGGTCCTGTCCTTCCATTCTTGAGGGAGGTTCCTATAATAGATTCGATCCTGGAATTCGATGAGAGTCGTATACTCCCTTGCTTTCAATAGAATGTAGCAGTAGAGCACCGTCTGATAGGGGGTTAAATTTTCGTATCCCACACTCTCTATAAGCCTATCCATCGAATGCATTGCCCCGAAAAACTCACCGAGTGAGACCTCACTGAGCGCCTTATAGAGTAATGCCTGGGGAACAAGCTCATCATCCCTCACCTTCTGCAAAAAGATCACAAGCCTGTCCCTTGACCCTAAAAAATCCTTCTCTCTGTAGAGGATTACTCCAACCCAGAAGGGTACGTAGTCAATGTATTTAGTTGCTCTGTAGCGCCTTTCTATGGATTCAAAGACAGCCCTGGATTCAGGAAGGCGGCCGAGCCTGAACATGCAGACAGCCCTTCGATACTGTACATCTGGCACAAGGTCTGAGAGGGGAAAGCGCCCGAGAAACTCATCGTAGAGCTCCAGGGCGATTGAGTAGTTCCTGCTGTAGTATCTATTCTCTGCCTCGGAGAAAAGCTCCATCTCTCCCTGTGCAGCGTCGAGATTGATGAAAGTTATAAGCGAAAACGCGATTACAAGGAGCAGGATACGAACTTTCTTCTGTACTCTCATGGAACTCCCCTGTGTACTGAAAATACACCAGTGTTCAAAACGATATTTCCTGCTCAATAAGAGCACATCCGCTCAGAAATCTCGTCCTCTCAAAGGCCACCATAGAAAAATATAGTACAGGAACCTACCCCATTCAACAGAATTTACCAAGCTCCGCTGACCCTGTTTTTCGGGTTGATTTCATTTTGTAGAGGAGACAAAAGAGTCTAGAAAATTTTGTGTGAGTTTTGATAGAACTGAACCCTTTTTGGTAACGGCATAGTAGCTTCGATAGGGTGAAAAGTTTTTGATGGTAATAGTCTTCAAATCGCCCTCTTTTATTTCATTCTCCAGCAGGATGGAAGGAACGAAGGCACAACCCACTCCTGAACGTACAATCTGTATCAAAGCCTCCGGAAGGCCTATTTCAGATATGATATGCAGATCGGAAAAGAAAATTTTATACTCCTCGAGCTTCCTCTCAAGAAACCTTCGAACACCCGATTCCTTCTGATTGATGATCAGAGGTATCGCCTTCAGCTCCTCGAGGGTGATCTGAGGCGGTACGTCAAAATCCCGGTGCGCTACAAGTTTTAGTTCATCGCCTGAGAAGCTCACGTAGCTCAGCTCCCCGTCAACGATCGCTCCCACGAAACCGAGGTCTATGATGCCATTTTCCACCATGTAGCAAATGTTCTCTGTATCACTGAGCTCGTAAATGATATACGCGTTAGGATTCTGCTTTTTAAACTCACCGATCTTACGATAGAGCAGGTCAGAGGTCGGAATATGGCTTGAACCGATCCTGATATAGCTCTCATCACCTTTATCCATGACTTTCATTTCCTTCTCGAGATTCTCGACCATGACAATCATATTCTTGGCGAACCGATAGAAAAGCCTTCCTTTTTTCGTCAGCTCGATTCTCTTGTGTTTACGCTTGAGCAGGGAAGAACCCATTTCTTTTTCGAGCCTTATTATCTGCTGTGTGACTGCTGGCTGCGTGAGGGCTTCGAATTCAGCGGCTTTGGAGAAACTCTTCAGGTCCGCGATGAGGAGGAATAATTTCAGCTGCTTTGTATTCATTTTACCAATAAAATATTATATGAAAAGCTCTTTTCGAGCAACATGAAAATTGAAAGGATTTTCCCGTACGACCCTTGAAAAACGGCCTTACACTGCGAGCAGTATGTCTTCGATTTTCCTAAGAATGTTATTGCTGTGGATATCACTGTCAGTGAATCTGAACATGGGTTCAAGCTGATAGATCTCATTTTCCTGCTTGAGCCTTTTCTCCCCACCTCCGGTAATGTTCAGAGCGATGTAATCATCTTTCCCCACGGAACCCCTGTCCACCGCCTGCACAAGAGAACCGAGCGCAACTGCCGCAGCAGGATGGATATCGATATCTTCGTACTTCTCAAAGAGCTGCTGAGCAGCAAGCACCTCTTCGTTGCTCACGGAATACATATCACCCGATGACTCGGTCAAGATGTCATACACACCGCCTTTTATTGAGTAGGGCGGTTTTCTGTTGGAAAGTACCTTCGCCCGGATATGGTGGATCGCGTCCTTTGCTTTCTGCTCATCCAGCGTCGGAAAACCTCTGATTCCGGCTTTCCATGCTTCAACCATTGGTATGAAGGGATAATTCTGAGAGAGGTGCAGCCTCATCGCACCGTTTGTTGCAAGCCTGTCCTCCTTCAATCGAAGGTAGGACTCCCATGCGGCGATACCACCCGTTCCCGAGCCGATCGCCTGGAAGTAATGGTCCGGTATCCTGCCCATCACATGGGCAGCATCAAGAACCGTGGTGGCCATGCCATCTCGCCGGGCAACGTTTTTCGCCCCTCCCTCAGGGAAAAATCCTTCCAGCTCTGTGATCTTTCCAGCCAGATGAATGGCATCTGTGTAATCGCTATTCCCTCCCGCAGCAACGAGTACAACGCAGTCGTTGAAAGGCTCGCAGGACCAAATTTCCTTTAAATTCTCTTCAGGGATAACGAGGACCAGAGGAATCCTGTTTTTTGAACAGATATTGGCAAAGGCTCTCCCCGTATTTCCTGCAGATGCGACCACGATTGTACCCTCATGATCTTCTGGAACTCTTCCAAGGACAGATGGAGCCTCAAGCTCCTTGAAGGAGGCGGTTTCCATCCACGCGCCCTTCTCCGGCCAGTACCCATTGAATATAATGTAGAGATTCTTCAAACCAAGATGACGGGTAAGCCGTTCACTCCTATAAGTGACAGGCGCCCCTTTTACATCAAGGGTCCGAGCCACAGGCAAGTAATTTTCGAACTTGAACATACCCGGCCTGTCGTTCTTTATCTCGAATTTTCCGTTTTGATATACGGTCCTGAGAAGTGAAGGCTCGTGGTCTTCGTCGCAATCGAGCCTGAAATGATCGTCCTCAAACTCCTTTTCACAAAAAATGCACTTCAAAAGATGTGTTCCCACTTTTTCCTCCTGAGTAAGAAAGTGATACACTTTCGTGAGAAACCTTTAAGATATTTTAAATGATTCGAGGGGAGATGAATACCTTTTTCGGAGGTTGTGGTAATAAATAGTAATTATAAATCACTAATGAATATAATAAAATCTTATGAATTCTGCGGCATGGAACGTATCCAGATATCTCGCTGTGGAAAGGCGATGGTGATATCCTTCTGTTTGAACTCCTCGACGATCGTATACCTGAGGTTGCTCTCTATATTGAATCTCTGTGACGGATCTGCAATCCAAGCCAAGAGTTCGAAATCCAACGCGGATTCACCGAAATCTCTGAAAAGGACCACGGGCAGCGGGTACTCCATGATACTCTCGGTCCTCCTGGCAGCTTCTATAAGCGCATCTTTCACAAGAACAGGATCGGTCCCATAGGCAACTCCTACTTTCACACTCAGCCGGAGCTTCAGGTCTTCGTAGGACATATTTTCCACCACCCCGTTGATGAAATCGGAGTTGGGCACGATGAGGTGCTCGTTATAAATCGTGCGGATGATTGATGCCCTCAGATTGATCTTGTGCACGAATCCGATGGTGTTTTTAAGCCTCACCATATCACCTTCTTTGATGGGGCGCTCGAACAGAATGATTATGCCCGACACAATGTTGGCAACGACATTCTGCATGCCAAACCCTATTCCCACACCGAGGAAACCGGCAAACACCGCAAGAGCGGACAATTTTATGCCGAGACCCTGAAGGGCAATGATGATTCCAAGCGTGATGATAAGATACCCGATGATTTTGGAGAGGGAAAACCTCACCCCATCTGCGATCTTAAAGCGGGGAAACACAGTCCGGTCGAAGTAGTTACGCACCAGCTTCGAGAGCTTTGCTGATACCCACACCACGACGATCATGATGATGATGGTGAGAAGGCTGATATCGGTATCCGATATCTGAAAGAGCTTATAATTCAGAACCGCTCCCAGAAAGTCGAAGATGTTCTCTACCCTGACACCGATTATCCGCATCACCCCGAGGAAAGCCAGAAAGTGCACTATCCACTTGAAAATTCTCGTGATCGTCCTGATCAACCCTTTTCCCAGAAGGTTTCTCTTTTTCAGAAACCTGTTGATGAGCTTGAAAACTAAAAAATCCACAAAGATGATGGGAACGATCAGGGCAATATCGAGGATACTAATCCCGTAACTCCCGAACTTTGCAATGTTCATCGTCAGAAACTGCATGATCTGCTCATACATTCAAGATCCCATTATTTGGATTAAGATCTCTTCTCCTTCGAAGAGCTTGCCTCCTTCGGAGGGCTTGCCTCCTTCGGAGGGCTTGCCTCCTTCGGAGGGCTTGCCTCCTTCGGAGGGCTTTTCAACAATTATCGGCAGGATTTCATGACCGCTGAGGTTCGGAATCCCTAGTCGAGGAGGCTGTTGATCTCTTTCTCCGTTCGCTCGAGCTCAGTCATGATGTCGGACTCGCTCAGTATGATTCTGTGGAGCATGTCCCGTACGAACTCGTTCATCTTAAAAAACTCCGGATGGTGCGGCAATGCACGACCGTACTTCAGGCCCTCGATTGGCACCACATAGTTCGGATTCTCCCTGTGGAACGCCTTGAGCTCAAGAGAGTTCAGGGCGGACTTTCGCACCGGCACATATCCGATCTTCTCGTGAAGCCGTATTGTGTTTTCCTTGCTCACGCACCACGCGATGAAATCGTTGCTTGAGCTCCGCTTTTTTCTGCTCGTGGAAAAATTAGTAAGTGCTGATCCAGAGATGACCGTATACCTCTTCCCATTCACTGCGGGCATCGGCGTCACACGCAGGGGCCACGGAAGATTCTGCTCACCGTAGGATATCCCCGCACTGGTGAAGGGGCCCATGGCGAGTTTTCCGGTAAGAAAGGCCTGCCCTCCTTCCCAGTCGGTCCAGGTCTGCGGCATTATTCTGTAGGTAAATATGAGATCCATGAGCATTTCGATGGTCTTCTGCATTTCTTGAGAGGTCAGAACCATCCGCGTTCCGTCTTCTGAAAAGAGCTTTCCGCCGTTGGCCCAGAGAAAAGGCATGAACCCGTAAAACCCGCTGGCCCAGAACATCATTGCATAGGTATCGAGATCTCCGTCCCCATCGGTATCCCGTGTGAGTTTTTTCCCCATACTGATCAGGTCTTCCCAAGTGAGGGGAGGTTTATCAGGATCGAGCCCCGCCTTTTGAAAGGCATCGGGGTTGTAGAAAAAGACCGTGGTGCTAATGGCGAAGGGAACCGCGTAGATGCTCCCGTTTCTCGTAGTAAGTCCCCAGAGCTGATCAGGGATATCGGCCTTGAGCTCTTCGGGGATTGATTTATCGATCGGCTCGATTATACCGTTTTCCACGTAGGGGTCCAGGTATTCGATCTGAACCTGCGCAACGTCCGGGAGCTGGCGAGCGACTGCTGCAGCGAGCATCTTCACCTGCATTTCTTCAAAGAGCCCCTGAAACACGGGATTGATCTCCACACCCGGATTCTCCCGCGAATATTCCTCCGCCATCTCTTCGATGATTTCCTTTACATGAAAACCCAGGCTGTGCCAGAAGCTTATCTCGATTTTCTTCGCGTAGAGGGGTGTGAAGGCACCCAGAAAGGCTGCCACCAGCAGGATTTTTTTCATGGAAAAACTCTCCCTATTCTGTTTACGCATTTTATTATTAATATATAACGAAAGGGATGGGAATAAAGAGGATTTTTAATAAATAAAACTTATGGATGAATAGAGGCTATAAGGTGAAAATCGTTCACTACGTGAAAGATGGATCGAGGAAATGCGGGGTTCTCAGTGGAGAAATGATTTTCAAAATCGAGGGAGATATTTTCTCCCGGTTTCGTGTAATCGAGGAAAAGCACCAGCCCTTAAAAGAGGTAAAGGTTCTGCCACCGGTGCACCCCTCGAAGGTGATTGCAATCGGAATCAATTACAGGGACCACGCCGAGGAGTTTGGCCATGATATTCCTTCAGAGCCGGTCCTTTTCATGAAACCGTCGACCTCTATCATCGGTCACGAAGACGAGATCGTTTATCCCGCCTCTTCGAGAAGGGTGGACTACGAGGCCGAGATCGCTGCAGTGGTGAAGCAAAAGGCGTTCAGGGTCAGCCCGGAAGAGGCGCGCCGTTACATCCTTGGATACACCTGTCTCAACGATGTGACGGCACGGGACCTCCAGAGAAAGGATGGTCAGTGGACACGGGGGAAATCCTTTGATACTTTCTGCCCAATCGGACCCGTGATCGAGACCGAGTTGAACCCTGACAACGTGAACATCCGCTCCCGGCTGAACGGGGAGCTCAGGCAATCTTCGAACACGAAAAACTTCATTTTTGACATTTCCCATCTGGTCTCCTTCATCTCTCATATCATGACTTTGCTTCCAGGAGACATTATCACCACCGGGACTCCCTCGGGTGTGGGCGAGATGAATCCTGGAGACACAGTAGAGGTTGAGGTTGAGGGAATCGGTATTCTTCGAAACCGGGTCGTAGGAGGCCCTTCTGTTTGAACGACTACTCGTTTTGCAAGGAGAAAGCGCATGAAAAAATTGCATGTGTTCACGTGTGTTCTCCTTTGTGTGTCTCTTCTTCATTTTTACAATTCAATGGGAATGAGTTCCAAAGGAACCACGAAAGATTCCGTCAACATGCTTATCACCCGCGATACCCTGAAGAATATTACGATCGGGCTCGAGCTCTACAGACGCGAGTTCGGTGAGTACCCCCAGACTCTCGACGAGTTCCTCATGCGCAAGGGCATCACGGATAAGGACATCACGAAGGATGGATGGGGAAACCCCTTATACTATGTGAGGGCCAACGACAGCTATACCCTCCTTTCTAAAGGGAGGGATGGGAAAGCCTTCACAGATGATGACGTGCACCCGGAGCACTAGAAATCGGAGCACTAGAAATCCTCCACATTTGTACTCTTGCTCTATACCTTTGAACCGATGCGCTCTATCACTCAGTCCCCGCCAGAAATTAAAATAATTTAATTTTGCGTTAATCTCTCTCTAATCTGCAGTTGTTATAATCAAATCAATAAAAATGTAAAGGAGGTACATAGTATGAAGAGGTATGTGCTTATTCTTTCTGGGTGTCTTGTGGGATTTTTTTTACTTGTCTCACCTTTTGAGTCACAGGCATGTAAAAAGGTCAAACTGGAAAATGCAGACCTGCGGGAGCAGCTGGAAGATTCCCGTTCACTGAATGCCGAACTCGAAGTACAGCTTCGAGAACAACAACGCGGACTGGAAATGCGAAACAGAGAATTAACGGAAATGCAGAACCGGATTGACACGAAAAACAGTGAGCTTCAACGCCTGTATGATGAAGGTGAGCCTTGAGAAGGAGATCGGGCAGCAGCTAGTTGAAATCGAGCACTACAGGGACGCGCTGACCATAAACATCATGGACAAGATATTCTTTGACAGTGGAAAAGCGGAAATCAAGCAGGAAGGATTTGATGTTCTCAAACGCGTCGGCACGATCCTGAAAAACGTACCCGACAAAACAATCAGGATAGAAGGTCACACGGATGACGTTCCCATCGGGCAGAAAATCATGGAAAAATACCCCACAAACTGGGAGCTCGGTGCAGCCCGCGCCTCGAACGTCGCCGAATTCTTCAGAAAGGAGTCGGGCATAGATCCGAAAAGAATGACCGTGGTGTCCTACTCCATGTACAGACCTCTCGTTCCCCATACAACCAAAGAGAACAAGGCGAAAAACAGGCGGATCGAAATTGTCCTGCTTGACAAGCTCTACTACCAGATGGTTGAAGTAAAAGAGAGCATGGAGCAGTAATGGATGGATTGGAGCATTTGTTATGACCAAATCCGTTTCACGTGTTACAAAAAATATGAGGTTAAAGGGCGCTTCCACTCCATTGATGATGCGATCATGTGGGTGAAGTGCCCTTATCTTTAACATAAGAGGAGAAACTTATGAATTTAAAAAAGAAAATTGTCATTTCTATGTTCGTCATTCTACTGGGAATCATCGTGATCCTGAGCGGGTGTGCCAGCATCCAGATCGGTGCTCCCAAAGTGACCAAGGCATTGGCCGTCATTACGCCAATTGGAGAGAGCGGAGTTCGGGGTGTGGTAACCTTTATCCAGGAAAAAAATGCTGTACGGATCGTCACAGAGCTGAGTGGTCTCACTCCTGGCAAGCACGGTTTTCACATACATGAGTTCGGGGACCGTTCATCCCCAGACGGTATGTCGGCGGGCGGCCATTTCAATCCGAAAAATACCGCCCACGGAGACCCCTATGAGAAAGAATCGCACGCAGGAGACTTGGGAAATATCGAAGCGGACAGATCAGGCAAGGCAACGTACAACCGCCTGAACTTCAATATCTCTCTCACGGGACCAAATTCGATCATAGGAAGATCGGTAGTGATCAAAGAAAAACCCGACGATCTCAAAACGCAACCGGGAGGCGGCGCCGGAGCACGGATTGCCTGGGGCGTAATCGGGCTCGCGTCTCAGCCTGTTGAATGACGCAGTATAAAAAAATTCGGCGCCAGTCGTATGCGGGCAACTATTCACGGCACTCCTTGCACGGTGCAATGCGATAGCTGCCCATATCGGGCATACCGGACCGAGTGGCTCAGCTTTATTTTATATTCAAAGGAGATTTATCCATGCGGACAAAACTAATCTTTTTAGGCAGCATTCTGGTGGGTACATTTCTTTTGCTTGTGCCCTTTGAATCGAGTGCCTGTAAGAAAGTAAAGCAGGAGAATGAAGAGCTCCAATGGGAGCTGGAATTGTCACGCCAGCGAAATGCCGATCTCGAAATGCACGTACAGGAGCAACAGGACCAGATAGAGAAACAAAATCAGGAGATTATGGATTTCCAGAATCAGCTTGCCATGAAAATCCAGGAAATCATGGAGATGCAGAACCAGATCGACATGAAAAACAACGAGCTGCAGCGATTGTACGATGATGTGCAGGTGCTGGAAAAAAATGTCGCAGAACTTAATACTACTCTCCAGGCTAGGGGGGACCAGCTGTCAAATCAGATAGTGCTTCTGACACAGAAAAAGCAGGATATCGAGAACCAGATTCTCTCTTTAAAAAATGATATCGATGCAACGTCAAAGCGGAGCGAGCGGCTCAGCCAGCTTGTGGACGAGTATCAGAGAAAGACGAGCAATCAATCGGTGGAAATCACGAACCTAAAAACAGAGCGTGACAGATTGCAGAAAAATGTGAATGAGCTCAGCAATTCTCTCAAAGCAAAAACCGATGAGCTCTCTAAGCAGATTGCAAACCTGACTGCTGATAAGCAAAATCTGGAAAAGCAAATTACCGCATTGAAAAAGAACATCGATGCTCAGCTTGCGGCAGAGGCCGCGGAAAAAGAGCGTATGAAGGTCACCTATGATCAGCTTATGGCAAGCCTGAAGCAGGAAGTCGGGCAGCAGCTCATTGAAATCCAGCACTACAGAGATGCACTGACCATCAACATCATGGACAAGATATTCTTTGACAGTGGAAAGGCGGAAATCAAGCTCAGTGGGTATGATGTTCTGCGGCGGGTCGGTGCAATACTCAAGACTGTACCCGACAAGGTGATCAGAATTGAGGGGCATACGGATGACATACCAATCGGCCAGAAGATAGTAGAGAAGTATCCAACGAACTGGG
>Ga0111221_1214_pt1 | contig 12718 bp, 8 predicted proteins | sample DeeMarSWOR152_54_FD_80385 | JGI IMG/M metagenome (GOLD analysis project Ga0111221, IMG submission 80385) | Spirochaetes bacterium DG_61 | reverse complement strand
TGATTCTTCTATAGGAATGGTGCCCACAATCTCGTTTATCATTTTTAAAATAGAAAACGCCTTAAATGTCTACCAGACAGATGGAGTACAAAGTTTATCTTACATAGCTGCTCAAAGCTCTCAGTGATTGAGCACCTTATCTCAGAAGAAATTTTTTGTCAAGAAATGGAGAGAACGGTATGTGCAGTCAGCCGGACACTCATCTAAGTATACGCTAAATTCCTTGATTGTATATTTCAATTTTTATAGATTTGAACCCAATAAAAGGAGAAAGGTCCGGAGTATGAAGCTCTCCTATAACTGGCTTTCAGAGTATGTCAAGATCGATGACATAGATCCCTACGAGATCGGCCTTCAGCTCACCATGTCAACCTCGGAGATAGAGGGTGTCGAAGAGGTCGGGGACGAGCTGAAAAAGGTCGTGGTGGGTAGGATCGTCGAGGTGAAGCCGCACCCGAACTCGGACTACCTCTTTCTCACCAAGATCGACGTGGGGGACACGGTTCTTGACATCGTGAGTGGGGCTCCGAACACCAGGAAAGATACATTCATCCCTGTGGCATTGAGAGGGGCCGTGCTTCCCGGTGGAATCAAGGTGGAGAAGGCGAAGGTGCGGGGTGTGGAGTCTTTCGGTATCGTATGCTCTGAGAAGGAGCTCGGGGTGAGCGAGGACCATTCCGGTCTGTGGATCCTGGATGAAGAAAGGGTTGACGGTCTCAAGGCAGGCATGTCTCTTTCGTCGCTGTTTCCCACGAAAGACTACATCATTGACATCGACAATAAGAGCATCACCAACAGGCCGGACCTCTGGGGACACTATGGATTTGCACGGGAACTCGCAGCAGTCTACGGGAGAACACTCGCTCCGGTGTATGATCAGTCCATTATTGATAGGGTACTCAGAGCTAACGGGCACGATTCCTTAGAGGTTGAGATACAGGATGAAAAGCTCTGTCCACGCTACTCTGCAATCATAGTGGGTGGTATACAGATACGCAAGTCTTCCTATCTTCTACGCAGACGGCTGTACACCCTCGGAGTCAGACCGATCTGCAATATTGTGGATGTGACGAACTATGTGATGCTCGAAATCGGGCAGCCGCTCCACGCCTTTGATGCGACCCAGATTGCAGAAGGAAGGATCATCGTTCGCAGAGCGCAGGAAGGCGAGCAGTTTGCCACGCTCGACGGAGTCGAGAGAACGCTTACTTCGGAAACTCTGCTCATTACCGATCCTGTCAAAGCGGTTGCAGTCGCAGGGGTCATGGGGGGTCTGAACTCTGAGATAAGCGACCTGACCGAGAAAATCATCATCGAGGCCGCAAATTTCAATCCTGTGAGCATTAGAAGAACCGCGGTGCGACTGGGCCTTCGGACCGAGGCGTCGAACAGATTTGAGAAGAGTCTCGATCCGGAGCTCACCGAACTGGGTATCGTGGGTTCCGTATTCAGGATCAGACAGGAGCTTTCCGGGTCACAGATCCTTTCTCCATTTGTGGATGCGAACTACAGCAGGAGGAAGAAGATCGAAATCCCCCTCAATGTGGACTGGGTCTCAAAGCTTCTGGGGGTTCAGGTGCAGAAAAAGAAAATCGTGGACATCCTCAGCTCACTCCAGTTCGGGATCACCGAGATCGACGAGGAAAACCTCAGGGTGAGTGTGCCCTCCTTCAGAGCCACGAAGGATGTGTCCATACCCCAGGACCTTGTGGAAGAGGTGGGCAGGATCTACGGATATGGAAACATCAAACCAGCACTGCCCAAGATCTATAACGACCCACCACACCGGGATCCTGTGGTGCACTTCACCCGCAGGATGAAACGGCTCCTTGCCGGTGAACTGTCCATGTCAGAGGTATATTCCTATTCCTTTCAGGAAGATTCCGTTCTCGAGCGCTTCTATCCGGAGAAAACCCGTTTTCTCACATTGCAAAATCCCGTAAGCAAGAGCATGTCCAAGCTTCGAAGAAATCTCATGCCAGGACTCTATTCCATGATCGCCAAGAACTTCACCTTCAAGGACGAGTTTTCCATCTTCGAGGTGGGGTCAGTGTACATACCCGGAAACAAGTCAGGTCCGCACCTCCCTGACGAACGTCAGATGGCCGCAGGCCTCATGCTCAGACGGGTACGGCAGGCTCCTGTGTTCTTACAGATGAAGGGGAAGCTCGAGGTACTTCTAGAAAAGCTGAATCTCAACAGCGCGCGATTCGAGGAGCTAAACAGGGCTTCTCAATACGATCCCTGCTTTGATCTTGAGAACCTGGGCGATCTTGAGCTGTATCATCCCGGACGAAGGGCTCTTATCGTGAATGGGAAAACAGCTTTCGGGGTCATTGCAGAGCTAAACCCCAGGTTGCTGAAAGAGACCGGGATCGATTTCAATGAGTACCGCGTCGCCCTTTTCTGTATCGATATGCAGATGCTTCTGGAAGAGGTGACGCAAGCGGAAAGAAAGATCAAGTATGTGGAGCTTCCGAGGTTTCCGCGTGTTGCCCTCGCCTTTGCGGTCGTTGTTGACGAAGCTGTTCCGGTACGAGAGGTGCATGAATACATCCTCTCTCACAGAGAGGATGGAAGATGCTCAGACCCGTCGATCATCGAAAGCGCACAGCTCTTTGATATTTACCGGGGGAAGCCTCTTGATAGCGGGAAAAAAAGCCTCGCCTTCAACGTGTACTACAGGAGGAACGACAGGACTCTGACTGAAAAGGAGGCAAACATCATCCACGAGGAAATCGCCATGAAAATACGGGAACACGGGTGGGAGTTGAGGTGAGCACTGTTTTTTAATCTGACAGAGTTGATAGGGACAGAATGGCCTCGCCATCCAAGTCCGAAGTCATCCTGGGAGAAAAAAAGGGTTTTGAGGAGCTCAAACTCCCCAAAACCCCATATCTCATTTGCCGGTGAGTTTTACTTCACCTTAATCTCGAGCAGCTTCGGCTTTGCCTTCTCAGTTTTCGGAACATTCAGAGTGAGAAGACCGTTTTTGAACTCAGCTGCGATCTCTTTTGCACTCACATTCTCAGGAAGCACGAAGGATCTGCTGAAGCTATAGCTCTTTCTCTCCTTGAGAACGTAATCATTCTTCTTCTCTTCCTTCTCTTCGTTCTTCTTTGAAGAGAGGGTCAGGAGATTGCCTTCGACCTTTACTTCGATGTCCTTGTCGGTGAGTCCAGGAAGCTCGACTTCCATCAGATACCCATTCTCATCTTCCTTTACGTCCACCGCTGGGTTCTTCATAGTCACAACTGGAAAGTCCTCAAAGAAAGAGTCGAAGAACCTGTCCCAGGAATCATTGAAAAGGCTCAGCATTCTGTTTGGCCGGTATTTAATGAGATTCATGCTATCACCTCCCATTAGATTTTATTTTTCTCTTTCACATATTAATATGCATTTTCCATGCCAAAATAAAAAACACCTGTAATTAAATGTTGTATAAAGAATTAAATATTTTTACTGTACAGCTGTTGGACCCAAGATTCTTGCCTATGGGTTATTCTGACCATTAGTATCATTTTAGCCATGTAGATGTATCGATATGACACATAAATTGGTGTATATACAGTTTTGGTTTGTCGAATTGGGATGTGCAGAGTATAATCTATTGTGGTGAATATCCGATAATGTAGGGGTAGGAAAACAAACAACAGGAAGTGGAAAAATGGGATTACTCAGAAAAACTCTTTCTTTCAGGAAAAAGGAAAAAGCGAGTAAAGAAGGTGGCGGTCTTCTGAACAAGGCACTCGAGTATTCCGAGGCACAGGAAAAGGAGGTATCTCGAGGGGAAGCAGAAGCCGAGGAAACCGCTGAAGGGCGGGATGAAGCCGATCTATCAGGGGGCCAGGGGAAGGGGTTGCTCGAAAGAGCTGAAACCTTCACGCTGAAAGTTGAGGGTGAGCAAAAAGAAACAGCTGCAATAGGACTCCTGAAAAGAGCACAAGCCCTTCAGAGGCCGATGGAGCCACCTTCAGCGGTACTCCCGGAGACAGCCCCTGGATTGGAGCCCGAGGGCGTAATCACGGAGGAGCCCGTACCCGGTGAAGCAATTCTGGGTGAAGAGGAGATCTTTGAAAAGGAGCTTGAATCCCGCGTCTTCCCGGAAAAGGCGAAACCACGCCTGAGAAAGAAGGTCTCAGAGGAAAAAGCGAAAGTTAAAGCTGTCCCTGGAATTTCTGAAGAGCCAGTGACCGAGGCTGTTGCAGGGGAAACCGCAGAGGTCCAGGTCCAGAAAAAGCCCGCCGAAGGGCCGGTAAAGACGGTAGCTGAGCTTCTGGATGAGTATCTTCAATCATATGATTCGATTCGAATCCTGCAAACATTTGACGAGGTTGTTCGGAAGGAAGGCTACAGCTCGTTTATATCCCATGTGGCAGAAATGTGTCTCAGGCAGGGAAAGGGAAAATCGGTTTTCCTGTATCTGGCATACGGTAAACGATACACTGTAGAGTACCACTCTCCTGAATCGGCGGAGATGAAAAAGGTCGCACGAAAAAGTGTGAAAAAGGATTCAGGATTTGCGTGCCATCTCGCGAATGCAGGTGCACCCGTGAGATCGAACGCCCTGAAAGATGAGGGGCTGCGCAGGAACACCATGCTCTTCGAGGCACTGGAACCGTGGACTGCACTCCCGTTGCAGGAAGGAGCAGACCTGTTTGGTTTCTTTATCATCGGAAACCAGTCGAAAAAACCAAGGTTGGACAGCACTGCTCTGGAGCTGAGTGCACGGCTCAGCGCCGGATATATCGGCAGGTACCTGCTTGAGAGACGCATCACACAACAGGTAGAGGAGGTAGAGGGGGAGAAACGTACAACCGGGGCGCTCCTCGATCTCTACCGTATGACCGACCGGAGTGGCACCGATCTCGTGGAATCCTTTGAGGAGATGTGTCGAAATCTCGCTATTTACTCTGCCGTCCTGATTACCGGATGGGGGGGAAAGGGCAAGGTTACGGTGAAACACAGCATCGGTATGACCGAGAAACTGTTGAAGAAGTACAAGATACAGAAAAATGACAGGGAGATGCAAACAATCATTCAGAATCGCCAGCCTTCAGTCCTGAAGGACGCGGGTAAAAGGATCGCAAAGTTTGCCGGTGAGAAACAGGATTTGATAAAGACATACATCACTGCTCCAGTCCTGTTTGGAGATGAGTTGCTTGGCGTGGTGAACATTCATAAGATGAAGGGCGCAGGGGCGAAAATACCTGCTGCTTTGCGGGAGAGGATCGAGCACGGTGTGAGAAGCCTGATACCCTATTTTCTTGACTGGAAAATAAGAGAGGCAGATCCTTTCAATACACTCGCTTCTCTTCTGATGGAAGAAACCGAAGCGGCACGCAGTGATCACCGTTCCCTTCACTTCATACTGTTCACCCTCGGCACAGAGGTGCGGGCCATCACACCTCAGGTCTTCGGTGAGCTTGCGTTGAAAGTATACGAGATTCTCCGAAAATATTCCGAGAGTGTCAAAAGGATCGATCTTTTAAGAACACTGCTTTTAGTGAGAGACCTGGAAGATGTCGAGGTTGATGAGATAATAAAAAAAGGAAAGAACGATTTCAAAAAATACCTGAGCAGAAAAAAACTCCCTGAGGCCCCCTCGCTGAGCACACTCATCATCCGATACCCACAGGAGTGTAAAAATGCACAGGATATACTGCATCGGGTGTATGGTGTAACATGAGGGGTACAGGAAGTGTGGAGCCTGAGGAGAAGTTCCATAGGAATCTCGAGTACATAAAAAAAACATACCCTTCCCTCCACGGCAGACTTTTAAGGAGCAGACCCTCTCTCGAGCTGGCACGGAGCGGATCACCTACCCTGAAGGTTGGTGGAATCTATATAGAATCAAAGCATGATCCCGAAGCAGGAGCTGAGAGAGTCGCAGCAGGCAGTGCCGGTGAACATGAGGTTGCCGTATTTCTCGGCTGCGGTCTCGGCTACCATGTGAATACACTTTTCCGGAAAAGAGTCAGAAGGGCAGTTCTGATCGAAAAGAATCCCCTTATTTTTCATGCCGCACTGTACGTGATAGAACCGGACTATCTTCGGTCTCTCCTTCCCCTTATAGACGCGGACCCGTGTAGGATTGAGGAGTGTATTCGACCAGTCCTCAAAAAGGCATTTACCCTTGTAAAGCATGCCCAAAGCATTCAGCTTGTGAGAGACTATTACCGTTCTATCGAGCTCATCATTAGGCGGGGTGTGAAGGAAAGTATCGCTTCGATGGTGACAGAGCTCGGCATGCAGAGGCTCTGGGTGCGGAATATTCTCAAAAACCTCTTCCGTAGAGAGGGTAGGTTTGGAGCAACCCGTGATCTTGCCGGTGCGTTCTCGGGACCGGTGCTGCTTCTGGCATCCGGACCTTTCCTGGAGGATGTCATCCAACATGTCAGGAGAGTGAAAGCCCGGATCCCACTCTTTGCGCTTCTGCCCTCTCTACCCTATCTGCTGCAGCAGGGTGTGCGCCCGGATCTCATAGTGAGTACTGATCCAGGGTTCGGGAACCTGTACAGGTTCGTGAGGGATAGTGATATCCCTCTGGTGAGCACCTACTCCGCATGCCCCGGACTGCTCAAGAACTGGAAAGGGAAGGTCATGCTCTTCTCCCACGGACTTCCTTTCGAGCAGAAACTCCTTTCTTTGAACAGATGGAGCATGTGCATTCCGATGCAGGGGACATCCTCTGCGGTGATGGTCCTCCTTGCCAAGGCGCTGGGTTTTGCACCAGTCTACCTTGCGGGCTTCGATTTTGCCTACCGCGGTCTCAAGGACCATCATTTGGGGGCAGGATTCGAAGCGGTCCATTTAGCTCATACGGACCGATTTTCTCCCTGGCAGACCCTGGTGTTTGCACACTTTCGGAGAGACCTGCCAGTGGCCGGCAATGCTTCCTCTGGAACCAGGATCTATTCGACCCACAAACTTATGCTTTACTGCGAGTGGGTGAACAGAGAGCTGTCAGGAGAAGGCCTGTTCAGAATCGGCGACGGCCTTGCGATGGAAAATCTCCAGAGCGTGCTGCCCGAGCATCTGGCTCTCACAGGTAGAGGTGCAGGCGACGGGTACATTCCTGCCGGTGCATTTGAAGAGGATGTGGCCCGCATAGAGGAGGTTCTCGGGTTGGATGAAGCAGAATCATACCGAATGATCTACGGAGGTGATTCAAAGAGGGGAGCGCAAACGCAACTGCAGGGGGAAATTGCACATCTGCGACACCTTTTTTATACTTATCTGCAAAAAAAGCGGGCAAGAGCCTGAACTATGAACGTGTTCGTTGAATATCTACCCTCGGGCGAGACAAACCTTATTATCGAGAAGGATGGGAAAAAAAACCCGGTCTACTCCCGTCACTCACCCGGTCGTGATGGCCTGCGATTCTTCAAGGGCAACTACGAAGCGGGGTGCGATTTATACGTACTCATCGGTCTGGGGCTCGGCTATCACATCGAGCCCTTTGTGCAGGAGCAGAGCGTGGAGAAGGTCGTAGTTCTTGAGCCTTTTGAGGAAGTCTATACCGCGGTCCGAAGCTTCGAAATGGTGAAGAGAATCCTCACGCACCCAAAAGTAGAGGTAATCTGGGGGCAGGAGGTGGAGAAATTCATCAAGGAGATGAAAGGCCGTTACGATTTTCTCTTCCATAAGAAAATACGTGTGTTTAGCTACCCCCCCCTCAGGAGGCTCTTTCAGCCGCTCTATGGAGGAGTGGAGAAGAGACTGAGGGAAGCGCTAAACACCCTTATTGATGATTCTCTCACCATTGCGCACTTCGCACGGACCTGGCTGCGAAACTTCTCCGCCAATATCAATAAAGGGGAGTGGGTAAGGCCCCTTGCCTCCATCACAGGTTCCTGCAGGGGAACAGCGGTGGTGACTGGAGCGGGCCCGAGTCTGGACCGATGGGTCGGAGGATTAAAGAAGAAAAGAAGCGCATTTTTCCTGATCGCGCCGGATGCGTCGGTGAAACCGCTGATCCAATGCGGGATCACACCGGACCTCCTCATCAGCATCGATCCTCAGCCTCTCGTGTGGTCGCACTTCTCAGGAATCCAAGACAGTGTGCTTAAGTCCATCCCGGTGGTTTTGAGTCCCTTGAGCAACCCCCGTCTCTTCGACACATTTAAGAATCGGTATATCTATTTTACATCCCACCCTACCACACGGCTCTTTCCTCCTGATGTCGTACGGTCGAATCTCATCACGCAGGTCGGCTCAGTCGGAACTCTCGCGCTCAGGATTGCCCTTATGATGGGTTTTGAACACATACTACTGGCGGGGTTCGATTTTTCCTATCCAGGAATGAAAGCCTACGCGAAGGGGTCATTCTTTTACGAATACTGCATAGGGTGTTCTTCCCGAACTGCTCCTCAGCAAACCCATGAAGCCGCGCTTCTTAGACGGAGCACCGGGATGGCGGAAGTTGCTGCAGATCAGTTTCTTCTCTCAAGCGAAAACTTGCTCCGTTACAGAAGGGAAATGGAGGAGCTTGTTGGGCACAGAGGAAGCGCCCGGATACAGCAGCTCAGTGGGGGGCTTACGATCAGGGGAGCAGTACAGGTCACCGAGATTCCTGAGATGGGAGGGTTCAACAGGAAGAGGGATGCATCAATTAGAATATCCCTTTCAGAGGGAGTTGCGCTTGACATGAGGACCATCCAGATGCTTACCGTTTCACTTGCGCTGCGGTATAGGATGTTGAAACACCTGGACAACACAGAAGCCTACGAGCGTTCGAAAGAATATCTCAGAAAGATGTACAATTTACGGCAATAATAGGGCATACAACCTCAAGTTTGAAATATCCGATTCCGATATTTAAAGACAAATAGCTCAGGGGATTGCTGATGGACCAGGACAGGATATCCTCTTACAGGGAGACACAGATAAAGACTGCTTCCAAGGGAACTCTCGTGGTCCTTCTCTACGACGGTCTTATTCGATTCATCGATACTGCGGTCGAAAACCTCCCGAAGAAGAAATACGACATCGTAAATGAGAACATACTCAAGGCGCAGGATATACTCTCCGAATTGATCCTGGCCTTGAACTTCGATGCCGGTGATATAAGTCACAGACTGTTCAACATCTACACCTTCCTTAACACCAAACTCATCGAGGGGAATGTGAAAAAGGACGTCGCACCGCTGAAGTTTGTGCGATCCATGGCGAATGAGCTCCGGGACGCATGGAGCAAGATCGCCAATAAGGGGGGGGCACCTGATCTGAAGGAGATGAAAAAGGAGGGAGGGATCGACATTGCTGGATAGAAAACGCGATCTTCTGGAAAACCTCGAGCTGCTCAAGAAGTGCTATCTGAACCTGATCATACTCAAGCAGCACGAGCAGGATGCCTGTGATCACGGTTCATACGAAATTCTCCATGAGCTTGCAGAGAATGAGCGGGTCTTTATTGAAGATATCAAAGGAATTATGAAGATCGTAGTACCGGACCTGCTGTATTACCGAGCAGACAGCGAAGTCCGACGGAAGGTCGATGAGATTGAATGCCTTCAAACCTCTATGGTTCGGAAAAGCCTCACGCTCAGGCAAGAGCTGGAAGGCATGATAGAGATCACGAGAAAGAACCTCGAGAACCTCAGGGTGTTTACAAAACCCTCCTCACACCAGCACCCCGCACTTGTAAACCTTCGCGCCTAGAGACCTTTTCTTTTTGCGAAATATCGATTTTCTTGTTATCCTGTCTGTATACACACATCCACTAAGGTCGCTCCCATGGAAAAGGTACTATATTTAATAGACGGACATGCCCTCATCTACAGAGCATACTACGCATTTATACGACGTCCCCTCATCACTACGAAAGGGGAAAATACCTCTGCAATCTTCGGTTTTATGCGGATGGTCCTCAAGATGATGAGTGATGAAAGGCCGGAGTACCTGGCGTGTGTGTTTGATTCCAAATCTAAGACTTTCCGGCATGATATGTATAGAGAGTACAAGGCGAAACGGTTGGCAGCCCCAGAAGACCTCAAGGATCAGGTCGAAACCATAAAGGAGCTGGTACAGAGGCTGGGTATAGCCAGTGAGGAGATGGATGGATTTGAAGCTGACGATATCATCGGTACTGTGGTTGAAAAGGCACGAAATCAGGGATTCAGAAGTGTGATCATTTCAGGGGATAAGGACATCCTGCAGCTCGTTGGTGGCAGCGTGACCGTGTATGCGAATAAAAAGGGCCTCTCAGAGATCGATATAATGGACAGAAAAAGGGTGGAGGAGGTATGGGGTGTAAAACCGGAGCACATGACCGACCTCCTCGCGCTCATGGGTGACCAGTCCGACAATGTTCCCGGAATCAAAGGAATCGGGCAGACCATCGCCGTGAAGCTCATCCAGCAGTTCGGCAGCATCGAGTCACTCTACCAGAATCTTAAAAAAGTTGAAAGCAATAGGACAAGGGAACTGCTTACCGGAGGGAAAGAGGATGCCCTGTTGAGCAAGCAGCTCGTGAGCATACGGACGGATGTGCCTCTTGAGGTACGGTTCGACAACTACAGAATCGCTGATTTCCCGAAGACCGAAGGAATCGACCTCCTCCTGGAGAAGGAGCTGAACTCCATCGCCGCAGAGCTCAAAGGGGTGAGGAAAATCGAGAAAAGAGAGGAATCGAAGAGAGGAACCTATACCCTGATAGACCGCAGGGAAAACTTTCAGGACCTCAAACGCCGGATTGCAGAGCAGAAACTGATCTCCGTGGATACGGAATCTACGGGTAGGGACCCACTTCTTGCTGATCTCATCGGTGTTTCCATCTCAACCTGTGAAGGAGAGGGATACTATTTACCAATCCGCACAAAAGGGGCGGGCGCGCTTGGGGTTGATTTCCTCATGGAAGAGCTGAAACCGATCCTGGAAGATGACAGGATTCAAAAGGTAGGCCAGAACATAAAGTACGACCTTGTCCTTCTCATGAAAGAAGGTATCTTCATGCACGGGATACAGGGCGATTCCATGATCGCGGCTTACCTCCTGAACCCGCAGAAACAGAGGTACAGTCTCGACGACCTGGCTTTTGAGTATCTCGATTACAGGACCATCCACTACGATGAGGTGGTGAAAGAAAAAGGAAAGACACTGCTCGACTGTCCCCTCGAAGAGGTGATCATTTATGCCGGAGAGGACAGCGACATTACCCTGCGCCTTTATGATCTGCTGGTGAAAAAGCTCGAGGAAGAAAAGCTTCTTTCTCTCTACAATGAGGTTGAGATTCCGCTCCTCGTGGTGCTCGGGAAGATGGAGCACAGAGGAGTTCGTGTCGATCCTGTTTACCTGGAGGAGATGAGTAGGAGTTTCAGTCAGGAACTGGACGAACTGGAAAAGAAAATATACGGCATTACGGGCTGTAATTTTAATATACGCTCTACAAAGCAGCTTGCTTCGGTTCTTTTCGAACAATTGGGGCTCCCTGTGCTGAAACGAACTAAAACAGGCATCTCTACCGATGAGTCAGTCCTCGAGGAGCTTGCCCGGAAATATGAAATTGCACGGCTGCTCCTGCGACATAGAACACTTTCGAAACTGAAGTCTACTTACATCGATTCCCTGCCCACGATGATCAACCCTGCAACCGGGAGGATCCATACATCTTTCAACCAGACCATTGCGGCAACAGGGAGGCTTTCTTCGAGCACTCCAAACCTCCAGAACATTCCCATCAGGGAGGCTGAGGGAAGGGCGATTCGGAAGGCCTTCATCCCTGAAGAGGGCTGGGTATTCGTTTCCGCAGACTACTCACAGATAGAGCTCAGAATCCTGGCCTCCCTCTCTTCCGACGAGACTCTGCTCAGCGCATTCCACCGGGATGCGGACATTCACAGAGAAACGGCATCGATTCTCTTCAGCATTCCGACCGAAAGAGTCGGGGATGAACAGCGGGCGGCAGCCAAGACCATTAACTTCAGCATCATCTACGGCATAAGCCCCTTTGGGCTTGCAAAAAGTCTGGGAATATCCCGTGGAGAGGCTTCTCAGTTCATAGATACATACTTCGTGAAGTACAGCGGTGTGAAGCGCTTCTTTGATGCCCTCGTGGAGGACGCAAAAAAAAAGGGATACGTAGAAACGCTCCTCGGCAGGCGGCGCTACATTCCAGAGATACGCTCCGAGAATACGAACATATTTGAGGCCGCGCGGAGAATTGCGATCAATACACCTGTGCAGGGAACCGCAGCGGATCTTATAAAAAAGGCGATGGTGAGTATAGACCGCGAGATGGAGAAGCGGGAAATGGCGAGCAGGATGCTCATCCAGGTGCATGATGAGCTCGTATTCGAGGCCCCCCGCACTGAGTATAGAGCGCTTATCGATCTCGTGAAGGACAAAATGGAGAATGCACTCGATTTCTCCGTTCCCCTGAAAGTGAATGTGTCGGTGGGAAACAACTGGGAAGAGGCGCACTGAAGATGATCGTCGGAATCACAGGGAACTATTGCTCGGGAAAGGACAGTGCAAGCATGCTGTTCTCAGCACAGGGTTTTACGGTTATAGATGTGGATAAGGTGGGGTATGAGGCACTGAAGGCGAAAAAGGAGGAGATAGTGGAGGCCTTTGGTGAAGGTGTTCTCACCGGTTGCCAGGTGGACAGAAAAAAGCTCGGCAGGGTCGTATTTTCAAACAGCGAGGAGAAGAAGAGGCTCGAATCGATAGTGCATCCGTGGATGATTCGGAAGGTGAAATCCTCGATCAGTGGAGG
>Ga0111221_1078_pt1 | contig 12757 bp, 9 predicted proteins | sample DeeMarSWOR152_54_FD_80385 | JGI IMG/M metagenome (GOLD analysis project Ga0111221, IMG submission 80385) | Spirochaetes bacterium DG_61 | reverse complement strand
TCCGACATTTTCACCTCTATATTCCGGCAAGCTTGCTATAGCTTTCCTTCAAGATTGGATACAGTGTTTTAAACAGGGCGAAGTATCTGTCATACTGCATGGCCTTTTCCTTTTCCGGTTTTATCACCCTGCCTGTCTTGACGAGCCTTTCGCAGGCCTCCTTCACGTGTGAAAAAACTCCGGCGCACACACCCCCGAGTAGAGCAGCACCGAAGGACGCTCCCCCTGCATCGGCTTCCATGAGCAGGATGGGTTGTGCACTTACGTTCACCTGTATATCCATCCACAAGGGTGACCGCGCCCCTCCACCGGTGGCTCTGATTTCCTCTATTTTAATGCCGTGCTCGCGCATGACCTCAAGGCAGTCTCTGAAGCTGAAAGCCACTCCTTCAAGGATCGAACGGATGAGGTTTCCTTTGCCGTGCCCTGCGTGAAGCCCGAAAAAGACACCCCGTGCGTTCGTGTCGGTGTGTGGGTGGCGCTCTCCGGCGAGATAGGGTAGGAATATCAGCTTGTCGCTTCCGATCGGGATCTTTGCTGCCTCCTCCTCCAGGATTCGGTATATTTTTATCCTCCGTCTCTCCGCCTCCGTGCATTCCCAGTGCGCGAGCTTGTCCTGGTACCACTGATACGATGCTGCTGCCGCATTGATGCAGGAAAGCATGCACCATTTACCCGGCACAGAATGGCAGAAGGTATTGGTCCTTCCATCCACATCGATCACCAGATCGTTTGTCGCAGCGTAGATGACGCCCGATGTCCCTATCGAATAAGAGGCGATTCCCTCTTCTGCAATTCCGATTCCAACGGCCGCGGATGCCTGATCCCCTGCGCCTCCGGCTACTGGCGTACCCTCCTTCAAACCGGTCGCATCGGCTGCGATTTTACTGATCCCGCCGGACAGCTCTGGCGACTCGACCACTGCAGGAAGAATGCTGCTCTCCACTTCGAGCAGACTCACCATCTCTTTTGACCACTGTCGATTCCTGATATCGAGAAATAGGGTACCCGACGCATCGGTGACATCGGTGACGAACTCTCCCGTAAGACGGAACCGGATGTAGTCCTTTGGAAGCATTATCTTGTGCACCTTTTCGAAAAAGTGCGGCTCATTGTCGCGAACCCACTGCAGCTTGCATGCGGTAAAGTAGGGGGCACCGCTGGTGGCGCAGATTTTCAGTAGTTTTTCCTTTCCGATTTTTTTAACGATGTGCTCAGATTGTGCCGCGGTTCTCTGGTCATTCCACAGAATGCTCGGGCGGATCACACGGTTGTCCTGATTCAGGATTACGAGCCCGTGATACTGGCCTGAAAGGCCGATTCCTGCGATCTCAGAAGAGTCGATTTTTGCGTCAAACAGCATCTGCTTGATCCCGTGCAATGCTGCGTTCCACCAGTCTTCCGGGTTCTGCTCGAACCAACTCGGTTTTGGAGAGTGCAGCGGATAGGTCTGCGTATTCTCGGCTTTCAGCGCACCCTTTTCCGTGATGAGGATCGTCTTCAATCCTGAAGTGCCCACATCGATTCCCATGAGATACATGTGCATTCCTTCCTTTTCGAAAAATGGATAGGTGAATAGTAATACGGCCCTTTGAATTTGCACAAGATAATTGTGCGGAGACCCTCTATTGCCTCCGAGGTGATACTCGTCATACGGATTGAGATCGTTCTGAGGTGGAGAGCTGCAGATTGAGATTGTAGGCTGCACTGACAAGGCCGAGATGTGTAAAAGCCTGGGGGAAGTTTCCCATGTGCTCACCGCAAGGACCGAGCTCTTCTGAGTAGAGTCCGAGGTGGTTTGCGTAGCTCAACATTTTTTCAAAAATAAGCCGTGCCTTTGGAATATCCCCAGAGCGGGAGAGGCACTCAACATACCAGAATGTGCACATGTTGAAAGTTCCTTCTTCACCCTTGATACCGTCGGAAGCGGCTTTATTTGTCCGGTAACGGAAGACGAGTGAATCATCGACGAGGGTATCCTCGATTGCTTTCAGTGTCGAAATCCAACGGGGGTCCGTCGGACCCATGAATTTGACCAGAGGCATTAAAAGGCTTGAAGCATCCAGGTATTTAGAGCCTTTATGCTGCACAAATGCCTTCATGCTTGAATCATAGAAATGCTCCATTATATTTAGGTATATTTCGTCCCTGACCTTATACCACCTATCGAGGGGTGCCGGAAAGGAGCGTTTGTGAGCAAGCCTGATGCCTCGGTCTAGGGCGACCCAGCACATCACCCGAGAGTTGAGAAACTCATGGCTGCCGCTTCTCACCTCCCAGATACCTTCATCGCTCCTTTTCCAGTTCCTGCAAACCCAGTCAATGAGGTGGACGAGGTTTTTCCAGAGATCAAAGGAAATCGGACTACCGTACTTATTGTAGAGATAGACGCTGTCCATCAGCTCACCGTAGATGTCAAGCTGCAACTGGTCATACGCTTCATTTCCTATTCTGACAGGTGAGGATTTCCTGTATCCTTCGAAATGGTCAAGTATCGATTCAGTCAGATCATGCCGGCCATCGATCCCGTACATGATCTGCAATGATCCATCGGGATTCAACTCTCCGCATCGTTCCTCGATCCAGTGCATGAAATGCGAAGCTTCATCTGTATAGCCGAGACGTATAAATGCGTAAAGGGTAAAGGAGGCGTCTCGAATCCATGTATAGCGGTAATCCCAATTACGTTCACCTCCGAACTCTTCGGGGAGCCCGAAGGTTGGCGCCGCGATAAGAGAGCCGTGGTGTGTTGAGGTGAGGAGCTTGAGCACCAGTGCAGATCGGTTCACCATTTCCCTCCATCTTCCCGCATACTTAGACCTCTTGATCCACGTATGCCAGAAGTTTACCGTATCTTTAAACGATTGAGAGATAAAATGCGGCAATGAGGAGATGCTGTTCACGTCCGTATTCGCTTCTTCCAATACAAAGGGAACAGAATGTCCCGCATCAAGAGAGAAGTCCGCAACCGCCGTGCCATTCTGTATCCTACAGGGCACGGGAGTACGGAGAAGAAGGGCCTTTCGGTCACCCCCCTCTGATTGGAAGAGTACTCCTCCCTTTCTCTTTTGGATGCGGTGGGAGGCTCTGCCATAATCGAACCTCGGTTCGCAGATCATACGATAGTGGATTCTACCCCTTATTGTTTTGATACGGCGTACCAGCCGGTGATTGTGTTCGTCGTGTTGAACCGGCATGAAATCCGATAGCTCGGCCACCCCTTCGGAAAATAAAAAGCGTGTGATCAGCACATTGGAGTCCGGGAGATAGATCTGTTTCTGGCGCGCACCATTATGAGAGGGGGAAATGACGAATTTCCCCCCTCTTTTTCGATCGAGAAGGGAGCAAAAAATCGAAGGAGAGTCGAAATGGGGAAAGCACATGAAATCGATCGAACCGTTCATCCCCACGAGTGCAGCGGTATGCATATCCCCGATGATTCCGTAGTTTTCAATCGGCTGATATTCCATAAAAATATTCCTTGCGTCATTTTCTGATTCACATTTTTATTAATATGAATGATTGTAGGGAGATAAACAAGAAAGAAAGGCGGCTTTTGTCCGGGATAAGAGCTTGACAAAACTGTGGTATGGTTTCATTGTTAAATTAGGAGAAAGAGATGAAAATATTTTGCAAGAATTGCGGCAGTCTGGTAGATGTATTTACCCGCAGGCACTGGAGGTTCAGTTCGAGCGTAGTGCCCTGCCCGCAGTTCAGGCGTTATTTCTGTTTTCGATGCAAGAAAGAAATTCCAGATGAAGAGATAGAGAAAGCGAAAATGGAAAAAGCGTTGAAAAAGCGAAGCCGATAAGCTCCAAAGATTGACCAACTGTATCTACTTTTGGCCCTCCAACCGATCCGAAACAAGCGTTTTCTCCGCCTCGATTTTCGTTTGAGTCATTTTTCCCGGGGCTGTGCTTGTGAGCTCCTACCCTTGGAGCATCTGCATCCCTCTTCTATTGATGAAAACAATCTCAAAAACTGCTCTGGTGAAATGCACAATGGTATGAATACCAGCTCACGGCACTATGTATAAGAAGGGAGTAATAATTACGGGAGAGTAATAAGGCGTCTTTACCGTATGATGCCTGCCGCTTTTTGCTGCCTTTTTTTCATCTCGGATTTGGATATCCTATTTGCGCTTATCGAGTTGATGATCATGACGATTACCAGAAGCGAGCCGCTTATGATGTTCTTAATAAATGGAGTGAAATTCAGGATGTTGGATCCGCTCTTGAGAAACTGGAGCGTGATTAATGCGATGATCAGGCCGGATATCTTGCCATACCCGCCTCGTGGGTCGATGCCACCGAGAATTACGACCAGTATCGTTTCAAGGAGGTATGATTCCCCGTATCCCGATTTTGCCGAGTTCACCCTGGAAATCATTATTAAAGAAGATATTCCAGAAAGAAATCCGCTCAGGAGATATACCTTAACGAATGAAAGCCGTACGTTGATATTTGCAAAATAAGCGGCACGCTGATTGGTTCCGATCATTCGTGCATGCATACCAAATTTCGTCCGGTTCAATATGATTGTTACAAAAAACATCATTGCGACAAAAATTATTAGCGGGAAGGGAAATATGAGTACATATCCGTTACCGATGAACAGAAATGCGTCAGGAAATCCTATTATTCCCCTGCTTGATGTGATGATGATACCGACACCCATAAAGAGACTCATCGTTCCAATTGTGGTAATAATGGGATTCACACGCAGGTAACCAACAATCACGCCATTTATAAGACCGCATAGAATTGCTGCGCCGAGCGCCGCTATGATCGCTGTGAAAACAAAGAATCCAATCTGACCTCCTAATGCATTTTCCGGAATGAGACGTGTCATAATCAACGCGGCGATGATTCCCGAAAGGTTTGCGATAGAGACGACGGAGAGATCGATGCCCCCCATGAGCATAGCAAGCATCACTCCAGTCGCCAGAAGGCCGAATTCAGGGATCTGGGTTGCCATTGACTGAAAATTGAGCAAACTGAGAAAACGTGATGGAAGAAAAATCGAAAGAAGAACGAATACTGTCGTTAACAGAAAGATAAGTGTCCTGTTTTCCTGGTATATATTCTTTAAAACGCCATACTTCATTCTATTCCGTTTCACTACTTTCTCCGCAAATCAGTTTATCTAATAAGCTTCTTTTCTTCGCTCTGCACCGCTGTGAGGATGGCACCAGCAAGGATGATTACGCCCACGAAGAAACGCTGCCAGAATGAAGACAGGCCGATCAGTACCAGATTGTCATTGAGGATTGAAATGATAAACACTCCGAGCAATGTGCCGAGTATCGAACCTTTCCCACCGGTGATGCTTGCCCCACCGAGCACTACGGCGGCGATAACGTTGATTTCACGACCGACTATTTCAGTCGGATCGATGAACCTGATGAGAGCTCCGTTGATGACACCCATTATACCTGCCAGGAAACCCACATAGGAGTAAATGAAAAGCTTTATGCTGTCGACGTTGAAACCTGTCCTTCGAGCTGCTTCCTCGTTACCCCCAATGACGTAGATGCCTCTGCCGAGCATCGTAAAACGTAGAATGAACCAGGTCAATATGACGACACCGATTACAAACAAGACGAAGACCGAAAGCCCGTAACTACTCCCGTCTTCTCGTACGATTCTGAAAATGGTGGCTTTACCGAATTCGATGATACATTGCGGAAGCTGTGATGCATTTATCGGTGCTGTTCCAAAAATTGTCAGGAGTGCACCATGGAATACACTCAAAGTGCCGAGCGTGGTAATGAGTGTCTGAAGTTTGAATCGAGAAATGAGATATCCGTTAATGAACCCGAGAAAAATACCAATACTACATGAGAGCGCAAAAGCAAACAGTAAATTATCGACGCCGACCGACAGGAGTATCTTTGCCGAAATATACTGCCCAGAAACGGCAATTGCAGTGAACGAAAGATCGATACCACCGGAAAGCAGTACGACAAACGCTCCGAGCGCAAGTATGGCCATTCCGGAAGCGTTCTTCCCGAGATCAAAAAAATTGATGAGTGTGAGGAAAGAATCACTGACGAAACTCATTAAAAGGATATAAAAAATGAGAAAGAGAATGAGATAGCTTTCAGTCTTTTTTGATATCCGTTTGAAATACTGCGTCAGTTTATTGTCCATTCGGTGCCCCTGCGGAATCACTCACACAATCATAGTTGAGAGTTTTTGTTCATCGAGTTCCTCAGTACTTACCTGTTTTGTAATTCGCCCTTCTCGCATGAGGAGTATGCGATTGGCGTTGTACAGTATTTCATTCGTCTCATCTGATATGAGAATAACGCCGAGTCCATCCGCAGCGAGAGAACGGAGAATATCATGTATATTACTCTTGGAGGCGACATCCACCCCCGCCGTCGGATTGTCCGCAATAAATATTTTCGGTCTGGTTGCAAGCCATCGGGCCAGTATGACCCGCTGCTGGTTACCGCCGGACAAACTCTGCACGGGTGCGGTTTCGGAAGACATTTTAATATCCAGGTTCTGTGACCATTTTTCGATTTCTCTCTGTTTTTCTTTTCGGTTAATGAGTTTCCAGTTATTCAGGAGCTTATCGAGGCTTGTAACCACGATATTATCACCTATTGCCTGTCTGACAAAGAGGCCCTGATTGATTCGGTCTTCTGGCAAATACCCGATCCCAATCTGTACAGAATCCTGGGTAGAAGAGATATCTATACTCTGTCCTTCGATCAGTATTTCGCCGGAGTCGGCAGGATTGAGACCAAAGATTGCGAGTGCAAGCTCTGTTCGGCCGGATCCAAGAAGCCCTGCAATTCCCAGAATTTCACCCTGGAAAAGTTTAAAGTTCACATCGTAGAACTGCCCCGACTTGGTCAGGTTCCTGACTTCAAGGAGAGGTACTGCCGTCTGAGCTTTTTGTGCGAAAGAGAAACGTGTCTTTTCTATCTCCTTTCCAGACATGAGGTATTCAAGCCTGTCGTTGTTTACATCCTTACGCTCGAAATGACCCACAAGCTTTCCGTCTCTGAGGACGGTGACCATATCTGATATTTCAAGGACTTCTTTCAATTTATGACTGATAAAGAGCGTTGATATATGTCTCTTTTTAAGATCTCGTATAACTGAAAACAGGGACTCGATTTCACTTTGTGTGAGTGCGGTGGTGGGTTCATCCATGATTATGAGACGAGCCCCTTGCGTCAACGCGCGTGTAATGGCTATGAGCTGCCGGTCCGCCATGGAAAGATTTTCCACGGGCTCGCTCATCGGGAAATCCAAACCAAGCTGTGCAAGCCCCCGTTCAGCGATTTCGTAAATAACGCTCTTTGTGATAAATCGTTTCTCCTTCTCGACGAGTTGCTCGAGGGCAAGATTCTCGGCAACCGTCAGGTTCGGATAAAGGGAGAGATCTTGGTAAATGACCTGAATTCCTGCACGAATCGAGCTCTTTGCATTGAATATCGTAAGAGGGTGTCCATTAACGAAAATCTCCCCTTCATCCGGGCGCACGACACCAGATATGATCTTTATCAGTGTGGACTTACCCGACCCATTTTCCCCAATGAGGGAATGTATTTCACCCGGCTCAATCGATATGTTGACCGAATCGAGCGCCTGAACACCACGGTATGCCTTACTGATGTTCTGTGCGATTAAGAAAAAATGCTCCATCTCCATCGCAATTCCCTTAATTCAGCTTAAATTATAAATACATATGAGCAAGAGTCGACCTCTTGTATATACCTAAGGGGCCAACTCTTGCTCTCAGATTATGTATACAGTTATCTCTCCAACGAACCGCAACTTCTTACACTATTTCGGGATCAGCTCCCTTAGAAATGCCAATTATCAACATTTTCCGCAGTTGCGGTTATATCGGCAGCTCCCATGACGATCTTTCCTGATACAGACACGCTCTCATAACCCGACTTACCAAGATTCATTCCCGGGGTGATCTTGTTCCCCTTCAGAGTTTCATATGCGACACGGGCTGTAACGTATCCTGCATCTGCCGGGCTCCAGAAGTGGATGGACTGAATCGATCCGTTTTTCAGATATGTCCTCGCCATGTCCGGGAGGGCTATGCCCGAAACGAACATTTTGCCCATTAAACCGCGTTCCTCGATTACAACCGCTGCTGCCGGCGGGGAGCCTGCAGTACAGCCAAGAATGCCGCGCAATTCCGAATGGGCTTTTAATAACTCCTGTACTTTCTGATATGCGAGCTGTTGATCGTTGTCGTCTTCTATATAAGGTGTCGTTATTAATTGCATGTCAGGAAAGTGTTTCTTTTGATATGCGACTGCAGCATCGGCCCATGCCATATGTGTGTCCATCGTCAGGAGACCGACTATTGCGCCGTATTTTCCGCGCCCACCCATATTGTTTCCGAGTGACTTCATCATATTCTCGCCGAATGCCGCATTGTCGAACGCTTCAACATCATACGATACGTTCTTGATAGTGGGAGCCTCGTGGGTGAAGGTGAGAATCCCGCGGTCGTTTGCCTTTTTAAAGACAGGTTCCAACGACTTTGGATCATTGGGAACGACAAGTATTGCATCTACGCCTTTTGCCACTAGGTCTTCCACAAGCGCCACCTGTGCTGCAGGGTCGCCTGTATCGTGGCCGATCTGGTAGGCCTTTACATCCGGATAGTCTTGATCAAAGGCCTGTATTCCCTTCCTCATGTCATCAAACCAGGATACACCCTCGAGCTTGACGACCATGACGATCTCAAACTGATCAACCGATTCCGCTGATTCTTCCTTATTTCCGGCTGCGAATAACGCAATGCCTGCAATCACAAAAACCAAACAAATCAGCACAATTTGAAACTTCTTCATGATGAATTCCTCCCCTTAAGTTGAATTATTGATTGATAATCACGACTCCGATCAACACTCTTATTCTTGAAATCACCTCCTTCCCGAGTAAGCTCTGTTCGGGTGTGTTTATATATAAACACAAACGGAGCGGATGTAAAGCCAATTCTTAATGTTAAAGGTTATTCAATTGATATTTTGGCATTTATAATGAAAACCTTACTGCAAATTTCTTTTCATCTTTTAGGAAAGCAAAGCATCGAGAGAGGAGAGCATATTATGAAGCACATAAACGAAATGTATCCTAAAAATTTAACCTTTATCAAAGGTTAAGCTGAAAAGGAGTAGTTCGTGTCTATTCTGCTCTGCTTCCCGTACTCATCGTTGATTTCGGTATTGCGTATACTGTATAGGTAGTTATATTGGTATATACACGGCTATTCATGCGACGGTCGTCACCGATCCCGCAGGAAGGAGAGTACAGTGAAGATCCGCGATATCGTTCCCGTGGCTATGGGAGAGCGAAAGGCAGATGTCATTCTCAGCAATGCCAACATCGTCAATATCTTTACCGGGAAGATGGAGAAGGGAAACATTGCCCTATTTCGCAAGCGTATAGCAGGCATCGGTGATTATTGGGAAGGCAATGAGGTAATCGACCTCCAGGGGCGGATAGTACTTCCTGGTTTTATCGATGCACACCTTCATATCGAAAGCTCAATGGTATCTCCCAAACAGTTTGCCCGGGCTGTGCTGTCCAAAGGTACGACAACCGTGATTGCCGATCCTCATGAGATCACAAATGTCCTGGGTATCGAAGGGCTCGAGTACATAATCAACACCACCGAAGGGATCCCTCTCAACGTGTATATAGCTCTCCCTTCCGCTGTGCCTGCCACTGACCTGGAAACCGCAGGCGCCAGGCTGGGGCCGGAAGATATGGTCAGCCTGGTTGATAAGTATCCACAGCGTATCATCGCCCTCGGTGAGGTGATGAACTTTCCGGGGGTGCTGCGTATGGATCGTGAATTGATCGCAAAAATCGAAATCCTGCGCCACGAATATAAGAAAATCGATGGACATGCACCTGGTCTAAGAGGCAGGGAGCTGAATGCCTACATAGACGCATTCATACGATCAGATCACGAGAGCACCACAGCAATAGAAGCCCTGGAGAAGGTGTCCAGGGGCATGCAGGTGCTTATCCGGGAAGGAACGGCTGCCAAGAACCTGGAGGCACTGATAAAGGCTGTTGATGTAAATAATCACAGCTTTTTCTCTTTCTGCACGGATGACCGAGATCCCCTGGATATCATCCGTGAGGGCCATATCAACTACCTCGTTAAGAAATCCATACACCTGGGTCTAGACCCCATTATAGCTGTCCGGATGGCCACAATCAATACAGCTTTGCATTACAACTTGCGAAGTATGGGAGCAATCGCCCCTGGATACAAGGCGGACATGGTTGTGGTAAACGACCTGGAGGAGTTCAATATCGAAATGGTTATAAAGGATTCCCGCGTTGTGGCTGAGAATGAAACTATCGTCGCACCCTTCGAAAGCATCTACCGGAATCCTCCTGAAAGTAACGGACGTATGACCCTGCCCGATTATACGATCGAAACATTTCGCATACCAGCCCTCTCAGAACGCATCCGAGTCATCGGTATGAGGGAAAACGATCTCTATACGGATTCACTGATTATGGAAGCAAAAATCATAAACGGTCACGCCGTGGCCGATCCTGATAGGGATATTGTGAAAGTTGTGATTTTTGATCGTTATGAGGGTGTACATATAGCCAGGGCTTTCGCCAAGGGATTCGGCATCCGGAAAGGAGCCATCTCCACCACCATCGGTCACGATGCCCATAACCTTTGTGTCGTTGGGGTGAACGACGAAGATATGTTACGGGCGGTGAGACGAGTCGAGGAGCTGAACGGGGGTATCGTTGTTGTAATCGATGGAAAGGTGTGGGCCGAGATCGCCCTTCCCATTGCCGGACTCATGTCCAATAATGAATTAAACGAGGTTGTTAAGGATCTTGAGGAGGTAAAGCGGGCCATCGCTGCCATGGGAAGCGACAAAGATATTTTAATGATCCTGCATTTCATCCAGCTTGCTGTGATACCGGAGATCAGGGTTACAGACCGTGGATTGGTGAACGTATTGGAACAGCGTTGTATCGATCTCTTTTTGAAGCAGTGATGGAACTCTCGGATTGCTATCATAATTGGTGAAAGATCGATTTCTTTCGACCTTGAGGAATGAAGCGTAACTCTATTACACCCTTCAGTACTCTTCTTTGTAGTACACTACTACCATACTAACAGGCAAATGCAGAGGTTTGGCAGTTTCAGGGCTTGTCTCTTCGTAAGGGATTGCGATGACAGCTTACTTACCTTGGATTTTTTTCTTATTCTCAGGGCAATTGAAGTAGGAGAAGCGGTCTACAAACCCCTTCAGAGGATCTTTATAACCAGGATGTGAGTGTTGCCCTGCTAGCGCGGGCTTCCCACGATTCCGATAATTTTCATTTTATGTGTTCCTTAAAGGGTCTTGTTTTTATCTAATAAAAATAAATATATTGAAATAGTAATATTTATTAGAAATTGTGATTATAGGTTTGGATGCCTTTAAACACACACAAATTTATACTTCATAGGAGAAGAGAAATAGTATACATTACGTTATATGGTGAATCCCTATAATCACAAAAATGGTATACAATAATCTTGATGGATTCTCTATGGGTATTCCGTATTTCTTTTTGTGTCGAAGGAGGTTCGAATGATTGTATCCTCTCAATCCCAGCACAGTGCTCTTGATCTATCTTCCATCGTGGAAGAGCTCTGTTCACCAAACGGAGAAATGCACGTGCTGAGGAAATTTCATGATAAGGCCCGACAGCTTCCTCGTCGGGACGCAATTGTGGATATTGTCGAGAAGGTTCGGGGGGTCCTCTTCCCGGGTTATTTCGGTAATTCCGAAGTAAATAAAGACAACGTGAAATTTTACATTGGAGCGGCGGTTGACCAGATAAGCCATGAGATACGCGAACAGATAAGAAGGGGTTTTTGTTTTGAATGCGGGAAGTTCGGGATTGGGTGCCCTGAATGTGCCGAAAGGGCGGAAAAGATGAGCGGTGAGTTTATGCGCAGTCTCCCCGATATTCAGAAGCAGCTCGCACTGGATGTTCGGGCAGCCTATGAAGGCGATCCTGCCGCTACAAGCCCGGATGAGACGATATTCTGCTATCCGGGTGTCCAGGCAATGGCCTATTACCGCATTGCACACAAACTCAATGAACTCGAGGTACCGATAATTCCCCGTATCATTACGGAGCATGCTCACAGTATAACCGGAATAGACATCCATCCGGGTGCAAAGATCGGTGAACGCTTCTTCATCGACCACGGAACGGGAGTGGTGATCGGTGCGACCTGTATTATAGGAAACAGGGTTCGAATATACCAGGGGGTTACACTTGGAGCGAAGAGTTTCCCTCTGGATAAGGATGGCAAACCGGTCAAGGGAGTCGAGCGGCATCCAATTGTTGAGGATGATGTGATTATTTACTCCGGGGCAACCATTCTGGGACGCGTGGTAATTGGAAAAGGATCGATCATTGGAGGGAACGTCTGGCTTACACAGGATGTACCTCCAGGAAGCAGAATCACCCAAAGAATGGCGAAGCAGGAAAGATTTGAGCATGGGGGTGGTATTTGAGCGCTCATCAGACAGATATGGTGAGGACAATAGGATGCTGCAGTTGGGGCCGGGGTGTTAAAGACAAAAATCTTCCAGGTGAAAAATAGCATAGCGAAAGTCCTATATGAAAAAACCCAGCCGGTCAAAGAGTGGAACCGGCTGGTTTCAGTCACGTGATACAAATGGAGACGGCCTGTATGCGCTTATAGCGGTTTCACCGGTAAG
>Ga0111221_1077_pt1 | contig 12793 bp, 13 predicted proteins | sample DeeMarSWOR152_54_FD_80385 | JGI IMG/M metagenome (GOLD analysis project Ga0111221, IMG submission 80385) | Spirochaetes bacterium DG_61 | reverse complement strand
GAGGGGATTGAGCACGAGGTCCACCGCCCTCCCGTCCGGAAGGAAGGGCATATCCTCTTCCGGAAGCACCCTGGATACTACTCCCTTGTTCCCGTGCCGTCCCGCGAGCTTGTCGCCCTCCTGAAGCTTCCGCTTGGTTGCGATGAATACCTTTACCACCTCCTCGACTCCTGGTGAGAGCTCGTCACCATCCTCACGTCTGAGGCGCTTTATGTCGATCACTGTCCCTTCAGTCCCGTGGGGAACACGAAGGGAGGTGTCTTTCACGTTCTTCGCCTTTTCACCGAATATTGAGTTGAGAAGCTTGTACTCAGGTGTGATGTCAGTTTCGCCTTTGGGGGTTACTTTTCCAACCAGGATTGAACCCGGATATACAATGGCACCGACACGTACGACACCGTCCTCATCCAGGTCTTTAAATGCCTCCTCACTCACATTCGGAATATCCCTTGTGATCTGCTCCATCCCGAGTTTCGTTTCTCGTACCTCAACATCGAACTCTTCGATGTGCACCGACGTGAACAGGTCTTCCTTTACGACCCTCTCACTGATGAGAATTGCATCCTCATAGTTATACCCCATCCACGGCATGAATGCGACCAGAACATTTTTACCCAACGCGAGTTCACCCAGGTCCGTGGCAGGTCCGTCTGCAATCACCTGCCCCTTTTTTATTCTCTCTCCAACCCTGACCACAGGTTTCTGGTTGAAACAGGTATCCTGGTTTGTACGTTTATATTTGATAAGCGGGTAGATATCCTCCCCGTCCCCACTGTCAGGTTTGATACGTACCTCTATCGAAGACACACGGCTCACCTTCCCCGGCCGTATGGCAGCATCGAGCACGCCCGAATCTACCGCTGCCTTCCGCTCCATTCCCGTTCCGATAAGTGGCGCTTCGGGCCTGAGCAGGGGAACTGCCTGTCTCTGCATGTTCGAACCCATGAGCGCCCTGTTCGCATCGTCATGCTCAAGGAATGGAATAAGGGCGGTGGAGACACTGATAATCTGCTTTGGTGAGACATCGATGTAGTGTATCTCTTCTGGTGGAACGTTGAGAAACTCACCTCTGTGTCGGGCTGCAACAAAGGAGTCAACAAGCCTTCCCTTCTCGTCCGTGTTTACCCCTGCCTGAGCGATATTATACTTCTCCTCATCCATAGCGGTGAGATACACAACCTCGTCCGTGACCCGTCCCTTTATCACCTTTCTGTAGGGAGTTTCCAGGAAGCCGTACTTATTTACCCGGGCGTAGATGGACAGCGAAACGATCAGACCGATGTTCGGTCCCTCAGGCGTTTCAATTGGGCACATCCTGCCATAATGGCTGTAATGGACGTCCCGTACCTCAAAGCCCGCCCTCTCCCTGGAGAGCCCTCCGGGTCCCAGGGCGTTGAGTCTTCGCTTGTGGGTCAGTTCGGAAAGGGGATTCACCTGGTCCATAAACTGGGAGAGCTGACTCGAGCCAAAGAACTCTTTTATGGCCGCGGTAATCGGCTTGATGGAGATGAGGTCCTGCGGCCTTATGGTCTCCGCCTCCTTAATGGACATCCTCTCCTTAGCGATGCGCTCCATCCTGGCAAAACCGATTTTGAGCTGGTTCATCAGAAGCTCACCGACAGACCGAACGCGCCTGTTGCCTAGATGGTCGATATTATCGACCGCTCCCTCACCGATGTATACCTGAATCAGGTACTTCATTGTGTTGATTATATCCTCTTTTCGCAGGATCCTGTCGCTAATTTCCTCCGTGTAGTCAAAGCGTTTGTTGAGCTTGTACCGACCAACGTCACCCAGGTCGTAGCGTCGCGTGTCGAAAAAGAGCGTGTTGATGTCCCGCTCTGCATTTTCCAGCGTGGTGGGTTCGCCTGGATGGATGACTGAGTAAATCCTGGTGACGGCATCCTCCCGAGACGGCTCGTCTTTTAGCGGGTTTTCCTGGTCCCTTGAAAAATCCTCTTTATCCAGGCAGTTTATTATAACCGTAGAGTTCAGGCTCTCCGCAGATTCGAAATCGATTACCTCCACTTCCTTTACACCGGCCTGAAGAAGCGCGTCAAGGGTCGTCGGAATGAGCCTCTCCCCTGCTCTGACGATCTTTTCAGTCCCCTCCTTCCCGTGATAGGCCCTGGCAGTGTACTTGTTGTTGAGGGTCCCTTCGGCAATCACCTCCTCGCTCAGGGGCTCCGTTTTGACGGAGTAGAAGAGTTTGATGATCTCCTCCCTGCTCTCATGGCCAATAGCCCTCAGTAGCAGAGTTGCGAGTATCCTCCTCTTTCTATCGATTCGTATGTAGAGAAGCTCCTTCTTGTTTTCCAGTTCGAACTCGAGCCAGGACCCGCGATCAGGAATGATACGGGCAGTGTGCATCTGCTCCTTCGACTCATAACCGAAAATCACACCCGGTGATCTGTGGATCTGGCTCACCACAACCCGTTCGGCACCGTTAACGATGAAGGTTCCACGGGGTGTCATGAGCGGTACGTCTCCCATGTACAGCACCTTTCTCCTGATCTCTCCCGTCTCTGTGAAAATGAGGTCAATGGTGGCCTTTAGGGGGAGTGCGTATGTAAGTCCTTTCTCCTTACACTCTATTTCTGTGTACTTTTGCTCATCAAAGGTATAGCTCTCGAATTGGAGTATCATGTCCCCGTTAGGGCTCTCAATGGGAAAGATGGATTCAAATACAGACTGAAGACCCTCGTTCTTCAACGCCTTTCCAAAATCTACTATTTTTTTCTGCAAGAATCGTTCATATGAGTCGAGCTGGATCTCGATGAGATGCGGTATCTCCAGCACCTCCTTTGAAGGTTTTCCGATGAGCATTCTTTGCCGTTCCTTACTCATTGATTTCCTCTTTCTTCCCCTTGTGGGTTTTTTTCATCAGGCAGGTAACTTTTAATGAGATTATTCTCAAATAGAAGCGTTATCCGGTTATCTGTTTTTATCGGCACCATTTCCGATGTTGTTAACAGAGAAAATATCTCCCCGCAGAGGGATCCGTTTGTCGAGATCAGGAAGGAGTGTAGTGACTTGAGGTCGTATAAGACAGATACCGGAAAGAGCGCGCTCTACTCCCTCTGCTCACAAAATATACTATTCTATTGTACAATAGTTAAACTATTTTACGTCGACCGTTGCACCGGCCTCTTCCAGCTTCTTTTTTACTTCTTCTGCCGTCTTCTTATCGACATTCTCAACAATAGGCTTGGACATGCCCTCAACGAGCTCCTTGGCCTCTTTGAGACCGAGATTGGTAACCGTCCTGACTTCCTTGATCACCTGTATTTTCTTGTCCCCGATCGCCGTAATGAATACGGAGAATTCAGTCTTCTCCTCAGCAGGGGCTGCCTCTGCTCCCGCTGCAGGAGCGGCTCCTGGTGCTGCGGCTGCCGCTGCTGGAGCGGTTGCCGTCACCCCAAACTTTTCCTCCAGGGCTTTTACCAGCTCCGCGAGCTCCAGCACGGTCATTTTTTCGATCGCTGAAATGAGATCTTCCTTTTTCAATCCTTCCTTTGCCATATTATCTTCTCCTTCCTCTATATACCGTAACAGATGCAGGCAAACTAGTTCGAAGACATCTGTTCGGAGTTTTACTGTTTTATGCCCTCGATCGCTTTAAGAGTTCGTACAAACTTTGAGAGCACACCCCCCAGTACGAATACAAGACCTGCAACAGGTGCGTTGAGCATTCCAACGGTCTGGGCGAGAAGCACCTGTCTCGGCGGAAGCTTGGAGATGTTGTCGATGTCCTGAAAGGAGAGAACCTTTCCGTCCAGATATCCACCCTTAATCTCAAGGGTGCTCTCTTTGGAAGAGTCAATGAGAACCTTTGCCACAGTAGACAGGTCTTCGTGGAAATAGGCAACAGCGGTTGGGTTCACGAGAAACTCGTCGAGAGATTCTGTGCCAAGTTCAGTGAACACCCTTTTCAGAAAACGGTTCTTCAGCACGTGAAATTCAACCCCATTCTCTCGGAGGATATTCCTGAGATCGCTCATCTGTTGAACATTCATACCTCTGTAATTCGTGAACACAAACTTGGAGTACGTCTGCAACTCCTCTTTCAGAGTATTGATCTTTTCAACCTTCCACTGCTGCGCCATATTCAGCTCCGTTTTTTTCGGATTCCCCTCGTCCTTCAGCTTTACTCCTGAGCTGATCTCAGGGGACGTTCCTCTTCATCTCAGGATACGCATCACCTATGAATGAAAATTGGTCAGGCGATTGCTTTGTGATCGATTTTAATGCCGGGGCCCATTGAAGACGAAAGGAAGACTGATTGTATGTACTCGCCTTTCAGATCGGATGGCCTCTTGTGGAGCACACTCTCATACAGTGCCGTACAGTTCTCAACGAGCATTCCGTCTTCCATGGAGAGCTTGCCCACGCCCAGGTGCACGATCCTGGTCTTGTCAGCCCTGAACTCTACTCTCCCTTTCCGCAGCTCAGCGACCGCAGTCTTGATATCGTTGGTCACCGTCTGGGTTTTCGGGTTTGGCATCAGTCCCCTCTTACCGAGGAGCTGCCCGATCTTCCCCACCTCTTTCATCATATCAGGTGTGGCCAAAGAAACATCGAAATCGAACCAGCCTTCCTTAATCTTTTCGATGATATCCGTGTCTCCTACGAAGTCTGCTCCCGCCTCCTCCGCTTCCTTGGCCTTATCTGCTTTTGCAAACACCAGTATCCTCACCTTCTTGCCAGTCCCGTGGGGAAGTACCGTCGTATCGCGAACGGTGTGCTTCTGCTGGATATTGAGATTGATAGCGATCTCAAGGCTTTCATCGAACTTTGTGAAGTGGAGTTCCTTGAGCAGCTTCACCGCTTCTTCCAGTGAATACATTGTGTTTCTATCTATCTTTTCGTAGGCAGCTCGTACCTTTTTCCCTCTTTTCACCTCTCCGCTCCTCGATCAACTATCAGCAATATCCACACCCATGTTCCGTGCGGTTCCCGCAATGATCTTCTTTGCAGCCTCGATATCGTTGGCATTCAGGTCGGCGAATTTCATCTTCGCGATTTCTTCAAGCTGCTGCTGGGTGAGTACTCCCACCTTCACCTTGTTCGGTTCTCCCGAGCCCTTCTCAAGGTTTAACGTCTTTTTTATGAGTGTGGCCGCAGGGGGCGTCTTGGTCACGAAGGTAAAGGATTTGTCTTCATAGACCGAGATGATGACCGGTATGATCGTTCCCTTCTGGGACTCGGTTTTCACATTGAATGCCTTGCAGAATTCCATGATATTCACGCCGTGCTGGCCAAGCGCCGGTCCAACTGGAGGGGCTGGATTTGCCTCTCCACCTGAAATCTGCAGCTTGATCGTTCCTTTCAATTTTTTTGCCATTCCGCTCCCCTATTCCTTCTATAGAACACTTTTAGGACATCGAATTGAAAATATAACAATATACAGAATAACCGTCAAACAAATTTGTGCCTTTCGGCAATGATGATCCGTTTTATGAAATTCTTTCCACCTGGAGGAAATCCAGCTCCACGGGCGTAGACCTTCCGAAGATTTCCACCCGCACCCTTATTTTTCCCTTCTCCTGATTGATGTCTTCCACGGTCCCGGTAAAGGACTTGAAAGGGCCATCCACAACCTTTACCATCTCCCCGACCGTGTACATAAACCGAGGCTGGGGAATCTTCTCTCCCTTAATCTCTCCCATGCGCTGGAGTATGTTTTTTACGTCCTCTGTAGAGAGGGGAACCGGTTTTTTATTTCGCCCTGAGCCCACGAACCCCGTGACGCCCGGGATTTTCGTAATGAAGGAGAGAATCCTCTTCCACTCGTATTCCGGTTCGTCGGGTATATTCATTTCGAGTAGTATGTAACCAGGAAAATATTTTTTTTTCGAGACCCTCTTCTTCCCCTCCTTGATCTCCGCCACATCCTCTTGGGGGACCTTAACCTGAAAGATGACTTCAGCCAGATTGTTGTTCTCGATAAGGTTTTTAAGACCCTTTTCGACCTTGTTTTCGTATCCGGAGTAGGTGTGGAGAACGTACCAGTTCTTGGCCATGCTTATCCACCCATGATCGCGAATACAATGGTCTTTATGACGTAGTCCATCAGTGCAATGACCGCTGCGATGATGAGAATTGATATGATGACCACGCGGGTGGATGTGAGAACCTCCTCTCTCGAAGGCCAGTTCACCTTCTTTAACTCCGCTCTTGATTCCTTGATAAAATTAAAGATCTTTTTCAATCTATACTCCTGACCGTCTTCTGAAATTGATTTGCCGCAACGGGAAGAAAAAAATTGCAGGCCAGGCAGGATTCGAACCCGCAACATCCGGTTTTGGAGACCGGCGCTCTACCAGTTGGAGCTACTGGCCTATCTTTACCCTGCAATATACCTATAAAACAGTGAAAAATCAACACTCAACGGAACCGTTACTTGATATTCGCCTCTTTGTGTAGCGTGTGCTTCCCGCACCTCGGACAGAACTTCCTGAACTGCAGCTTGGACGGTGTGTTTTTTTTATTCTTGTCGGTGGTGTAATTCTTCTCCTTGCATTCCTCACAGGCAAGTGCAATCAGATCTCTCATCTATAATTCCCTTTTTTCAGTGTGTCTCTCTGAGCCCACAACCGGGATCGAACCGGTGACCTCATCCTTACCAAGGATGTGCTCTACCTACTGAGCTATGTGGGCAATGCCCAAGGGGTAATATATTAAGAATAATTAATAGAAGCAAATTCTTTTTCAGGATGCTTCGACTGCTGCCTCCTCAGCCTTTACTCCCCCAATTTCTTCTCCTGTCCTTCCGAAGGAAGCTTCATCCCTGGGCTCTGTCCGCGAAACAGTGCTCATCATTTCGCAGCTGCCCTCGAAAACAACCCCATCGGCCATCTTGAGCTTTTTAGTTTTAATGTTTCCGTAGAGCTTTCCAGTTGGAAGCAGCTCGAGCCGCTCAGTCGCCTCCACATCACCCTTCACTTCACCCGCGATCACGATGGAAACTGCCTTGATGTTTGCCCTGATCTTGGCATTCTCCCCGATGATAAGATGTCCCTTCGAAATGATCCTTCCCTTGAAGCCCCCCTCTATTTTCAGAGACGTGTCGAACTTCAAGACTCCGTTGAACGAGGTAGTATCGCTCAATACCGTATCCACTCTCTCGCCCTCTTTCATGTCGGAGTACTCGTTTTTCCGTGCCATTCGATTTCCCGCCTTTTATTTTGTAGTCATGGTGAACACTCCATCCCAGTCGGGAGGAGGAGGATTCTTGTTAAGCTCGATGCAGCGCGCAATATAGAGCCGAGTCGGCCCGTCCTGGGGATCATGTTTCAGTGCAATTTTAAACACCTTCAATGCCTCTTTGAACTTCATCTCTTTATAGAGCTTGAGTCCCTCATTGTAGTATTCGAGCATCTTCTTTTTGTCTTCAGTCAGCATTTTTACCTCCGTAATTTGGAAGGACGTTACTTGCACGCACTCACGTGAGCTTCGAAGGCCTTTTTGACTTCATCAATTTGCTGCAGGAGGCGCGTAAACTCACCCTCCATCTGCCTTAGGGTCTCTTTTTTCCCGCAATTCCCGCGTTTCAGCTCAGCAATGGACCCCTGAATTTTATCGGTACAATCCTGCGCCTTATCAAGAAAATGAACGAAGGATTCTTCAAGACGAGCCACTGAATGGAGCCTCCCCTCTCTTGAAACCATTTCATCCTTAAGAAACTTCGCTTTCAGGTTGTTACGAATGCGTGCGAGGATCTCCACGAAATTAAAAGGCTTCGTGATGTAATCCTCTATCCCGAGCTCGATCATCTCCACCTTGTTCCCAATGTCGTGTACGGCGGTGAGCACTATGATCGGAATATTTTTCGTCCTCTCGTCACCCTTCAGCATCTGGGCAACCTCGTAACCGCTGATCTTGGGCATGAGGAGATCGAGCAGGATGAGATCAGGGACTGACTTTTTTACCTTTTCCAGGACCTCCTCACCGTTAAATGCAACCTCCACCTCAAATCCAAGCTTGGTGAGCATCACCTGGAAGAAGTCCACATTCAGCTTCTCATCATCTGCGATAAGAATTTTTCCGCGGACATCCACAAGTTTCTCCATAGGTTACATATTATTTTTCTTTTTCATTCTGTCAATTACTTTTTTCACAAAAGACCAAAGCATGCAGAAGATAAGGAAAACCCAGACACCTTTCGGGAAAAAATCACCAAAGCGGGTATAGATAGTGGTTTTATCCCCGTCCTGCAGGGGGACATCACACACCAGAAAGTCTGTCACGAAGAGCGGGAGCGAATCAATAACTCTGCCGTAGGGGTTCACGCAGACAGTGACACCACCGTTGGCCGCCCGCACCAGGCTCCTCCCGGTTTCAATGGTTCTGAATACCGAAATGGAGAAATGTTGCACCTCGGCTTTTTCGCTCCATGTCCAGGCGTCATTGGTAACATTGATGAGCAGCTCAGGACTTCCTGCCATGAACCCTCTGGTGAGGTTACCGAATACGTCTTCAAAACAGATGAGCACACTGAAGGAGAAAATGCCGGTATCAAAAACCACATACTCGGTGCCCGGGGTGAAATCGCCCGCACCTGCCTCCTCAAGGATCCGTGACACAAAGGGGAATATCCGTCCGTAGGGAAACCACTCTCCGAAGGGCACGAGATGGATCTTCCTGTACACATCCTCGAGCCTGCCCCTGTTGTAGAAGAGAGCGACGTTGTAAAAGTCACCGATATATTCGTCATTCTGCACGACGCCGTCGAATTCGATACTCCCGAAGAGAAAGGGCCTCCCAACGGATCGAATGAAATTGTGCACCTTGACCGCATGCCGCTCACCCCTTGCCAGATAGTATTCGTACGGAATGGGAACTGAGGACTCACTCCAGACCACCAGATCCGGATCGTACCGCAGAGACCTCCGGGTGAGGTCCATTTCCACTTCCAGGTTCTCATCAAGCTGCGGACTCCAGGGATCAAAGTTCGCCTGAACCATTGCAACCCTTGCAGTGCGAAACACTTCTCGTCTCTCCTCTCTGAGCTCCCAAAGACCGTATGCAACCAGGAGAAGGAGCAAAAGCCCACAAACTGCGATGTTCACTCTGTTTTTCCTCAATCCTTTGAAGAAGCGTATTTCCACCAGGACCGCAGCAACTGTCATATTGAAGAAGAGGAGTACAAAATCGATCCCCCATACTCCCAGCACACTCGCACTCTGAATGAGGGGTAGAATCCTGTACTGTGAATAGGCGAGTATCCCCCACGGAAACGCAAGGTAACCTATAGTTTTCAGGTAATCAACGGCAAGCCACCCTGCAGTGCCCAGAATCACGCTCACAAACCAGCGCTTGTGGGGTCCTGGAAGCCGAATCAGGAACCAGCACAGCATCGAGGCGAAAACGAAAGAGAGCAGTACAACGAGCACTCCGCCCGGCAAAGAGGCCGGATGCTTATACTCTTTCATCCAGTTAAGGTAGAAGACATTGAAGAGTATCCCTGTGATGAGCGCAGACAGGAGTGTCCGTTTCAGATTCTGGGTTAACAGCACGATAAATAGCGGGACCAAGCTGATCCATGCGAGAATTGAATGGCCAGGGTAGGGAAAGGAAAGATTCAGCAGGAATGCTGAAAAAAGGGAAAGAATAATCCATCCCCACTTAACTGGAAAAAAAGACCGGTCTACCTTCACGCCCACGTCAGTTGATTTTCATTTTTGATATTGCTTTCAACTCCTTGCCTGGTCTGAAGTAGGGTACTTTACGCTTCGGTACCGTAACCGTTTCACCGGTTTTCGGGTTTCTCGCCTCTCTCTCTTCCCTCGTTTTTACTTCGAAGGTACCGAATCCGCGCAGTTCAATATGTTCATCACTACGCAGGCCTTCCTTGATGATTTCAAAAAAAAGATCAACAACCCGGGCGATGTCCTTTTTGGTCAATCCTAATTTCTCGCTGATTATTTCTACAATCTCGGCTTTAGTCAAGACACCCTCCTTTTCAACCCGGAATATAAAAAACTCCTCTAAACTTACCGGCTTCGAATCAATCTCTATACCCCTCCCGGGAATTCCACATAAGGAAAAGGATGGAGAAATGCTCGAGGAGTATCAAAAAAATTATACATACATTTAAATAAATATCAATACGAATTTTAACTTAATTAAAATTTTTTCGATATCAGGTTTCCGGCTGTTTTTCCGATGGTTCAGACCGCTTTGAAGGTTTCACACTGTTGACTTTCTTCGCCATCCATGCCTTTTTACGGGATGCATTGTTCCTGTGAATTACACCTCCCGAAGCTGCCCTGTCAACGAGGGAGACATACTCGTTGTACATCGCTGTTATAGATTTGGTATCCTTTTTTTCTATGGACATCTCAAGTTTCTTCTTCGCCGTCTTGAGTTTCGATTTTACCATCCTGTTCCGAAGATTGGCCTTATCAGCCTGCCTCTTCCTCTTTTCCACCGATAGATGCTTTGCCAAATAAATCCTCCTCAAAAAAAATGACTTTCTCCCGCATAGATAATTATATTTTTCTATGGAAGTCACCTTAAAATATTGATTTTCAATGCGTTCGTCAAGATCAACACGTATATCCAGTTAAAAAAATGACAGATAGAATATACAGAAGATGTGGCCGACAATAGAACGTGTGGTCTCCAAGAAAAATAGATGTGCTGCTCATAAACTACAAAGCCGGGCCACACAGTACGGATTGCGCCCATGAGAATAAGCAAATGGAGAAGATAAAAAATATCCCCTCCAGGCCGGGAGTCTACATAATGAAGGACAGAGAGGGGCAGGTCATCTACATCGGGAAAGCAAAAGATTTAAAAAAGCGGGTCTCCTCCTATTTTCAGAAGAGGTTCATCGAAAGAAAGACTGAAGCGCTGGTCTCACGCATCGATGCCATCGAAACGATCATCACAGACAACGAAATTGAAGCCCTCATTCTGGAGAGCACCCTTATTAAGAAACACAGACCAAAATTCAACATTGAACTGAAGGACAACTACAAATACCCCTACATCAAGATCACGAAGGACATATTTCCCCAACTAATGAAAACCCGTATCAAGAAGGATGACGGTTCGCTCTATTTCGGCCCATACCCGAACGTCAAGTATATAAACCGGACACTCAAGACCATCACCGATATTTTCCCAATACGAAGGTGCGGGAGGAAGTTTGAGGCAGGGAAGGTCACCTCACCCTGCATTAACTACTACATGGGCAAGTGCATCTGCCCTCTCTCAGGAAAAATCGGAAGCGCAGAGTACAGGAATCTCGTTGACCAGGTCGTTCTCTTTCTGAAAGGCCAGAACACCCAGCTTCTCTCCCAAATAAAAAGGGAAATGGAGCAGGAGGCCGAAAAGAGGAATTACGAAAAAGCGATCTACCTGAGAGAACGCTTTACTGCACTGAAGAAGATACTCGAAGATCAGAAGGTCAGCACTGAAGGGGGCGAAGACCAGGACATCTTCGGTATTTCGAACATCAGAGACACCTCAAATGTTACCCTGCTTATCAAGCGGGGGGGAAAGCTTGTCGGCAAGCGAGACTTTCTTGTCACGAACCCCTCAGGCGAAGAGGACGTTCTCGGCAGGTTTCTTGCGCTCTACTACGCGGGAAGCTCTGAACCTGTGCTGGAAAATAGGCAACCATCTCAAGCAGAGTTTCCGGATGAGGTGCCGGTGGCATCCCCGAAGGAAATCATCCTCCCCTTCAGAGTCGAAGGCATGTTAACTCTGAAGAGCTTTTTTCAGCAGAGATATGGAAAATCCGTATTACTGTGCATTCCCCAGAAAGGGATGAAGAAACGGCTCGTTGACCTTGCGAACAAGAACGCGGTGCAGAAAATCAAGGAGCAGCTCTTCAGGTACAACCCTCAGAGCTCACTTGTGGAGCTGAAGAATGTCCTCGGCCTCTCCCGGATTCCCCGTCTCATCGAAGGATTCGATGTCGCCACGCTCCTAGGGAGCTTCTCGGTCGCGTCGATGGTCCGTTTCAGAGACGCACTTCCCGATAAAAAGAGTTACCGCAGGTTTAAAATCCGGTTCGTGAGCGAGCAGAACGATGTAGAGATGCTGAAGGAGGCCGTTGCCCGGCGTTACCAGCGGCTTGTGAACGAGAAGAAGAAGCTCCCGGACATGATCCTCGTTGATGGTGGCAAACCGCAGGTAAATGCGGTCAATGGGGTACTGGAGGATCTCGGGCTTTCAGACATCCCGCTCATCGGGCTTGCCAAGCAGCAGGAGGAGATCTTCCCCCACGGCGAGCGGGATCCCATTGTCATGGAAAAGCGCAGCGACGCACTCCGCCTTCTCATGGCGATTCGCAACGAGGCGCATAGATTTGCAAACACCTATCACGTGAAGATCCGCGGGAAGGAAGCCATCTTCTCTAAATTAAAAGAGATACCGGGTATCGGAAATGCCCTCCTTGAGAAGATACTCTCCTCCGGTGTGCCGCTGAATGGGGACGTCTCACACGAAGCGCTTAAAAAAATCGAGGGCATCGGTGAGAAGCGTGCCCAGCAGATCACACGCCTACTCAGAGAAATGAAAAGGAACCCCGGGGAAAAGTAATATCCCTCTGAATCTTGAGAGGATTTTTTCACACACGCCTTCAGATAATACTACTCCCGGGATTGTTGAAGAAAGGACTTCAACCCTGCTTTTCCTCTTCAGGCTTGGGCTGCTCCTGCTGAGGCTGCTGCGGCGGCGGTTGTTGCTGGGTGTACTGCTGCCCGCCGGGATGTGGTCCGGGCTGCGCGTATCCACCCCCCTGGGGCTGCTGGGATTGTTGGTTTTGACCATAGTAAGG
>Ga0111221_1076_pt1 | contig 12853 bp, 12 predicted proteins | sample DeeMarSWOR152_54_FD_80385 | JGI IMG/M metagenome (GOLD analysis project Ga0111221, IMG submission 80385) | Spirochaetes bacterium DG_61 | reverse complement strand
AGGGTTCGCCGTTCAGTTTGCGTAACCTGCTCAGCAGGATCACCGGCGAGTCCACCTCGACTTTCAGCTCCTCAGCAACACGGCGGGGAGCAGGAGTGAGCTCCTTCTTGAGAATATGGGTGGTCACTTTGAATCCGCGGCTCTCCATATCCTCTTGAAACCCCATAAGGATTTGCACAAATCCTTCGATTATCTTCGGCCGTGCAACAAAGGTCCCTTTCCCCTTCTCAGTTGCCAAATATCCTTCGTTCTGAAGCTCCTTTATAGCCTGCCGCACAACAGTCCGACTGATATGGAGGAGTTCGCACAATTCTGCTTCTGAAGGCAATTTCTGCTGGGCTACCCATTTGCCGGCATCGATTTCACCAAGAATGTATATCTTCAGCTGATGATAGTAGGGAATCGGACTCTCCTTATCGATTATGAATCCGTCTCGAATCTGAACGATGTTATCCATCTCGCTTTCCCATTATATCAATTTCAAGGATTATATCAGTAAAACCACTGTAATCCCATACCCACACGATAAAATAATGAAAAATCTCCCCAGAGGAAAGATTATTGAACAGCGGAAATATTTCTGACAAATCGAGAAATCTGACCACAGGGAGCCTGCTCGTTTTTCCCTCCTTTAAATACTGATGAGATGGTGAAAATCACTCAGCTGCATAGAACAGTCTGAGATCTCATTGAGAAGTATTTCAGTAACCCACGCAGAGGCATTCGCAACTACAGTGGTACATTTGTCTCTATGTGCGCCCTCTTCTTCAAATAACTGTTTCTGATCACCGTCCCATAGATCAAAGGTTTTCCCGAAAATCATTTTATGTATATCCTGACATATTACCGTACCATATTCCTCTTTGAACTTTTCGTGCAGGGCACATGCCATATGATATGAGCGATAGTTTTCCTCTCGATCATTATCGAATTTTTCCCTTCTTCTCCCAAAAAATAAGCTCATCACCATTATACCCCCTGAATACCCTCCGCAGATTCCATTCCCGAGGAGCCCGCACCCAGCAGCAAATCCGCTCGCTGACTTAAATACAAAGTCATTCCTGATTCCAAGTGTATCCTGCACTGCAGCAATTGCACATTGCGCGCAACCATGATACCTCTTTTCATATTCAAACCCGTTCTCATACGCTTTCTTTATCAACTGATCTTTATCCACTGGTTCCATCCCTTTTCTCCTCATGTATCATGAAGTAATTTCATAACCCCCATATCATAACATTTTCTGTTTTATGGTCGGTATTAAAATAAGAAAAATAAAACAACATTTGAATTATGTGCTCCTGAACGTTAGTTCACGTTCAGCATCATCCCGCCGTCTATCACTATACATGAACCATTCACCATTTCTGCTTCATCGGAAACTAAAAAAGCAGCAACAGCAGCAACATCCTCCGGTCTCAAAAGCCTCCCCATTGGAATCTTTTCTGCAACCGCCTCTTTCACTCCAGGATAGAGTTTTTCAATAATATCTGCGCTTGGTGTATCAACAAAGCCCGGGCATATTGCATTCACCGTAATGCCTTTTGGTCCTAGCTCCAGGGCAAGTGACCTGGTAAAACCTGCGATCCCGTGTTTGGAGGCCACATAGGTTGAAAAGTTTGGATCCCCCACAAAAGAATCGATAGAACCCATATTGATGATTCTGCCCTTCTTTCTTTTCAGCATATGCGGGAGAGCATGCATGATGCAGAGGAAGTGTCCTTTCATGTTCGTATCGATGATATGATTCCAGTCATCCTCGGTAATTTCCTCGATTGGGGCTATCCTGCCATTTGTGCCCGCATTGTTTACAAGAACATCTATTCCTCCAAAGGTAGTAACACATCGTTCGACGAGATTTTTCACTTCCTTCGATTTAGATACATTTGCTTTTACCGTTATTGCTCTTGATCCACTCTCCGTTATCTCGGCAACGACCTCCTTTGCCTTTTCTTCCGATTTTGAATAATTAACCACAATATTTGCACCATCTCTTCCGAGCCGCAGCGCAATCCCTCTCCCTATTCCATAGCTTGAACCTGTTACAATGACGGTTGTTCCTTCAAGTTTTCCCATTTTTTTCCTCCAATCATTAAATATTAAGCGTACTTTCTTAGCAGCAGAATGAATATTAATATAAGAACATAGAGAGCATTCTTTTAAATTGGAAGCCTACTATTGATATTCACCTATCGAAACATCGAGAAGACCGTAAAAGATCTTCCCAAGTTCTCTGGAAATGGCATTTTTGAATATTTCATGAAATTGCATATAGATACTGTTGTTTTCCCTGTTTGGTGAAAAAATATCACCTTCATAATTACCACACATTTTAGAAACCGCGGAATGTATATCGCTGTAGACCTTGCATCCACACGCAGCAATCATCCCGCATCCCCTGATCGCGTACTCGAAGCCCTCTAGCCTCCTGATATTTTTTCCAAACACATCGGCCTTTATCTGATTCCAAAGATTATTTCTTGAGCCCCCACCAGAAGAGAGGATTTCACTTATCTTTATATCAGGGAATATTTCTATGATCCTTTCAAACCCCAGGTAGCTGTCATAGGCAACAGCCTCAAGAATAGCCCTATAGAGGTGTTCTCTCCTGTGACCCCAGTTGAGACCAAGCCATCCTCCCCGGACCCGAATATCAAAAGGACATTGTCTTCCGCCAAAATAAGGAATGAAAATAAGCCCATCGGACCCGGCAGGGAGATGAGAAGCCGATTCGGCAAGCTCGGTATAACAATCTTTATCCTCGGCAGGGCCTCTGCCTATTATGTTATCCACATACCATGACAGAGAGATACCGCCTCCATTTATATATGTAAACGCATAATAGATACCCTTTGCAATAGACGGTATGTACATTACTGTCTTGTTCTTCAAATCCGGTATAAACCTATCCACACACACAAACAGGCATGTCGAGCTCCCCGAAACATCAACCACCAATCCAGGTTCTAATATCCCCATTCCCAGCAGACCCGCAGGTTGGTCTCCTGCCCCTGCCATAACCGGAGTTCCCTGTTTCAATCCGCTCAGATCAGCGGATGTTTTATCTATATATCCTACAATCGAAAAGGGAGGCACCACGCGGGGAAGCTTTTCCTTATCCACCTCAAGCTGTCTACAAAGCTCATATGACCAGTCCAGATCTTTCGCATTCTCAAATCCAAAAAATGAAAGAAGCGTGTAATCAATGAACGCGTTATCTCCCTTGAGTCCTGCCATCTTCCCTGCGACATATCCGTTCAGCGTCACGAATCTGCAAATTTTTTTATATACCTCAGGATATTCTCTCTTCCACTTTATTATTTTTTGCCCATTCAGTGGGGAACCACACGTAACTCTCGCAAGCATATTGTCGAAACTTTCGTGCATCCATATATTATATTTCTCAGACTGTAGATCAAGATTAGAATCAAGACCTGTAATAGATGTAAACACCCTATCGACTCCAACGATGCCTCCCATCTGTCCATCTATCGCAACAGCACCAATATCACCACTGTCTATGTTCGATTTCTGAGTAACGTCTCTTACAATCTTCAAAGTGTCCGTCAGTATCTCATCAATGTCCTGTTCCATCCTGCCAGGTTCTTTGGAAACGTACTTCTTTGGCCGATATACACTTTCAATTATATTTCCATGCAGGTCGACGATCCCAGCCTTGAGTCCGCTCGTTCCGATATCCAAACCGATAAAATACATATTTAAAACTCTCTATTCTTGTTATAATCTATACGCGGCCCTGCATATCCTTTTTCATCTATGCTCACAATTAACGCATATCACCGTTTCCGTAAATAGTAAAATATATCATCATTAGAGGAGAGTCATGATTGTATCACTATGAATTGGAATATCGAATCAAGACATAGTCTTCGAAAAAATCGTTCCCGATTCTACAGGTGTAGTATATATGTTAATGATCTGCTTTATGAGAGAACCATCCGGATTCTTCCTCAGTTTCAAGAGAGACCCCGGAAAGTGCATTGTCGGCTTTCTGAAAAGGGTTTCCCTCAGGGGTGTTCGGTGCCACCTGCCTGCAAAAAATACCACCTCGGCCTGCTTTGCCCTCAATATATCATAGGGCCCAATTGTAACTGCAAAGGGAGGTATTGAGGTCCTATCGCCGCAACCCGCAACGAGGGCATCCATATCTACTGTTGAAGTCTTCACCAGAACGAGATGTGTCCTGTCCTCAAGAAACTCCTCTTCGGATACCTCCACATGATTGAAGTTCGGGTCTTCATTAAACGCAATGTGCCCCTCCGGACCGACAGCGGCGAGACAGAGGTCCACACCATCAGGGGCATGGCGGTCGAAGGCCCTGTCTATTTCCTCAAGATTGTCGTGTCGAGGAAAATGCATCTGCTCGATCGGCATCCTGAGCTCCGGACGTATCAACCCATAGAAGTTCTGCATCATATCACCCTTGAATGACAGAGGGTGAGACTCAGGTATTGTTTTCCCGTTTCTATCAAGAAACTCATCCATGTTGAAGGTCCAGAGATTTTTAAGGCTTATGCCTCTCTCGTTTACTTTTTTCGCAAACACGGGATACTGCTGAGTCGGTCCCACTGGAAGAATCATGGTCACCTTTTCTCCTTTTTTCTCCTCAATGAACCTGATCATCATTTCAGCCACAGCATCATAGAGACTCTCATAATCCGGTAGGACCTTGACAGGGATACCGGACCTGGGCTCCAGTTCTTCAGGAGGAAGCTGCTGTACCTCCTCCTTTGTCATTTTTTTGCCGTCTTTATCGAAATATTCTCTCATACTTGACACCACCTTTCCGTACTAATTTTTTGGTTCAGCGAGGGTCAGTATACGTTTCGGATTCTCTACCACAATCGTACGTATCTGCTCTTCTGTGATTCCTCTCTGTTTCATCCACGGTATTATGTGTTCCAGAATATGTGCATATCCATATCCGCCATACCTTACGTATTTGTGCTTGAAGCAGCAATCCTGTGAAATGAGAATTCTGTTCAAAAACCCTTCTTCAATGAGCTCTCGTATGTAATATATTCTCTGTACATCGCTTGGCATCTCAAGGAGTTTTTTTTCGTGGGTAAAACACTCGATAGGGAGGGCGGGATGTCCAAACGTATCAAACTCTACAGAACACCCTGCCTTTGCAATCCCTTTTATCGTCTCTTTCGAGAAGGGGAAGTGTCCGGAATGGCTTATGACCACCCTCGCGAGGTCTGCACCGGACTTCTCGAGGATCTCAATAGCCTCGAGCAGGAGTTCATCACTTCTGCTTGGATGAATGTTAATTGCTGCGCCTGTCATTCTCTGGGCGATCGCGCTCGCTCTGAGAACTTTGCGCTCTGAATCATCGAGCGGCATCGAGCACCCGACTTCACCAATGATCCCTGCACGTACACCGGTATCTCCCACGCCTGAAGAGATATCCTTCACTATCTCATCCGCGATTTCCTGCTCACTCCTTTCTTTCAATTCAGGAGGGTGGGAACAGCTCACATAGTACCCCGCACCCATGATAATATTTAATCCGGTTGCCCGTGCTATTCGCTGCAATCCACGCGGATCCCTTCCCAGACCGATACAGCTCATCTCCACTACCGTATTCCCACCTGCCAGCTTGAATCTCATAAGCTCTTTTATTGCGAGCTTTTCATCGTTCATCACAAGGTCGTCTCTGTTGCCCATAAGATGCGTATGTATCCAGTAGAGATTTTCCACGGATACCGGTTCGTATGCCATACGCTTCTCTGTCGATTCCGGTGGTTCAATAAAATAGGCTGTCATGTCGGCCAATATATGTTCATGCGACAGTACAATACCAAGGAATTCTGGATCAACAGGGCCGAGTACGCTCAGCGTCTTTCCTTTTAAATCCACCTTTTCCATGGTTAACCCTTCTCTTTTCCTCTTTCATTACATATAAAAAAACTCATTCCCAACCCTGGATAATTCTCACCCTTGGAAAGTAGCCATTTTTCAGAGCCTGAGACTATCAACGTTTGGGGATTGTCTGTATCCCGCACCCATGTAAGGTAAACAGCAATCCCCAAACACAGAAGGAGAAACTCTTACATCGCAATATCCAGCGGTACAACAAGCTTTTCGCCCAGTCTGTTGTTCTCAATCGTGAACAAAAGTGTAGGATTCTGTCGTACCCCATCGACGATCTTCACGGGACCGAATATGCTGTCAAAGCTGCAGTTGTTCATGTAATTCTTGATCGCAATCATCTCCTCTTTCCGCTTGGCGGGATCACCGGTGATCTTGAGGTCTTCGAAGCATTTCTTGATGAGGTAGAGCTCGTCATACCCCTTCCACACCATCATGAATGAAGCGGGAGCGCCAAAGGATTCCTCATGTCGCATTGAAAGCTTCTGCCACCGGGGATTATCCGAATTCGGATCAAACCACATCCACACGTAGCATCCGTCGAGGTATCCCTTCCCGATCTGCCAGAGCTCCGGGACAGGAGCCGCCTGGGAGAGCAGGAGCTTTGAATTGTCGGTCCATCCGCGCTTGTGAAGCTCAACGATTATCTTTGCAATACCTTCAGGATGGCTCGTAAAGATCATTCCATCCGGATTCTCTCCCAGCGCACGAACGGCAATCGGGCCGTAGTTTACGGTATCATAGGGCACAGCAATATCCACAAATTCTATGCCGTGGTCCTGAAGTGCGCTGTTTTCTGCCTCTGCGATGCTCATCCACGTCCCGCTCTGCGGTGCGGTGAAGTGAACGACCTTCTTCATTCCGGGCACGATTTCAACCCACTTGTACACTGCCGCTCTTGACTGGTCCCTATCGTTTGCCACAAAGCTGAGTGTCATTGGAGTAAACTCCCGTGCCATAGGATATCCTGCCAGTGTACACATGCTGTACACACCCTCTTCAACAGCGAGGGGGACGGCTGCACGAACACTCACGTCACTGCAGGGTCCCATGACCAGGAGCGGCTTTTTGTCAAGCATTTCACTCATGGAAGCAACAGCCCTCGCAGAATCCTGGGTTCCCTCATCATACCACCTGACCCTTATCGGGACTCCCCTGATTCCACCAGCTCTGTTTATCTCTTCGATTGCCATATCCGCTCCAAACTCATTCAGCATTCCATGATAGGCGCTCACACCGGTGATGATGTTGCTTGAAGGGAATACCCATTCATTTACATATACCGCATCCGCTGGCTTTGCTTTTTCTTCCACTGCCGGTGCAGGAGCAGGTTTCTCTTTCCCACCACCTGCAAAGCAGAGGAATAGAGCAGCAAACATAAACACGAAAATGATACTGATTACCTTTAATGCCTTCATTTTTTCCCCCTTAATGAATAATTTTTTAATAACACATTTGTATCTCTCCGTTCGTTATCACCCCCTTACCTCTTTTGTTTGTAGAAGCTTCTTGAAAATGAGCCTTACATTCATGCTGAGCTGTTTCAAAAACCGCCTGTCTATCACACCCTCTGATCTCAAAATGAGGGTTCCCATTAACAGAGCACCGTATATGAAATTCCTGAAAACCGCCAAATTCTCGGGAAGGATCAGAGGTATTCCCCAAAGTATCGGTGTGAACACCACAACTCCCCACATGGTTGTGTAGCCGCCGACAAATATGAACGTCGTTATTGCGAGAAGGAAAGGGAACCCAAAGTACACGGGGATAACTGTTCGTATGGTAAAGGCGTACAGGACCCCGACAACCGCCCCAATGAGACCTGTCATCACCTGCAGGCATACGCTGAAAAGGTAAAAATTTACTCCGAGGGTGCCCGCGACATCCCTATCCTCGAAAACCACGTCTGCTGCCCTTCCAAATCTCGAATGATCGAATCTGTATATAATGATTCCAAAAAAGATCAAAAACCCGTAGGTGATCCAGAGCAGGCTCTTTATCCTTGGGATGCCAAACAGTCCTAAGGATCCACCGAACCACGGAAGATTCCGAAATAAAGTTTGCATTATGAATATGAGGGCGATCGTTGCAATGACCATTGAAAAGGCAGGAGCCCGCCCGAGCGCAAGGGCAGGAATGAGCGCAAATACCGTTCCGCATATAACAGCAAACGCAAAGGCAAGAGGAAAAGGCCATCCCCACTTCAACACAGCATAAGCGCTGAGATAAGCCCCGATGGCCATGATCGCTATGGGTGCATTGTTGAGCTGCCCAATTCTATACACCCAGTAGAGGTTCCAGCCGAGCATTATAAATAATGCAGTGAGCTGTAAGTAGTAGTAGAGTCCTAATGACATCAGTACTACGCTCCTTTGTCACACCATTGTTCCAAAAAGCCCCTTCGGTCGAATCATCACGATGATCATTATCATTCCAAAAGCGATTGCCTGCGACCAGTCTCCCGGAAGATAGGCCAATACCATGCCCTCAGCGAGTCCGAGTATAAGAGCAGCCACAAGCCCCCCGCCAAGATTCCCCACGCCGGCAAACATTGCCACCGCCATTACCTTGAGAGCAAGATTATCGCCGAGGGAGGATGATGCTGTGCCAATGGCCATCGCCAGAAAGATCGCGGATATCCCTCCCATTAATCCTGCAATGATATAGGAGTAAATCCTCGTGCGTACTATAGGGATTCCTAGAAGTCTCGCCGAAAAGGGACTCTGGCCCATTGCTCTGAAGGCTCTCCCCTGTTTTGTGCGGTAGAGAAGGTAAAAGAATCCCAAAAACGATGCGATACTCCCGAGTATTGTGGCAATTTGTCCCGCAGTGATGGTTGCAGCCCCAAACTTAATGAGAGCTTCCTTACCCTGGAGGTTTTGAGGAATACTAATCACGATTCCCATATTGAGTTTCTGAGCCATTACCTCCGTCAAAATGAGTGCCAATGCCATTGCCACGATGAAAGATCCAAGCTGTGCCTGCCGTTTCGCAAGAGGTCTGAAGATTGGCTCTGTGATAAAACTGAAGATTGTCCCTGAAAAGACACCGGCAAGTATCCCTGCGAGAAGGCTATTGCCTGTCACCTTCATCGCAAACCAGCACATATACATGGAGAGCACAACAATATGGGAGTATGCAAATGGGAAAATTCCCCCCACAACCACAAGGAGGTTAAACCCTGTAACGAGCAGAGCATATATACTCCCGAGCGCAATTGCATTTATCAGCTGGGCAATAAATATTTCCATACTCTTCCCTTTTCAGTTTTTACTCACATGACCCTCCAAGATATGCCTGCTGCACCTTGCTGCTGCTTACCAGCTTCTGAGCATTGCCGCTGAGTACAATCTCTCCGGTCCCGAAGACATAACCGCGGTGGGCGCACTGTAATGCCTGTCTGGCATTCTGCTCGGAGAGGAGAATCGTATACCCCGCCCTGTTGAGATCGATGATTCTTCTGAACAGCTCTTTAACAATTGTCGGCGCCAGTCCGAGAGATGGCTCATCGAGCATCATGAGCTTCGGCGCGGACATCAACCCCCGGGCTACAGACAGCATCTGCTGCTCTCCTCCACTTAAAGTCCCTGCCATCTGGTTCGTTCTCTCCTTGAGAACGGGAAAAAGACTGTAAATCAATTTGAGGTTTTCACTTGGATCTCCCTTGAAATGGTGCGCCCCGAGCAGCAGATTTTCCATGACACTCATCAGCGGAAGAATACCACGTCCTTCTGGTATGAGACAGATACCGGAGGCAACAATGTGCTCCGTCTTCTTGTGGGTGATATCCTCTCCCATGAAGTGAATACGACCGGCTGAAACATGAGTTATACCAAGAATTGTTTCAACGAGCGTCGTCTTCCCGGCGCCATTTGCCCCGATAAGAACAACAATCTCTCCCTCATTTACCTCAATGCTGACACCCCTCAGAGCCTTGATCGGTCCATAGGATACGTGGAGGTCTTCGACTTTTAAAACGTTACTCTTTGCCAAGGTATGCCTCTAATACATCCGGGTTGTTTTGTACCTCTTCAGGAGTACCTTCACAGATCTTTTTCCCAAAATTGATACAGGTGATCTTGTCCGAAATCCCCGTCACCAGCCGCATATCGTGGGCGACGACAATAATCGTCGTTCCCAGTTCGTTCCGTATCTTTGTTATTATTTGGTCAACCTTGATCGACTCCTCTTCCCCCATGCCTCCTGTTGGCTCATCCATGAGAAGAAGTTTCGGTTCAGCAACCATCGCTCGGGCTATCTGTACCATCTGGCGTTCAACCCAGACGAGGTCTCCGGCAAAGTTGTCGGAACGTTCTATGAGACCGACAAGCTCGAGTGACTTTATCGCCATCTCCTTTATGCGCCTCTCCTGGCGTGTATTCACGAAGGGTGCATGAAAAAATGTCCCGAGAATATTGTTCTTTGTACGGGAATGGGCCCCAGTCATAACATTTTCGAGTACTGTTAAATTCGGTGCGATCTTCCCGGTTTGAAAGGTGCGGCACATTCCCATTCTTGCAATAAAGTGAGGTTTATAGTCCGTGATATCTGTCGAATCGAAGATTATCTTTCCCGTTGTCGCACTCAATACCCCGGATACAACGTTAAAAAAGGTCGACTTCCCGGATCCATTGGGGCCGATCAGCCCATGTATATCACCGTTCCTTACTGCCACGTCCAGGTGATCTATCGCCCGAAGACCGATGAAATCTTTACAGAGTGCCTCTGTTCGAAGAATATATTCTTCCACTTTATTAACTCTCACTCACCCGAGTAATCTATTGGAGTACAACGGGCATTCCCGTCTTCACAGATTTGTTTGCCGCAACAACGACCTCGACTGCTGCAAGACCATCATGTCCTGTAACAAGGGGGGGCGTATCATTCAGGATGGCATCAGTAAAGCTATTGATCTCTTTGATATACGCGTCCCTGAACCTTATTCTCCAGCTCTTGAAGGCACTCCCCTTCAGCACCCCCTTAACATCACAGGTCAGTATGGCCTCATCTTTTACCTCGCCTATGAGGATGAGTCCCTTGGAGAGCACAACTTCTCCCCGCACATCAAAACCGTAATCCGCTGGACATGTTGAATCAAAGGTACCAATGACATCATTTTTCATCCTCACCGTGCACACGACATTGTCGTAAAAGTCAGGGTACTTTTCCTTTATATCAGGAGTCTTTTTATTCACTGCCTCTGCAAATACCCGCTTGTATTCGCTGCCGGTGAACCATCGCGTTGAATCAAAGTCATGGCTCAGTATCTCGGCAAGCAAACCGTTACTCCTGCTTATATCGAAGTACCATGGTGCGGGAAGACCCGGCCCGCGTGCAAGAGATTTTATGATGATCGGTTCGCCAAGGTCACCGCTGTCTATGATATCCTTTGCGTTCTGAAAGAGTGAATCGAACCTCCTCATGAATGCGATCTGGAGCTTCACATTGTTGCGCTGGGCAGCATCGACCATTGCTTTTGCTTCATCTTCTGTGACCGCCATCGGCTTTTCACAGAATATGTGCTTTTTCGCCTCAGCGCACTTAATTGCATACTCTTTATGGGTGAATGTTGGTGCTCCGATCACCACTGCATCAAAGAGATCTTTGGAAAGCGCTTCATCGATGCTGGTGAAAAGGTTCTTCACTCCAAGCTCTTCACCCCTTTCTTTCAGCTGCTGTTCGTTCTTATCAACCATTGAGACAAGTTCTGCCTTTGGCGTATTAAATACTATATTCTTCGCATGGACCATTCCAGCTCTTCCCGCACCGATCAAACAGAACCGTAGTTTTTCCATTTCTATACTCCGGAAAATATATCACATGGATTCTTCAACATTGTTTTGTATTTTGATATTTTCATTATCTGTTTTATTTTTTCTTGCAAGTTTTTATATATTCATATAAAATATATAGAAAAAATTTTTATTTTATTTTTAAATAAAGAAAAATAATCTCCCGTGTATTTTACTAGAAATTGAATGCTTGTCAACTCTTTTTGAAAAATATTTTAAAGGGGAACAGCCATGAATGACAATGTTACTCTCCTTCTTAAAATTAAAGGCCTTACACCTTCATTGAATCCCGCGCTACGCCGGATCGCTGATTTCATCCTCATCAATCCTTCAAAGATTAAATATTTGAAAATCAAAGATCTCGCACAAGGCTGTAATGTCTCAGAATCCACTGTCATGAGATTCGTACAAACCATCGGTTTGAACAGTTATCAAGATCTAAAAATAATCATTACAGAAATTACTTCACAACAGGCCAAGGAAAACGTGCCAGAAGAAGAGTACGTCTACGATGATATATCAAAAACAGACTCGATCAGCAGCATCATAACAAAAATCGTTCATAGAAACACAAAAACCTTACAGGATACAAAAAAACTTATCTCAGGCAAGGAGATTGAAAGAGCAGTCGAAACAATTAGAAACGCCCATAAAATTGACATCTACGGTGCAGGAGGATCATTTATAGCAGCAGAGAACGCAAGACTGAGACTGTACAGGATTGGCAAGCAATGTTCTGCGTTAAATGATGGAAACCAACAGATCGTCTCTGCATCCCTTCTTACGAAAGACGATGTAGCCATCGGTATCAGCAATTCAGGAAGAACGAAATCAACGGTCGTTGCATTAAAAAAGGCGAAAGAATCAGGTGCAAAAACCATATGTATTACAAACTACGATCAATCACCAATAACCCAGTACGCTGATATCAAACTATTCAGCTCTACACAGGATCTCGCGTTTTTCCAGGAATCGATGACCTCCCGAGTCGCACAGATACTCATCGTTGACATCCTCTATGCCGCCCTTGCAGTCAAAGATTTTTCTGCCTCTGTGAAAATGATCGAAAAATCATCAGAAGCACTGAAAACTTCCTTTCTATGATTCCTCGATCCACACCATAACAGAAGGTTCTCTCAGTCCTCTTTAGCACTCTTTCCTGAACC